>OKRW01000020.1_pt1 | contig 146016 bp, 136 predicted proteins | sample 1601151 | NCBI WGS metagenome assembly OKRW01 (sample SAMEA3541471, study PRJEB24748) | human gut metagenome | biome: human gut; feature: human-associated habitat; material: faeces | place: China | collected 2012 | reverse complement strand
TATGAGATTTCCAGAGTAATATTAAGTGAATGTTTTTATTTTATAATTAGAACTTCAAGAGTGTAAAAACTTTTGGAGTTTTTTTATGGGTTTTAAAAATAATTTTTATAAAAATGTTTCCTAAAATTTTAAAAATTTAAGAATAGTAATATAATAATAAGAAAAAATAATAAATAATTATAATATTTTTATTGATAAATATAGTATTTTTAATAAAATAAAAAAATAATTATCAATATTTTCTTGTTTTTAAAAAATTTTGTGAAATTCATTTGACAAATACGTTTTCTTTATGGTATCATTACTTTGCATAGCAATTATTATACTGCATTTATGTTTTTTAAGGTAAAATATGGTACATTTTATTTTTTATATTATCTATAAATTAAATGATTGGAGTTAGATTTATGGCAAAGATTAAAAGAAGTATTATAGTAGGATTTATAGTTTTATATTTAGTTTTGATGTCAGGTCAAATGGAAAATTTAGTTGCATTTATAAATAAGGGCAAAATGTATTCGTGGGGAATGGATTTTTTAAATGTAGTTAGAAAGTATGAAATATCTTTTTATGTAATTATAATTATTTCTAGTCTGTTTTTGAGAAATGTAAATTCAATAGAAAAAAATAAAGAAAAATTTAAGATAAATAATCTAAAAAAATATATATTATCAATACTTATTTCTTTAACTTTAATTATAGTATTTGGAATTGTATTAACTAAACTTCTATATCATTTTAACATATCGGGTGATAGTTATGGTAAGACAGATTATTTTGCTTTTCAATATAATTATTTGAATTATATATTTATTACTTTATTTTCAGCATATGCAGAGGAAATTATATATAGAGGATACTTCTTTGGCACTTTATATGATATTTTTAACGGAACGGATAAATATGTTAGATTTTTTACTGCAAGTTTAGTTTCGGGAATAATATTTGGTGTATTGCATGAGGGGTTATTTGACTACAGGATGATTCAATATGTTTTTATGTCAATTGTTTTATCATACCAATATAAATATTGTAAAAATATTTATATCGTAGGATTTACACATCATTGTGTAAATATTGTAGGAATGGGGATAAATATGTTTCTTTTGAATTAGAAGTTTATAATTAATTGTTTCTATTGATAGAGTTTAGAAAAATATAGTATATTTAAAAATATTGTATAGGAGTGAGTTATGGGAAAAACGGATTTATTAAATATAAAAAACTTTAAAAAGTGGATATTGCCGATTTTAATATTAATTTCTTATAAATTTATATTTGATAAGATGATTTCTTATATTGTAATAAATAGGGCAGGTAATTTTTCTAAATCGATATTAATTGGTAATTTTATTGTTGCAATTATGTTGTTTTTGTTAATTAAATTTATATTTAAAGGAAAATTAAATTCGATTGATAGTTCTGAAAAAATGGACTTAAAAAAATCTATTATTATTTCAATAGTTGTGTTATTTTTAACTATAGGAATTATATATGGGGTTATGTGGGTACAATCTTTTCTTTTTAGTCATATTAGCTTAAATAGTTCCAATGCAGATGCTATTACAAAAGAATTTAAATCTAATCCCTTACCGGTAGTTGGGCTTGCTTTTGTAACATCAACACTTGAAGAAATAGTTTATAGACAACTATTGTTTGGATATTTGTATGATTTATTTTTAGGATGTAATGAATATATTAGATATATAACTTCAGCACTAATATCTGCAATTATATTTGGATCAATACATGACGGTTTCTTTCATCCTGCAATGATTCAATACATAACTCATGGATTTATTTTATCTGGACTTTATTTATATACAAAAAGAATATCATCTCCAATAATCGTCCACGTTTTATTTAACTTACTTTTAGACCTTAGGAGATTTATAATTTATTTCTAATATTATGAAAATAAAATAAAGGAGGAAACAATGATAAATGCTAATTTATTAAATATAAAAAACTTTAAAAATTGGATATTGCCGATTTTGATGTTTTTAGTTTATGAATGTTATAGCAAAATATCTAAAAAACTTTTTATAAAATATGGGACAAAGGATTTTTCATTTATACATTTTTTTGCTCATATCATATTAATACTTTTCTTTATATGTTTAATTCATTTTGTATATAAGGATAAATTTAATTCGATAGATGATTCTAAAAAAATGAATTTACTAAAATCAGTACTGATTTCAGTAGTAGTATTTGTAATTAGTCTTTACCTTGATAAGATTATCTCCGTTATTGTGTATAATGTATTCGGAAATGTTAATAGCATTAATGATAATGCTATAAAAACAGCAAAAGAAGTTAGTATTTATAGAAATTTTGATAGCGTATTTGTAGCTCCTATATTTGAAGAGATTGTGTTTAGACAAATATTATTTGGATGCTTATATGATTTACATTCAGGATGTAATAAATATATTAGATTTATTACTGCAACAATTGTATCATCCATAGTATTCGGTTCTATACATAATGGGGTTTTCCATCCTTATATGCTATATTATGTTACTACCAGTATAATTTTATCCTGTTTATATGTTTATACTAAAAGATTATCATCACCTATTATTGTCCATATTTTACATAATCTTTTCTAATTTTTTAAAAGCTTATATAGAAATAAAATTTACAGGGTTAAGATCAAAGGAGAAAATTATGGAAAAAACAGATATATTAAATGTAAAAAACTTTAAAAAGTGGATATTACCTATTTTAATGTTTATTTTTTGCGAATTCATTTTTAAAAGAAAAATTTTACCTTTTATTATTAAATTCAAATTTACTGGAGATTATATTTTTGATGTAATTTTATTTCAAGGATTAGGATGTATTATTATAATTATATCTGTATTATTGATTTCTAAGTATGTATATAATGGAAAATTTAATTCAATAGATGCTTCTTCAAAAAAAGGATTGAAAGAGAGTTTTTTATTTTCCATTGTAATCTTGATTTTAACCATAATATTCTTTTTTGTATTCAGTAAATTTTTAACATATATTTTGGGTGTCTCTATAAAAAGCAGGAATTCTGAAATGAATATATATTTCTTAAAATATTCTAAATTTACAGTTTTTATTTCAGTTTTTGTACCTATATTCGAGGAAATAGTATATAGAAAAATCTTATTTGGATATTTATATGATTTACTTTCGGGCTGTAATAAATATGTAAGATTTATAACATCAGTCCTGGTGTCTTCAGTAATTTTCGGATCAATACATGATGGAGTTTTTCATCCTGCTATGATTTATTATGTAATATATGGAGTAATTTTCTCAAGTGTATATTTTTATACGAAAAGAATTTCTGCATCTATGACAGTGCATGTTCTAAATAACTTGTTTTTAGATATTATGAATATTTTTGGAATTTAATTATAATATTTTTTTAGAAAAATATAATTCATATTTAAAAAAAATTGCAAAGGAGGAAATTATGGTAAATGTAAAAAACTTTAAAAAGTGGATATTACCGATTTTAATGTTCGTTTTTTGCGAATTCATTTTTAAAAGAAAAATTTTACCTATTTTTAGAAAGTTTGTATTGACTGGAGATTATTTTTTTGATGGTATTTTATTTGATGGATTAGGGTATATTTTTATAATTTTATCTGTGTTATTGATCTCTAAGTATGTATATAATGGAAAATTTAATTCAATTGATGCTTCTTCAAAAAAAGGATTAAAAGAGAGTTTTTTATTTTCTATTGTAATCTTGATTTCAACTATAATATTTTTATTTATACTCAACAATTTTTTAGTAAATGTTTTAGGTATTGTTAGAAAAAGTAAGAACACCATGTTTACTGTATATTTGTTGAAAAAAACCTTATTTTCTGTATTTGTCATAGTATTTACAGGACCTATGTTTGAGGAAATTGTATATAGAAAAATCTTATTTGGATATTTATATGATTTACTTTTAGGATGTAATAAATATGTACGATTTATAACATCAGTACTAGTATCTTCAATAATATTTGGAGCAACACATGATGGAGTTTTTCATCCTGCTATGATTACATATGTAGTATATGGAGTAGTTTTTTCTAGTGTATATTTTTATACAAAAAGAATTTCTGCATCTATGACGGTGCATGTTCTAAATAACTTGTTTTTAGCTATTATGGATATTTTTGGAATTTAATTATAATAATTTTTTAGAAAAATATAATTCATATTTTAAAAAAATTGCAAAGGAGGATATTTTGATAAATGTAAAAAACTTTAAAAAGTGGATTTTCCCTGCTTTAATGTTTCTATTTTTTGAATTCATCTTTAGGCAGAAAATTTTAAATTCTATATTTTCTGGAAAAATATTGGTTTTTGATTTTTTTGAAAATCCAATTGTAAATAATTTCTTTGTTGGTGGGATTTGTTGCCTATTTGGGAATTGTATAATATTTTTGATTATAAAGTATGTATTTGATGGAAAATTAAATTCTATAGATAGTTCAGAAAAAATGGACTTAAAAAAATCTATAATTATTTCAATTTTAGTTTTTGTTTTTACCATGTTGATTATATATTTTGCTTTGCACATTGAAAGCATTTTCAAACTTGAGGTTTATAGTTTGAATGCAAAAAGTGTTTCAGGTACTGAAAGACTTAATTTTTTTGTAAGTTTATTTTCGATGTCTTTGGTGAGTATATATGAAGAAATGGTGTATAGACGAATACTGTTTGGATATTTGTATGATTTACATTCGGGTTCTAATAAATATATTAGGATAATAACATCTGTAATAGTATCATCTACAATCTTCGGTTCAATACATGATGGTGTATTTCATTTAGCTATGATTCAATATATAATTTATGGAATATCTTTTTCAGCTATATATTTGTATACTAAGAGAATCAGTTCAGCTATAACAGTTCATATTTTAGTTAATATATTTATAATAATTATGAGATTTTTCTAATTTAAACATAAAAAAACTTATTATATAAAATAAAAATTTTAGGAGGAAGTTATGAGTGTTAAGACAAAAAATTTTATTGTATCATTATTAATATCATTAGTTTATTTTTTAGGGATTTTAAGATTTTCTACTTTGGCAAATAAATATTTAAAATCAGAATTTGTACTTAAAAACCTATCAAATATAAATATTATTTTACTTTTGATTTTTGGAGTTTTAGTATATTTATTTTGTAAAAAGTTTCCAACAAATTCAATATCCAAAGGTAGTAAAAAGGAACCTTTAGTAAAATCAATTTTGATTGGGGCATGTTCAGGGATAGTTTTACTAGTTGTAATTCAAATTGTATTTAAAATATTAGGATTTTTGGGTTATCCTTATGATATGACCGGAGAATTTATTAGAATAAAAAATCTGGTATCTAATAATAAAATTGCCTTAATAAATATGGTATTTATTATTCCTTTTGTAACTGAAATTGTATATAGAAATGTAGTATTCGGGTATTTATATGATTTATATGAGGGTGGATACAAATTTGTTCAATTATTTACACCTGCTTGTTTAGCGGGAATATTGTTTGCACTCATAAATGTAAAACATGCACTTCCTGTCGTAGTAGAAGCTGTAATTATATCCTTGACTTTTGGATATGTTTATTTAAAGACAAAAAGAATAGAAAGCGCGATAATTGGACATATTGTATTTAGTACAGGTATTGTAATACTTTCATTTATAGTAAAGACAAGTGTTTTATAAAATTGGAAATTTCACGAAAAAAGGCACCTATGTTTTAATTGCATAGGTGCTTTTGAAATTTATTTTAAATAATCATTTACTGCTTGAACAAAGAACTTAACTCCATTTATAAAATATTTTTCATTAAGCCCAAATTTTACATTGTGGTGAGGATAAGCTACTCCGTCAACATAAAGAGGATTTTTTAAAAATACATAAGCTCCTTTTGTTTCTTCAAGATAGTAAGCAAAATCTTCACCTGCTAAAATCGGTTTTTCTAATACCTGTACATTTTCTTTTCCCAATGCATTTACTGCACTTTGTTTTGCAAAATCAACTATCTCTTTGTTATTTACGACCGGTGGTGGTCCATAAGAATATTCATATTCGGCTTTTGCTCTCATAGCAATTGCCATATTTGTTGATATTTCTCCAATTCTTTTTGCTATATATGCTCTTACTTCTTTTGAAACTGCTCTAACTGTTCCAATAATTTCTACTTCTTCAGGAATTATATTAAAAGCAGTTCCGGCATTCACCATACAAACTGAAATCACTGCAGTATCCACAGCATTTATTTCTCTGGAAACTATATCTTGAATAGCGGAAATAATATGATTTGAAGTAGTTATAGGGTCAACACCCATATAAGGATAAGCTCCATGAGTTCCTTTACCGATTACTTTAATAGTAAACTTATCCATACAAGCCATCATTGAGCCGTATTTAACACCTATTTTTCCTTCATCAAGTTCATCAGTGGTATTTCCGTTGTGTAATGCTAATATGAAGTCAACCCCTTCCAAAGCACCACCTTTAATCATATCAATAGCGCCTGATCCGGTTTCTTCACCGGGTTGCAATAAAAATTTTACAGTACCGTGAAGTTTGTCTTTCATTTGATTTAAAGTATAGATTGTTCCAAGCATCATTGCAGCATGGGCATCATGACCACAAGCATGCATATTTTTATTTGTTGATTTAAAAGGTAAATCTAAAGATTCCGGCATAGGCAGTCCATCTGTATCAGCTCTTAGAGCAATACATTTTTCGCCATCTAGCTCTCCTCTAATTGTTATTAAAATTGAAGAGTCATTAGGAAAGTCTGTTCTGTACTCTACGCCAAATTCATCTAAAACTTTTTTCAAGTAAGCAGTAGTTAACGGTAAATCATTTCCTATTTCAGGAATTTTGTGCAAATCACGTCTCCAATTAATTACCTTTTGTTCTAAATTTTTAATATCTTTAATTAATTCCATAAGCACTCCTTTCTTTTAAGTTTTAATTTAGTATTATTTTGATTGTTTTTTATTATAATCAAAAACTCCGAAAATTGCAGTGGAGAATACAGCTATTGGAATCATTATATATACCGGGATTGCTTTTGATAATAACATAGCCATTACAACTACAAGCGCAAATGCACCGTATTTTAAATTTTTAGATGCAAACATTGCAAACATTGCACCAAAAATTGCAGATGAAACATATTTAAAAGCAGTCAAGACAACAGGTGGGAAAATGCTCATTAGAGCTGCACCTCCGATTGCTGCGATTGTTACCATAATTGTATTTGTAAAAATTGAACCTGCAATACCAAGTGTTGCAATAAGTTCCGCTTTTTTTGTTCCGGGTTCAACTCCTAAGCTTTCCTGAGCAACTACCGCACAAGGTACCCTCATATTTCCTATATTACCGGATAAAAAAGACATATATGTTCCCGGCAATCCCAGTATTGGGAAATAACAAATTGGTTCAACTACAGAATAAATTGCAAACATTGAGGCAACATACATCCATCCTGTTAATATATTATTCCAACCGGGGAAGGCACCCTTTACAAGCCATAAATAAATAGCAGGGATAAAGCATAGAGGTATGGCAAGTAAATTAGTAAGACTACCATATCTTATAATTGGTTTGGTAAAAGATTTTTCATAATTATTCATATTACATACCTCCTAATTTTATATAAATAACAGCGGATAACATTCCCGCAAGCATCGCTATACCCAAAGTGTATTCTTTAAATTTTGGATATTTTTCTGAAATTTTTGTTAAAACTATCATAACTACAGCTGCACCAATCGCAGATACCATAAAAGGTCTTGTTTCAGTATTAAATCCTTTCATTAATTCGCTTCCAAAAAGATAAGCAAATGAACCGCACATTGCTGCGATACTGATTACTCCAAGTTTTTTTACATCTCCACCTGAAACTTTTTTTGTAACTCTATCTAATTGATGAGAGAAAAGTCCGGTAGTTAATAGCCAAGCACTTCCATTTAACGCCATTACCCAGGCTGCATTTGCAAAATGTACTAAGTTATATCCCTTTCCGCCAAGTTCGACTCCCATAGCTTTTGCTGCCATACTTGATGCTGCAAGTTCTGCAGGTGCTGAACCGATTATTGCAAGACGCATCCAAGCAAGAGGACCTCCTATTACAGACATAAGTCCAAGCATTACTACAAAAACTCCAAGAGCGGGTCCTATTGAAGAAACAGCTCCGATTTTAAATGCTTTTTTTGCGTCGCTTTTTGATAAATCTACTAATTCAGCAGACTTAATAGCTTTTTTTGAAAATATGTACGCTTGAATTAAAACCAACAAGCCAACAGGTAAACATAAAATCCAAAAAATTGGACTGTTGGCGATTTTTAAATATTCCATTACAATTCCTCCTTAAATTTTATTGTATCTATATAATACATTAAAATTATTTCGCTTCCTATGGAATATTTTATAAAAAAAGTAGTAATAATTTATAAAAAAATACAATCGATTTTTCGATTGTACTATTCTAATATATTCTTATTTAATTTTAAATATCTATAACCTAATTCCAGTAAAAATCTGGTATTATTATCATTTAGATCTTTATTTATGATTTCAGAAATTTTTTCAAATCTGTATTTTATCGTATTGTAATGTAAAAATTGTTTTTTGGAAGTTTGTTTTAAGCTCCAATTATTTTCAATTAAGCGATTCAAAGTTTCAAAATATGTCGTATCTTTTTCTTTGTCATATTTTAATATTTTCAAAATGTCATTTATAAAACTTGGGGTCTTTGATGAGTTTATAGTTGCACTTAAAATTTTAAAAAATTCTATATCATCATATTTAAAAATTCCATCATTTTCTTCCAGAAGTCTTCCTATTTTTATACAATCCAATGCTTCTTCATAGCTCTTATTTATATCCATAATATCTTTTTGAATATTTCCCATTCCAACAGTGAATGTAAAGTTAAAATCGGATTTTATGATTTTTTTTAATTTGCTTACTAAAAATTCTAACTCGTTTAATAATGTGTTATCAGATGAATTATGTTTTGTAATTAAAACTAGGCTATCACTCTTTTTGTAATACAAAACTTTACTTTTTAAAAGTTCAAAATTTTGTATTATTTTTTCAAACATTTTTCTTTTAATTTCTTCAAGTTTTATATTTTCTAAAGGTTTTTGAACTATACTATACTTATAGTTATCTATATCAAAAATTATTACAGAGCTGTATCCATCAATGTCTATATCAAAAAGTTTTGCTCTTATCAAAAGTTCTTCTTTTGATTGGATATTTCCACTCAAAATATCGCTGATAAAATCATTTAGGTAATTTTCTTTTAGTTTAACTATGGTGATTTCTTTTTCTATTTGGATTAAAGCAATTTCTAAAGCATAATCTATTATAGTCTTATCAAATTCTGACAATTCGATTTTTGGGATATTTAAAATTAATTTTCCAATTTCTTTATTTTTACTAAATATACTTTTAGAAAAATTATTTTCATTTTCTAAAAAAACTTTGTTGTAGTACTTTTTATCTAAAAAATAATCGTAGAAGATATAATCAATATTCAAGGTTGAGAATAAATAATTAAAAGTAGTTTTTAAAGATTTATTTTCTACTACTATTCTTATAAAATTATTTCTAATTTCTTCAGTTTTTGTAAGATTATCAACTTTACTGTCTAAAATTTTAGCTAAGATAGGGGTGATTACTGAAGAAAATGGATAATAAATAGGAATATTTATTACAGGAAATTTTAATTCATTTGCGACTTTTAGCATTTCTTCGGGAATTTTACTAAAATATCTTTCAACCTTTATTCCCAAAGCACAACAGCCTAAGTTTTTTAATCTTTTTATATATGTTGCAATTTCTTTTTCATTTTGTTTAAAAAGGTATCCGGAACTTATTACAAACTCATTTCCACAGGCATAAGTTGCACCATCGGGAGCGTCAAGAACTGTAGTATGTAAAATTTCAATATCATCTATGGAAAAATTTGTTAAAAGTTCAAAATCTTTAAACATATCTAAAATTTCAGTTAATTTCATTTTTTACTCCTTTCTTAAAATTGTTTTCTAGTTATATTTTACCATAAAATTTTCAGATTTTTATATAAAATATTGAAACTATTTTGTGTGAAATCTTGAAAAAGGTTGTATTTTTAATATAATATATATAGTAATGTGTTTGTTTATTATTGTTCTTTTATGGAGATATGATATTATGTTTTGGATTTGGTTTCTTGCGTTATTAAATGCGATTCTTGTAATTTTTTATGTGAAGATATCGAAAGACTTATCAATTATTCAAACTATCATAATTGAATTTGTATTGATGTTATTTATTACCAATTTTATTGATAATTATACATTGAAAAAGTCAATTTTTGTTTCACTGGCTTTTATGCTGTTATTTATTTTAATATATATTTTTTACTGTATTTATAAAAAAAAATAATTTTTAAAAAATCTGTAATAAAGTAATGAAATATGAGAACAATTTTACCCAAAAACTTGAAAAAAATTCATTTTTGATATATAATTTTAGGTGAGTGAAAACTTAAAATAAAATAATTAAGGAGTGTGTTTTATGACTAAAATAGCTGTTATTGGAGCAGGCCCAGGAGGATATGAGGCTGCTATTAGAGCTGCACAAATGGGAGCAGAAGTTGTACTTATTGAAGCAGATAGACCGGGTGGTACTTGTTTAAATAGAGGATGTATCCCTACAAAAACACTTTGGAAAAATGCTGAAATTATGGAAAATATTCATAGAAAAGCAGAATTCGGTTTACTTATGGACGAATGTAAAATTGATCCAATAAGACTTAATGAAAGAAAATGCGAAGTTGTTGAAAAAATCGTAGGTGGGGTAGAATTCTTAATTGGTTCTTATCCAAATATTGAATACCTGAAAGGTTTTGGTTCTTTTGTTGATCCTCATAAAATTCATGTTAAATTAAATGATGGTTCAGAAAAAGATGTAACAGCTGATTACATAATCATTGCTACAGGTTCTAAACCAAGTGTTCCGCCAATTGCAGGAACTGATTTGCCTAATGTAATTACTAGTGATGAGTTCTTAGATTTAAAAGAAATTCCTGAAGAACTTATAGTTGTTGGTGGTGGAGTTATCGGAATGGAATTTGCAAGTATTTATGCTCAATTCGGTTCAAAAGTAACTGTAATGACTAACGGTGTTTTACCTGCAACTGACGGAGAAATCCAAAAGAGAATTCCAAGTATTTTCAAAAGAGCGGGAATTAAGATTGTAAATAAAGTTCGTGCTAGTGAAATTACACAAGAAAACGGAAAATTAAAAGTTACAGCTAAGAGAGTTGATAAAGATAAAGTTGAAGAAGCTGAAGGTACAATGGTTCTTTTAGCAACAGGAAGAAAAGCTAATATCGATGGATTAGAAATCGAAAAAGCCGGAGTTGTTACTGAAAGAGGAGCTGTAGTTACTGATAAAGAATTTAAGACAAATGTTGACCATATTTATGCTATTGGTGACGTTGTTTATGGAAATGTTCAACTTGCTCACGTTGCAAGTGCACAAGCAATTCATGTTGTTGAAAAATTAATGGGAGAGCATCCTGAAATTAATTTGAATGTTGTTCCTGCTTGTACATTTACTTTACCGGAAGTTGCTCAAGTTGGTTTAACTGAAGAAGAAGTTATTGCTCAAAATATTCCTTATGTTAAGAGTAAATTTATGTTCAGCGGAAATGGTAAAGCTGTTTCACTAGGAGAAGCTGATGGATTTGTAAAAGTTCTTGCAACTGAAGACTTAAAGAGAATTTTAGGTATCCATATTATCGGACCTCATGCAAATGACTTAATTCATGAAGGAACAGTTGCTATGGCAAATGATATGGGAGTTGAGTCAATAGGCAAGATGATTCACGCTCACCCAACTCTATCAGAAGCATTTATGGAAGCTATTCACCAATTAGAAGGAAAATCAATCCATAGTGCACCTGTAAAATAATTATTTTGTTAGAATTTTAGGGAGCGTTAGCTCCCTTTTTTATTAAAGAGGTAAGAATGAATATTTTTGAACAAATTGCAAAAGAAGTAAATATAAAAGTAGGTCAAGTTGAAAATACTGTAAAACTTATAGATGAGGGAAATACTATTCCTTTTATCGCAAGATATAGAAAAGAAGTTACAGGAAATTTAGATGATGAAATACTTAGAAATTTAGAACAAAAATTACAATATTTAAGAAATTTAGAGCAAAGAAAAGAAGATGTTATAAGATTAATTGACGAGCTTGGAGAGTTGACAGATGAATTAAAAAATGAAATTTTAAATGCTGAAACTCTTTCAAAAGTTGAGGATATATATCTTCCATTTAGACCTAAAAAGAGAACCAGAGCAACTATTGCAAAGGAAAAAGGATTAAAACCGCTTGCTGATTTGATTTTAGATAGAAAGCTTAAGGAAAATAATTTTGAACAAAAGGTTTCTGAATTCATAAGTGAAGAAAAAGAAGTTTTAACTATTGAAGATGCAATGGCAGGAGCTTTAGATATTATCGCAGAAATGATTTCTGAAGATAAAGATTTTAGAGATGTATTAAGAAATGATGCTGAGAAAAATGGAGTTTTGGTTTCTGAAAAGGGAAAAGAAGAAAATAATGTTTATGATATGTATTATGAATTTTCTGAAAAAATTTCAACACTTCCTGCTCATAGAATACTTGCTATAAATAGAGGAGAAAAGGAAAAGGCATTAAAAGTTTCCATTAAATTAAGTGATGAAAAAAATATTAGTGAAATTTTATTTTCGCTATGTATGGATGATGAAAATTTCTGTCATAAATTCTTAAAAGAAGCTGTTGTTGATGGATATAATAGACTTTTATTCCCTCAAATAGAAACTGAAATAAGAGCAAATTTGAAGGAAAAAGCAGATACACAATCTATTGAAGTTTTTGGCAAAAATTTAAAACCCTATATTATGCAATCTCCAATTCTTGACAGAGTTGTTTTGGGAATTGACCCTGGTTATAGAACGGGTTGTAAGGTAGCTGTTATTTCAAAAACCGGATCTGTTTTAGACCATGTAAATATATATCCTACAAAGCCACAAGAAAAGATAAAGGAAAGCAAGGAAATTTTAGCAAAACTTATTAAAAAATATGATGTAAGTTTAATTGCAATAGGAAATGGAACTGCAAGTCGTGAAACTGAAAAAGTTGTTGTTGAATTGATAAATGAATTGAAAAAAGAAGATTTATTCTATTCAATAGTAAATGAAGCGGGAGCTTCAATTTATTCTGCTTCAAAACTTGGACAAGAAGAATTTCCGGATTTAGATGTAACTGTTAGAGGTGCAATATCAATAGCAAGACGTATTCAAGACCCAATGGCTGAGCTTGTAAAGATTGAACCAAAACATATTGGTATAGGACAGTATCAACATGATGTAAATCAAAAACAATTAACAGAAACTTTATCAGATGTTATTGAAGATTGTGTAAATAAGGTTGGAGTTGATGTTAATACTGCATCATTTTCACTTTTATCTTATATTTCAGGAATGACAAAAACTATGGCTAAAAATTTAGTTTCATATCGTGATGAAAATGGGGCCTTTAAAAATAGAGATGAAATAAAAAAAGTAAAGGGAATAGGACCTAAGGCATATACTCAATCCGCGGGATTTTTGAGAATTAGAAATGGTGAAAACCCACTTGATAATACAGCTGTTCATCCTGAAAGTTATGAAATTGCAGAAAAACTTTATGGTAAAGATTTAGATAAGATTAATGTTCCAAAACTTTCAAAAGAATTAGAAGTTGGTGAATTGACTTTAAAAGATATTATTGAAGAGCTTAAAAGACCCGGTCGTGATATTAGAGAAGATATGCCAAAACCAATTTTAAGGTCTGATGTTCTTTCCATTGAAGATTTAGAGGTTGGAATGGAATTAAAGGGAACTGTAAGAAATGTTGTAGATTTTGGAGCCTTTATAGATATTGGAATTAAAAACGATGGATTGGTTCATATTTCTCAAATTTCAAATAAATTTATAAAACATCCTTCAGAAGTTTTAAAAGTTTCTGATGTAGTTAAGGTCAAAATTTTAGAAATTGACCTTGAAAAACAAAAAGTAAAATTGACAATGAAGTAAGAAATGCGTTTTGACGCATTTCTTTTTTTGATTAAAAATAATAAGGATATCAATACCAATCCTATATTAATTTTTTAAATAATTAGTGATTTTTTTATCATAAGATTTTTTATATTTTTATCAAGTTGTTAAATGTTTGAAAATCAACTAAAAAATTTTATAATAGAAAAAAATTATTAATATTGTCTATCTATAAGAAAAAAGTATTAGACTTATTCTTAATCCTATGATAATATAATATTGATTATATTTGTTTGCTAATTCGCAAAGTATTTTATCAAATATAAATATAAAAATTAAATAGGAGGTTTTGAATGGATATTCAAGAAAGTGTAAAACTTATCGATTCGTATTTAGATTTAAATCGTAAAGTTGTAGGTGTGAAGTTTTTTCACGATGAAGAAAGTTATGAAAATTTTGAAGTACCTGAAAGAGAAAGTAAAGTTACATATTGTAATGCTGTTAATTTAGCATCTAAAGGTTCAAACATAAAGGTAAGAAAGGTACATCAAGGGTGTCCAAACGGTGCGGTTGCTTTTGGATTTAATCAAGCGCCACCAAAGATGGCATCTGGAGAAGCAAGATTTAGTAAAAATATTTATAATGATGTTAAGACATCAAAGAGTGTTTCTGATGATATGATATTTTTAAAAGACAAGGTTTATGGTATAGCAATAATGCCTTTAGAAAATTTTAAAGTTGAACCTGATGTTGTTGTTATGATTGAAAAGGCATATAACATAATGAGAGTTGTTCACGGATATTCTTATTTTAATGGATATTCTCCGGAAATGAAAACTGTTGGATTACAAGCGGTTTGTCATGATCTTACAACTCTTCCTTATGAACATGGAACAATAAATATCACATTCTTATGCCCGGGAACAAGACTTATGGCAAACTGGCATCCTGATGAACTAGGAATCGGAATGGCTTGGAAACATTGGTACAATGTTATTCAAGGAATTGTTGAAACTACAAATCCTTTTGAACGTAATGGGAACAAGAGAAAAATAATTAAGAAGATGAAAAAGAATCATATGGATGATTCTGTAATCGAATTAAATAAGAATTATGATACAGGAACATATTTAGGCGGACCAATAGACAAATAAATTTAAAAATAGTTAGGAATTTCTTTTAATAAATTCCTAACTTAAATATTAGTAAAGGAGAATTATATGAATCTTTTAAAAAAATTACCTATTCCAATTGCAGGTTTGATTTTATCAATGTTTGCGCTTGGGAATCTGTTACAATCTTATAGTAATGTTGTAAGATTATGTATAGGTGGAGTAGCACTTATCTTATATATTATTTTTGTTTTAAAAGTTGTTGTGCTAAATTCTAAATTAAAAACAGTTTTGGATAATCCAGTTGCTGCTAGTGTTCTTTTAACAATTACAATGGCTACTATTTTACTTAGTAGCTATGCAAAGCCGTATTCATCAGTTTTAGCTGTAGTAGTTTGGTTTGTTGGTGTTATATTACATATTTTGCTAATGATTTGGTTCAGCTTGAAATTTTTACCTAATTTTTCAATTAAGAAAGTATTTCCATCCTGGTATATTGTTTATGTAGGAATTGCAACAGCAAGTGTTACTGCAGGAGCTGCTGGGCAATTGAAGTTGGGACAGATTTGTTTTTGGTTTGCTTTAATTTCTTATTTCATTTTGATACCTGTTGTTTGTTATAGAGTATTTAAAGTAAAAGAAATACCGGAACCTGCAAAACCTACATTTGCGATTTTATCTGCACCGGGTTCTCTTGTATTAGCAGGATATTTAAACACATTTCCTCAAAAAAACATTACATTTGCAACAGTTTTATTTGTAATTTCAGTTTTATTTTATATTATAGTTTTATTGAATATGCCAAATCTATTGAAATTAAAATTTTCTCCCGGATTTTCGGGCTTTACATTCCCACTTGTAATAAGTGCAATTTCAAGTAAATTATTTAGTGGATATGTAACAAAATTATATGGAGCAAATTCGGTTTTAAAATTATTTGTAAATTTCCAAGAAATAGTAGCAACTTTAATTGTACTATATGTTTTTGTTGGATATATGAAATTTTTATTTGAAAAGGAGAACTAAAAATTTTTTAAAAATTACTTGACTATTTTATTTGTTTATGGTAGAATGTTCAAGTAATATGATGAATGAAGTAGAGTACTCGCTCTCACCTAGTTACTATTTTGTTTCAGGTTTATGTTAATAATTTAAGTTTTGTAATTATTATGGCGAGTTTTTACTCGCCGTTTTTTATGGAGGTGTTATTATAAAAGAGCTTTTAATTAATGAAGAGATTAGAGCAAAAGATGTTAGATTAATTGATGCAGAAGGTAATCAAATTGGAGTTGTTCCAATTTCTAGAGCATTGGAAATGGCAAATGAAAAGAAATTGGATCTTGTAAATATTTCTCCTAATGCTAATCCACCTGTTTGCAAAATTTTAGATTATGGGAAATATAGATATGATTCTTTAAAGAAAGAAAAAGAATCAAGAAAAAAACAAAAAGTCATAAATGTTAAAGAAATTAGACTTACTCCGAGTATTGATAAACACGATATAGAAGTTAAGGCAAAACATGCAAATAATTTTTTGAAAGCCGGAGATAAGGTAAAAGTTTCTGTAAGATTTAGAGGTAGAGAATTGGGACATACTGATATAGGTAAAGTTGTTTTAGATAAATTTAAAGAGCTTACCCAAGAGTTTGGAAATGTAGAAAAAGATTCCGTAATGGAAGGTAGAAATATGACAATGTTTTTATCACCAAAACAAGATTAATAGGAGGTTTTAGGTATGGCTAAAATGAAAACACATAGAGCATCAGCTAAGAGATTTAAAAGAACTGGTACTGGGAAAATTAAAAGATTTAAGGCGTATAAAAGCCATTTAACAAGTAAAAAATCACCAAAGAGAATTAGAAACTTAAGAAAATCAACAGTTATCAGCAGTGGAGATCAAAAAAGAATCAATCATATGATTCCTTAATTATGGAGGTAAAGAGTAATGGCAAGAATAAAACGTAGCTTAAATGCGAGAAAAAAACATAGAAAAGTACTAAAACAAGCTAAAGGATATTATGGTGCGAAGTCAAAATTATTTAAAGTTGCTAATCAAGCAATTATGAAATCTATGACTTATGCATTCATTGGAAGAAAGAGAAAGAAGAGAGATTTTAGAAGCTTATGGATTGCAAGAATTAATGCCGGAACAAGACAATATGGTTTAAGTTATAGCAAATTTATGTATGGGCTTAAGAAAAATAATATAAATATGAATAGAAAAATGCTTTCTGAAATGGCTATAAACGATCCTGAAGGATTTAAAAAATTAGTTGAATTAGTAAGATAGAGAAAATGTCCCTTCATAATTGAAGGGATTTTTTTTGGAGGTTATTTTGAGACAATTTATAAGACAGTTAAAAGATAAGCTTGAAACTAATCCACCGGCAGTTTTAACGTTAGGATTCTTTCTAATTATAACTATTGGATCTATTCTTTTGTTTTTACCATTTTCATCTAAAAACTTAAATTTTACAAATTTTTTAGATTGTGTATTTATATCAACTTCATCTGTTTGTGTAACAGGTCTTTCAACTATAAATATAACTAATGAATTTAATTTTTTCGGAAAAACAGTCATAATGTTATTAATTCAAATGGGAGGATTGGGTTTTATGACTATGGCTACAATGGTAGCGATGATTTTAGGTGAAAAGATAACTTTAAAAGATAGGCTTGTAATTCGAGAACAAATGGGTTCTACAAAACTTAGTGGAATGGTTAAACTGATAAGATATGTAATTTTTTCAACTTTTTTAATAGAGGGGCTGGGAGCGATTTTACTTTCTTTTACATTTGTTCCAAAGTTTGGTCTAAAAGGAATTTTTTATTCTATTTTTCATTCTATATCAGCTTTTTGTAATGCAGGTTTTGATATTTTAGGTGAAAATAGTTTAGAAGGTTTTAATACAAATCCTTATTTACTTTTTGTTATTTCTTTTTTAATAATTTTAGGTGGGCTCGGATTTCACGTTTATATTGATATAAATAATTTTAAATTTAATTTTAGAAAATATTCTTTGCATACTAAGATTGTTTTAGTAATGACTTTAGGATTACTTATTTTTGGGACAATTGCATTTTTCATCTTGGAATATTCTAATGCAAAAACTTTAAAGAATTTTAACTTTTTTGATAAAATAACAAATTCATTTTTTCAGTCAGTAACTACCAGAACAGCGGGATTTTCTTCGATAAATCAAACGGGGTTTACTGAATCTTCAACAATTTTAACTGTTTTTTTGATGTTTATAGGAGGATCACCTGCAAGTACTGCCGGAGGAATAAAGACTACTACAATATTTTTATTAATTGTAACAACTATTTCTTTTATCCAAAATAATAATGAAATTGAAGTATTCAAAAGAAGAATTTCTTTTTCACTGGTCAAAAGAGCGATAGGAATTTTTGTTATTTCTTTATTGTTAGTTAATACGGTGGTTTTTGTGTTAACGTTGATAGAAGATGTACAATTTATAGATTTACTTTTTGAAACAATTTCAGCTTTTGCCACTGTGGGACTTAGCAAAGATTTAACTCCGCATTTGAAAGATATAACAAAAGTGTTTATAATTATATTAATGTTTATTGGAAGAGTAGGGCCTCTTACGATTATTTTTTCTTTCTATAATAAAGTTAATAGGAAGAAATTTAAGTATTCAAACGGAAATGTTATTGTCGGATAGGAGATATTATGAAACAAATTGTTGTTATAGGTTGTGGAAGGTTCGGAATGAATTTAGCCATTACCTTAGAAAAACTTGGTAATAGAGTTATGGTCATAGATAGAGATGAAGATGTTATAAATTCTATTGCAAGTAAGGTTACTCACAGTATAATTTGTGATGTTAGAGTTGAGGGAAGTTTAGAAGAATTGGGTCTCGCAAATTTTGATATTTGTGTCGTAGCAATAGGCTCTGATTACAAAAGTTCTATTATTGCGACGGTTGAGGCTAAAGAACTTGGGATACCAAAAATTATTGCAAAGGCTACTGATAGTGTTCAAGCAATGGTGCTTAGAAAAATAGGAGCAGATAGAGTTATAATTCCTGAAAGAGATATGGGAATAAGAGTTGCAAATAATATTAGTAATTCAAATATTTTGGATTCTATTAATTTGTCCGATGAATATTCTCTTGTAGAAATTGCACCAATTTCGGATTGGATTGGGAAGTCTATAAAGGAATCTGAAGTTAGAAATAGATATCATGTAAATATTGTTGCAATAAAAAATAAAGAGGGATTGGAGATAAATGTTGATGCTGACTATGTTATAAAGGATAGTGATATTCTTTTAGTTGCCGGCAGAAATGACTGGATTGGTAAGTTGGTATAGTATGAAATTTAAAACAATAGATAGTAAAGATAACAAAAAGTATAAATTATTTAAGAGTCTTTATTTGAAGAAAAATAGAGATAAATATAAACTATTTTTATTGGAAGGTAAAAAACTTTTGTCAGAAGCTTTAAATGAAAATCTTGACATTGAAAACATAATTTGTACTGAAAAATTTGTTGAAAACTTTGAGTTTAAAGAAAATTTTTTAGATAAAGTTATAATTTTATCTGAAAAATTATTTAAAAATTTAACTGAACTTACCAATTCTGAAGGGGTTATAACCATTGTAAATTATATTGAAGAGAAAAAAATTTCTTCTAAGAATATAATTTGTCTTGAAAATGTAAGTGATCCCGGAAATTTTGGAACAATAATCAGAACGGCAAATGCTTTTGGGATTAATGATATATTGACTATAAATTGCGTAGATAAATATAATTCAAAAGTTTTAAGAGCAACTATGGGCGCAATGTTTAGAACAAATATTGTAGACTCTGAAATTGAAAAAATAAAAGAATTACAAAAAGATGGATATAGATTAATTTCTACAACTTTAAATGAAAATTCAAAATTTTTAGAAGAATTTAATTTCGAAGGAAAAAATATTGTAGTTATGGGAAATGAAGCTAATGGAGTTTCTGAAGAGATGCTCAATATTTCTAATGAACATTTGAAAATAGATATGGATAATTCTATGGAGTCTTTAAATGTTTCAATAGCGGCAGCATTAATAATGTATAAAATATTTAAAGGATAAGAACATCACCCTTTTACGATTCTTCGCATTGGGTGTGTACCTGAAAATCTTGTTGTTTCACAATAAAAGGAAGTGTTTTTGAGCACTTCCTTTTTTTGTACTATATATATTTTTTTGTACAATTTTTAAATTATTTTAATCTTGCCAATGCACCAAATGGATCCCATGGTTCAAGTTCTACAATTTCTTCGTCAAGAGCTTTTAACCATTTTTCATCAACGTATTTTTTGTCAACCATTACTTCATAGTTGTATTCGTCGAACCATTCATCAGACATTGAAAAAATACCTTTATCTCCAACTGTATCTCCCCAAGAGTTTTCAACTTGCCATTCTAACGGTTTTCCATTTTCATCAAGATTTACTCCTGTAAATACCATTGCATGAGTTAATACACTTTCATGATAATCAAGTCTTTCAGCTTTTGTAAAGTTTTCTAAAGTAGGGAATATGTCATCATATATGAACATATCTAAGTCCATAATTCCTTTTTGTTTTTCCAAAAACTTAATTACATCACAACCAAACCATACAGGTTCTCCGGCTTTAATTGATTTTATAGCACTTTCTTTCAATACTTCTATAGGAACATTTACGTATTTTATTTTGTCTGCTTCTTTAATTGTTCCTAAGAATTTTACAGTGTAAACTTTTCCGTAAGGTTTGTCATCGGTTGGAGCATTGATTAAGCTTACTTTATCTTTTAAATTCCAACCAACATATTTGTCGAAAAATTCTTTAGGAGTAATATTTGATATTCTGTGGAACTTTTCGTCTTTGTCTCTGTATTCATAGGTAAAAGTTTCAGGAACTTCTCCTAAACATTTAGTTAAAATATTGTAAACTGCGTAAAGAGTTTCATTTTTTAAATCTTCAATTTCTTTTAAAGATTTGCCTGCTTTATGAAGTCTTCTCATATCACAAGCAGCTTTTCTAAGATATTTAGTTAGTATTGCTTCCATATCTCTTGTGTTTGAAGAGTGGAATGTTTCAGGCATGATTCCTTTAGGAACAACACCATATTTTTCTAAAAGACCTTTAAACATATCCCATTGGCCGCCATCTTGCACAGGAGCAGTCAAAAGGTGAGAAACAACTCTTGAATCTGTTTTTTCGTCTAACGTTTCAATTATACTTTCTAAAAAGAAGTTTGCTTTTTCAAGTTTATCCCAAAATAGAGTATATGTTTGAGAATATTCCATAGTCTTTAAGTTTAATTTTTCCATAGTAGAAACTCTGGCAACATTTAATGCAGAGAACATCCAACATCTACCACTTGATTTTTGGTTTGTTATTTCACCTTTTTTTGTAATATCGGAAAATTGAAAATCGTGTCTCTTATAGACTTCATGATTTGTAGATGCTTCATTTATACCGACTTTTGAAACACTTGCAGCTACAACCTTATTTGTTTTACAAGAATTAAATCTTTCTTTAAATGACTTAAGAACTTCATTTGTTAATGCCATTTGTATCACTCTCCTCAAAAAATTTTTTGTGAGTAATCTCACAAATACATTGTAACATAAAATCACAAAAAATGAAAGATAATAAATATCAAAAACGATAAAAATCTTGAGAGTTTATATATTGGATTTTTAAAATTTATCAATATACCTTACTTTTTGTAAATTAAGTATCAAAATTAATGTTATTAAATATATCTTTTTAGGTTGCAACTGTTTTTGTATTTAGATATTTCTAAGTAAGTATAATTTTTTATTTTTACAAATTAAAAGGCTGAGGATTGTTATCCCCAACCTTAATTGCTGAATTTAAAAATTTGATTTTTAATATTTAAGTATTATTTTAGAACTTCTTTTAATTTATCATGGATATATTCGTCAATAGGTTGTCCGTCAATGAATGCATTTTCTCCATCCGGTAACATTATTCTAAAGAAGTTGATAATTAAATTTCCGTCAACTATATAGTAATCATCCATATGTAGAGGAGCGATATATACTTTTAAAATTTCTTTATTGTTATTTGGAAATTCTTTATTCAATTCGTCAATAAGATGGTTTACATTCAAAACTTTTATAGGTTTTGCCATAAGTTTTGGAAGTTCAAGATCTTCCATCATCCACATATTGTTATTCCAAAATCTTTTTTCTTCCTTACTAGCTCCGGAAAGTAATTCTCTGTTTTGAATAGCGGATAAAACTTTTCTTACTGACTCTTCATTAAAATCTTTGTTCATTATAGCTTTTAGAGGATATTGTTTAGCCACATCAACAAAAAAGCTTTCGGCAACTTTTTCTTTTTCTGCCAAAGCAGTCCATAAATATAACATGGATTCAATTGTTTCTAAATTTAATTCAATTTGTTTAATCATATAAGCCTCCGATAATATTTTGTTAATTTACAATAAAATTTGTAAAATTTTTTATTACCATATATTACATTAAAAATTTTAATTCACAATGTAAAAATATAGTATAAAGTAATTGTAAACTTTTTTTATAAAAAAATCAATACTTATGTAATTTAGTTGTTGTAAATTTTAAAAAGTTTTGTTATACTTGTACGGTAAGTTATAGGAGGGGAGAATATGAATTCTAATACGTTAAAAAAAGTTGTGATTACGACATTAGCATCTATTGTAGTTTCTGCGGGTGTTTATTTTTTTATGGTGCCATATAATTTGACAATCGGAGGAACAGCTGGACTTTCAATAGCACTTTCAAAATTTTTTCCGGAAATATCTGTAGGGGTATTCCAACTTGGAATAAATATTATTTTATTTATCTTGGCGTTCTTGCTAATAGGTGCAGAATTTGGTGGACTGAGTATATATGCTACTATTGTCGTGTCTGTTTCACTTATCGGGTTTGAAAAAATGTTTCCGAATATTAAACCTTTAGTTGATACACCTTTTATGAGTATGATTGTTGGAGTTGGAGTTACTGCAATTGGGATAGCTTTGACTTTGAATCAAAATGCATCAACAGGAGGAACTGATATTGTAGGAAAAATTTTAAATGAATATATACATGTAGATATAAGTGTAGGAGTTTTTATTGCGGATTTTTCGGTTGTAGTTATGGGTTATTTTGCTTATGGAATTAATGCCGCAATGTATGCAATAGTAGGTATTTTATTTAATGCAGTGGTTATAGATAAAGTTCTTACAGGATATAAGACTAGAATTAAAGTTTATATCAACTCAAGAAAATGGGAAGGAATTAATGACTATATACTTAATGTAATAGTTAGAGGAAGTACACTTTATGAAGTAAAAGGCGGTTTTAATAAAAGTGAAAGAGTTATGATAGAAACAATCCTAACAAGACCGGAGTATATAAAGCTTATGACTTTTATAAAAGAATTTGATAACAATGCATTTGTAAATGTCGCGACAGTGAGTGAAGTTTCAGGAGAAGGATTCAGTTATCTTACTGAAGAGAATAAAAAAGTATTAAAAGAAAAAAATAAAACTAGAAAAATGTAATTTTAAAACTGTTATGAAGAGTGAAATCATAACAGTTTTTTTGTGAAAATAATGAGGTTTAGATATCTGTATTTAATTGACTTTTTATGAAAAATGATATATACTTTAATTGTAGTAATTTGATTAAAATTTAATTGGATTTACAATGAATGTGTGTATATGAATTTTATAGTTTTAAATTATTTATTTTAAGTTTTGTGAAGGAGGGTTTATGAAAAAGAAATTTTTATCAACAACTTTTTTAATTTTATCTTTACTTATGATTAATGTATTAATTTTTAATAAGTATACAGACAAAAGTATTGTTGTTGCAGAAAGCTTTAATGGTTGGAAAGAAGAAGGAAATGAAAGATATTTTTTCCAAAATAGTAAAAAATTTACAGGAGAATATCAAAATAAGTATTTTGTAAATGGGAAATATGCTAATGGAGTTTATAATGGAACTCTATATAAAAATGGAGATATTTCAACAAATGCTTACGTAGGTGAAATTTTTTACGGTTCTGATGGCAAGCCGGCAAATGGCTGGTATGATGATGGGAGTAATTGGTATTTTTTCCAAAATGGTAAAAAACATAATGGTTATGGTGTAGATGGAAATGGAAAAAGATATTTTGTAAATGGGAAATATGCTAATGGCTATGTAGGTGGTATTTTTTATAGTAAAGGAAAACCGGTAAATGGTTGGTATGACGACGGGAAAGACTGGTATTTCTTTAGAGATGGTAAAAAATATACCGGAAAAGCCAAAGACGAAAATGGCGAAATGTACTTTGTAAAAGGAAAATATGCAAATACTTATATAGATGGAGTTTTTTATAAAGATGGTAAAATCGCTAACTGGTGGTGTGATGATGGAAAAGATTGGTATTTTTTCCAAAATGGTAAAAAACATAACGGATATGGTGTAGATGCAAATGGAAGAAGATATTTTATAAGTGGAAAATATGCAAATGCTTATGTAGATGAAATTTTTTATAGCGAAGGAAAAATTGCCAATTGGTGGTTCAATGATGGTGAAGCGTGGTATTTTTTCCAAAATGGGAAGAAACACAATGGCTATGGCACAGATGCAAATGGAAAAAGATATTTTGTAGATGGAAAATATGCCAACGGAATATATGGCGGTAAGTTATACAAAGATGGAATAGAATCAAAAGGCAGAATATATGTAAATGGCATTTTTTACGATGAAAATATAAGTCCGGCAGATGGATGGTACGATGATGGAGATGCATGGTATTTCTTCAAAGACGGCAAAAAATATACCGGAAAAGCTGTAGATGGTAATGGCGAAATGTATTTTGTAAAAGGAAAATATGCAAATGCTTATATAGATGGAATCTTTTATAGTGAAGGTAAAATTGCCAACTGGTGGTGTGATGATGGAACTGATTGGTATTTCTTCAAAGACGGCAAAAAATATACCGGAAAAGCTGTAGACGGTAACGGCGAAATGTATTTTATAAAAGGAAAATATGCAAATACTTATATAGATGGAATCTTCTATAGTAAAGGTAAAATTGCCAACTGGTGGTGTGACGACGGGAATGCGTGGTATTTTTTCCAAAATGGTAAAAAACATAATGGCTATGGAGTAGATGCAAATGGAAAAAGATATTTTGTAGATGGGAAATATGCTAACGGAATATATGGTGGTAAGTTATACAAAGATGGAATAGAATCAAAAGGTAGAACATATGTAAATGGCATTTTTTACGACGAAAATATAAGTCCGGCAAATGGCTGGTATGATGATGGAGATACATGGTATTTCTTTAAGGACGGTAAAAAATATACAGGAAAAGCTGTAGATGGCAATGGCGAAATGTATTTTGTAAAAGGAAAATATGCAAATACTTATATAGATGGAATCTTTTATAGCGAAGGTAAAATTGCCAACTGGTGGTGTGATGATGGAACTGACTGGTATTTCTTCAAAGATGGTAAAAAATTTACCGGATTTGGCGTAGATGCAAATGGAAAGAGATATTTTGTAAAAGGAAAATATGCCAACGGAATATATAATGGGAAGTTATATAAAAATGGTTTAGAGTCAAATGGAAATACTTATGTAAACGGAATTTTTTACGATGGAAATATAAGACCTGCAAATGGTTGGTATGATGATGGAAGTAATTGGTATTTCTTCAAAGATGGCAAAAAATATACAGGGAAAGCCGTAGATGGCAACGGCGAAATGTATTTTATAGGTGGGAAATATGCACATACTTATATAAACGGCATTTTTTATGGAGCAGGTAAAATTGCAAATGGTTGGTATGATGATGGAGATGCATGGTATTTCTTTCAAGGAGGTAAAAAACATACAGGATATGCAACAGATGAAAATGGACAGAGATATTTTGTAAATGGTAAATACGCTAATGGAAGATATGGCAGAAAGTTATATAAGGAAGGTTTAGAGTCAGACGGCAATACTTATATAAACGGAATTTTTTACAGTGGAGATAAATATCCGGCAAATGGTTGGTACGATGATGGAGATGATTGGTATTTCTTCCGAAATGGTAAAAAACATACAGGATATGCAACAGATGAAAATGGAGAAAAATATTTTGTTGATGGAAAGTATGCAAATGGATTTTACGGCGGAAAATCTTATTTAGATGGAGAAGAAGTAGATTTAGCAGATTCTGATTGGTATGTCAAAGATGGTGTTTGGAGAGTTAAAAATTCCGGAAGAAGTTGTCATGTAAATGGTGATTTTATCGTTATAAGTTTAAGTGATCAAAAATTATGGCTTGTTAGAGATGGAAGAATAATTTCTAAAATCGGTATTGTAAGTGGGAAACCTTCAAGTCCTACTGTAACAGGAAATTTTAGAATACTTTCAAAAGAATATTCAAGAATATTAAGAGGTCCGGGATATGCTTCATGGGTTCAATATTGGATGCCATTCCATGGCGGATATGGAATTCATGATGCTAATTGGCAACCATCTTCTGCTTTCTCAAATAGTAGTTACTATAGATGGGGAGGATCACATGGTTGCGTAAATGTTTATCCTGGTTCAATGGGAAAAATTTACAATAATTCTTATGTAGGAATGAGAGTTATAGTTTATTAGTATTGATTTTAAAATACAAATATGTTAGAATTATCTTGTTAATATTTACGTTGAACGATAAAAAATAGTACAAAATTTTTAGAGAGTGATTGTTTGGTGAAAAATTACATTTTTGTATTATGGGGAAATCGGGAGTAATTTTTTTAGAGTGATGTTTTTAACATAATTAGGGTGGAACCACGGTCATATCGTCCCTTACGATATGGCCTTTTTGTTTATTTATTTTTAGGAGGAATATTATGAAATCAGAAAAGAGTATGGAAAAAGTTGTTTCTTTATGTAAAAATAGGGGAATAATATATCCAGGGTCAGAAATTTACGGAGGACTTGCTAACACATGGGATTATGGTCCTTTAGGTGTTGAATTTAAAAATAATGTAAAAAAAGCTTGGTGGCAAAAATTTGTTCAACAATCTAAATATAATGTTGGTCTTGACAGTGCAATTTTGATGAATCCGGAAGTTTGGGTTGCTTCAGGTCATGTTGGAAGTTTTAGTGATCCTTTAATTGACTGTAAAGAATGTAAATCTCGTTTTAGAGCTGATAAACTCATTGAAGATTTTTATTTTGAAAATAATCTTGGGGATATAAATGTTGACGGTTGGGAAAACGAAAAAGTTGAAGAACTAATGAAAGAAAAAAATATTTGTTGTCCAAATTGTAAAAAACAAAATTTTACCGGAATTAGAAGATTCAATCTTATGTTTAAAACTTTTCAAGGTGTTACTGAAGACAGTAAATCTGAAATTTACTTAAGGCCGGAAACTGCACAAGGTATTTTTGTTAATTTTAAAAACATTGCCAGAACTTCAAGAAAAAAAGTTCCTTTTGGAATTGCACAAGTTGGTAAATCTTTTAGAAATGAAATTACTCCTGGTAATTTTACTTTTAGAACTCGTGAATTTGAACAAATGGAATTGGAATTTTTCTGTAAACCTGGAGAAGATTTAGAATGGTATGAATATTGGAAAAACTATTCTTTTAATTGGTTATTATCTTTGGGAATGAATGAAGAAGCTTTAAGACTTAGAGATCATGAAAAAGAAGAATTGAGTTTTTATAGTAAAGCTACTTGTGATATAGAATTTTTATTCCCATTCGGTTGGGGAGAACTTTGGGGAATTGCAGATAGAACGGATTATGACTTATCAAGACATATTGAAGTTTCCGGAGAAGATTTAAGATATATTGACCCGGTTACAAATGAAAAATATATTCCATATTGTATTGAACCTTCACTTGGAGCTGATAGAGTTGCTCTAGCTTTCCTATGCAATGCTTATGATGAGGAAAAAATAGGAGAAGGAGATGTTAGAACTGTTTTAAGACTTCATCCTGCTTTAGCTCCATTTAAGGCTGCAATTTTACCACTTACTAAAAAATTGTCAGAAAAATCTGATGAAATTTATAATGAACTTTCAAAATATTTCATGATAGATACAGATGTTTCAGGAAGTATCGGAAAGAGATATAGAAGACAAGATGAAATTGGAACTCCATTCTGTATAACTGTCGATTTTGATACTTTGGAAGATAATTGTGTAACAGTTAGATTTAGAGATACTATGGAACAAGAGAGAATAAAAATCTCAGAACTAAAAGATTTTATTGAAAAGTCTTTAGAATTTTAGGAGGTATTATGGTTAAGAAAAAAGTTGTTTTTGGTTCAAGTATGTGCCCTGATTGTATAGTTATGAAAGAGGCACTTGATGAAAGAGGAGTTAAGTATTTGTATTTAGACATTACTGAAAATTTAGCAAATCTTAAAAAATTTTTAAAATTTAGAGAAAATTCTGCATTTGATTTTGCAAAAGAAAAAGGCTCAATAGGAATTCCTGCAATGGTAATAAATGATGGGGAAAAAATACTTTTCAGCATAGAAGAATTTGATGAATATAATAAATAGGAGGCAATTATGTTAGAAAATTTAAAACCTGAAAGAGTTTTTTATTATTTTGAAGAGCTTACTAAGATTCCAAGAGAATCCGGAAATGAAAAGGCGGTTAGCGATTATTTATACAGTGTTGGAAAATCATTGAGATTAGAAACAATTCAAGATGAAAGTAACAATATTGTTATTAGAAAACCTGCATATAAAGGTTATGAAAATCATGAACCTATTGTTATTCAGGGGCATATGGATATGGTTGCAGAAAAGGCTGACGGAGTTGAACATAATTTTCTAGTTGATCCAATTCCTGTTATTGTTGATGGTGATTGGGTTAAGACTAAAGGAACAACACTTGGAGCAGATGATGGAATTGCAGTTGCTATGGGACTTGCTATTTTAGAAGATAAAGAAGCTAAACATCCTGCGCTTGAATTGTTAGTAACTACTGATGAAGAGAGAACAATGGCAGGAGCAAGAGCTGTAAAGAGAGAGCTTTTAAATGGAAGAAAACTTTTAAATATTGATGCCGAAGAAGAAGGAGTGCTTTTGTCAGGCTGTTCAGGTGGACACAATATTGTAGGAACTTTGAAGGTTAAATATGAAAAAAGTGATATGAAAAATACTTTTGTTTTATTTGTAAATAATATGCTTGGAGGTCACTCCGGAATGGAAATTCATCAACAAAGAGGAAATTCTTTGAAATTTGCTCTAAGAGCAATGGATATGATAAAAGAAATTGCTGATTATAGATTGGTTAGTATTGAAGGCGGAACTAAACATAATGCTATTCCTAGAGATGCAAAAGTTATTTTTACAAGTAATGCTGATGAATTTAATATTGATTTTTCTAGATTAATTAGCGAATATCCTCTTGATAAAGATATGAGAGTTTCCATAGAAAAAGTAGAAAACGTAAAAGAAGTTTTATGTAAGGGTTGCCAAGAAAAAATAGAAAATGTAGTTAGAAATATTCCTCATGGAGTATACTCAATGATGGAAGAATATCCTTCAATAGTTGAATGTTCAGACAATTTCGCAATAATAAAATTTGATGGAAATTTTGTTAAATTTACTGTTTCACTCAGAAGTTCAAACTCTAAAACTTTTGAAGAATATACAGATATGGTAAAAAAAGTTTATGAAGAAAATGGTGTTAGATATACTTTAGAAGATTATTATAAACCATGGGAATTTGCAAAAGTTTCAAAGTTGAGAGATACTGCATTGGAAGTTTATAAGAAGTTGACAGGGAAAGAAATGAAAGTGGAAGTTGTTCACGCAGCTTTAGAACCGGCTGTTTTCGTCGATACATTCCCTGATATGGAAATGATATCAATAGGACCTACAATGAAAGATGTTCACAGTCCTGTTGAAAGATTAAATATTCCTTCAACTCAAAGAACTTTTGAATTTGTAAAAGAATTATTAAAAAGTCTTTAATTAAAATCTGTAGTAAACATAAAAAATCACGAGTTATTAATTAGCTCGTGATTTTTTTTATGTACTGCTCACCGAACACTTCTGTGAAAGGTGAGGTATTCGTTCTAAACTGAAGTGTTATTTTCATTTAAGACATCAAGAAGTAAATCTAAATTAAGTCCATGAACCATAGTAGCTTCTTCGAGAGTCTCCATTTGACTTGCAGGACAACCAACACAAGAAAGTCCAAAATTAAATAGAATTTCAACTGCATCAGGATGGATTTGAATAATATCCCCAATTAACATATCTTTTGTTATTTCCATAACTGCACCTCCTAAATATCTTATACCCATATAATACAAGTAATTGAGAAAAAAATCAAGATATATATGACGGTAAAAATTAGAATTGTTAAGTTGAAATTATATTGTGGTAAATGTTAAATATTAAATTAGACTAATATTGTATTTTGTGATAAAATAATTAAGTTGTATGGAGGCTTATTGTGAAATGTTGTAACAGTAAAAAAGTTATAGATGATTTATATAAAAATATAGCTATAAATGATAGATTAAGAGATAGCGATAATAGTAAAGAAATAGAAAAGAAAATTGCTTTAAGTTTAGGTTATACTTTAGAAGATATAGAAAATGGTGCAAATCTTGGTTTGGGCTGTGGGAATCCTATTCAAAATGCAAATTTAAAAAGTGGTGAAATTGTTTTAGATTTGGGTTGTGGCAAAGGTATGGATGTATTTAAGGCTTGTAAAATAGTTGGAGAAAAAGGCTTTGTTATTGGTGTTGACAGACTTTCTGAAATGATTGAAAAAGCAAATTACATAAGAGAGAAAAAAGGATTTTTAAATACAGATTTTAGAGTTTCAGATATAGATAATCTTAAAGTTGAGAGCGATTTTGTTGATTGTGTAATTTCAAATTGTGTTATAAACTTATGTGAAGATAAGGAAAAGGTGTATTCTGAAATTTTTAGAGTTTTAAAAGCTGGAGGAAGAATTTCAATTTCAGATATTGTTCAGTTTAATGAATTACCTACTTGGGTTAAAGACGAACCGATTTTTCATGCAACTTGAGTTGCAGGTTCGATAACTTCGGAGAAGTTAAAGAATATTTTGAAAAATGTTGGCTTTGAACTTTACACAATAATTGAAGAAGACTTGACTGACGAATACCTTGCAAAATGGGGACATAAATTAGATTTAAAGAAATATATAAGACGTGGTAAAATTTTGGCAGTTAAGCCAAAGAATTAGGAGTGAAAAATGTATAAACTTTATTCATCAATTTTTATGATAATTTTAACTTTTATAATTATATTTTTTATTTCAAAAAAATATGATTTAGACAGAAATCAAAAACTTATATTTTGGTTATTTGTTCTTTTTTGGAGTGGGATAACAGTTGTAAGAGCTTACAGGAAACTCTATGCTATAAGTCCTATGGAAGAAGGAGGGCTTGGCTTTTCAGTTATTTTAGCTGCACAGATAACTTCAGCATACGGGCTTATAAGTTGTTTTATAAGATTGCCTATTTTTATATTGAGCGATATTTTTAATAGAAAAAAAATATTTATTCAAATTGCACTTTTTGTTTTGACATTGGCATCATTGATGGTAGTTTTAAAGCCAAGTTATAATACTCTTTATTTTTCATCAATAGCTATGGGAATATGTGCTTCGATGCTTGCGGTGTTTAATGTTTTATTTTCAGAGACTTTTTCTAAAGAAAAAGCTGCAATTTCAGCATCTATTTTATCAATAGCACCGCTTCTTGCAGAATTTATAGCAGCTCCTATACAGTATTTATCAACTTATGGTACATATAAGAATTTTAAATTGCTTTGGGCACTTTCTGCGAGCATTTCAATTGTAGCATTTGTTTTGACTTTTTTTGTCAGAGATGTTTCTTATTCTGCAAAGAGATTTAGCTTTGAAAAAGTTAAAAAAGTTTTTGAATTTAAAGGATATTTATACATTTGTTTGATTGCAATTTTAGTTTCATTCATAAAGTTTTCAACATCGGGTGCAAATATGATTGCATACGCGAAAGTTAATTTAAATATGCCTCCGATTTTTTTGGCATATATTGATGTTTTGTTTGCTTTTCCGCAACTTATTGCAAGTGTACTCGCAGGAACTTATTTTGCAAATAAAATTGGAATTGAAAAAACTTTAGTTTTAGGACTGGGTTCAAATTTAGTTTTTTATATAATAATTTTATTAACTAACTCTTATCTTCCTGCATTTTTGGGATATGTATTTAACGGTTTTGGATATGGAATTGCTTATACTTGTTTGATTTCAATGGCTATGCAATATTTTGAAAAGGAAGATAGAAATGTGAGTATGGGAATATTTCAATTATTTTTCGCTATGGGAGTATATTTTGGAGACAGAGTTTATCTTTGGATTTCAAAGTTAATACCAAATGGACTTTTGGGCTTTGAACAAAATAAATCAATTTACCTAATTGTAGTTGGAATAACATTAGTAAGTATATTAATGGCACAATTTAAAATAAAAGAAGATATTTAAAAAATATAATGTATTTTTGTATTAACTAAATTTGAGGGTAAGAATGATTGACAATGATACACTGTTTTTTTGTTACAAATAATGATTTTTTTAAAATTTTATGATATAATTATTGTGATTATGTATGTAATTACGAATAAATTTATAAAATTAAACAGGAGAAAAGATGGGTAATTATTTTGGAACAGATGGAGTGAGAGGAGTCTATGGAGAAAATTTAACTGATAGGCTGGCTTATAAACTTGGGAAATCTGTTGGGTATATTTTAAAAGATAAAGAGGAAAAATTATTTATAATAGGTAGAGATACTAGAGAAAGTGGAAAAAATCTTGAGAATAGTTTAGCTAAAGGTTTATTAGAAATGGGTTTTAATGTAGTTAGTATAGGAATTGCTCCAACACCTACAGTTGCCTATTTAATCAAGTATTTTAAAGCGGTTGGAGGAGCTGTTATTTCTGCTTCTCATAATCCTTTTAAATATAATGGAATTAAGATTTTTAACGAAGATGGCTTCAAACTTTCAGATGAAATTGAATATAAAGTTGAAAATATTTTAGATGATGAAAATTTTGATTTTGGAGAAATTCAAGAGGGTATTTTTACAGAAGAAAAAGAAGCTGTTTCTATCTATGCGGATTATTTGAAATCAAGAGTGGATGCTGATTTTTCAAACTTAAAAATAGCTGTAGACTTTGGAAATGGAGCAAGCTATAAAATTGCAAGAAAGTTATTTGAAGAGTTAGGAATGGAAGTTATTTCTTTAAATACTGCTCCTGATGGAAAAAATATTAACTTAAATTGTGGTAGTACTAATATGGAAGTAATAAGAAAAGCTGTTTTGGAAAATGATGTTGATATGGGATTTTCTTTTGATGGAGATGCTGATAGATGTTTAGCTGTTGATGAAAAAGGAAATATTATGGATGGAGATCATATTCTAGCTGCTATGGCTAAGTCATATAAAGAAAAAGATGAACTTACAAATAATGCTGTTGTAGGAACTGTTATGAGCAATATTGGACTAAAAAAATATTTAGACTCAATAGATGTTGATTTTGTTGCTGCAAAAGTTGGTGACAGATTTGTCCTTGAACAAATGCTTGAGCATAATTATATTTTAGGAGCTGAACAATCCGGACATGTGATTTTCTTAAATGACAGTACAACCGGCGATGGAACTTTTACAGCTCTTAAGATTTGTGAATTAGTTGCAAGTAGTATAAATAAATTGTCTTATTTTAATGAGCTTATGGTTTCATATCCACAAGTTTTAGTAAATGCAAAAGTTAAGCTTGAAAATAGGAATGCTTATTCACAAGATAAAGAAATAGTAGCTGAAATAAATAAAATTGAAGAAAAATTTTCAGGAAATGGAAGAGTTTTGATAAGACCTTCCGGAACAGAGCCTTTAGTTAGAGTTATGATTGAAGGAGAAAATCAAGAAGAATTGGAAGTAGAAGCTAAAAAACTTGCCAAATTTATTGAAGAGAGGTTAGGATAGTATGAAAGATAGATTGATAGTTGCTGATAGTTGTTGTGATTTAACAGAGGAGATGAAAAGCAAACTAGATATCGAATTAGTTCCTTTGACATTACAACTAGATGATGTTGATTATTTAGATGATGAAAATTTAGATGTAGATAAATATATAGAAGCGATGAGAAATGCAAGTTCTATAAAAACAGCTGCACCATCTCCTAAACTTTTTATGGATAAGTTTGAAGAAGCGAAAGAAGTTTTTTGTGTAACTTTATCCGGAAAATTAAGTGCAACATATTCTAATGCATGTTTAGCAAAGACAATGGTACTTGAAAAGGGAGAAAGATTAATTCATGTTTTTGATACTAAGTCTGCTGCCTCTGGAGAAACTTTAGTTGCGTTGAAAATTCAAGAATGTATAGATAAAAAAATGACGTTCCAAGAAATTGTTGATAATGTAACAAAATACATTTCAGAAATGAATATATTTTTTGTTTTGGAAAGTCTTGATAATTTAATAAAAAATGGAAGAATTTCTAAATTAAAAGCTATGATTGCTTCTGCTTTTTCTATAAAGCCTGTTATGCAAGGTGTTAATGGTGAAATAGATATTTATAAGAAAGTTAGAGGCTTAAAAAAAGCATATAGTGAATTAATTGATGCAATAGCTGAAAATAGTTCAAATATTGAAGAAAAAATATTGGTAATAACTCATTGTAATTGTTTGGAAAGAGCAAAAGAAATAAAGAATAAAATAGTTGAAAGATACAATTTTAAGGATATTTTGATTGTTTCTGCAAGAGGATTATCTTCTACTTACGAAAATGAGGGTGGAATAATTATCAGTTATTAGTGAGGTAATTTTGAATAAAAGAGTAATTTTAGGAATGAGTGGCGGGGTCGACAGTTGTGTTGCCTGCCATTTGTTATTGAAAGAAGGATACGAAGTAATTGGAGTTACTATGAATTTAGTTCCTAAAGGACATCTGTATGATGAAGAAAAGGGCTGTTGTTCTTTATCTTCTGTTATGGATGCAAAAATCGTTGCAGAAGCAATGGGAGTAAAGCATTATACAATGAGCTTTAGGGAAGAATTTGATAGAAAAGTAATTGAAAATTTTGTTAGAGAATATTCTTTAGGTTATACACCAAATCCTTGTGTTGCTTGTAATAAATATATAAAATTTAATAGCTTTGTAGATAAAATAAGACCTTTAAAAGCGGATTTTATTTCTACAGGACATTATGCAAAAGTTGAATTTGATAAAAATTATAATAGATATTTGTTAAAAAGGGCAAAAGATTCTAAAAAAGATCAAACTTATTTCTTATATAATACAAGTCAAGAAGTTTTGTCAAAGACTTTATTTCCACTTGCAGATTTAGAAAAGGAAAAAGTAAGACAAATTGCTAAAGATGAAAATATTTTGACTTATTCAAAAAAAGATAGTGAAGAAATTTGTTTTGTTCAAAATAGAGATCATGGTCTTTTTATTAAACAAAGGAATCCCGAATTGATAAAAGAAGGATATTTTGTTGATGAAAATGGAAATAAACTTGGGAAACATAAAGGTATAGTTTACTATACTGTTGGTCAAAGAAAAGGTCTTGGAATTGCACTGGGTAAAAGAGTATTTGTATCTAAGATAAATGCAATAGATAATACTGTTACATTATCAGATGAAGATGCTCTTTATAAAAATAAAATAAGAATAAGAGAAGAGAACTTTATCCCTTTTGATGCTCTAGAAAAACCATTGGAAGTTAGCGTAAAAGTAAGACATGGACAAAGTGAAACTAAGGGACTATTATTCTATAAAAATAATGATTTATTTGTTGAATTTGAAAAACAGGTAAGAGCACCAAATAAGGGGCAATCAGCTGTGTTTTATTTGGATGACATTGTAGTTGGTGGAGGAATAATAGACGAAGTATATTAAAAAAGAGTTGCATTTTTAAATTGCAACTCTTTTTTGTGAACTATTTTATTCATTATTGTTGTCATTGGTATTTCCGTTATTATTATTATTATTGTTGTTGTTATTGTTATTGTTGTTATTCGTATTTGGATTATTATTTGAATTATTATCTTGCGTTGGATTTTGTGAATTGTCATTATCTATTATTTCAGATACTTCTGTAGGAGGTGGAGTGATAAAATCTCCAGGCGCATAATTGGTTTTTCCTTCTTTATAAGCACTTGGTTTTATATAAAATTTTTTATTTTCTATATATTGTTGTGCTGTTGAAGTATTTGCCAATTTTCCATTTCTTTTATCAATTTTGTAATATATAAAATATAATTGTTCATATTTTGTAGGCTCAGTACCTTTTACAAAGTATTCATATATTCCGCCTCCCGATCCTGACGGTAATAATAGTCCGGATCTAATTGAAACATATTTTTGTATTATATTTTCAGATGGCGGATCGAATTTCTTAGCCGGTTTTCCTTCTAGAACTATTTTATTGACTTTTCCCCAAAGAGTAGCAGCCATAGAATCATTTTTATTAAGTTCTATATTTTGATTATCAAATCCAATCCAGGTTCCAATTGTATAATATGGTGTAAATCCAATAAACCAAGAGTCTCTAATATCACTTGTTGTACCTGTTTTACCTGCAACTTCTATTGTTGGGTGTTTTGCTCCGGGAGCCATAACATTTGGTACACCTTTTAAAATATCTCTCATAATAAAAGCATTTTCTTTAGAAGTAACTTCTCTTTGTTTTTGATCCGGTTCTAAAATAACTTTTCCTGTTGAATCTACTACTTTTGTAAATGAAATAGGTTCACGGTATTTTCCATCATTTGCTATCGCAGCATAAGCTGCTGTCATTTTTAAGTTGGTCATACCTCTTGTCATACCACCTAAAGCCATACTTGATAAGTTTTCATCATTATAATCTACATTTTCTGATCTTGAAACATAAGTATCATCTAGCTCATTTTCTTCATTTATTAAACCAAATCTTTTTAAATATTCTTTTGATTTTTCAAGACCGATTTTTTCTAGTGTTTTAACTGCATTAACATTTATAGATTGAACGATACTTTCTCTTAGTGTTTGTAAACCTCGATATCCATTGTACCAGTTTTTTGGCCAAAGTTCGTGTTTGTCATTATAATGTGGAGCATCTTCTATACCGGTAGCTGCGGTATATCCATTATCCAGTGCAGGAGTATAAACACCTAAAGGTTTCATTGTAGAACCCGGTTGTCTTGGAATTCTATAAGCCCTATTTAAAGGATGACCTGTTGTCTCTCTACCTCCAACTATTGCAATTAATTCTCCGTTAGTATGGTCAATTACAACAGAAGATGATTGAGGTTGTACGACACCTTGCTCATCTATTTGGAAATATTTTGAATTTAAAGCTAAACTTCCATTTTCCTTTATACTGTAAAAATCTTTATAAGTTTCGAAGAAACTTGCAGAAATTTTAAAAGTTTTTTCATTTTCGACAGTTAGATTTTCTTCAGGAATTTGAAAGTTTCCAATTCCATGAGTAACTAGATTATTTTGATTATTAACTGTATAAAAACTTGCTATAGATAATACATTTTGAAATATTGAAACTCTGGAGCTTTTTATTTCTAATGATTTATCTTCATTTATAGAAAACTCTCCTTTTGGAATTATAATATTATTATCTTCGTCTAAAATATTAGATTTTTTGTATAGTATAGTCTTTCCTTTTGCATCCGTTATATTATTTGATCTATCTCTTTTAAAAGATGCAAATGCCGGATTGCCTCTCTTTGGAGCTTTCATAACATTAGCAAAATCACTATAGAGTTTTTCTATATTTTTCTGAATAGTTTGATTCATTGTTGAGTGAATAGTAAGTCCACCATTATAAATTTTATTCCAGGCTTCGTCTTTTGTATAATTATACTTCTTCATTAATTTTTCAGCTACTTGATATTTTACATATTCAGTAAAATAAGTTGAAACTTCTCTTTCAAATCCTTTATTAGGTTTTATAGCTGCAAATACATCTTCATTTAATGCATTTTCGTATTCTTCTTTAGTTATTTTTTTAAGTTGATACATTTTTTTCAAAACATATTTTTGTCTATCTAAAACTCTAGGATTATATACAGCTTTGTAAACTTGACCATTGATATTCAAATCTTTTATAACAGAAGATTCATCATTTACATTTTCTGGTTTTATAGTCTTATATAGAGAATAATTTGAAGGACTTTGGACAATAGCTGCAAGAAGTGCAGACTCTGCAATAGTCAAATCTTTTACATCTTTAGAAAAATATCCTTGACTTGCTGATTGAACTCCATAGGAATGTTGACCTAAGAAAACTCTATTTAAATATGCCTCAAGAACACCTTCTCTTTTTATACTGTCCGTAATTTTTATTGCAAGGTATGCCTCTTTTAGCTTCCTTTCTATTTTCTTTTCATTTGAAAGATATAGGTTCCTTGCCAATTGTTGAGCAATAGTTGAACCACCTCTAAGCCTACCTCTTGCTGTATCAAAAAGACTTTTTGCTATCCCAATAGGGTCAACTCCCTTATGTGAATAAAATCTCTCATCCTCAATAGAAATAAAGGCATTTATTAAATGTTCAGGAACATCTTTTAATTTTATTATAGTTCTATTTTCTAAATTTTCTATTTTTTCAACCATATTTCCATCTCTATCTAATATTTTTGATGATTGAATCATAAGTTCATTTATATTTGATGTATCAACAACCGGAGCGTCTTTCATAACATCTACAAATGCGGTTGCAAAAATTCCGGTAATTCCGGCACCAAGCATAAGAATTGTCAATATAGTAATACTTAAAATTTTTAAAATCGGTCTTAGAAAACTTTTTTTATCATTTTTATTTTTAAGTTGTCTATTTTTTATTTTTTTCTCTGACATAAAAAACCTCCTCAAAGAATAATCATTTTGATTTTTATATAGTTATTTTTATCTTATTTTCAAAATAATATAAATTATTATACCATAAAATTAAAATAATATAAAATTTTTTAAAAAATCTTGATTTTTTGTTGGTTTTATGATATACTACCTGTTGTGTTACCGCACGGATTAGGTTTTTAAAGCATAGCACCTAATTTCGGCGAGACTTAAGAATGAGGAGGTGCACTATGTACGCAATAATTGAAACTGGTGGTAAACAATACCAAGTTGAAGAAGGACAAAGCATTTTTGTTGAAAAATTAAATGTTGAAGAAGGTTCTAAAGTATCTTTCGATAAAGTTCTTTTAGTTTCTAAAGATGGAGATATTAAAGTTGGTTCTCCAGTAGTTGAAGGAGCTAAGGTAGAAGGAACTGTTGAAAGACATGGAAGAGGAAAGAAAGTTATAATTTTCAAGTTCAAAGCTAAGAAAAATTATAGAAAGAAAAAAGGACATCGTCAACCATTTACAAAAGTTAAGATTGAAAGTATTGCATTTTAATGACTGATATTTATATTTTTAAGAAAAAAGATTTATATTATGGATTTGAAATGGATGGACATGCTGATTTTAGTAAAGAGAATGATATTCTCTGTGCATCATTATCCGTTTTATCAATAAATACACCAAATTCTATTGAAAAAATTTGTGCCATAGACCCTAAGTGTATGGATATAGATGTAGGAGATGGATATTTAAAGATGATGATAGATATTGAAAATTTAGATGAAGCTAAGGTTAGAGATATTCAGACGATAATAAAAACTTTTGAAGTTGGCATTATATCATTGAAAGAAGAATATAATAAATATATCGAGATTTATTATAAGGAGGTGTAGAGTATGTTAAAAATGAATTTACAACTTTTTTCTAGTAAAAAAGGTTTAGGTAGTACTAAGAACGGTCGTGATAGTAGAGCTAAAAGATTAGGTACTAAAAGAGGGGATGGTCAATTCGTTCTTGCAGGAAATATCTTAGTTAGACAACGTGGAACAAAAATACACCCAGGAGTAAATGTTGGTAAGGGTGGAGATGATACACTTTTTGCTAAAGTTTCTGGTGTTGTAAGATTTGAGAGAAAAGGTAGAGATAAAAAACAAGTTTCTATTTATCCAGTATAATAATGAGCTCCTTTAGAGGAGCTTATTTTTTTAAATAACAAAATATGTTAAAATATATATTAAGAAGATGGAGGTGAATTTATGGAAAGACCTTTAGTTTGTGTAGTTGGACGACCAAATGTTGGCAAGTCAACACTTTTTAATAAACTTATAAATAAAAGAATAGCTATTACTGAAGATACTCCGGGTGTTACAAGAGATAGATTATATCAAGATGCAGAATGGCAAAATAAACATTTTATTCTTTGCGATACAGGTGGATTGGAACCTAATAGTGATGATATTATTTTACAAAAGATTAAAGCTCAAGCTGACGTCGCAATGGAAAATGCAGATGTAATTTTATTTGTAGTTGATGGAAAAAGTGGCTTAATGGATGAAGATAGAGAAATTTCAAACTATTTAAGAAGAACCAAAAAGCCGGTTGTTTTAGCTGTAAATAAAGTTGATACTCATAAAATGCCTGCAGAAGTTTATGAGTTTTACGAACTTGGTTTTGAAAATTTGAATATTATTTCAGCAACTCAAGGTTTCGGACTTGGAGATTTGCTTGATGAAATTATAAAAGAATTTCCTGAAAATAAATATACAGGGGAAGAAGATGAAGTAACAAAAATTGCATTAATTGGGAAACCTAATGTAGGTAAGAGCTCTTTAATGAATAGAATTCTTGGAGAAGAAAGAATGATTGTTTCCGATATTGCTGGAACTACTAGAGATTCTATTGATTCAAGAGTTGAAATAGACGGAAAAACTTATATTTTTACCGATACTGCAGGGCTTAGAAGAAAAAGGAATATAACTGAAAATTTGGAAAGATATAGTGTAGTAAGAACTTTAAATGCTGTTGAAAGATCGGATATTGCAATTCTTTTAATTGATGCTACAGAAGGTGTTACAGAACAGGATACAAAAGTAATAGGTTTTGCTAAAGAGCAAAATAAGGCTTTAATCATTGCGGTTAATAAATGGGATTTAATCGTTAAAGACAATAAAACTTATAAAGCTTTTGAAGATGATATAAGAACTAAATTAAGTTTCGTTCCTTATGCTCAACTTGTTTTTATTTCAGTTAAAACAGGACAAAGAATTGATAAATTGTTTGAGGCAATCAAAATTGCAGATGAAAATTATAGTACTAGAATTTCAACAGGAATTTTAAATGATATTATAAATGATGCAGTTGTTCATAATTCGCCACCTACTGATAAAGGACAAAGACTTAAAATTTTCTATGCAAGTCAAGTTTCAGTAAGACCACCGAAATTTGTAATATTTGTTAATAAAGTGGAGTTGATGCATTTTTCTTATTTGAGATATTTAGAAAATCAAATAAGAAAGAATTTTTCTTTTACTTCTTCTCCTATAGTTTTTGAACTTAGAGCAAGAGGAGAAGAAAATGTTTAAATTTATCATTTGCATAGCTATTGCATATCTTTTAGGTAATATTTCAGGTGGTATGATTTTTGGAAAACTATTGTTTAATAAAGATATAAGAGATTATGGAAGTAAAAATGCGGGAACGACAAATGCATTAAGAGTCTTTGGAATTAAGGCAGGAGTTTTAACATTTATTATCGATGTTTTAAAATCAATTTTAGCTTGTTTTATTGGAATGAAGCTCTTGGGATTAAATGGCGTGTTATTAGCCGGTATATTTGTAGTTTTAGGACATAATTGGCCTGTATTTTTAAATTTTAAAGGTGGAAAGGGGATTGCATCATCTTTCGGCTTTATAATGTTTTTGGACTATAAAATTGCAATTGTAGCGATTTTTATATTTGTAACGATAGTTATACTTAGTAAATACATTTCATTGGCATCAATGCTTACAACAACTTTAGTTTTACCAATATCATATATATTTTTTGTATATAGAAATTTTTATGTTTTATCAACATTTTTTCTTTTAGCAAGTTTAAGTATATATAGACATAAGAGTAATATTGTAAGACTCATAAATGGCAATGAAAATAAAATTAAAATAAAAAAATAATTTAAAAAAAGCAGAAAGTCGAAAGATTTTCTGCTTTTAAATTGTAAAAACATTCTATAAGCATTGATTTTACTATTATTGTGCAAAATAAATTTTTTTAATTAAAGTGTTGACAACTATTACGTTTTATGATATACTATAATTACGATATATTATAAAACGTAATAGGAAGGAGGAAATAATGGGAAGACAAACAAATAGTGGAGCTTTGACAGAATCTGTTTTTTATATTTTACTTCGTCTTCATAATCCAGCTCATGGATATGCTTTGATGAAAGATATTGCGGAGATGACTAATAATAGAGTTAATCTTGGTGCAGGGACTCTCTATGGAGCATTAGATACTTTGCAAAAGAAAAAATGGATAAGGCAGTTGGATAATGAACCACAGGATAGAAAGATTGAGTACATCATTACTGAAACAGGGAAGCAATTTTTTGAGTTAGAACTTATTCGTTTAGAAGAATTAATGAACAATGCAAGAATAGTAAAGGAGAAAAACAATGAAAACAACAGTTAAAAAGACTTTTTTGGATATTTGTAAAGAAGAAGAATGGTTAAATGAACAAGGTGAAAGTGGACTTATGTTAATAGGATATAGCAATGGAAATTATGAGTTTGAAGATGTTTCACCTGCTAAGTATCAATATAAAATTGATATTCCAAACTATCGTGGAAATAAGAAAAAAGAGTATCTTAATTTTTTAGAACAAAGTGGAATTACTATCGTTGCAGAATATGCTGGAAGGGTATATATGAGAAAAAATAAAGCTAATGGACCATTGAAATTATATACAGATAGTAACGAGATTAATAAGCAAGTTAGAAAAAAATTTTCAATGTTTATTTCTATTGGAGTTTCACAATTTGCTTTTGGAATTATGTTACTAATTTCAATGTTAAAATATATTAAAGAAAAAAATGCACCATTTTGGATAACTGCGATTTTTGGATCATGTTTTGTAATTTGTGGAATAGTGTTTTTTATCATGGGAATTCTTAAGCAAAGAAAAAACACTATTAAAAAGGAAAAAGTTGATATTTTCGAAGAATAATAGCTCTTGGTTGTAGAGAATAATAAAAAATTGTATTGACTTATTGAGCTCAAAATAGTAAAATATCTGTGTATGTAAAATATGAGTTTTAAAATATTAGGAGGAAATTAATGAAAATTTTAGTAATTAACTGTGGAAGTTCATCTTTAAAATATCAATTATTTGATATGACTGATGAAAGTGTATTATGTAAAGGATTAGTTGAGAGAATTGGAATTGAAGGTTCAAAATTAACTCACAAAGTTGGAAGTGAAAAATTAGTTGTTGAAGAAGCTATGAAAGACCATACAGCAGCTATCAAACGTGTATTTGATGCTTTAGTTCATGAAAAATTTGGAGTTGTTAAGAGTTTGGATGAAGTTAATGCAATTGGACATAGAGTACTTCATGGTGGAGATAAATTAACAGCATCAACTATTATTGATGAAAATGTAAAAGCAAAAGTTAGAGAATTTATTAAATTTGGACCATTACATAACCCAGCAAACTTAATGGGTATTGAAGCATGTGAAAGCTTAGTTCCTGGAAAACAAAATGTTGCAGTATTCGATACAGCATTCCATCAAACTATGCCTGCAAGAACATTTATGTATGCGATTCCTTATGAATACTATGAAGATTATAGACTTAGAAAATTCGGTTTCCATGGAACAAGTCATAGATATGTAACTTTAAGAACAGCTGAATTGTTAAAGACAGATAAGAAAAACTTAAATATTATTACTGTTCACTTAGGAAATGGATCATCAATCGCTGCAATTAAAAACGGAGAATGTTATGATACAACAATGGGATTAACTCCGTTAGAAGGACTTGTAATGGGAACAAGAAGTGGAGATTTAGATCCTACAGTTATGACATTCTTAATGAATGAAAAAGGATATTCAGCTGATGAAATGAATCAAATTTTAAATAAAAAATCCGGAGTTCTTGGAGTTTCAGGATTAAGCTCAGACTTTAGAGATTTAGAAGAAGCAGCTGAAAAAGGAAATGAAAGAGCACAACTTGCTTTAGATATGTTTATCACAAGAGTAAGAAGATATGTTGGTGGATTTATGGCTGAATTAGGTCACGTAGATGCTATTTCATTTGCCGGTGGTATTGGAGAAAATTCAGCTTCAATGCGTAAATTAATATTAGAAAATATGGAAGAATATGGAATTATTATTGATGATGCTAAAAATGATACAAGAGAAGAAGCTGTTATTTCAGCTGATAATTCAAGAGTAAAAGTCCTAGTAGTTCCTACAAATGAAGAATTAATGATTGCAAGAGATACTATGAATTTAGTAAAATAATGTTGACAAATTAATTTTTTTGTAGTATAATACTTTCGTTATCCGTTTAAAACGGAGGTATATGTTATAAGAATTCAGAGGAGGTGTTATAATGGCAGTACCTAAGAGAAAAACTTCAAAAGCAAGAAGAGATAAGAGAAGAGCATCTTCATATAGACTACCTAAAGTGGCTCTAGTTAGAGATCCTGAAACTAATGAATTGGTTGTACCTCACAGAGTTAATCCTGACACAGGAATGTATAAAGGAAGAAAAGTATTAGATGTTGAATAAAAAGTAGTTTAAAGGGATTTAGGTTTCTAAATCCCTTTAATTATATATTAAGATATAATGAAATAGAGGGTAATTTTGAAAAAAACAAAAAGTAGAAAAGTTATTTTTACAATATCAATTTTTGTATTAATTCTTTCTTATTTTTTATTTTCTTTGTATACTAAAAATAGGAATAAAAAATTGGAAATAGAAAAGAGTCTGCCTTACAATTTTGAAAATTTTACTATACCTGAGGTTACAGATTTTTCAGATATTTTGACTAATTATGCAAAAACTTTAGAAAAAACTCCTATTTATGATAATTCTAATCTTTTAAAAGAAAATGGAAAAATTGATAAAGGAAAGTATCTGGAAGTTTTTGGATATAAGGATGGAGTGAGCAAAATAAAGCATAATGATAAATTTTATTTTGTTAAGAGTAAAAATATTGAAAATGTATCTAAAGAAAAAATTTTTAAAGTCATAAAAGGAATACTTTTAGTAAATACTGAATATGCACTGCCAAGTGATTTTAATCCACAAATGGATAAATTCGTCGAGAAGCAATTTGAATTAATGAAAGTTGATGCAAATCGTGAAAAAATAACTTTAAATTTATATAAAGGATTTATAAGTTATGAAGAGCAAAGAGAACTTCATAAGAATGCTCCAAAATCTGATAGAGATGTTATTTATTCAATGTATGCAATGGCAGGGCATAATGAGTCACAGATTGGACAAAGTTTGGATATAATTGGGAAAGATGAAGAAAAGAATTTAACTGAAGAATTTAAGGAGACTGAAGAATACAAATGGCTTATGAAAAATGCTCATAAATATGGTTTTATTCTTCGTTATCCTGAAAATCAAGAAGATAAAACAAATTATAGATTCGAACCTTGGCATTTTCGTTATGTTGGAGTTGAAAATGCAAATAAAATTTTAAAAAATAAGCTTACATTAGAAGAATTTTTAAGATTGAATAACTAATAGAGAAAAATTTTTACAATGTATTTAATTATTATATGAAAAAAAGTAATGTTAACGAAAACATTACTTTTTTAATTGTAAAACAACTTTAATTGTAAAACAACAAGGTTCCCGGGAACCCACCCGATGCGAAGCATCGTGGAAGGGTGGGGTTCTTATGATTTATTTAAATTATGCGAAATATACAAAATAAATTGTAGAAATTATGAATGTAGAATTCTTATCTAAATTTTTTTATGCTAGTTATATATCAATTTTGAAATTATATATTATGATTAATACCTAAAAAATATCATAAAATAAAGTAAGCCTACAACAATTACAAAATATACAATTCTACTATATATTACAAATTTTTTAAGTGATATATTTTTTTCTTTTTCTATACTAGGTATTACAAATTTTTTATAAAGGATTTGTATATAAAAAATCATAAGCCAAGATAATACAAAAAGAAACCATTCTCTTGATGTCATAACAGAACCTCCTAATTTTCATATATTTTTTATAAGAGTTTATCGAGCGATAAATAAAATGTACGCCATATAAACTACAATCAAAACAACAACTGTTAACCCGATTCTTAAATACCATTTATATCCTTCATAAGTCCCATTATTTTTTAAAGTCGGTACAACATATTTCTTATGAACATATACACTTTGGATTATTAGAATAGTAAATAATATTCTAAGATATAATTCTTTTGATGTCATAACAGAACCTCCTAATTTTTGCACAATATATTTCTAAAGCAAGCATATCTTATATATTTATAACTGTCAAGTTTTTCTGTGAAAAAGTTCGTTATAAACTATAATATCTTGCGAATATTAATTGTTTAATTGAATATTGAATTTTTCTATTAATAAACAATAATTTAATTGACTTTTTAACTTTGATAATTTATAATCTATATAACGTTATATTTTTTGGAGAAGATAGATATGATAGATATGATAGATAAAAAAGTAAGGATAAAATTTTTATTCTTAGTTAGTTTTTTAGTTTTAGCTTTTATTTTTTCATTTAGTATTGGAAGATATCCAATTAAGTTTTTTGATGTAATAAAAGTAATAACAAATAGAATTTTTTATGGAATAATTGATAATTCACCTGCAAGTACGGTGATTTGGAATATAAGAGTGCCACGTGTACTATGTGCTATGTTGGTAGGAGCGGGAGTTTCTACAAGTGGAGCATTGTATCAGGGACTTTTGAAAAATCCTATGGTAAGTCCTGATATTTTAGGAACAACTCAAGCCGCGGCATTTGGAAGTGCTTTTGGAATACTGATGTATTTTAATTTTTTTGAAATAACACTTTTATCCTTTAGTTTGGGTGTGATTTCAGTTTTTGTGACTTATAATTTAAGTAAAATTTTTAGAAGTGATAGAATTTTAGGGCTTATTTTAACGGGGATGATGATAGGAAGTTTGTTTTCTTCCTTAATATCTTTTGTAAAACTCGTTGCAGATACGGAAAATCAACTTCCAAGCATAACATATTGGCTTATGGGCTCTTTTGCTTCTGTAAAAATGATTGATTTTAAATTTATATTTTTTCCTATTGTAATTGGTCTTATAGTTTCCAATTTATATAAGATAGAAATAAATATTTTTACAATGGGGGAAGAAGAGGCTAAAACTCTTGGATTAAATACTGAAAAAATAAGATTTATTATAATATTTTTTGCAACATTAATGACTGCATCAAGTGTTGCAGTTACAGGAATAATTGGATGGATTGGACTTGTAATACCACATTTTTCAAGACTTATCTTCGGATATGACTATAGATTTGTAATTCCTGCATCCGGACTTTTAGGAGCTAGTTTTTTACTTGTTGTCGATATTTTATGTAGAAATATCACTACTTCTGAAATTCCAATAGGAATAATTACTTCTTTTATAGGAGCGCCGATATTCTTGTATTTAATTTATAAAAAAGGTAGAGATTATGATAGAGGTTAAAAATTTACAAGTTTTTTATGGGAAAAATGAAATATTAAAAGATATTTGTTTTTCTCTAAACAAAGGAGAAATAATTTGTGTTTTGGGAGAGAACGGTGCCGGAAAATCGACTCTTTTAAAGGCACTTTTAAAACTAATTCCTATAAAAAACGGCAAAGTATTGATTGATGATAATGATTTAAAAATATTGGACAGCAAAAAACTTTCAAGATTTATTTCGTATATTCCGCAAATTCATTTTCCTGCATTTGACTATAAAGTTATTGATGTTATCTTAATGGGAAATTATTCTAAAAAAGACGGATTTTTCTATAAAATAACTAATGAAGATTATGAAAAATCTGTTGAAATTTTACAAACTTTAGGAATTTCTTATTTAAAAGATAAAAACTATAGACAAATCAGCGGAGGAGAAAGACAGCTAGTGCTAATAGCAAGAGCATTGCTACAAGCTAATAACTATATTTTTATGGATGAGCCGGTAGCAAATTTGGATTATGGAAATCAGCTAAAGATAATGGAAATTTGTAATTCATTGAAGAAAAAAAATATAGGATTTTTAATTACTACTCATAATCCTAATCACGCTTTAACTTATGCAGATAAAATTTTGATAGTAAAAAAAAATAAGGAAAGTCATTTTGGAGATATCTCCATTTTAAATAAAGAAATTTTAGAGAAACTATATAATGTTCCTATAAATTTGATTGAAACTGAAAGTGGAAAATTCTGTATTCCTGATTATAAGGAGGTTAGACGAGATTATGTTCTGGAATGAAGATAGAATAAAATGGTATTTAGTTGCTTCAGAATATACAAAATACCATGACAATATGACTTTAGAAATCAAAAAAATCATTCCAAAAGGAGAAAGCCTTATTGACTTCGGTTGTGGATTAGGTATTTTACCTATGAAATTATCTGATTATTTCAGTGATATAATTGGGGTAGATTATGATGAGCAAGTTTTAGATCTTTTGGAAGATAATATTGCAAAAAACAAAATTAAAAATTTCAAGACAATTTGTTCTAATTGTTATAGTGGGGAGCTTCTTGAAAAAATTGGGGAAAAAGATAATATTTTATTAAGTCATTTTGGAGATATTGAAGATTATTTTTACAATTTTTTTAACTTATTTACTAAAAGGATGATAATAATACGAAATGATGTTGAAAAAAGTATTGTTCATAATCCGAATAAAAATACTATTCAAGATATTTGTAAATTTCTTGAAGAAAGAAAAATTCCCTATAAAATTTACAGACAAACTTTTGAATTTGGTCAACCGTTAAAAGATGATGAAGAAGTTATTAAGTACTTAAATAAATGGTATGGCGAAAAAGGAATTAATTTGATATCTAATGTAAAAGATATAGATTACAATTACAATGGGGAAATTTTTACAAAATATTATTGTAAACCTAAAAACACAGCCATTGTAGTGGTGGAGAAGGAGGAAATATGAAAAAATTTAAGAGAATTTTAGCTCTTTGTTTAACTTTCGGACTTCTTTTTACAGCTTGTTCGAAACCTGCTGAAAAGAAAAATGAACAAACAGAGACAAAGAACGAAACTAGAGTTTTTAAAGATGACTTGGGAAGAGAAGTTACTTTAAAACAAAACATTACAAGAGTTGCTCCATCAGGGAATCCTGCACAGGTTATGTTGCATATTTATGAGCCGAATAAACTTGTTGGGGTAGCATCAAAATTTTCAAAGAGTACAGAAAAGTATATTACAGATGAGTTGAAAAATTTGCCTGAATTTGGAGCGTTCTATGGAAAGAAAGCCAATCTTAATATGGAAGCTGTTGTAAATGCAAAACCTGATGTAATAATTGATATGGGTGAAAAGAAAAAGGGAATTGAAGAAGATTTAAATAAGCTTCAAGAACAATTAAAGATTCCTGTAGTTTTCATAGAATTAACTCTTGATAAATTACCGGAAGCCTTTGAAAGACTTGCTGAAGTTTTAGGAAATAAGGAAAGAGGAAAAGAGCTTTCTGAATATATTAAGAAGACATATAAGGAAATTGAAGAAAACAAAGCGAAGATAAAAGATGTTAAAAAAGTTTATTACGGTGGAGGAAAAACAGGATTATTTGCAAATGCAAAAGGTTCTATTCACGCTGATATTATAGAGTTTATCGGTGCTCAAAATCCAATTACTGTAGAAAAAGTCCAAGGCGGTTCAGGAAATGAAATTCCTTTTGAAAAATTATCAGAAGCAAATCCTGATTTCTTAATTTTTGAATCAAAAGAATTAGCTGAACAAATTAAAGGAGAAGAAACTTTTAAAACTTTAAAAGCTGTAAAGGAAAATAAAGTTTTTTACGCTCCTAGTGGTCCATATAATTTCTTCGGAAGACCACCTGCAGTTAATAGAGTAATTGGAATGAAATGGCTTGGTAATTTAGTATATCCGGATATTTATAAATATGATATGGAAAAAGAAGTAAAAGAATTTTATAAATTATTTTATAACTATGAGTTAAAAGACGAAGAAGTAAAAAGTATTTTAGGAAAATAATATTTATTATTTCACAAAAAAGACTGTGTTTTTAATTGCACAGTCTTTTTAGTCTTAATTAACTTTTAAACATTAAATCTAAAATATACTACATCTCCATCTTGCATAATATATTCTTTTCCTTCAAGTCTTACAAGCCCTTTTTCTCTAGCGGTAACCATACTTCCAAGAGAAATTAAATCATCATAATTTACAATTTCAGCTCTGATAAATCCTCTTTGAATATCTGAATGTATTTTTCCTGCGGCATTTACTGCAGTTGTGCCGATTTTAATTGTCCAAGCTCTTGTTTCTTCAGGACCTGCTGTTAAAAAGCTCATAAGTCCTAAAAGATTGTAGCTTTCTTTAATTAATTTTGAAACTCCGCTTTCAGATATACCTAAATCATTTAAAAATTCAATTTGTTCATCATCTTCAAGTTCTGAAATTTCTTTTTCTATTTGAGCACTTATAACTACAATACCTGAATTTTCATTCTTTGCAAAATCATCTAATACTTTTACATATTCGTTATTTTCCCCGTCATCAAGCATATCGTCTTCATTTACATTTGCAACATAAATTATAGGCTTTACACTAAGAAGAGAAAAGTTCTTTAAAATTGCTTTTTCATTATCATCAAAACTTAAAGTTCTTATAGATTTTCCTTCCTCTAGAACTGGTAATATTTTTTCTAATAGGTCAACTTCTTCTTGAAAACTCTTATTTCCCTTTAAAGATTTTCTAGCTTTTTCCAATCTCTTTTCAACTAGTTCAAGGTCTGATAATATAAGTTCCAAGTTGATAGTTTCAACATCTCTTAGTGGATTAACTTCTCCATCTACATGGACAATATTTTCATCTTCAAAACATCTTATAACTTCAACTATGGCATCAACTTCTCTGATATGTGATAAGAATTTATTTCCAAGACCTTCACCTTTGCTGGCTCCTTTTACAAGACCTGCAATATCATAGAATTCAATAACTGCAGGAATTGTTCTTTTTGAATTGTAAAGTTCAGTCAATTTATTTAATCTTTCATCAGGTACATTTACAAGACCTACATTAGGATCTATAGTACAGAAAGGATAATTTGCAGATTCAGCTCCCGCTTTTGTAATTGCATTAAATAATGTACTTTTACCAACATTTGGTAGTCCAACTATTCCTAATTTCATTTATAATCTCCTTTTTTTATTTAAAATACACAAGACATATTATATCATAATTCTTCTAATATAATCAATCATAATCTAATAGGATGTTAATTATATATTTTCATAATATAGAATTTTATTAAGTGCTCGTAATTTGAATGTACTTTCAATTCGTGTTATAATATTAAGAAGATATGAGATATGATAATAGGAGGATTTATGCTAGAAGTTAGTGCCGGTGGAGTTGTTATTCATAATGGTGAATTTCTACTGTTGAAGAAATTTAGCAATGAATGGGTTTTGCCAAAAGGTAGACTTGAAAATAATGAAACTAAAGAGCTTGCCGCTATTAGAGAAGTTCAGGAAGAGTCAGGAATACATGCTGAAATTGTAAAGTATTTAGGATTTGTAAAATATGATTATCAACATAATGATGGCGAAAAAGTGAAAAAAACAGTTCATTATTTTTATATGGAGCCCGAAGATTTGAATTTAATTCCACAAAGAGAAGAAGGTTTTGTAGAAGCAATATTTTTACCATATGATAAGGCTGTGAAATTAGTAAAGCATGATGCTGAAAGGAATATGTTAAAGAGTGCAAACTATTTTTATGAAAAGAGAAAAAGAAAATAATGGCATTTTCAACAGAGTTAAAAAATGAACTTTCAAGAAGAGAAATAGTAGAAAAAGATTCTGCTATTTCTGAGCTTTCTGCATTTATAAGAACTAATGGAACTATAGTTTTCAGTAATTTCGCTTTTATAATCAGATTTGAAACTACAAATAATTCGATTATAAGAAGAATTTTTAAACTTTTTAAATTTCTATACTCTTATGACGGGAAAATAATAGTTTCAAAGATTTCAAATTTAAGAAAAAATAATGTATATAAAATTGTAATAGAAGATGAAGAAATTTCAAAAAAATTTTTAGAGGATACCTTCTTTTCGGATTTGGACAGTCTTTTTCCGAAAGATAATCTTTATGAAGATTCAGCTAAAAGTAGAAATTTCATTAAAAATTTTTTATGTGGAATTTTTTTAGGTGCCGGGTCAATAGCAAATCCTGACAGGAGTTATCACTTAGAATTTACATTGAATTCCAATGAATTGGCTAAGCTTGTTATAAAATATTTAAAGCTGTTTGGAATAAAGGCAAAAAGTCTTGAAAAAAAAGGACAATATATTGTTTATGTAAAGGACAGTGCAATGATTTCTGACTTTCTTTCATTAATTGGAACTGTAAATAGTTTATTCAAGTTTGAGGAAACGAAGATGATAAAGGAAATAAAGAATAATACCAATAGACTTACAAATTGTGAAACGGCAAATCTGGATAAAACTTTAAATACCGCTTTTGCTCAAATTGATGCGATAAATAAAGTTTATAAAAGATATGGTAAAAATAATATTGATAAAAATTTACTTGAACTATGCGAGTTAAGATTGAAAAATCCTACTTTTTCATTAAAGGAATTGGCGGATATTTTAAAAATTAGCAAATCGGGAGTAAATCATAGATTCAAAAAAATAATGGAAATGGCGAATAAAATTTAATTTTGTTCGCTTTTTTTATTATAAGCAAAAATGACTTCACATTTTGTAAAGTCATTTTTTAGTAAAATAAAGGAAAAATACTTGACATCCTATATATATATAATGGTTACATTATTATTTGTTTAGGAGGATTATTTCATAATGAAATTATTAAAAAAATTATCCGCAGTAGCAGTAGTTGTAATTTTAGTTATAGGGGGTTCTTATTTTTTGTTTAGAACAGATAATGGGAAACCTAAAATAACTAATGAAACTATTGGAGTGCAAGTTAAAGAATTAAAAGAATTGGCTACTATACAGTATAAGTACAAAGAAATTGCCAGTAGAGAAGATTGGAATACTTTATTCAATATCAAGTTACCATTTACAAAGTCAAGTTTTATAGTAAGTTATACAGGAATTTTAAAATTAGGAATTGACTTATCCGAAACAAAGGTTGATGTTGATGAAAATAGTAAAACTATAAAGGTCACATTACCTGAATCAAAAGTATTATCAAATGAGTTGGATTTAAAATCTTTAAAAGTTTATGATGAGAAAAATTCTATTTTTAATCCAGTTAAAGTTAAAGAATATTCTGAATTTACTCAAAGCGGTAAGGAAAATGCGGAAAAAGATGCAAGAGAAAGCGGAGTTTTTGAACAGTCAAAAGAAGTTGCAAAGAAAATCATTATAGATCTTCTAAATACAACAAAAGAAATAAAAGAAAATTATAAGATAGTATTTGAATAAAATGTAAGACTTTACATCTCGTAAAGTCTTTTTTAAGTAAATTGAACTGTAGTTTTGCTGTTTTCGTCCTTGAAGTCGTCAAATGAAAAAGAATTAATATTTTCTAAATTTGTATATTTTAGATAATATTTTAAAGTTTTTGCATTTGATATTGAATAGTAAAGAGTGATGTTTTGAGAGTTTTCTGAAAGATTTTCTACATCCTTTTTACTAATTGTAAATTTTTTTAAAGAATTAAATAAAATATTTTCGTTATCTTCTGAAAATTTATTTGTTTTTAAATTTTCCAATTCTATGTATGCTCTTATAAATCTTTTTGTAGGGGTGTAAATATTTCCCTTTAATTCTCTTTTTTCTAAATATTTTTCTAAATTTTTGATATGTTTTGTAAAACTTGGACTATTGGTCATTATATTATACTTATTTTCGTAAACTTTTAAATTTCCGTCTTCAATTTCTACGATTAAACTCTTATTATTTTTGTCTGTAAACATATAATGATAATGTCTTGAGTAGTTGTTTTCATCAACAATAGATTTTTCTATTACATATATCTTTGAAGCTAGATTTTTAACATCTTCAAGCGTATCGCAATTTGTTAAAAATACGTTTAAAATCTTTGTAGATGTTAAATTTAATTTTGAGTCTATAGGCTCTTTTTTAAAATGAATAGCATTTCTAAAGGAGTTGGTACAACCTAATAGACCTTTTTCATTTATTCCATCAACTAAGTGGTCATAATTTCTAAAAGTTGCTCCCATAATTTTGTATTTTGTATATAATTTATTTCCAAAGACATCCTCTTCATAGTTAAAATTCTTTGGAAAGTACTTAAATTCATATCTATGATAATCTCTTAAATCCATAGTTCTTCCCAGTAGCGTTTCTCCGTTTCTAAGAATGGAAAAAGTTGTACACATAAAATCACCTCTTAAAGTATTATAACAAAAAAACTTTATAAATCCAAATAAATTTGCCTTTTTTCTTAAATTAGATTAAAATATAAGTAGATATTTTATGAGGTGATATGTTGAAAGAAATTAGACTTTTTTGGAAGGTTTTAAAAAATAATAGATTGACTTATTTTCTTTCTATGATTTCTACAATTTTTATACAAATTTTTTCAGGACTTACACCTATCGTAATTATGATTACTGTAGATTCAATAATTGGAAATAAAGAGTATAAATATGATATTTTAAAGAAGGCCGTTAATCTTATAGGCGGTAGAGATTATCTTAGAGAGAATATATACATATTAGCTTTTGTGATTGTTATTTTAACAGGAATCAGTTGTATTTTTATATTTTTGAGGAATTATTATTCTAATGTTGCTTGTGAAAACTTAATTTTTAATTTAAAAGAAAAAATGTATAATAAGTTTTTAAATTTAGATATGAGATGTTTGAATGATTATTCTACAGGGGATTTAATTCAAAGAAGTTCTTCTGATATTGAAACTGTAAGAAAACTTTTTGCGGCTCAACTTGTTAATGCTTTTGGTTCCATTGCAACAATTGTTTTGGTAATAGTTGTTATGTCTTTAATAAATTTAAAACTTGCTACAATAAGTATAACTCTTTGTATTGTAATTGCCATTTTGTCATCTGTTTTTTATAAAAAAATTGGCGAAATTTTTAAAAAGACGGATGAAGCTGAAAGTGATTTAATGGTTTTTATAAAAGAGGCTCTATTTAATATAAGAGTTATAAAGGCTTTTAATAGAGAAGATTACATTTTAAATCTATTCAGAGAAAAAAATGAAGAATTTAATATAACTCAAAACAATTTTATGAAGACTTTTGCAAGATTTAGGGCTGTAAATGACTTTTTAACTTTCTTACAACTTGCAATTATTTTAGTAGTTGGAGGATATGAAACCATTACAGGACAAATGAATTTTGGAGATTTAATTGCTTTTGTTATCTATATTAATATGATTATTTGGCCTATCAGACAAATGGGACAATTACTTAGTGATATGGCAAGGGCAAGTGTTTCAATCTCAAGAATTTACGAAGTTTTGGATTTACCTGAAGAAGATTATGATTATGGAATAAAAAATGTTTCTTTTTCTGAAAAGATTGAATTTAAAAATGTCAGCTTAAAAATAAATAATAATACTGTTTTGGATAATATAAGTTTTGTTTTAAATTCAGGAGAAAGTTTAGGGATTATCGGATCTACCGGTAGCGGAAAAAGCATGGTAGTTTATTTGTTGCTTGGATTTTTTGAAGCAACAAGTGGAGAAATTTTAATTGACGGTATAAATATAAAAGAAATAAATAAAAGATATATTAGAGAAAAAATTTCTGCGATTATGCAAGATAGTGAACTTTTTAATATGTCAATTTTGGACAATATAAAAATTGTAAATGATGATATTGATGAAAGTTCCGTTTATAATGCAACTGAGATTTCATCAATACATAGTGAAATTATGAATTTTTCTTCTAAATATAAAACAATAGTAGTAGATAATGGTGTGAATCTTTCCGGCGGACAAAAGCAAAGAATTTCTATTGCCAGAGGTTTGTTAAAACCTTTTGAAGTATTGATTTTAGATGATAGCCTAAGTGCTGTTGATATGAATACAGATTTAAAGATAAATAATGCGCTGAAATCTATGGATAGAAAATTTACTTCTATTATTATTTCTCATAGAATTTCAACTATAGCTAATTGTGATAATATAATTGTTATGGATGATGGGAAAATAGTTGAAAGTGGAAAACACAATGAGTTGATTAAGAAAAATGGAATGTATAGCAAAATAAATGAAATTCAAAGTAAGGAATATGATGTAAACAATGAATAAAAAGAAAATTGTAGATATAAATGTTTTTAAAGATTTAATAAAATTTTATAAAATAGAATACAAAAAACTTTATATGCTTATGTTTGTAGTTGTAATTTCAGGAATTTTGCAAGCTGTTGTCCCTCTATCTATAAAATTATTAACGGATGATTTTATAACAAAGCAAAATTTAAAGGGATTTATTATTGCGGGAATTGGATTTTTCTCGCTCGTAATAATATCAACTCTTGCAATTTACAGTTTTTATGTTTTTGGAGGGAAGCTTGAATATCAAGTTTCAAAAGAAATAAGAAAGTCGGTTTTTGAGAGAATTGAGAAATTTTCTCTGACAAATATAAAGAAGTATGAAACAGGAGAACTAATTTCCAGATTAACTTCGGATGTTCAAAAACTTAGTGAAGTTTTCAGTTGGGGAGTTATAGATGCCTGCCATAGCATAATTGTTTTGTTAATTTCTATTTCTATTATGTTATATCTAAGTTATACATTGACTCTGATGTTGTTTTTGATATTACCTGCAATTTATATTGTAACTGTAATCTTTCAAAAAAATATTTTGAAATTTCAAAGAAAAGTAAGAGATTATAATTCAAAAATTATAAGAAGTTATACAGAATCATTAAGTTATATAAAGACTATCAAAGCACTTGGAATTGAAGATAAAAAGAAAAAAGAGTTTAAGGCTTACAATGAAAAATATAGAAAATATAATTTGCTATCAATACTTATTTCAGCTATTTTTGTACCTACAGTCATGTTTGTCGCAAGTATTGGGGTTGGTTTTGCATTTAATTTTTCATCAATTTCAGTTATGAGAAATGTTATGACTTATGGAGCCTTTTTGAGCTTTTTAACTTACAGTTTTCAAATTTTTGAACCTTTTAAAATGTTAGCACAAATTTTTACTGATTTAAAATCTGCACAAGCATCTGCTGAAAGAGTTTTTCAAATTTTATATGAAGAAGACGAAATTCTTGAAGAAGAGGAAAGTGATTTGGATTTTGAAGGGAATATAAAATTTGAAAATGTAAGTTTTCATTATTTTGATGATGATAAATTAATTTTAAAAGATTTTAATTTTGAAATAAAAAACGGAGAAAGTGTTGCGTTTATAGGTAGTACAGGTAGTGGAAAATCTACAATAGTTAATCTCATTTGTAAATTTTACAATCCTACTTCAGGAGGCATTTATCTTGATGGGATAAATTATAGAAATATTGATAAAACTTGTTTGTATAATAATCTGGGATATGTATTACAACAGCCACAGCTTTTCTCTATTTCTATAAAGGAAAATATAAAATTTGGAAATGAAAATGCAACGGATGAAGAAATTTTAAAAGTTTGTAATTTACTTGGCATTGATGAATTTATTTCTAAGTTGCCAAATGGGATAGATACTGTTATTGGAGAAACGGGGTATAACATATCAGGAGGACAAAAACAATTAATATCTTTTGCAAGAGCATTGATAAAGAATCCAAAATTATTAGTATTGGATGAGGCAACTTCTTCAATAGATACTGAAACTGAAAAAATAATTCAAAATAAAATGAAAGATATTTTAAAGGGAAAGACATCTATTATTGTTGCACATAGATTATCAACGATTAAGCATTGTGATAAAATTGTTTTAATTGAAAATGGAAATATTCTTGAACAAGGAACACATTTAGAATTATTAGATAAAAAAGGAATTTACTATAAAATGTATATTTCTGAAGAACTGAAAATATAGGAGGATGTTATTATGAGTGATAGTTGTAGTTCAGGAGGATGCTCAGGATGCCCTAGTGCATCAAGCTGTGGAGTATCAGAAGAGTTTGAAAGTTTATTAGTTGATCAAAATCAATTTAGTGATATAAAAAAAGTTATTGGTGTTATAAGTGGTAAAGGTGGAGTTGGTAAATCTTTAATAACTTCGATGCTTGCAACAGGAATGATGAAGAGAAAAAAGGAAGTAGCAATTTTAGATGCCGATGTTACAGGTCCATCAATACCTAAATCATTTGGAATAGATAGCAAGGCAAAGATAGATGAAAGAGGAATTATTCCGTGTAGAACTGAAAACGGAATAAAAATAATGAGTATAAATTTATTGCTTGAAAAAGAAACGGATCCGGTTATTTGGAGAGGACCTGTTATAGGTGGAGTTATAAAACAATTTTGGACAGATGTAGTTTGGGAAAATGTGGATTATATGTTTGTAGATATGCCACCGGGAACAGGTGATGTTCCACTAACAGTTTTTCAATCATTACCTGTAGATGGAATTATAATTGTAACATCACCGCAAGATTTGGTTTCTATGATTGTTGAAAAAGCAGTTAAGATGGCAAGAATGATGAATATTCCAATTATCGGAATAGTTGAAAATATGAGTTATTTTAAATGTCCTTGCTGTAATGAAGAAGTAAATATATTCGGCGAAAGTGATTTGCCTTACATATCAAGAAAATTTGGACTTACAAATGTTGCAAAAATTCCTCTCGATAAAAAAATACCTGAAATGGTTGATGAAGGTGAAGCAGAAAAACTAGATACTGGTTGCTTAACAGATATACTAGATGCGATAGAAAAATTATAGAGAGAACGCGTTCAAAATGAACGTGTTTTTTTATGTGGTAAAATAAGATTTTTTATAGACTTAAAGAGCTTACTATTTCTAAAATTGAAATTAAGTATTTTTTGTTGTATAATTATTGTAAAATATGGATTAAATAAGAGGTTTTTATGGAGCATTTTAAATTAAATTTGGAAAGTGATTTTAAATTTGATGACATTGTTGTAGCTCTAGGAAATTTTGATGGCTTTCATGGAGGACATCAAAAATTGATTTCGGAATTAAATAATGTAAAATTAGATAAAGGTTATAAGAGTGCAGTTTTTCTTTTTGAAAATCATACAAAAGATTTGATTTTTCATCAAAATACAAGTAGGATAATGTCTTTTGAGGATAAATTAAAAAAACTTGAAAGTTTTAAAATAGATTATGTTTTTAGTATTGAATTTTCTGAAAAAATTAAAAATCTTTCACCGAAAGAATTTTTAGATTTTTTAACTATCAATCTAAATATAAAACATATTGTGGTTGGAGAAGATTATAAATTTTCAAAAAATCGTGAAGGAAATACTGATTTTATAAGGTCTTATATGAAAGAAAAGTGTCTATCTTGTACCATTATTGATAAATTACGCTATAATAATATTGAGATTAGTAGTACAAAAATAATTGAATACATAAAATCAGGAAAAATTGAATTGGCAAATGATTTGTTGGGATATAATTTTTCAATTAAGGGAAAAGTAACTCAGGGCTTTCAAAGAGGAAGAAATCTTGGTTATCCTACAGCAAATTTGGAGATTTCTTTTAATTATGTAATGGTAAAAGAGGGAGTATATTTTACCAAAACTATAGTAGATAAAAATGAATATTTTAGTTTTTCAAGCGTTGGGCATAATCCAACTTTTGATAATAAAAAATCCACAATAGAATCTCATATATTTGATTTTCATAAAGATATTTATGGAAAAGATATTGAACTTTGCTTTTTAAAAAGACTTAGGGATAATATAAAGTTTAATTCTGTTGAGGAACTCATAGATCAATTGAAAAAAGACGAAATTAGATGTAGAGAATTAATTAAGAATATAAAATAGGAGATAAATATGAAACAAATTTTAGTTACCGGAGGGGCAGGATATATTGGCTCTCATACTTGTATAGAACTTTTAAATGAAGGATATGAAGTTGTAATAATTGATAATTTTTACAACTCCAGCGAAAAAGTTTTAAAGATAATTGAAGAACTTAGTGGTAAAAAATTCAAGTTCTACAAAGGTGATATTAGAGACAAAGAAATACTTAGAAAGATTTTTTCAGAAAATGATATTTATGGGGTAATTCACTTTGCAGGGCTTAAGGCTGTTGGAGAATCTGTTGAAAAACCTATAGAATATTATGATAATAATATTAATGGAAGCATAAAACTTATAGAAGTTATGAGAGAATTTAATGTAAAAAATTTAATTTTCAGCTCTTCTGCTACTGTTTATGGAAAGCCGAAGTCAGTTCCTATAAAAGAAGATTTTTCACTTTCTGTAACTAATCCTTATGGAAGAACAAAATTATTTTTAGAAGAAATTTTTACAGATTTATATATTTCTGATAATGAATGGAATGTTATTCTTCTTAGATATTTTAATCCAATTGGAGCTCATAAGAGTGGTAGAATAGGGGAAAATCCGAATGGAATTCCAAATAATTTAGTTCCATATATAACTCAAGTAGCAGTTGGTAAATTGGATTATGTTAGAGTCTTTGGAGATGACTATGAAACAAAAGATGGAACAGGTGTAAGGGATTATATTCATGTTTTAGATTTAGCATTAGGTCATATAAAGGCAATTAAAAAGTTTGAAGATAGTAAGGCTGTTAGAATTTATAATCTTGGAACAGGTGAAGGTTATAGTGTTCTTGATATGATTAAAAATTTTGAAGAAGTTACAGGTAAAAAGATAAAATATGTAGTTATTTCAAGAAGAAGCGGAGATATTGCAGAATGTTATGCTGATTCTACTAAGGCAAAGGAAGAGCTTGGCTGGGAAGCTAAATATGGAATAAGAGAAATGTGTGAAGACAGTTGGAGATGGCAAGTAAATAATCCAAATGGTTATGAGGATTAAAGAGGTTTATAAAAATGGGCACGAAGAGTATTTACTACGAAAATAATATAATTAAAGCAATATTACATTTTGCAATACCGGGAATTTTGAGCATTCTTATTGCGGAATTATATAATATGGTTGATACATTTTTCGTTGGTAGATATGTCGGAGCTGATTCAATTGGGGCTTTAAGTGTAGTTTTTCCGCTCCAAAGACTTGTTATTGCAATTTCTGTTTGTCTTGGTATAGGAGTTTCAAATTTAATTTCCAGAAGACTTGGAGAAAAAAGAAATAAAGATATAACAAAATATACCACAGCTGTAAATGGACTAACTTTACTTATTATATTTGCAGTTACAATTATAACAATTCTGTTTGTTGAGGATATTTGTATGTTTTTAGGGGCTAGAAATAATATTCTGATGTATTCCATCAAATATCTAAGAATTGTTATGTGTGGCAGTATTTTTTTAGCATTTACAACGGTTTTCGGTTATATGAACATAGCTTACGGAAATATGAAAGTTATGCTAATTGCTTCAAGTATTGGAGCTTTAATAAATATAGTTGTAGATTATATTTTAATTAAAAATTTGAATATGGCTGTAGAAGGAGCTGCGATTGCCACTATTTCGAGCCAATTTATATCTTTTTTATTTTCATTTGTTTTTGTAAAAAAATTACAGAAAGAAAATAATTTCAGCTTAATTCCAAGACTTGACTCGAAAATTTCATTTAATATTTTAGCAATAGGTTTTTCTTCATTTATAATAGAATTTTCAGATGCTATATTAATAAGTGTGCTTAATCATTTGCTTTTACCGGTTGGTGGTAATGATGCGATTATTCTGGTGGGTGTAATAACAAAAGTTTCTATGTTTATGTTTGTTGCTATGATAGGAGTAAGTAGTTCAATTCAACCACTAATTTCCTTTAACTATGGAGCGAAAAATTTTGTTAAAATCAAGAGAATTTTAAAAACAGGATTTATTTTTGTATTTTCACTATCAACTCTTATATGGATATTTATGAATTATAATGTTAAATTTATTATAGGTCTATTTCTAAAAGATGAAAGACTTTTACAAATGGCTGCAGATAGTTTTAAATATGTAATTCTAGTTTTTCCAATTTTGAGTTTTTATTACATTTGTATATACTTTTTTCAATCAGTCGGCAAGGAAAAATACAATTTTTTCTTATCAATTTATAGAGAAACACTTTTATATATTCCAATAGTTATAATTATGGTAGGAAGATTTGGTGTTTTAGGAGCATGGATTAGTTATCCGATAGTTGACTTTATTTCTGCTGTAACAGGATTTATCCTGCTTTTAAAAACTGTTAAAAAGATTAGTACTTTTTAGGAGGTTGTTATGGATTTAGGTAAAATTAGAGAAGATTTAGAAATTTGTATGGATGAACTTATCAAAAAAGCTAAATTTGAAGAGGGAGACATCTTTGTTTTAGGTTGTAGTACAAGTGAGGTAAAAGGAAAACATATAGGAAAAGATACTGATATTGAAGTAGGAAAGCTAATTGTTGAAACTATAAAAGAAAAGTTAGATAAAATTAAAGTTAATTTTGTTGTTCAATGCTGTGAGCATTTGAATAGAGCAATAGTTATAGAAAAAGAAGTTGCGATTAAAAATAATTTTGAAATAGTTAATGTGGTACCACAAAAAAATGCGGGTGGTGGAGTAGCTACTTCTGCATACGAATTATTTAAAAATCCTGTGGTTGTAGAAAAAATAGTTGCAAAAGCAGGACTTGATATTGGAGATACATCAATCGGAATGCATGTTAAATTTGTTCAGATACCGGTAAGATTATCAATAAAAGAAATAGGAAATGCACATTTGACTGCATTAACTTCTAGACCGAAATTGATTGGAGGAAGTAGGGCAGTTTATCAATAATTAATTGGAGAATATATGTTTGAATTTTTAAAAGATATAAAAGAATTGGAAGATGTAGAGAGTGTTGAAAAAATAAATAAAGGATATTCTAAAGATGAAAAGTTTAAGATAAAATTAAAAAATAAAAGTGGATATTTACTTTTAAGATTATCCGATATTTCTCTTTATGAACAAAAAAAAGAAGAATATGAAGTTATTTCAAAATTTTCTAAACTAGGTTTTGAAATGTCAAAGCCTATAAGTTTTGGAATATGTAATGGTAAAAAGAATGTGTATATACTCTTATCTTGGATTAACGGAGTTGATTTAAGTGAGGCGCTTCCAAAACTTTCAATAGAAGAACAATATTTACTTGGCAGAAAAGCAGGAAGAATTCTAAAAGCTATTCACAGTCTAAAAGTTGAGGACAAAAATTTTGATGATAGGCTTAAAATAAAATTGTTGGATAAAATAGAAAAATATGAATCATCTAATGTGAGAGTTGAAAATGACAATAATTTTATTGAATATGTTAAAAGAAATGTAGATAAAGTTTGTGGAAATTATTCTTATTTACATGGAGATTTTCATCCTTCAAATTTAATTTTAATGGAAAATAATGAGATAGGAGTTATAGATTTTAATCGTTGGTGCATATTTGACTCTTATGAAGAATTTTATAAACTGGAAAGTTTTGGTATAGAATTTAGTATTCCATACTGTGTCGGACAGATTGACTCATATTTTGAAGATGATGTTCCGAATGAATTTTGGGAGATTCAAGCAATTTATGTAGCTTGTTATACCTTGTATTCAATTAAATGGGCTGAAAAATTTGGAGAAAAAGAAATTCTTGGAATGAAAAGAAGATTTTATAAGACTTTTGAAAATTATGAAAATTTTAAAACAATTATACCTAAATGGTATGCTGATTATAAAAATAATAAAGGCTATTCGCTTTAAAACGAATAGCCTTCTTCTCTATTTAGAATAGTTTGGAGCTTCTTTAATTATTTGAACATCATGTGGGTGAGATTCAATAAGTCCTGCACCTGTCATTTTTACAAATTGTGCAGTATCTCTTAAAGTTTGTAAGTCTTTAGCACCTGTATATCCCATGCCGGCTCTAATTCCACCAACGATTTGGTAAATTGCATCTGCTAAAGTTCCCTTATAAGGAATTCTTCCTTCAATGCCTTCCGGAACAAGTTTTTTACCTTCTTCTTGGAAGTATCTATCTTTTGATCCTTTTTCCATTGCTGCAAGAGAACCCATACCTCTATAAGTTTTAAATCTTCTTCCTTGGTAAATTTCAAATTCTCCCGGAGATTCATCAGTTCCTGCAAGCATTGAACCTAACATTACAACATTTCCACCTGCAGCAAGAGCTTTAACAACATCTCCTGAATATTTTAATCCACCGTCTGCAATAATTGTTTTTCCTATTTCTCTTGCAACAGTAGCACAATCATAAACTGCAGTAATTTGTGGAACCCCTACACCTGCAACAACTCTTGTTGTACAGATTGATCCAGGGCCTACACCAACTTTAACTACATCAGCACCTGCTTCGAAAAGTGTTCTAGTTGCTTCTGCTGTTACAACATTTCCTGCAATAATATCAAGGTCTGGATATTTTTCTCTAATTTCTTTAACTTTTTTAACAACTCCCATAGAATGACCGTGAGCAGTATCTATAACTAAAGCATCAACACCTGCATTTACAAGAGCTTCAACTCTTTCAAAAGTGTCTGCACCGGTTCCAACTGAAGCCGCAACAAGAAGTCTTCCTTGAGCATCTTTTGCGGAATTTGGATATTTAACAACTTTTTCTATATCTTTAATAGTTATTAAACCAGTTAAAATACCTTTTTCATTTACAAGAGGTAATTTTTCTATTTTATGATTTCTTAAAATTTTTGTAGCATCATCTAAGGTAGTATTAGAAGGAGCTGTTACTAAATTTTCTTTTGTCATTACAGAATCAATTTTAACTGAATAATCTTCTAAAAATCTTAAATCTCTATTAGTCAAAATTCCAACTAATTTTTTTTCTTCCATTGAATTTACAATAGGAACACCGGAAATTCTATATTTTCTCATCAAATCTTCAGCTTCTTGAACTTTATGTTCCGGAGTTAAGAAAAATGGATCATTAATAACTCCGCTTTCTGAACGTTTAACTTTTCTAACTTCTTCAGCTTGAAGTTCTATGGGCATATTTTTATGTATTACGCCAAGTCCGCCTTCTCTTGCCATTGCAATGGCCATCTTATGTTCTGTTACAGTATCCATCGCAGCAGAAATAATAGGGATATTTAGTTTGATTTTCTTTGTAAGTTGTGATGATAAATTTACATCCTTTGGTAAAACTTCACTCTTTGCTGGAATTAAAAGTACATCATCAAATGTTAAGCCTTCTTTTTGGAATTTTGTTTCCCACATAATATTTTCTCCTCCTAAATTAAATTATTTGTTTTAAATATATTTTTAAGATTTTTAATTACAATTAAAATTTATAAAAAAATATATTAACATATATTATACAACAATTTATAAAAAAATCAATTAAAAAAATTAAAAATTATGTAGAAACAAAAGTTTTCCTACAAAAATCGACTAAAAATTTTATATTTTATTGTTTTTTATGTAAAATATAAAATATTTTTATAAGTATAATAGATTTTAAAAATTTAAAAATGTGCAGTGCGAATTTATGTTAATAATTCATACTATTTTTTTCTCTGCTATATTTTATTTGATATGAAATATAGTGAAAAAATACTTTTAAATATATATATTTAACAATTTTAAAAAAAATTTTGAATAAATTTCAAAAAAACATAAAAAAACTAATGAAAGGTATTGAAATTTTTTTAAAACTACACTATAATTTAAGTATACTATAATATTATAGTGGAGTCCAATATATCAGTACATAGTTGGATGTGTTTGTTATAGTAAAAATTTTAGGAGGTATATTAGAATGAGAGTAGAAAAAGGATTACTTTATACTAAAGATCATGATTGGGTAAAAGTTGAAGGAAATGTAGTAACAGTTGGACTAGCTGATTATGCACAAGATCACTTAGGAGATATTGTTTATGTTGAACTTCCAGAAGTTGATGATGAAGTTGAAGCAGGTGATTCTTTAGCATCTGTAGAATCTGTAAAAGCTGCAAGTGATATTAATGCTCCTGTTTCAGGAAAAGTTATTGAAGTTAATGAACTATTAGATGATGAACCTGGTGAAATTAATAAAGATTGTTATGCTGCATGGGTTTGCAAAATTGAAATGTCTAATCCGGCTGAATTAGAAGAATTAACTAATGACGCTGATTATGAAGCATCATTATAATAATTTCTTAAAATTATTTTTTAATAAATGCCACTTGCGTGGCATTTATTTTTTTGATAAGGAGGTTGTATGGTAGATAATTCCAGAAATAAAAATTTCAAATTAGGTATTATTTTTATGATTATTTCCACACTTGGTTTTAGTTTTATGCAAATTTTTGTAAAATTGACATCAGGTAAATTTACACTTATGCAACAGGTTTTTATGAGAAATTTTGTAATGCTAATTATTTGTGCTGTGTATATCTTGATAAGAGGAAGTAGTTTTTTAGGAGAAAAAAGAAATAGAAAATTGCTTCTTATGAGATCTGCTTTCGGATATATGGGGGTGATTTTCAATTTTTATGCTATAAATCATATGATTGTTGCAGATGCAGGAATATTGCAAAGAACTAGTCCTATTTTTGTAGTTCTAATCGCTTGTTTTTTATTTAAAGAAAAATTTACACTGGAAAGATTTTTAACTTTAACATTTTCTTTTATAGGTGCAATTTTTGTAGTAAGGCCACAATTTAATTCCAGATTATTTCCTGCAATGGTTGCGATGAGTTCTGCACTTAGTGCATCTATAGCCTATATGTGTGTATCAAAAATAGGAAAAGCAGAAAAAACTGAAACTATAATTTTTATATTCTCTTTGTTTTCAACTATTTGTAGCTTCCCATTTATATTTAAGAATTTAAATATTCCTGATTTGAAAATTTTTATATACTTAATTTTAATAGGTGTTGCGTCCGCTGTTGGACAATTTGGGTTGACGATTAGTTATCAATATGCAAATGCCTCTGAGGTAAGTATATTTAATTATTTAGGAATAGTATTTGTTGTTATTTTAGGAAAAGTAATACTTGACGAGTCAGTAAGTATATACAGTTTAATAGGAATTGTACTTATTTTTTCTATGTCATTGATGTCATATATAATAAATTCTCGAAAGAATAAAGAGAAAAAACTGTAAAAAATAATAAATATTACATTTTTTTAATATTTTTAAGTTTTTTTTTCGAAAAATACCATATTTTTTGTAACTATTCTGTAACCTTTGAAAAATAGAGAATTATAAAATAATAAAAATTACAAAAAAGTTATAAACACTAACTTTAAGTTAAGAATATTGTTAAATTTACCAATAATTTTAAGAAATTTTTTGAAAAATATTGAAATTTATTGACGATTTTATATAAAATCATTATAATTCTATTATCTGGTTAAAGTTTCTTAACCTGATTAATTTAATTAAGGAGTGATTATTTGAAAAGAGCAATATTTAGAAGTGTTTTAGCATGTTTGTGTGTTTATGCTACATTTTCTGGATTTTCATCTAAGTCACTTGCAAACGAAAAGGTAAAAGGATTTGTAATCTCATCAGAGTCCGAAACCAAAACTATTGAAAAGGTAAATAGCAGAATTTTAGATAACACTAATGGTAGTGCATCTAAGATTTCTTATGTAGTTAATATAGAGGATAAAATTAGCTTCAGTTTGGCAGGTTTACTTTCATTAGATAAAGGTGGAGTTGTTATTCCGGTTAAGGGTAGCAATATTGATGAAGTTTCGAAATCTATTTTAAAAAATAGTGAGCAAGTGTATGTTGTTGGAGATAAAAGTTCAATTTCAGATGATATTTTGAATGATTTAGGTGTTAAATTTCAAAGAATAGGTTCCGATAAATCTGAAGACACAAATTATCATGTAAATAAGTTTTTGGATAATCGTGATTTATTGGTTGTTGATTTAAAAAATGATTCTGATATTTTAGGTGCTGTTCATTATGCACGAATTTATAATATGAATTTGTATATTTTTGATTCAACTAAGGAAATTAATGAAAAAATAATTTCAGAAGTAAAAAATGAAAAAAATATATACTTCTATGATGGTGTAAATTCTTTATCAGATAAAACAAAGGCTAAAATATATGATTTATCTGGAAAGGATAAAAAAGATATAAAGAGTTATTCTTTAGATGGAAAAGACTTATTCAAGATATTCAAGGATAGATTTTCATTAAGAAAAAGTGATAATGTTGTTTTATCAGAAAATAAAAATTTAACAGATATGTTGAGTTCTTATATTTTTGCTGATAAGAGTGAATATAATTATTTGTTAATGGATTCAAAGTCTATGAATTTAGACGTCGAAAAACTTGTTAATGAGTCCGGTGCAAAAAATTTACATTATGTATCAACTGATGAGTTGGGGAAATATATAAATTTTAGATCTTTATTATCATCAATAAATAAAGAAGAAGCTACAGGATTTGAAGTTAATGAAGACAAGGGTGAGATAACTCTATCAAATTCAAATACTGATAAAAAAGATGAAAATACAGTTTCAGAACAAGTTACAGTAAAATCTAATGAAAAATTAGTTGACGGTAAGGTTGTTCCGAAAGAAGAAAAAAAAGCGTCTGAAAAAACTGATACTGAAAAATCAAGTAATGATTCATCTAATGACAAGAGTAGTGATAGAAGCTTTGATTATAGTAAAGTTTTGGTTATGAATGCTACATCATATACTAATGATCCATCAGAAAACGGCGGCTATGGTACAACTAGATTGGGAACTCCTCTTAGATATGGAGTAGTTGCAGTTGATCCTAAAGTAATTCCTTTGGGAACGAAGTTATATATTGAAGGGTATGGTTATGCTGTTGCAGAAGACACAGGTGGTGCTATAAAGGGAAATAGAATTGATCTTTGTTTTACAAGCAGAGCTCAAGCCGATAATTTTGGAAGAAGAAATGTAAAAGTTTATATTTTAAAATAATGAACTTGATTTAGAGAAGAAATTTTGTGATTTCTTCTCTTTTTTGTTTTATATATTTGTATTTTAAAAGTTTTGAAATTACTTTATTTAAAAGTTTAGTAATTAGTATGAACAATGGACAATCGTTTTTAAATATGATATAATAGCTTTGCTAAAAAATTAATAGTATATGATTTTTATTATGAATATGGTAATAGGTCGGTCATAATGCTACATTTTATGTTTTTGGTAAATTTTGAAGTAAAATATAGCTTAAATTAATTTTTTGTTATTATATTATTTGGAGGAAAAATATGTTCGGTTATTCAAAAAAAGAATTGAGTTGGATTTTGTATGATTGTGCGAATTCTGCTTATTCTATGGCAATTACTACGGCGTTGTTTCCAATTTATTTTGGAATGGTTGGCGGAAATGAAATGAATTTAGGCTATTACAATTCATTTGCCAGTATTATTATCGCTGTAATTAGTCCAATACTTGGAACTATAGCTGATTTTAAGGGCATGAAGAAAAAATTATTTACATTATTTTCACTTATTGCAATTTTTTCAACATTATTTTTATCATTTGCAGGAGAATTTGGCTTACCTTTATTAATGGCTTTTTTTGTTTTGGGCAGCGTAACTTTTGCAGGATCTAATATTTTTTATGATGCATTTTTAGTTGATGTGACTAATGATGAGAGGATGGATAAAATTAGTACAGCAGGATTTGCGTACGGATACATAGCCAGTGTTATACCATTTATGTTTTGTTTGGGAGCTGTTTTGATTTTCGGGATGAAAAATCCGTTAGGTTATCAAATAGGTTTTGTTATAACATCCGTCTGGTGGTTGACACTTACAATTCCAATGTATAAAAATATTGATCAAATATATGGAGTAGAACCTGTTCCTAATCCTGTTAGAGAAAGTTTTAGTACTGTTTTTCATACTTTAAAAAATATTGAGAAAAATAAGGTTGTAGTTATATTTTTATGTTCTTATTTTCTATACATTGACGGAGTAGATACTATCATAAAGATGGTTATACCTTATGCTACATCTGTTTTAGATGCAGATAAGTTTAATACACTTGTACTTTTAGGAATTTTGATTTATGTTCAAATAGTGGCATTTCCTTTTGCTATTATTTATGGAAGATTGGCCAGTAAGTTTGGAACTAGAACTATGATTAAAGTAGGGATTATAACGTATATGGTTTCAGTAATATTTGCATATTTTATGAGCAACTTAGTTCATGTTTTCGTATTATCAACATTTATAGCATCTGCTCAAGGTGGAATTCAAGCGTTGAGTAGAAGTTATTATGCAAAAATTATTCCAAAAGAAAATGCAAATGAATTCTTCGGTTTCTATAATATTTTTGGTAAGTTTGCTGCTATAATCGGACCTTTTATTATGAGTTTGATAACTACAATAACACATAATCCAAGATATTCAATTCTTGGCATAATTCCACTATTTGTTGTAGGTTATTTAATAATGTTGCAATTACCAAAGGAAGAAAGATAATGGTTTTTAAATATGATTCAAAAAACACTTGGAAAATGAAAAGTGAATTTAAAAAAAGTAAGTTTGATATAGATTTTGAGGCTTTAAAGAAAAAAGAATTAGAAATTTTAAAAAATTTTATTTCTTGTTGTGAAAAAATGAACTTAACTTATTATATTGCTTTTGGAACTTTGCTTGGAGCGATTAGACATAAAGGATTTATTCCATGGGATGACGATGTAGATGTTTGTATGCCAAGAGAAGATTATGATAGATTTATAAGAGAGGGTGGTAAATATTTGCCTGAAAATTATTTTATTCAGACAATGGAGTCGGATCCGAAATACGCTTTAAATTTTGTAAAACTTCGTGATAGTAATACAACTCTTTTTGAAAAACATGTAATTGATGTGGATATTAATCATGGGGTATTTATTGATATTTTTCCCTTAGATGGATACATTAAAGGTCAAAATAGAGTTTTGGATTTAAGAGTTAAGGAAAAACCTGTTTTTGAAGAGGCGGATACTAATGCTTTTTCAAATGCATTAAGTGGATTTGGCAAGAAATTTGTTTATAAATTAGGAGAAACTATTCCTAATAAATTAAAGACTGATATTTCAAAATTATCTGTTCCAAAAGATAATCCAAAGTTTGAAGACTGTGAGTATGTTGTTTGTTTAGTTGATAATTTTTATATAATGCCTTTCAAAAGAGAATTATTAGGAAAAGGAGTAAAGGTTGATTTTGAAAATATAAAAGTTAATGCTCCGGAAAATTATGATGAATATTTAAGAGTTTTATATGGAGATTATATGAAATTACCACCTGAAGATCAAAGAGAAAACCATCATAATTTTCATCTTGCAGATGTTAATAAAAGTTTCAGAGAATATCAGGAAAAAATTTAAGCTATGAGTAAAAACATAGCTTTTTTTGTTTGTTTTGTAGAATTTTTTAAAATTTTTTGATATAATAATTACAGTTTTGCACTATTTACTAATTATTTTAAATAAAAAATAGTATTATAAGTTTGTATTTTAAAATAAAGATTATTTTAAGGAGGTGTATTATGAAAGAAGTTGTTGATAAACTGGTTGAATGGCTTAGGAGTTCTGTTAAGGAAGCTAATTGTAAAGGGATAGTCTACGGTCTTAGCGGTGGAGTTGATTCAGCTGTTATTGCTGCACTTTCAAAACTAGCCTTTGATGATGAATCTTTAGCTATTATGATGCCTATAAACAGTTGTGAAGAAGATGAAAAAGACGCTAAGTTGGTTATAGATAAATTTAAACTTAATGCAATTAAAATTGACTTATCTAAGACTTATTCTGTTTTTACAGATTCTGTTGAAAAAGGGGATAATTCAATGGCTTATGCTAATATTAAGCCAAGACTTAGAATGACTACTTTATATTATTATGCGCAATTAAAAAGATATTTAGTAGTTGGAACAAGTAACAAATCAGAATTTACTGTTGGATATTTTACAAAATATGGAGATAGTGGATCTGATCTTATGCCTCTTGTAGATTTTACAAAGAGAGAAATTTTTGAACTTGCAAAATTTTTGAAAGTTCCGGATAAAATAATTCAAAAGCCCCCGAGTGCAGGACTTTTTGAAAATCAAACAGATGAAGACGAGATGGGATTTTCCTACGATGATTTAGAAAAGTTTATAAATGGTGAAAAATTAGATAAAAATATAGAGGAAAAAATAAAAAAAATGGTGAAAATTTCGGAGCACAAGAGAAATTTTGCAAAAGGATTTAGGAGGTAATTATGTCAGGACATAATAAATGGAGTACGATTAAACATAAAAAAGGAAAAGAAGATGCAAGAAGAGGAAAAATATTTACAAAACTTGCGCGTTATATAATTGTTGCAGTTAAAGAAGGAGGAGCGGATCCTGAATACAATCCTTCTTTAAAAACTGCAATAGAAAAAGCTAAGGCAGAAAATATGCCAAATGATAATATCGAAAGAGCATTGAAAAAAGGTGCCGGAGATGGAGATTCCAGTAATTATGAAACTATAATATATGAAGGTTATGGACCTGAAGGTATTGCAGTTGTGGTTGAATGTCTAACAGATAATAGAAATAGAACAGCTGCAGATGTAAGACATGCATTTGATAAACATGGTGGAAATTTAGGGCAAAACGGATCCGTTTTGTTTATGTTTGAAAAAAAAGGTGTAATAGTAATTTCAAGAGATCAAGCAGAGGAAGATGATTTGATGGACTTTGCTTTAGAAAATGGAGCCAGTGATTTTGAATCAGATGAAGAAGTTTATACAATTTATTCTGAAGTTTCTGACTTCATTACTTTAAGAGATGCACTACAAGAAAAAGGATATACTTTTAGTGCCTGTGAGTTGGAATATGTTCCAAATAATAATTCACAGATTTCTAATCCTGAAAATATAAAGAAAATGGTTAAGATGATAGACCAACTTGAAGATAATGACGACGTTCAGAATGTTTATCATAATTGGGAAATACCTGAAGATTTAGATATAGAATAATATGAAAAAAATATTTGCTTTTTTGATTTCTATTAGTATAATTTTATTTGTTTTATTATATTCAATAGATTTTATGGCTAAGGATATTTCTTATTATAATAATTTTCATAGAGATTATAAGATTGAAAAAGAGTCAGGACTTTCTAAAGAATGGATAGAAGGTGCAAGTAATTCACTGGTTGAATTTATTAAAAGTGGAGATAAAGAAGTTTTAAAAAATCATTTTAATAAAAAAGAAATTTCTCATATGGAAGACGTATATAAACTATTTAAACTTGATAGAATAGTTTATACATCTTTGTTTATAATTACCTTATTGGTAGTTATATATAAATTATTTAAAAATGATTTTTTGTTCTTTAGATATATAAGAAAGTATATTTTAATAGCATATATATCTGTAATTTCTTTTTTAGGAATATGTTCTGTTTTCTTTTCTGAAAGTTTTGTGTATTTTCATAAACTATTTTTTGATAATGATTTATGGCTTTTAGATTATGAGACAGACTTAATGATAAGGATTTTACCGGAAGAATTTTTCTTTGTTTTATTTTTAAATGTAATTGTATTATCTACAGTGTTCGTTTTTTCAATTTATATTTTTCTTAAACTTAAAGATTATGAATACAATTAGGAGGAAATATGGAAGTTAAAATTGACAGAGTTGCCTTCTCCATATTTGGAATAGATATAATGTGGTATGCTATTATAATTTGTTTTGGAATTATGGCTGGACTTTTTGTAGCGACGAAGAACTCCAAACTTAGAAATATAGAAGAGGATGAAATTTCAAACCTTTTGCTCTTTGCTTTACCTATTAGTGTAATTGGGGCAAGAATATACTATGTAATATTTGAATGGGAAAATTATAGAGGTAATTTTTTATCTATGATAAATATTAGAGAGGGTGGACTTGCAATATATGGAGCTGTAATCGCAGCAGTTGTTGTAGTTTATTTTTTCAGTAAATATAAAAAAATTGATTTTAGAGATTTAGCTGATGTTTGTGCACCCGGACTTATACTTGGTCAAGCAATAGGAAGATGGGGAAATTTTATAAATCAAGAAGCTCACGGAACTGAAACTACATTACCTTGGGCAGTTATTATAGATGGGAAAAAATATCATCCGACATTTTTATATGAATCAATTGGAAATTTTCTAATTTTTATATTTTTAATGATATATATGAGAAAATACCAAAAGAAAAAAGGTGAAATTATTCTCCTTTATGCAATTTTATATGGAATTGTAAGATTTTTTGTTGAAGGTTTGAGGACTGACAGTCTGATGTTTTTAGGATTTAGAGTTTCACAAGTTTTATCACTTGTTGGAATTATTGTTGGAACTATACTTTTCTTTTTAAATAGAAAATATGGAAAAGACATTAATAATTAATAATTAATAATTTAATACTTTTAAAAAATTTTTTAACTACATGGATTTATTCTATGTAGTTTTTTTATAAAATTTTTGTAAAAAAACATCATAAAATCCCAATTATCCGCATAAACACTGGAAGCATTACACCCTATCAAGGATAAAACCAATCAAATTACTACTGATTTACTACGTATGAATGAGCTTTGGTACGACGATTTTCCTTGAAAGGTGAAGATTAAAAAGGCACTTCCAATACAAATTGAATATTCAAAAGAGGTAGGCACTTCAAATATGAGGTGTCTATTTTTTTACTCAATTTGAAAGGTCGTGATAATGATGACAAGAAAAACTTATGAAAAGAAATGTCGCTCTCCCACGACAGGCATACTGAAAATATAAAAATCAATATATCACAGAAAGGACGAAAAATATGGAACTAAAATATGTTATTCCCAACATGGAAAAGACTTTTGGAAACTTGGAATTTGCCGGTGAGGATAAGGTCATACAAAGAAGAATCAACGGACAGCTTACCATCTTATCAAGAAGCTATAACCTCTATTCCGATGTGCAGAGAGCTGATGATGTTGTGGTAACACTTCCGGCAGAGGCAGGCGAAAAGAACTTTGCCTTTGAGGAAAAAGTAAAGCTCATCAATCCCCGTATCAGAGCAGAGGGATATAAAATCGGCACACGAGGTTTTACCAATTATATTTTGGAAGCAGACGACATGATAAAAGCATAGAAAGTGAGGAAAAGAAATGAGATTAGCAAACGGTATTGTTTTAGAAAAGGAAGCGACCTTTGGAGAGCTGAAATTCTCCGCACTCCGTCGTGAGGTACGCATTCAAAAAGAAGATGGCACACTTTCGGAAGAAATCAAGGAGCGTACCTATGACCTTAAATCCAAGGGACAGGGACGAATGATTCAGGTAAGCATTCCAGCCGGTGTTCCGCTAAAAGACTTTGACTATAACGCACATGTAGAGCTTGTCAATCCGGTTGCCGATACAGTAGCAACCGCAACCTTTCAGGGAGCAGAGGTGGACTGGTACATCAAGGCAGATGACATTGTTCTGGCAAAGGATACGGGAAATTTCAAAAAAGAAGCTCCTAAAAAAGAGCCTGCCATTGAAAAATAAGAGAAAGAGAAGAAATCGAAAGGAGAAATACGCACATGAAACAGTGGCTTTTTTCCGGTAAACGGATTCGAGTAAGCGATAAAGATTTGGTCTTTCATACAGCCATATCTATACTCCTGCCGGTGTTTATTCTTGTTGTATCCCTGTTTCATGCAAAAACTATCTTAGAGATAAACCGGCAGGATTTTCATTTACTAAAGGTAAGTGAAATCAATACTCTCTACCTTGCTTTAAGCTGTATCTTTTCCGGTATTGTTTGTCTGTCGCTGATTTTTGTGATTAGACGCTATCGTTATGACTGGATAAAACAACTCTACCATCGTCAGAAATTAGCCAGAATGATACTGGAAAATAAATGGTATGAAGCAAAACAGGTAAAATCAGAGGGTATTTTTGAAGATTCTTCCGGTCGGACAAAGGAAAAGATAAGCTACTTCCCAAAAATCTATTACCGCATGAAAGACGGTCTGATTCAGATACGTGTGGAAATTACGCTGGGCAAGTATCAGGAACAGCTCCTGCATTTAGAGAAAAAGTTAGAGAGTGGCTTATATTGTGAGTTGACCGAAAAAGAGCTGAAAGATTCCTATGTGGAATATACCCTGCTTTATGACATGATTGCCAACCGCATATCCATTGATGAAGTACAGGCAAAAAATGGAAAGCTCCGCCTAATGAAAAATATCTGGTGGGAATATGACAAACTCCCTCACATGCTAATTGCAGGCGGTACAGGTGGCGGTAAAACATATTTTATCCTGACACTCATTGAAGCCCTGCTCCGTACAAATGCAAAACTGTATATCCTTGACCCGAAAAACGCCGACCTTGCAGACTTAGGTTCTGTCATGAAAGATGTTTATTACCAAAAGGAAGATATACTTTCCTGCATTGACAGGTTTTATGAGGAAATGACGGAACGCAGTACGGCTATGAAAGAAATGGCAAACTACAAAACAGGTGAAAACTATGCCTATTTGGGACTTCCGGCTCATTTTCTGATTTTTGATGAATATGTCGCTTTTATGGAAATGCTTGGGACAAAGGAGAATACCGCTGTCTTAAACAAGTTAAAACAGATAGTCATGTTAGGTCGGCAGGCAGGTTTTTTCTTAATCTTAGCCTGTCAAAGACCGGACGCAAAATATCTTGGTGATGGTATCCGTGACCAATTTAATTTCAGGGTAGCTTTAGGTCGTATGTCTGAAATGGGATATGGCATGATGTTTGGAAGTGATGTACAAAAAGATTTTTTCTTAAAGCAAATCAAAGGTCGTGGTTATGTTGATGTGGGAACAAGTGTCATATCCGAATTTTATACACCACTTGTCCCAAAAGGACATGACTTCTTGGAGGAGATAAAGAAACTCACAGACGGCAGGCAGAACGCACAAAAGGCGTGCGAAGCGTAAGCCTTGCCGTGCGGACTGTTTGCCGGTTGGTGTGGCGACAGCCACGCCAACCATTCACCCCCCCGTATCTAACAGGGGGGTACAAATCGACAAAAAACAATCAATTTATAAGCGCTTAATCCCTTTTGGGCAAGGGATTATAAGAATCAAGGCATGTGTCAGATGAGCTTTCAAAGTTGACATGTGCTTTTTTAGACAGGAGGGATTTTACTGGAGAAAGAAAATCATATCGAAAAGTTAAAAGAAACCCGATTAGCTTATGGTATTTCACAAAGCCGTCTGGCAAGTGGTACAGGCATTACAAGGCAATATCTAAGCAATATTGAAACAGGAAAAGTATCACCGTCAAAAGAACTTGAGCAGTCGCTTCTTGAAACCTTGGAGCGTTTTAATCCCAATGCTCCCCTTGAGCTTATTTTCGACTATATAAGAATTCGCTTTCCGACAACAAAGGTTAGATACGTCATAGAACATATCCTGCGACTAAAGCTGTCCTATTTTCTTCATGAGGATTACGGATTTTACTCTTATTCAGAGCATTACGCTTTAGGGGATATATTTGTCCTCTGCTCACAGGAGCTTAACAAGGGTATTCTAGTAGAGCTAAAGGGGCGTGGGTGCAGGCAGTTTGAAGCCTATCTATTGGCACAGGAGCGAAGCTGGTACGAATTTTTCATGGACGCTTTATCGGCTGGCGGTGTGATGAAAAGACTGGATTTAGCCATCAATGACCGAACCGGCATTTTGAATATTCCTCTGCTTACCGAAAAATGCAGGCAGGAAGAATGTATTTCCGTCTTTCGCAGTTTCAAAAGCTACCGAAGCGGAGAACTGGTACGTAAAGATGAAAAGGAATGTATGGGAAATACGCTTTATATCGGTTCTCTTCAAAGTGAGGTTTACTTTTGTATCTATGAAAAGGATTATGAGCAGTACAAGAAAAATCATATTCCCATCAGTGAAGCAGAAGTGAAAAACCGATTTGAAATCCGTCTGAAAAATGAGCGTGCCTATTATGCCGTTCGTGACCTGCTTGTCTTTGACAATCCGGAACAGACCGCCTTTAAGATTATCAACCGCTATATCCGCTTTGTGGACAGGGACGATAACAGACCACGCTGTGACTGGAAATTAAATGATGAGTGGGCTTGGTTTATCGGCAATCACCGTGAAAGATTAAAGCTGACGACAAAGCCAGAACCCTATACCTATGAACGCACGCTGAACTGGCTGGCTCGTCAGGTAGCCCCGACCTTAAAGGTGGCACTAAAGCTGGACGAAATCAACCAGACACAGACGGTAAATACTCTGCTTGAGCATGCAAAGCTGACAGATAAGCACAGGCAGATTCTTAAACAACAGTCAGCAAATATCAAAGACGTAATCGTTTAGTATGATTACATTTTCAAAACAAACTTATTTTTTATCAGAGAGGAGAATATTGTAATGAACTTTGGACAAAATCTTTATAACTGGTTTTTATCAAACGCACAATCACTGGTGCTTTTAGCTATTGTTGTGATTGGCTTGTATCTTGGCTTTAAGCGTGAATTTTCCAAACTTATCGGCTTTCTTATCATTGCGATTATCGCAGTGGGACTGGTATTTAACGCAGCCGGTGTCAAGGATATTTTATTGGAGTTATTCAATAAAATCATCGGAGCTTAGAAAGGGTGTGAAGAAATGGACGATATGCAGGTATATATTGCCAACCTCGGTAAGTACAATGAAGGAGAACTCGTGGGGGCTTGGTTTAAGCTCCCCGTGGATTTTGAAGAAGTCAGAGAAAAAATCGGCTTGAATGATGAGTATGAGGAGTATGCCATTCATGATTACGAACTTCCTTTTGACATTGACGAATATACCCCTCTTGAGGAACTTAACCGTCTTTATGAGCTTGTATGTGACCTGCCAGAAGATTTGCAGTCAGAGCTTTCCGCTCTGCTTACGCATTTTTCAAGCATTGAGGAACTAAGCGAACATCAGGACGATATTATCCTGCATTCCGGCTGTGATGATATGGCAGATGTGGCACGTTATTACATTGAGGAAACGGGAATGCTTGGTGAAGTGCCGGCAAATTTACAAAACTATATTGATTATGAATCCTTTGGTCATGACTTGGAGCTTTCAGGAACTTTTATCCATACAAGCCGTGGGATTTTTGAAATCATCTACTGATGTCTGCCAATATCAACATTAATGGCAGATATTTTTATTTAAGGGGGTAGTTTTCGGACTATCCCTTTTCTATGAAAGGATAACAGAAATGAAAAAAATACGAAGCTACACAAATATCTGGTCGGTGGAAAAGGTACTTTATTCTATCAATGATTTTAAGTTGCCTTTTCCCATCACCTTTACGCAAATGACATGGTTTGTAGTGTCTGTATTTGCAGTCATAATCTTTGGAAATTTACCGCCATTATCTTTGATTGATGGGGCATTTCTAAAATATTTTGGAATCCCTGTCATCTTGACTTGGTTTATGAGCCAGAAAACATTCGACGGGAAAAAGCCTTACGGATTTTTGAAGTCGGTATTTTCCTTTTGGTTCAGACCAAAGCTGACCTATGCAGGTAAAACCATACAGCTAAGAAAAAGCAATATACAGGAAGCAATTACAGCAGTTAGGAGTGAATATGATGAAATATCCAATTAAATATATTGAAAATAATCTGGTCTGGAATCATGACGGGGAATGCTTTGCCTACTATGAACTTCTTCCCTACAACTATTCTTTTCTAAGCCCGGAGCAGAAATTACAGGTGCATGATTCTTTCAAACAGCTTATCGCACAAAATCGTGACGGGAAAATTCACGCTCTGCAAATCAGTACCGAATCAAGCATACGCTCCGTTCAGGGACGTTCCAAAAAGGAAGCGGTCGGAAAATTAAAAGAAGTTGCCGAAAAAAGAATTGATGAGCAGACAGAGGCTCTGATTTCCATGATTGGAGAAAATCAGGTGGACTACCGCTTTTATATAGGATTCAAGCTCCTTTCCGGCGAACAGGATTTATCTGTCAAAGGATTTACAAAAGAAGCTAAGAATGCGGCTTTGGATTTTATCTATGATGTCAACCACTATCTGATGGGCGATTTCGTCAGTATGAATAATGATGAAATTCTCCGTTACTCAAAAATGGAAAAATTGCTTTCAAACAAGATTTCCAGAAGATTCAAAATCCGACCGTTAAACAAAGATGATTTTGGTTACCTTATAGAGCATATTTACGGACAGACCGGTATTGCCTATGAAGATTACACCTACCATCTTTCAAAGAAAAAGACAGATGGAGAAACGCTGATTAAATACTATGACCTCATCAAGCCTACCCGTTGCCTGATAGAAGAAAAGCAAAGGTATTTGAAGATTGAGCAGGAAGAAAGAGAAGTCTATGTAGCTTACTTTACTATCAACAGCGTTGTCGGAGAGCTGTATTTTCCGTCAAGTGAAATTTTCTACTACCAGCAACAGCAATTCACCTTTCCGATTGATACCTCAATGAATGTTGAAATTGTAGCTAATAAAAAGGCTTTGGGGACAGTCAGAAATAAGAAAAAGGAGTTGAAAGATTTAGATAACCACGCTTGGCAAAATGACAATGAAACTAGCTCCAATGTTGCCGACGCTTTAGAAAGTGTAAGTGAGTTGGAAAGTAATTTAGACCAAAGCAAGGAATCCATGTATAAGCTCTCTTATGTGGTAAGAGTATCCGCTGATGATATTGATGAGTTGAAAAGACGTTGTGATGAAGTGAAAGATTTTTATGATGATTTAAGTGTAAAGCTGGTGCGACCGTTTGGCGATATGATTGGCTTACAGGGGGAATTTCTGCCAGCCGGCAAACGCTATATGAATGACTATATCCAGTATGTGACTTCGGATTTTCTTGCCGGACTTGGCTTTGGAGCAACACAAATGCTTGGTGAAAAAGACGGAATTTATGTCGGCTACAGTCTGGATACAGGAAGAAATGTTTATCTGAAACCGGCTCTTGCTTCACAGGGGGTAAAAGGCTCTGTAACCAATGCCTTAGCTTCTGCTTTTGTCGGCTCTCTTGGTGGTGGAAAATCCTTTGCGAATAACATGATTGTCTATTATGCGGTACTTTTCGGGGCACAGGCTCTTATCGTTGACCCGAAAGCGGAGCGTGGAAATTGGAAAGAAACCCTGCCTGAAATTGCTCATGAAATAAATATTGTCAATCTGACATCAGAAAGGAAAAACATGGGACTGCTTGACCCTTATGTGATTATGAAAAATCCAAAGGATTCAGAATCTCTTGCGATTGACATTTTGACCTTTTTAACAGGAATTTCTTCCCGTGATTCCGACCGCTTCCCTGTCCTTAGAAAAGCTATCCGTGCCGTAACAAATAGTGAAGAAAGGGGCTTATTAAAGGTCATTGAGGAATTGAGAGTTGAAGGAAGTACCACAGCCATCAGTATTGCAGAGCATATTGAAAGTTTTACCGACTATGATTTTGCCCATCTTCTCTTTAGCGACGGCGAAGTGAAACAATCCATCAGCTTGGAAGAACAGCTAAATATCATACAGGTTGCAGATTTGGTGCTTCCGGATAAGGAAACGGATTTTGAAGAATATACCACAATGGAGTTGTTATCCGTGGCAATGCTTATTGTTATCAGTACCTTTGCCTTGGACTTTATCCATACGGATAGAAGTGTTTTTAAGATTGTGGACTTGGACGAAGCATGGAGCTTTTTGCAGGTAGCTCAAGGCAAGACCCTGTCTATGAAATTAGTGCGTGCCGGTCGTGCCATGAATGCAGGTGTGTATTTCGTGACACAAAATACAGATGACCTTTTAGATGAAAAACTCAAAAACAATCTGGGATTAAAATTTGCTTTTCGCTCCACAGATATCAATGAGATAAAAAAGACTTTGGAATTTTTTGGTGTTGACCCCGAAGATGAAGTGCGACACGAAGTTGCATAATGAATTGCTGTAATAAACAGATACTCTATCCATTTGGAGTAATCCTACCATAGACCGCTTAACTGGTAACGGTTTCGTTGGTGAGCCTATGGGACAATACAGAAAATCTAACAGCCTAAGTTGGACGTACTGTTAGGATAAGAGTGCTATGGTGAACGTAAAGTGATTCATCGTAAGAGTCGTTACAGGGAATAAGTGAAATAAGGCTGATATACTTACACCAAAATGGTGCAGAGGTGGTTGTTGGAACTTTCAGCTTCTAACAACAAATGGACGAAAATCCTCTCGGCTCAAAGATGGCACCTAAGGCATTCATAATTATTCATTATGTAGAACGTGGTAAGCCCTATATGTTCCTTTTATAACAAAAGGTATGAAACTCGTAAGAGTAACAAAAGACATAGAGGGTAGGGGAAAAGATAAAAAGCGAAAGGTACTGCTGTAATGGCGGTGCATAGGGGTTCAAAATTTGCCCTGACTCGAAAGAGTGCAGACTTATCTTAGGTATTTTATGACAAGAAATGGAGGTAAACCTATGAAAGGTAATAATTCAACGACAGCGAAAGCTGAGAGATTGCCAAACAACAAAGAGCTTTCATATCAATGGAAAACTATTGACTGGAAGAAAGCTGAAAAAGAAGTGAATAGGCTACAAGTCAGGATTGTCAAGGCAACAATGGAAAAGAACTATTTCACAGTAAAAAGACTTCAACATTTACTGACACATTCATTTTATGCGAAAGCTATTGCCGTAAGACGTGTAACAACGAATAAGGGCAAGAAAACAGCGGGAGTAGATAAACAATTGTGGACTACACCTGCAATGAAAATGAAAGCAATGCTTTCATTAACGGATAAAGGCTATAAAGCCAAACCATTAAGACGTGTCTATATCGATAAGAAAAACAAGAAAAAGAAACGCCCTCTTGGTATTCCAACAATGTATGATAGAGCAATGCAAGCATTATATGCACTTGCGTTAGAACCGGTGGCAGAAGCAACTGCTGATACTAAATCATTCGGATTTAGAAAAAGTAGATGCTGTCAAGATGCTTGCGAGTGGATTTTTCACGCACTATCAAGGAAAACAAGCCCTAAATGGATACTTGAAGGCGATATAAAAGGCTGTTTTGATAACATAAGCCACGACTGGCTTATTGAAAATATTCCTATGGATAAGTCAATATTAAAACAGTTTTTAAAGGCTGGATTTATTTTTAAAGGGGAACTATTTCCTACAGAAGATGGAACGCCACAAGGTGGAGTAATTTCTCCAATCTTAGCAAATATGGCACTCGATGGAATGCAAAAAGTCTTATCTGACAAATTTCACACAAATAGGTTAGGAAAAATAGACCTAAGATTAAAAAATGTTCATAAAGTGAACTTAGTAAGATACGCTGATGATTTTATTGTTACAGCAGCAACTAAGGAAATCGCAGAAGAAGCAAAAGAACTAATTAAGAATTTCTTAACTGAAAGAGGATTAGAATTATCAGAAGAAAAAACTATTATTACACATATTGATGATGGATTTGATATGCTTGGTTGGAATTTCCGTAAATATAAGGGAAAACTAATTGTAAAGCCATCAAAGAAATCTATTCAAACAGTTGTAAGGAGTTTATCTGATACAATACTAAGACGAGGAAAAGCGTGGAATCAAGATGTGTTAATTATGAAGTTAAATCAACAAATCAGAGGGTGGACAAATTACCATCAATCAGTATGTGCAAGCGAAGCATTTGCTCACTTAGACTATATACTGTATGAATTACTATGGAGATGGGCAAAAAGAAGACACCCTAAGAAAGGCAAATGGTGGATATCTACAAGATATTGGCATAGAAAAGGAAGTCGTAACTGGGTTTTCAGTACGGACAAACACGAGCTTATACGAGTAGACCATACACCAATAGTAAGACACACAAAAATCAAACTTTCAGCCAATCCATACCTTGATACAGAATATTTTACAGAACGAAAATTTAATCAAGGAATGAAACGTCTTTCGGGTCGTTTTAAAATAATATGGAGAAATCAAAAAGGCTGTTGTTATCACTGTGGAATGCCACTTGAGGTTGCGGAAAATAGAGAGATATTCTTTAAAGTTCCAAAAGCTGATGGTGGAAAAGAGGAAGTGACAAACATGGCGTATGTACATGCTGATTGTCAACGAATATACATTGAAAGCCGCTCGAAAGAGTTATAAAATGCTTGAGCCGTATGAGGGGAAACTCTCACGTACGGTTCTTAGAGGAGAAAGCGGTAGTAATACCGCTGACTCACTCGACTATAACCAAAAACGTCTGCGTAACTTGGAAAACGGTCAATGTCTTATAAGTGATTTATATGGGCGTGTTGGAGTGATACAGTTTCACCCTGTATTTGAAGAACTGCTACATGCCTTTGATACCAGACCGCCTGCAAGAATCGAGGTGTAAGCATGGAACAAAAAAAGGACTTAACAAAAATACTCAAATGGATTGGTAAAGTCATACTGACAGCAGGTGCAATTATTATCATCAGCTTACTATTCCTATCTATGGTTGGAACGGTAGCACATGCCGCAGGATTGGTTGATGATACGGTAAACACAGCAAACGAGTACAGCAAATACCCACTATCAAACTACCAGCTTGATTTTTATGTAGATAACTCTTGGGATTGGTTGCCGTGGAACTGGATTGATGGAATTGGAAAACAGGTCATGTATGGACTATATGCGATTACCAATTTTATCTGGACAATCAGCCTGTATATTTCAAATGCCACTGGTTATCTGGTCAAAGAAGCCTATTCTCTGGATTTTATTTCTTCCACAGCGAACGCTATCGGAAAAAATATGCAAACTTTAGCCGGTGTTACTTCAAGTGGCTTATCATCAGAGGGATTCTATGTGGGTTTTCTTTTGATTTTCATTCTGATACTTGGTATCTATGTCACCTATACGGGACTTATCAAAAAGGAAACAACAAAAGCGATTCATGCGATTGTAAACTTTGTACTGGTATTTATCCTGTCCGCTTCATTCATTGCCTATGCTCCGGATTATATTACAAAAATCAATGACTTTTCATCGGACATCAGCAATGCCAGCTTATCACTGGGTACGAAAATTACCTTGCCGGATTCCGAAGCAAAAGGAAAAGACAGTGTGGATTTAATCAGGGACAGTCTGTTTTCCATTCAGGTCAAACAGCCTTGGCTGCTGCTCCAATACGGAACAACAGATATGGATAGTCTTGGAGCTGACCGTGTGGAAAACCTTTTGTCTACCAGTCCTGATTCCAATAATGGTGAGGATAGGGAAAAAATTATCAAAGAAGAAATTGAGGATAATAACAACACCAACATGACCATCACAAAGACAATCAGCAGGTTGGGAACGGTGTTTTTTCTGTTCCTCTTTAATATCGGCATTTCTATCTTTGTCTTTCTTCTGACCGGCATTATGATTTTTTCACAGATACTTTTTATCATCTATGCCATGTTTTTGCCCGTCAGCTTCCTGCTTAGCATGATACCGACCTTTGACGGTATGAGCAAAAGAGCCATTACAAAGCTCTTTAATACTATTTTGACCCGTGCAGGAATTACGTTAATTATCACGGTTGCCTTTAGCATTTCGACTATGCTATATACGCTGTCTGCCGGTTATCCGTTTTTTATGATTGCCTTTTTACAGATAGTGACCTTTGCCGGAATTTACTTTAAGCTGGGCGATTTGATGAGCCTGTTTTCTCTGCAAAGCAATGATTCACAAGGTGTCGGAAGCCGTATGATGAGAAAACCTCGTATGCTTATGCACGCACAAATGCACCGTCTGCAAAGAACACTAGGACGCTCTATGACTGCTTTTGGCGTAGGTTCTGCGGTTGCCGGTAAAAGAAACAGGGATACAGATGGCTCGGTACATTCTCCAAAAACACAGACCGACCACAGCAGACCGCAAAGCAAACAGGCTACTTCACTTGGAGCAAGGCTTGGACAAAGTGTCGGAACAGTAGCGGATACGAAAGATACGATAGCAGAATCTGTCAGCCAATTCAAAGAGCAGGTCGCTGACCTGCCGACAAACGCAAGATATACCATCTTTCAAGGGAAAAACAAAATCAGAGAAAATCTGAATGATTTTACCGGTGGTATCTCTAAAGCAAGAATAGACAGAGCAAACAAGCGTAAGCAGGAGCAAAAAGCAAGACGACAGACCATTGCCGACCGTCGTTTGGAAATGGAAATGGCAAAAATAGAGAAAAGACCTGTTTCATCTGTCCATGAAAGACCAACGACAGCACAAAAGCAAACTGTTCAAGGGCGAGAGTTGCAAAAATCCGTAAGAAAACCTCAATCAACAAATGTACAGGGGCGAACCATACAAAAGTCAGAGAAATCAAGAGAAAATCCACCACAATTTAGAATGACAAGAAAATCTCCTATTATTCAAAGAACGCAGACTGTGAATATTAAAAGCAGACCGTTAAAATCCGCCAGAATAAAAAAAGACCAAGGTAAGCCGTCATGAAATTAAAACATCTTCTCATCGGCTTTTCCGGTTTTTTCGTGTTTATCTTCTCTCTGCTCTTGTTTATCACAATCTTAGTTTCTGATGAACAGGACAGCGAATTTGGGAACGGTCAATTTGGCGGTGCGACCGTTTCTAAAGAGGTTTTGGCACACAAGCCAATGGTAGATAAATACGCAAAAGAATATGGCGTCAGTGAATATGTAAATGTATTGCTTGCCATTATACAGGTGGAATCCGGTGGTACGGTAAAGGACGTTATGCAGTCATCGGAATCGCTGGGACTTCCCCCGAACTCTTTGGATACGGAAAGCTCTATCAAACAAGGGGTAAAATATTTCAGTGAGCTTCTGGCAAGCAGTAAGCGTTTAGACGTGGATTTTGATTGTGTCATTCAATCCTATAACTATGGCGGTGGCTTCTTGGATTATGTTGCCCGTCGTGGGAAAAAATACAGTTTTGAACTGGCTCAAAGTTTTGCAAAGGAACATTCAGGCGGTACAAGGGTGAGCTATTCCAATCCTATTGCCATCTCCATCAACGGGGGCTGGCGATACAATTATGGAAATATGTTCTATGTGGCTTTGGTCAAACAGTACCTTGTAACAGCTAAATTTGATGATAAAACCACACAAGCGATTATGAATGAAGCTCTCAAATATGAGGGCTGGAAGTATGTATATGGCGGAGCTTCTCCCACTACTTCTTTTGACTGTTCGGGACTGGTGCAATGGTGTTATGGAAAAGCCGGTATTTCTTTGCCAAGAACCGCACAGGCACAGTATGACGCCACCCAACATATCTCATTATCGGACGCACAGGCAGGAGATTTGATATTCTTCCATTCTACCTATAATGCAGGAACATATATTACTCATGTCGGAATCTATATCGGAAATAACCGCATGTATCATGCCGGCGACCCGATAGGCTACACCGACCTGACAAGTTCCTACTGGAGGCAACATTTCGCAGGAGCAGGACGAATCAAACGATAAGAAAGGAATAAAAACATGAAATTCATCAATCATAAAAAAGATAAGAAACAGCTTTTAAAAACCAAGAAGCCCCGTATTCATAAGGTGAATCCTCGAAGAAAAATAGTGATTGCATTGTGGATACTCTTAGGAATCAGCTTTGGCTTTGCGGTATTTAAGCATTTCACAGCAATAGATACCCATACCATTCACGAAACCAAAATCATAGAAAAGGAATATATGGATACCCATAATGTAGAAAACTTTGTAGAGAAATTTGCAAAATTCTATTACTCATGGGAGCAAAACAGCTTCTCAATTGATAACCGAAACAAAACACTAAAAAACTATCTGACAGAAGAACTGCAAGCTCTTAACAATGACACAGTGCGAAAGGATATACCTGTATCTTCCGTACTTCAAGACTTTCAGATATGGGTGGTCAAAGATACCGGTAATAATACCTTTGATGTGACATACAGTGTAGAACAGCTTATTACAGAGGGAGAAAGCAAGAAAAATGTGCAATCCTCTTATTTTGTAAGTGTCTATGTGGACGCTTCCGGAAATATGGTGATAATCAAAAATCCTACCATCACCAGCACACCGGCAAAATCTTCCTATCAACCAAAGATGTTGGACAGTGACGGTACAGTTGATTCCGTTACCACAAATGAGATAAAAGACTTCTTAACTACATTTTTCAAGCTCTATCCTACCGCTACGCAAAAGGAATTGTCCTATTATGTAGAGGATGGAATCTTAAATCCGGTCGGTAAAGAGTATATTTTTCAGGAACTTGTCAATCCAATTTATAATCGCAGGGAAAATCAGATTACGGTATCTTTAGCGGTCAAATATCTTGACCCACAGACCAAGGCGACACAGGTTTCACAGTTCAGCCTGACGCTTGAAAAGAATGAGGGAAATTGGAAGATTGTGAAGTAAGTAGTCTTTAGAGTATCTATGTGTCAATCATTTTTGATTGGCACATGGACTACTTATTTTTACTTTTTTTGACAAAATCATATTCTAGTGATAGAATATATATAAAGAAAATAAATATCAAAGGAGGAAGTTGCCCATGGCTTATGACTTTAAAAAAGAATTTAAGGAGTTTTATCCAACTAAGACAAATCCGATGATTGTTAAGATTCCCAAAATGAATTTTTTAGCAGTTCGAGGTAAAGGAAATCCTAATGAGGAAGGTAGCCAGTATAAGCAAGCCATTAACTTACTTTACCCACTTGCCTATACTATCAAAATGAGTAAAAATACAGATTACCGAATGAATGGCTACTTTGATTTTGTTGTGCCACCATTAGAAGGTTTTTGGTGGCAGGAAGGTATTAAAGGTGTTGATTTTGAACGTAAAAGCGATTTTCGATTTATCTCTCTCCTTCGTCTGCCGGATTTCGTAAGTAAAGAAAATTTTGACTGGGCTATCCAGCAAGCGACAACTAAGAAAAAAATGGATTTTTCCAACGTGGAATACTTTACTTATGACGAAGGTCTATGTGTTCAATGTTTGCATGTCGGTTCTTATAATGATGAGCCTATAACAGTTGAACGAATGCATGCTTATATGGAAAATGAAGGCTATCAACTGGATATTACAGATGAACGTATGCACCATGAAATCTATATCAGCGATTTTCGTAAAACAGAGCCTGCCAAACTGAAAACTATTCTCAGACATCCGATTAAAAAGAAATAGGGAGAATAAAAAATGGTTATCAAGACATCATTAACAGAGGAGTTAATCCTCGGTATATTGGCAGAGCAACCGCATCATGGCTATCAGATTGAAAAACTTATTGTTGATAGAGGCATGAGAAAATGGACAGACGTAGGTTTTTCTTCAATTTATTATGTACTTGAAAAATTGGAGAAGAAAGGTCTGGCAAAGAGTGTACCGGCAAAGGGAAAAGATAAAAAAGAGTACAGCATTACAAAGCTGGGATTAACAGTTTTGATTGAAAAAACACGTCAGCGTTTAGTAGAACGACAGCCGACGAACTCACATTTTATGACTGCATTGGCAAATAGTCAGAATATGTCCTCTAAAGAATTATTGCAGGCTCTTATGAAACGAAAATATATTTTGAAAAAGGATTTGCAAGTTTTGAAGAATCAACAAGCAGGAGGACAATGTCTGCCAAGGTCTGCCAGACAGTTATTCAGTTTGGGTCTGACCATGCTTCAAGCAGAGCTAAATTGGTTAGAGTCCGAAATTCAAACTTTACAATCACAATGAAATCCAAAAAAATTTCAGAGGAGATGGTATATGAAGTTAGATATAAAACCGTTCATAGGACAGCACTGTGAATCTACCGCAACAGGAACTCTCTTGAATCAGCTTGGTGTTGAATTAAGTGAGCCGATGTTATTTGGTTTGGGAGAAGGTCTGGGATTTACTCTTTGGAATATGAAATCCATGAATATGCCGTTTATAGGCGGGAGAATTAAACCTGATTTATTAACACAAAATATCACAAAAAATTTAGGATTAAAACTTGATGTGAAGGAAACTTCTTCAAAAGATAAAGCATGGAAATCCGTCAAGGGATTGTTGGATAGAGGTAAGGCAGTTGGTCTGAAATTAGATTGCTATCACTTGGAATATTTTACTAATCCAATTCACTTTGTGGGACACTATGTCGCTATAATCGGATACGATGATAAAAATGCTTTTTTAGTGGATACTGCTCAACAAGGGTGTGAAGTAAGCAGTTCTTTAGAGAGTTTAGAGCAGGCAAGAAGTGAAAAAGGTTCTATGTCATCTAAAAACTTGTTTTATACAATTGAAAAAGAAACAGAAGTATTACCCATAAAAACGGCTGTTTTAACTGCAATACACAATAATGCAGTAACATATTTAAACCCGCCGATAAAGAATCTGACATATAAGGGCATTTATAAAGCAAGTGATGAAATCATCAGGTGGTTTGACAGTTCAAAGAGTATTGAAGAAGATTTTAAAATGACTGCTATGTTAATGGAAAAGGCAGGAACAGGTGGAGCAATATTTAGAAATCTATATCGTGATTTTCTAAAAGAAGCCTTTGACTTAACAAATAATGATAATATTAAAGTGGCTTACTTAACCTTTGTGGAGATTGCTAAGAATTGGGAAGAAGTTATTGCTCTATTTAAAAAAGTATCTGATACCAAAAACAGAAACTATATTTTAGAAGCTTCAAAAAAGATGAAAGAAATCTCGGTACAAGAAAAGGAAGCTATGCAGATATTAGAAAATGTGTACAGCTATAAATAAAGAAAGCATTGACGGATGGGTTGAAAAGTATTTTTATAAAATTCCAAGGAGAATTCATGGAGGTAATAATTGAATGCGACAGAATGGGTATTGTGTCCTATATGCAAAAGTAAAACTCGAATAAAACTACGAAAAGATACTGAATTAAAAAATTTTCCTCTTTATTGTCCTAAGTGTAAATTAGAAACTTTAGTCAATATAAAAGAATTAAAAGTAACCATAATTAAAGAGCCAGACGCAAAGACGCAGAGCCGATAATGTAAGATATAAAATCTTATGTTGTCGGCTCTTTTGTATAGGAGAATTGCTATGAAAAAAATATATTACAAGCCGATTTTACACGGCGATTATTTGCAAGGGTGACACACCACCATCTACACAAAATAATTCTCCGTGGTTTTTCGCTTTTCCCAATAATATAATTAACACTGCCAAGACACATGAACAGAGAGCAATCTGTTTGTGTGTTTTTTATTTATCTGAAAAGTTTTTGACCGGCAATGCAACAAATCCCCCTTTCACGTCGGGACTAAGAGTGAAAGGAGGCAAAGGAGCAAAACTCACTTCCTTTCAATCCAGAGAAAGGAGGTGAGAACATGAAACTATCATCTTTTCAGGCAACGATAGAAAATCAGTTTGACTATATCTGCAAACGAGCTATGGAAGATGAACGAAAAGACTATTTCAAACAGCTTTCCAGACTTGCAAAGCATGAAGTGTCCTTTTCGGAAATTGGCGATTATCTTGTTAGCCAGTTTGCAACAGCAGACAGTTATTCAACGGATTTTCAGATTTTCACACTGAACGGCATATCCATTGGTATTGAGAATGACCTGCTAAGCGAAGCACTGCGGAATTTACCAAGCAATAAACGGAATATTCTGCTCCTGTTCTATTTTATGGATATGAGCGATTCAGAAATTGCTGACATGCTGAAACTTAACCGTTCCACTGTTTACCGACACAGAACCAGCGGACTTGCCATGATGAAAAAGTTTATGGAGGAATTTGAAGAATGAAAAAGAATTATTCTCTTGTTCCCTTTCCTCTCATTGTAAAGGCTACTGACGGCAATGCGGAAGCAATCAATCAGATTATCCGGCACTATCGGGGATATATGACAAAACGCTCCCTGCGTCTGATGAAAGATGAATACGGAAATCAAAGCATGGTTGTTGATGAGGTTTTGCGTGGACGAATGGAAACAAGACTGATTACAAAGATTTTGTCATTTGAAATCAAGTGACACACGCTCTCTTTTCGTGGAAGCGTGATGATGTTTCTGTTTCCACGCTTCCCGACTGGAGAGGTTTGTTATTCTGCCAAAGCATATATCCTTTTATATGTTTTTGCAGGCGAATAAGCCCCTATGTTCTTTGAAAACTGAATAAAGCGGTTAAATACGTTGCGGTAAGAAGCGAGCTGATGGAACCGATACGCCATGACCTGTCAGAAATGACAGCGAGCGATTCCTACCGGCATTCCATAAATCATCATTAGCAAGATGATTGCCATGACTTTCTTATTGACATAATGATACTCCCGTATAGTCACAGTCCGAGCGTTAGAAGCGTCGCAGGCAATGAGTACGGCTACATGAGAACCATGCAGGGGTGAGATTCCCGTGAGCCTTGCTAAGGCTGTTTGACTGCTTGTAAAACAAAATTTGAAAGGAGGACTGATTTCATGAATCAAGTTGATGTTCCAATCTGGGAACGCTACACGCTGACGATTGAAGAAGCTGCTAAATATTTCCGTATCGGTGAAAATAAACTACGTCGTTTAGCAGAGGAAAATAAAAATGCAAGCTGGCTGATTATGAACGGAAACAGGATTCAGATTAAGCGAAAACAATTTGAAAAAGTAATAGATACATTAGATGTCATATAGTGTAAGGGTCTTGAATATGTATGGTATAATAGTATTAAGTCGTATCAAGGCTCTTTCCATACAGGAAAGGAGCAGATAGCATGTCACAAAAAAGGCGTGACCATAAAGGTCGGATTTTGAGGACTGGAGAGAGTCAGAGAAAAGACGGAAGATACTTATACAAATATGTAGATTCATTTGGAGAAACACAGTTTATCTATTCATGGAAGCTTGTGGCTACGGACAGAGTTCCAACAGGTAAACGGGATTGTATCTCATTACGTGAAAGAATTGCAGAAATACAAAAAGATGTTCAAGATGGGATTGATATTGTCGGCAAGAAGATGACACTTTGCCAGCTTTATGCTAAGCAAAATTTCCAACGTCCTAATGTAAAAGCAAATACAAAAAATGGGCGTAAATATCTGATGGAAATTTTGAAAAACGATAAGCTGGGAGCAAGAAGCATAGACAGCATTAAACCGTCTGACGCTAAAGAATGGGCTATCAGAATGAGCGAAAACGGCTTTGCTTATTCAACCATCAATAACTATAAGAGGTCACTGCGAGCTTCATTTTACATTGCGATACAAGATGATTATGTAAGAAAGAATCCCTTTGATTTTCAGCTTAATACCGTTATTGATGATGATACTGTTCCTAAAATGGTATTAACATCAGAACAGGAAACAAGACTGCTTGATTTTGCAAAGACCGATAAAATATATCAAAAGAATTATGATGAAATTCTGGTGCTATTAAAAACTGGACTTCGCATTTCAGAGCTATGCGGTCTGACTGTTTCAGATTTGGATTTTGAAAATCATCTTATCTCAGTTGACCACCAGTTATTAAGAAACACGGAACTTGGATATTACATCGAAACGCCCAAAACCAAAAGCAGTAAGCGACAAATACCAATGGTTGAAGCTACCTATCAGGCATTGAAAAGAGTATTGGCAAAACAAGGTGGCAGAAAGTGTGTTGAAATTGACAGATACAGCAATTTTCTTTTTCTCAACAGAAAAGGCTATCCTAAAACAGCATGTGATTTTAACGGCATATTGAGAAACCTCATTAAAAAATACAACAAATACCATGAGGAAAAATTGCCACATATCACACCGCACACACTTAGACATACATTCTGTACCAACTGTGCCAATGCCGGCATGAATCCCAAAGCCTTGCAATATATTATGGGACATGCAAATATAACTATGACACTAAACTATTATGCACATGCGACCTGCAATTCGGCTATGGAAGAAATGAAACGCTTGGAGAAAGAACAGCAAGCAAGGCATTTAGTCGCTTAGGAGAAATGAATTTACTACCCTTTTACCACTTTTGACCATCAATTCATAACAGATTATACAAAGAAACGTGAAGTATCTTCCTAAAGAAAAAACGCCCGAAAGCCTATACAACAAGGCTTTACGAGCATTTAAGAATATTCAAAATGATAATGGGAAATTTGTAATATGTTTAATTCAAAAACAGTAAAAAGTTTTTAATTTTTTAAGATTTTTTAGTGAAATTCCTCCACTTTTTTAATATTTTTTTATAATTGTTGAAATTTTAATGTTTTTTTCTAAAAAAATTTATAAAAATTTTTACAAAAAGGGTTGCAAAATATGAAAAAATAGTATAAAATATAAGTGTAATAAAAAATGTGGTTCAATATGGAGTGAAATGGAGTTAGTTTTTTAGGAGGTGATGGCATTGTTTATTGGAGATTTTCCACATACTTTAGATGATAAAGGCAGACTGATTATGCCATCAAAATTCAGAAATGAATTAGGAACTAATTTTGTAGTAACTCGTGGACTTGAAGGCTGTTTATTTGTATTTACAGAAAGAAAATGGACTGAATTTACTGAGCAACTTAATTCAAAAGGTTTCAGTAAAAAAGATGTTCGTTCAATTACCAGATTCTTTTGTAGCTGTGCAATGAATGCAGACCTGGATAAGCAAGGAAGATTTTTAGTAAATAAAAATTTACGTGAATTTGCAGAAATTGGAAGAGATGTAATGATTATCGGAGTTTCAGATAGAATTGAAATTTGGTCTAAAGAAAAATGGGATGAATATAGCAAAGCAGAATATAGTGATGATAATATTATGTCTGAAAGATTTGATGGTCTTGATTTTTAAAGGATTTATTTATGGAATTTAATCATATACCGATAATGTTAAATGAAGTAATAGATAATTTGAATATTAAACCTAATGGAATTTATGTTGATTTGACTGTTGGTGGTGCAGGTCATTCAACAGAAATATTAAGAAGAATAAAAAACGGAAAACTTATTTGCGTTGATCAAGATGAAGAAGCATTGTCAGTTGCTAGAGATAGACTTTTAAAAATTTCAGATAATGTTTTGTTTTATAAAAGCAATTTTGAAAATTTTAAAGAAATATTAGATTACTTTGGAATTGATAAAGTTGATGGTGTTTTATTAGACATCGGTGTTTCTTCATATCAAATAGACAATGGTCAAAGAGGTTTTTCTTATATGATAGATGCTCCATTGGATATGAGAATGGATAGAGATCTAAAAAAGAGTGCATTTGATGTTGTAAATTATTACAATTCTGAAGATTTGGAATATATTTTTTATAATTATGGTGAAGAAAAATGGACAAAAAGAATTGTAGAATTTATTGTTAATTATAGAAAAGAAAAGTTAATAGAAACTACCTTTGAATTGGTCGATATTATTGAAAGAGCAATTCCAAAAGCAGTTAGAGCTAAAGGAGGACATCCTGCAAAGAGAGTGTTCCAAGCTATAAGGATTGAGGTTAACAGAGAACTTGAAGTTATTAAGAAAGTTATTCCTGATATTGTAGAAAGACTAAATAAAAACGGTAGATTATGTATTATAACTTTTCATTCTTTGGAAGATAGGATTGTTAAGGATTCGTTTAAAGAATTGGCAAGAGGTTGTATTTGCCCTAAAGAATTATATGTATGTGTTTGTAATAATAAACCAAAAATAAAAATCTTAACAAAAAAGCCTTTAGTACCTTCCGAAGAAGAAATGAACAGAAATCCCAGATCAAAAAGTTCAAAATTGAGGATTTGTTCAAAAATTTAGGAGGATGATTTATATGAGCACGGCTCAAGTAAAATATATCAATGTTTCAGGCGAGAGAATTTCAGAGAAAAACAAAAAAGCCTACGGAATTACCAGAGAATCCAGTTTATATAAAAATATTACACTTTTTATATTTACTTTTATTACATTAATTTTTAGTGTAGTAATTTTATATGGATATCTAAATATTGCTCAACAAAATAGAATAATAAATACACTAAACTCTGAAATTCGCTCGTTGGAAACTGAAAGAGATGATAATAATATGAAACTTGAGCCTTATAAATCTGTAGATAGGATTGCAAAACTTGCAAGGCTTAACTATAATATGGATTTTCCTAAGAAGGAACAAGTTAAATATTTGGATAAGATTGATTAATTTATTAAACTTAGACAAGAGGAGTTTAAATGAAAAACAAGAAATATATTATTAAAAATAAAACAGTCTCTTCTCGTTCGGCTGTTTTATTTTTTATTTTTATAATAATTTTTAGCACTATAATTGCTAAATTAGCATATTTACAGTTGTATTCAAAAAATAAATATAGTGTTGAACAATTTAAAGATTCAGTTAGCTATACACCGCTTGAAGCAAAAAGAGGTTCCATTTTTGATAGAAATGGGAACACATTGGCTAAGAGTATAAGTGTATATAATGGTTATTTTTCGACTCTTGATTATAACCGCTATAAAAAATCCAATGGAAAGATTAAAGATACAGAAACAAAAAAATTGGATAAAATTTTTGATATATTGCAGTTGAATAAAGAAGAAATTTTTGAAAAAGCTGATCAATATAATAATTTGTTAATAAAAAAAGGTATTACAGAAGAACAAAATGCTACTATAAAATCAAAAAATTCGCTTATAGTGAGTGTTAATAGTAATAAGGAAGTTTATTTTTCTGTATTGGAATATGACAAATTTAAACTTTATTCTCAAAAAGCTAAAGAGACAGAAGAAAAAAAATTAGATGAAATTTTTTCTGCCCTTGAGCTTGATAAGAAAAAAGTATTCGACAGAGCAGATAGAGGAACTAATTTTAAAATAAAAAAGAGTATAAGCCCTGAATTAGCAAAAGAAATTAAGGATATAAACTCTTCTATAATCAGTGTTGAGATTGAACAAAGCAGAAACTATTTAGATGGAACTTTGGCACCTTTTGTAGTTGGACATGCTAACGAAAACGGAGGACAAAGCGGCATTGAAAATTTTTTGAATGATACTCTTTCAGGAACAAACGGATCTAAAAGAGTTATAAGAGAAAATCTTAACAAATCTGTTGAGGACGTCATTGAAGCAAAAGATGGAAAAGATTTATATTTAACTATAGATAGTACAATACAAAAGTATGTCGCGGAATATGGGCAAAAATATTTTGAAGAAGAAAAACCCATCAAGATGAGTGTTATAGTTTCAGATGTAACAAACGGTGATATAATTGCGATGGATAGTTTTCCAAAATATGATAACAATAATCCTACAGTTCCACTTGATAACAATGCGATTAAAGAATTTGAAAATCTAGATGAAAAAGAAAAGTTGAAAAAAATATTTTCAATGTGGAGAAATCCTGCTGTCAGTGATGTTTATGAACCAGGTTCTGTATTTAAACTTATAACAGCTTCTTCATCTTTAGAGGAAAAGACAGATACTTTAGATTCAACTTTTTTTTGTAATGGATTTATAAGAGATATTCCGGGAGTTACACTCAGATGTTTTAATTGGCAAAATCCACACGGGAAAGAAACTTTTACCGAAGCGTTAGATAACAGTTGTAACCCTGCCTTTGTACAAATGGTTAGACATTTGGGAAAAGAAAAATTTTATAGATATATTAATGGCTTCGGATTTGGCAATAAAACAGGGATAAATTTGCCGGGAGAATCTAACGGGAAAATTCCGAAGTCTTTATCAGATATAGGAGCAGCAGAACTTGCTACAATGAGTTATGGACATGGAATTTCTGTAACTCCTATTCAAATGATTATGGCTGCAAATGCTGTTGTTAATGGTGGGTATTTATTAGAACCTCAAATTAATGTTAAAAACGTCGAAAAAGATTCAGATAATAAAATTAAAATAAAAGAAAATGAAGCTATTGTTAAAAATCAAATTATTTCAAAAGAAACAAGTGATAAAATGAGAGTGTTAATGGAGCATGGTGTAACTGACGGAATAGTAAACAAGGTTTATTCTAATAATGTCAGAATTGGAGGAAAGTCCGGCACAACAATAAAAGCTGTAAATGGTAAATATGATGATAAAAAGACTGTTGCCTCATTGTATATTGCTTTTCCTATTGAAAATCCAAAATACAGTATTTTAATTGTGTTTGATGAACCTAAAGCAAATTCAGGTGGTACCAGTGTTTGTGCTCCTTTAGCTAAAAAACTAGCCGAAGAAATAGCTGAGTATAAACAATTGACTAAAAAAAATGATAATAACGGCATAGTTAGAAAAACAAAAGTTCCGGATGTTAGAGGACTTACATTAGAATATGCTACAGAACTTTTAAAAGGACAGTATTTAAATTACAGTATAGATAGTTCTGCTTCACCAAAGTCTATAGTTACCAGACAAAGTGAGGATCCTGAAAAGAGTTTGGTTGAAGGAAGTACAGTTAAGCTAACCGTTTCAGATGATGAAGATACAAAGTTACGTGTTGTCGATTTTTCAAAAATGAACTATCAACAGGCTATAGACGTCGCAAATAAGATGGGATATAAATACAAAACTTCAGGTGGTAAAGGAAAATTTGTGTCTTCGAATAAAGAAATAGGAAGTTATATTTCAAAAGATGAAGAAATAGTATTGACCTTTGAAGATTAATTTAGGAGATGGAATAAATGAGAATATCAAATTTTACAATATGGAGTATTTTATTTAGCTTTTTTTTAACAATTATTATAGCAAAATATTCTATTCCATATTTAAGAAAATTTAAATTAGGTCAAAATATAAGAGATGACGGTCCTCAGAGTCATTTATCCAAAGCGGGAACACCAACAATGGGAGGAATATTTTTTGTAATTGCAATAATTCTTACGACATTTTGTTTAGGCAATTTTTCTAAAGAAGTATTTGCTGTATTAATCGGTATGTTAGGTTTTACGCTTATTGGATTTTTAGATGATTTTTTTAAACTTGTTATGAAAAGATCTTTGGGTCTTACAGAAATTCAAAAATTGATAATCCAATTTATAATAAGCATAGTTGTAATTTTATTTATAGAAAAAGTAGTAGGAACAGATTTAAGATATCAGTTAATTCCTTTTGTAAAAGGAGCAGTTAATTTTGGTTGGATTATTTATCCTATACTGATTTTTGTAATGATAGGAACTGCAAATGCTACTAATTTAACTGATGGATTGGATGGACTTTCATCTTCTGTATCAATTCCCGTATTTTTAGGACTTGGATTGATAAGTTTTTCAAGATTTCCGGGTGTTGGAGTATTCTCTTTAGCTTTTATGGCAAGTTTAATGGGTTTTGTTATGTTTAATTCATATCCTGCTAGAGTTTTTATGGGCGATACTGGATCAATGGCTTTGGGAGGAGCTATAGCAACAATATGTATATTAAATGGAATAATTTTTTACTTGCCTATTATTGGTGGGATATATGTTATGGAAGCATTATCTGTTATTATTCAAGTTGTTAGCTATAAAACAAGAAATAAGAAAAGAGTTTTTTTGATGAGTCCGATACATCATCATTATGAATTGAAAGGATATAAAGAACCACAAATAGTTACAGCTTTTGCTGTAATTAGCGGAATGTTGTCAATTATATCTGTATATTTATTTTTTAGTATTTAATTAGGAGTTAGTCTATGGAAATTGTAAATAAAAGAGTTTTGGTTATTGGATTAGGTTTATCAGGAATTTCAACCATAAAAACTCTTAGTTCTTTGGAAGCTGATGTTTATTGTTATGATGATAAAGACGAATCAGAATTACAAAATGTTTTTGAAAAACTTGAAAAATTTAATTATAAATTTATAAAAAATTACAAAGATTATTATTTTGATTTTATAGTTAAAAGTCCCGGAATTAAACCTACTAATGAAATAATCGAATATTTTTATAATAAAAAAGTTCCAATATATACGGATTTGGAATTAGCATATACTCTATTTCCAGAAAGAAAAATTATTGCAATTACAGGAACTAATGGTAAAACTACCACAACAAGTTTAGTTGGAGAAATTTTTAAAACTGCAAATATCAAATCAAAAGTGGTAGGAAATATTGGTGTAGGAATGCTATGGGAAATTTTTAATTCAGATAAAGAAACTGTAAATATTATAGAAGTTAGCAGTTTTCAATTGCATAACATTGAAAAGTTTAAACCATTTATAGCATCTATTGGCAATATAACTCCGGATCACATTGATTGGCATGGAAGTTTTGAAAATTATATAGAAGATAAATTAAAAATATTTAAAAACATGGATAAAAATGGGAATCTAATTTTAAATATTGATGATGAAATTTTGAATAAAATAAATGTAGAAAATACAAATGTAACAACAATTTCATTAAAAAATAAAAATGCAGATTTTTATTTGAGTGAAAATAATTTTTATCATAATGATAAAAGACTTTTTTCTATGAAAGATTTGAAAATTTTAGGAAGACATAACGCTCAAAATGTTTTAATTTCTTTGGCAATCTGTTATAATTATGGTATAATCATAGATACCATAATTTTTGCATGTAAAAATTTTGGTGGCGTTGAACATAGAATTGAGTTTGTTAGAGAATTAAATGGGATAAAGTTTTATAATGACTCTAAAGGCACAAATGTAGATTCAACTATAAAAGCTATTGAAGCTTTAGAAAAGCCTATTATATTAATCGTAGGTGGATATGATAAAAATGTGGATTTTAATCCGTTGTTTGAAAGTTTTAATGGTAAGGTAAAGACACTAATTTTAGTTGGAGATACAAAATATAAATTTTATGATAGTGCAAAGAAAAATGGATTTGAAAATAATATAATTGTTAATGATTATAGAGAAGTTGTAGAAAAATGCTTTGAAATTGCGGAAAATGGAGATAATGTTTTACTTTCTCCGGCATCTGCAAGCTGGGATATGTTCAAAAGTTACGAAGAAAGAGGAAATTTATTTAAAAAATTGGTAAATGAATTATAATGATTAAGTTTGATAAATACACAAAAAAAATGGTTATGGTTGTACTGTTTTTACTTCTTTTTGGAAGTATAATGGTTTTTAGTACAAGTTGGCCTTATAGCTATAGACTAAAAGGAAATGAGATAGATATAATAAAAAAACATGTAATATTTGTGTTTCTGTCTATTTTATTTATGTTTTTGGTTTCGTATGTAAATATTGTAAGATTTAAAAAATATAGCAAAAGAATTTTTATATTTGCGTTTTTTGTGGGATTTTTAGTATATTCCCCGCTTGGAATTAATATTTATAATGCAAGAAGATGGATAGGAGTAGGTGGTTTTACTTTTATGCCTTCTGATTTTATGAAGATTGCTTCTATAATGCTAATGGCATATATTATTGATAAGTATAAAAATAAATTTACTTTTAAAAATGTATTTTTTAAATATTTAGCGATAGTCGGGTTAGCTTCGTTTTCTGTTATGATTCAGCCAGACCTTTCAAACACATTGATAATAATCGGAACTTTAACTGCTATGTATATAATTGCAGGTATGGACAAAAAAGCGATATTGTTCTCAGGAATGGGAATATCAATTGCAAGTTTTGCAGCTGTATATTTTTTAAATTCTGGATATAGCAGAACGAGTAGAATTCAAGCGTTTATCAATCCATTAAAATATAGAGATTCAAAATCTTGGCAACTTATAAAATCGCTTTTTGCAATAACAAATGGCTCTCTTTGGGGCGTTGGTCTTGGAAATGGAAGACAAAAATATACTTTATCTGAGGCACACAATGATTTTATTTTTGCAACTATTGCAGAAGAATTTGGATTTATAGGTTCTGTGTTTTTAATTGGAGTGTATATTTATTTAGCATATTTAGGAATAATGATTTCAAGATATATAAAGAATTTATATGGAAAAATGATAGTACTGGGAATAACATTCTCAATCGGATTACAAACATTAGTAAATATAGGAACAGCTACTGGAACGATTCCTCCTACCGGAGTAACTTTACCTTTTGTCAGTTATGGTGGCTCATCTTTAGTTATGACTTCAATAATGATTGGGATTATTTTAGGAATTGTCAGATATGATATTAAAGGGAGATAATATGAGAGTTGTAATATCAGGTGGAGGTACAGGAGGACATATATATCCTGCCGTTGCAATAATTGAAGAATTAAAAAGAAGAGACGAAAATATAGAAATTTTATATATAGGTTCTAAAAACAGTATGGAAAGTGAATTAATTCCAAGTTTAAATATAAATTTTAAATCTATTGAGGTTATGGGGCTTCCAAGAAAAATTAATAAGAAATTTTTTAAATCAGTTTTTATTTTATTTAAAGGATTATCTCAAGCAAAAAAAATATTAAAAGAATTTAAACCTGATGTTGTTATAGGAACAGGAGGTTTTGTAACGGGACCCGTTTTGTATAAAGCTCATAAACTTGGTATTTATACAATATTTCACGAACAAAATAGTTATCCGGGAATTACGAACAGAATCTTATCAAGATATGTGGATTCAATGGCTGTTACTTTTAGAGAGTCAATTAAGTTTTTTAAAAATAATGAAAAATGTGTTGTTACAGGAAATCCTATTAGAAATAGATTTCAAAATTTAGATAGAAAAGAATCTCTAAAGTTTTTTGAACTTGATGAAGATTCCAAAAATATTTTTTCCTTTGGAGGAAGTAATGGAAGTGAAGAGCTTAATAAAGCAATTTTAGGAATTTTGGAGAAATTTTATGACAATAATAAAATTTCTTTAATCCACGTAACAGGAAAAAGTAACTATGATAAATTTTTAGAAGAAATAAAAAATAAAGATATAAAAGTAGGTAGAAATGTAAAAATTTTACCATATATGATTGAAATGGATAAAGCTTATGGAGTTTCAGATTTGGTTATAACAAGTTCCGGAGCAATAACATTAGCTGAGATATCAAAAATAGGTTTGGCAAGTATACTAATACCAAAAGCATACACTACAGAAAATCATCAAGAATTTAATGCGAGAGCATATAAAGATATTGGTGCATCTGAGCTTATACTCGAAAAAGAGTTAAATTCTGATTTATTATGGGAAAATATAGAAAAAATAATTTTTGATAATAATAGACTTGAACAAATGAAGGAAAATGCTAAAAAGTTTGCAATGCCTAATGCAGTAAATGATTTTGTTTCAATATTTTATGATAAATTTAAAGGGAGATAGATATGTCTGGCAATAACAAAGGAAAAAAACCTAAAATATTTGTAAAAAAGAGACCTGATAAGATTGATGCAGTACATGATGAATTTTATGAATATGACAACTTAAAATCTAAAAATAACACTTTAGATGAATCATTTTTTGAGGATTTTAAGAGTGTAGATTTTGACCAAATGAATTACGATAAAGAACATGTTCCTTCTGAAGATATAGGAGATGAAGATGTTCCATCAGCAGACATCATAGAAGATGAGGTTATTCAAGAAATTCCTGAAAAAACTGTAGATGCAGGAGAAAATACAGATAAAATTGTGGAAGACAAAACAGATAAGATTGTGGAAGATGTTAGTACATCGGAACAATTTGATTCTGACGATGACGATTTTGGAAGTTTAGAATCAGAAAATGAAGATTTTATTTTAAAAGAAGAACCGAAAGCTGTATTATCCGACGAAAAAAGTAAAGATGAAGCTATTGCTTTTGAAGATAAAGATGAAAAAGATTCAATATTTGATCAATATGGGATATCTAATGATGAAGAGTTAGCAAAAGAGGAAAATTACGATTCTTTATTTGAAAAAGATGAAAGTACTGACAACGAATCAGAAGATGATGAAGATGACGATTTTGGAAGTTTAGATGACGAGATTAAAACCGGTCAAATAAATTACGTAAATGTTAGTCAAAAGCCAAATTATTATAACGAATTAAAAGATACTACAGACGAATTAGAAGATGATGAAGATGACGATGAATATTATATAGACAGAAAAGGCAGAAAGAAGAAAAGAAGAAAAGGAATTAGAATATTTTTTAAATTCTTATTGGCATTTTTGTTAGCTTGTATGGCAATAATGGTCTATTTTGGATTAACCCATGATTTGTTTAAGATTGATTACATAAATGTAGTTGGTAATGTTGCAAATGAAAGAGAAATTTTAATTTCTAAAAGTGGTGTTAGCGTTGGAGACAATATATTTCTAGCATCTTCAAGTAAAATTAAGAAAAATTTAAAAGAGCTTTCAAATATTGAGGATGTAAAGGTAAGAAAGAATTATCCAAATATAATTGAAATAGAAGTAAAAGAAAATTATGTTAGTGCCTATATAAATACAGCAAGCGGGCTAACAACTATTGATAATTACGGTAAAGTTAAGGAAGTTGCTACGGATAACTCTAAAGCATCAGGAGCACAATTAAAAGGAATCAGCGAAACAGGATTAAAGGTAGGAGAAGATTTTTCTAAGGATGAAACGAAAGTTAAGTTTTTATTGAATATTTTGACTAAAGAATATTATTCTGACATTGTTAGTATTGATTTTACAAATGATAAAGAAATAATAATAGAATTAAAAAACTCTTTAAAAGTAACTTTTGGAGATTTAAATGACTATACTAAAAAGACGCAAATAATTGGAATTTTAATTAAAAAAATTCAACTTGAAGGAATAAATGCAAAGGAAATTATACTAAATGTAGGAGATAATCCAATAATTGTAAAAAAATAGTAGAATTTTATTTAAAAATTTAGTATAATAACATTGGTTACCTAAAAAATAAATATAAAATAATATAGGAGGAAATAAAAATGGCATTTGAGATGGAAGTATATGGAAATGACTTAGCTAAAATTAAAGTTTTTGGTATTGGTGGTGGTGGAAACAACGCCATCTCAAGAATGAAACAATCTGGACTAAGAGGAGTTGACTTTGTAGCAGTAAATACAGATAGACAAATTTTAAATTCTATTGATATAGAAACCAAAATTCAAATAGGGGAAAAATTAACAAGAGGACTTGGCGCTGGTGCAAATCCATCTGTTGGTGAAAAAGCTGCAGAAGAAAGTAAAGAAGAAATAATGAGAGCTCTTGAAGGAACCGATATGGTTTTTGTAACTGCCGGTATGGGTGGTGGAACAGGAACGGGTGCTGCTCCGATAGTTGCTAGTATTGCTAAAGAAATGGGAATTCTAACTGTAGGTGTAGTTACTAAACCATTTACTTTTGAAGGAAGAAAAAGAGCAATTCAAGCAGAACAAGGAATAGAAGCACTTAAAGAAAAAGTTGATACATTAATAACTATTCCAAATGATAAACTAATCCAAATTTCTGAAAAGAGAACTACTATGTTAGAAGCATTTGCTAAGGCAGATGAAGTTTTGATGAATGGTATTCAAGGTATTTCTGATTTAATTGCTGTTCCTAGCGTAATAAACTTGGATTTTGCAGATGTAAAATCAGTAATGCAAGATCAAGGCGTTGCTCATATGGGAATTGGTATAGCAAGCGGAGAAAATAGAGCTATTGAAGCTGCAAAAATGGCAATTAACAGTCCATTGCTTGAAACTTCTATTGATGGTGCCAAAGCTGTTCTTCTTAATGTTACAGCTGCGAATGTCGGACTTTTTGAAGCACATGAAGCTGCAGAGTTAATTAGAGAAGCCATTGATGGAGATGCTAATGTTATTTTTGGTACAGGAGTTGATGAATCACTTGGAGACAATATCAAAATTACTGTTATTGCAACAGGATTCGATCCGCTTGTAGCCGGAGGGATTAGAAAATCATCAGGTGTTGAAAAAAAATCCTCTTTAGATAAAAAAGATGATGGATTAGATTTAGATATTCCAAGTTTCTTAAGATAATGAAGTGTCCTAATTGCGGAGCGGAAACTACGAGGGTTTTAGATTCAAGAAATTCGAATGATAAAACTTATGTCAAGAGAAGAAGAGTTTGTGAAATTTGTAATTATAAGTTTACTACTTATGAAAAAATGCCGGAGTTTGTAATTTTTGTATTAAAAAAAGATGGTTCCAGACAAATTTTTTCGAGGAATAAAGTTTTTGCAGGTATAAAAAAATGCTGTGAAAAAAGAAATATTCAAGATAAAGAAATAGAGTCCGTTATAGATAGTATTGAGATGGATATAAGGCAGAATTATAAAAATGAGATTAAATCTACTCAGATTGGGGAGTTGGTTTTAAAATATTTAAAATCACTTGATGAGGTTTCTTATATTCGTTTTGCCGCGGTATATAAAGAATTTAAAGATATAAAGGCATTTTTGGAATATTTACAAAAAGAATTTTAAGGGGTGAGTGAGAAATTCATCTCTTTTTTTATGAAATAATATAATTTTATAAAATATATTTATCAATAAAGTAACAAGAGATAGCTAGTCATTGTTAATTTTAATTTATTTTTTTTTCAAATTATGATAAAATAATAGTGGATTATGGTTAAGATTCTAATTTATTTTTGACTTAAATATCGGAGGAGTATTTTATGAAAAAAAATATTAAAAATATAGTTATTCTAGTTTTAATTATAGAAATTGTGGGATTAGGATTGATTTTTTATCAATCAAGTCTTGAAAGAGCAAAAGTGAGGAAAGAAAGAGAAAAATATTATATAGTTACAGATATAAATAATAATGATGTCTTAAAAATTGAAAAAAAATATTTATCTCCTCAAGAATTGAATAAGATAGTAATTACTAAAGCCGGAAATGATAAAAAATATATTATAGAAGATAAAAAATTAATAGGGGATGTTATTTCAAAGTTTGAATTTAGTAAATTCGTTTCTAATTCCGAACTTACTATGGGAACAGAGGATATAACTATAACTTTTGAAAGTAATAATAATGTATTCAGTATTTCTTTATCTGCAGAAGACAGGGCGGCTACTTTAAAGTATAATGAATATTCTTTTCTAGTAACCGTTACTGATGATTTTTATAATTTTGTTTATGAGTTGTATTCTAAAATTTCTTAGAATTGGAGTTTATTATGAACATAAAAGAATTAATTGAAAAGCATGAGGGCACAAATGAAAATTGGTTAATTTTAGAGTACTTAACGGGAAAAAAGTCTGTTGAATTAAAAATGGATTTAAGATTTTGTGTTGATTCTATATATAATGATTTTTTAGAAATAATTGAAAAAAGGAAACAAAATTATCCTTTACAATACATTTTCGGAAAATGGGAATTTTACGGTTTGGAGTTATTTGTTGATGAATCAGCTTTAATTCCAAGATTTGAAACTGAAATTTTGGTTGATGAAATTGTAAAATTGAACTGTAAAAAAGATAAAATTTTAGATATAGGCTGTGGTAGTGGAGCCATAAGTCTCGCTTTAGCAAAAAATTTGTATAAATCTTATATTTATGGAGTAGATATAAGCAAGGAAGCTATAAATTTATCAAACAAAAATAAAGAGAAATTAAATTTACAAAATGTAAAATTTTTTGAAAGTGATATTTTTTCAAATGTAGATGAGAAACATTTTGATATTATAGTGTCAAATCCTCCTTATATTGATGATGCTGAAATGAAAACACTGGAAAAAGAATTATCTTTTGAACCACAAAATGCTCTTTATGGCGGGCAAGATGGACTGTTTTTCTATAGAGAAATAATTATAAATTCTTTAGATTATTTATCTGAAAAAGGAGTTTTAGCTTTTGAAATAGGATATAATCAAATGGAAATTATTTCTAATTTACTAATTGAAAATGGATTTGAAATTTTACTTCAAAAAAAAGATTTTGCAGGTTTTGATAGAATAATAATAGGTAAGAGGAGATAAAATGAGTTTAATTAGCTTGTTTTTAGTGTTTTTATTCATTGGAGCATATAATTTTGGTGGAGGATATGCAATGATTCCACTGATTATATCTATGGTTGTAGATAAATATGGTTGGATTGGAATGAATGACTTTATAAATTTTGTTACAATTTCACAAATAACACCAGGTCCAATTGCGATAAATCTTGCAACATTTGTAGGATATACTGTAGGTAACGGAGTTATTGGATCTATTATAACTACTATGGCAGTTGTTTTACCAAGTTTTATTTTAATTACTTTAATTGTTTTTTTTATGCAAAAATTTAAAGATAATGTACATATAAAGAACTTTTTTGTTGGGATCAGACCTGTCGTACTTGGATTGATTGCATCTAGTTGTGTGTCTGTTATTGATTCTGACTTTTATACTATATATTCGATAATTACTTTTGGAATAATATTTTACTTAACTACTTATAAAAATTTACATCCGATAATTGCGATTTTTTTAACCGGTTTAGTCGGAATGTGGATTGTTTAGGAGGTAATTATGTTATTTCAATTATTTAAGACATTTTTATGGATAAGCACTCTAACTGTTGGCGGTGGAGCTGCTATGATTCCGGTTATAAATAGAGAAATTGTTGAAAAAAAGAAATATATGACGCAGGAAGAGTTTTTAGATGCACTTGGTATAGCACAAAGTGTTCCGGGCGTTTTAGGTTGTAATATAAGCATTATAGTAGGATATAAGATAAAGGGGTTGGCAGGAGCATTAGTTTGTTTATTTTGTTCAATATTACCTGCATTTTTATCAATTCTTTTAATAGCAATTTTTTTCAAAGATATGAATGAGAATTATTATGTAAGTAAATTTTTCATCGCAGTTAAGCCCGCTCTGGTTGCAGTTTTGGCTTCAGCTGTTGTAATACTTGGGAAAAAGACTAGATTAAAGAGAAAGCATTATGTGATAAGCTTATTAGTTTTAATTTTAGTTAGTTATTTTAAAATAAGTCCGTTTCTTGTAATACTTTTTGGTGGTCTTGGATATGTTTTGTATTGCAAATTTCTAGTGGATAGATATTAACAGATATGATAAAATAATTGTATTTGAATTTGGAGGGAATTATGATTGATGATAGATATAATGAAGAAAAAGAAAATATAGTCCAAGAAAAGAATGAAAGGAATTTTGGAAAAATATTTTGGGATTATGCAAAAGTTATAATTTTAGCACTTTTGATAAGTTTTGGAATAAAAGCTTTTGTTGTTACAAGTACGGTTGTGGATGGAAGAAGTATGAATCCGACTGTAAATCATGGAGATAGACTTATGGTTAATAAGTTGTTTTTTATGAAAAAGAATATAACTCGTGGAGATATTATTGATTTTTACGTTCCTGATGCAAAAAAGTATTACCTAAAGAGAGTTATAGCTGTTGAAGGAGATACTGTTGAAATAATTAATGACAGAGTTTATTTGAATGGAAAAATATTGGAAGAGAATTATGTGAGTACAAATGTTACAACTCCACATAATAATACTACAAAATGGGAAGTACCGAAGGGTTATGTTTTCGTTTTGGGGGATAATAGATCAAATAGTAGAGATAGTAGAGATTTAGGAGTTGTTCCAAGATCTGATATTGTTGGAAAAATTGTATTTAGATACTATCCTTTTAATAATTTTGGAGGGTTAAAATAATTTATGAAAATAGAACAGAAGAATATTAGAAATTTTTCTATAATTGCACATATAGATCATGGGAAATCAACTCTTGCTGATAGATTAATAGAAAAAACAGGAATGATGACTAAAAGAGAAATGGAAGAACAGGTTTTAGATAGTATGGATCTTGAGAGAGAAAGAGGAATTACTATTAAGCTGAAGGCTGTAAAACTTTTCTACAAAGCAAAAGACGGAGAAACTTATGTTTTAAATCTTATTGACACTCCAGGACATGTTGATTTTACTTATGAAGTATCAAGAAGTCTTGCTGCTTGTGAGGGAGCTATTTTAGTTGTTGATGCAACTCAAGGTGTTGAAGCTCAGACTCTTGGAAATGTATATTTAGCATTAGAACAAGATTTAGAAATTTTACCGGTTATAAATAAAATAGATTTACCGTCAGCTAGAATTGATGAAGTAAAAGATGAAATTGAAGAGATAACAGGCTTTGATACAGAGGGAATTCCTTTAGTTTCTGCAAAAGAGGGACTTAATATTGAGGATGTACTGGAAGATATTGTAAATAATGTCCCTGCTCCAACAGGAGATGAAAATGCACCACTTAAAGCACTTATCTTTGATTCGTATTATGATTCATATAAAGGTGTTGTTTCCTATGTTCGTGTAGTTGAAGGAACTTTAAGAGAGGGAATGACTATTTATATGATGGCAACTAAAGGAAAATTTGAAGTAACTGAAGTTGGTTATACTGCTTCAGGAAATGTTCAAACTGGAGAGCTAAAAGCCGGAGATGTAGGTTATGTAGTTGCAAGCATAAAGAATGTAAAAGATGCAAGAGTTGGGGATACTATTACAGATTTTGAAAATATGACTGACTCAGCTTTACCTGGATATAAAAAAGTTATTCCAATGGTTTATTGTGGAATTTATCCCGCAGAAGGGGAGGATTTTAACAGTGTAAGGGAAGCTTTAGAGAAACTTCAAGTAAATGATGCTTCTCTATCCTTTGAGCCTGAAAGCTCTGTTGCACTAGGCTTTGGATTTAGATGTGGATTTTTGGGACTATTGCATATGGAGATTATTCAAGAAAGACTGGATAGAGAATTTGATTTGAATATAATTACAACAGCTCCATCTGTAATCTATAAAGTTGCTAAAAAAACAGGAGAAATACTTGAAATTCAAAACCCAAGTAATTTACCTAAAGAAACTGAAATAGAATATATGGAAGAACCTATTGTTGAGGCAAATATTATGACTCCAAAAGACTATGTCGGAACTATTATGGACTTATGTCAAAACAAAAGAGGAGTTTTTGAAAATATGGAATATCTGGATCAACATAGAGTAAGTCTAAGATATATTTTGCCATTGAATGAAGTTATTTACGATTTTTTTGATGCATTAAAATCAAAAACTAAAGGTTATGCTTCACTCGATTACGAGTTAAAAGGATATCAACGTTCAGATTTAGCTAAATTGGATATTTTAATTAATGGAGATTTAGTTGATGCCTTTTCAATAATTGTTCATCGTGAAAAATCTTACGAAAGGGCGAGAAATATAGTTGAAAGACTTAAAGATGAAATCCCTAGACATCAATTTGCAGTACCTATTCAAGCTTCAATAGGTTCAAAAGTAATTGCAAGAGAAACTGTAAGAGCTTTGAGAAAGGATGTACTTGCAAAATGTTATGGAGGAGATATTTCAAGAAAGAGAAAATTACTCGAAAAACAAAAAGAAGGTAAGAAGAAAATGCAGCAAATTGGTAGCGTAGAAGTACCTCAACAGGCATTTTTAGCTGTATTGAAATATGATGAAAAATAGATAAGAAAGCCTATTATAAGATAGGCTTTTTGCTTAATAGGAGAAAAAATGAAAAGATTGGGATTATATATTCACATTCCTTTTTGTGATAGAATATGTAATTATTGCGATTTTACAGCATTTCAAGGTGCAAATTCTAAAATTAAAGAGTATGTAGAAGCTTTAAAAAAAGAAATTGAATTAAAAGGAAATAAAAACTTTTTAATAGATTCTATTTTCATTGGAGGAGGAACTCCAAGTTTTATTGACGGAAAATATATATTTGAAATTTTAGAAAAGGTAAAGGAAAATTTTATAGTCCTTGATAATATTGAAATATCAATTGAAACAAATCCGAAAACTTTTGATAAGAGAAAATTGGAATACTATAAAAGTGCAAAAATAAATAGAGTATCAATAGGAGTACAAAGTTTTAATGATGTAATTTTAAAAGAACTTGGAAGAAATCACAATTCCAAAGAAGCCTTTGATAGTATTGAATTGGTAAAAAAATATGACTTTGATATAAATTTAGATTTAATTTTTGGATATCAAAGTCAAACAATAGAGGATATTTTGTATGACTTGGAAATGGTAAAAAATATAAATCCTGAACATATCTCTTATTATGCTTTGATTATTGAAGAAAAGACGAAATTTAAGGCATTACAAAATGCAGGAAAATTGGATTTTTTAGATGAAGAAACTGAAAGAAAATTGTATCATCTAATCGTAGAAAAATTAGAAGAAATGGGAATGAATCAATATGAAGTTTCAAATTTTGCTAAAGTCGGGAAAGAATCTGTTCATAATAAAAAGTATTGGAATTGTAAAGAGTATTTAGGACTTGGGATTTCTGCTCATTCCTATTTAAATGATGAAAGATTTTCTAATACAGTTAATCTTTCAAAATACATAAAAGAATTACAAAATGGAAATATTCCTATAGATTTTAGAGAAAAATTGGATATGCCTACAAAAAAATTTGAATATATCATAATGAATATGCGTTTAAAAGATGGATTTTTGATTTCTGATTATAATAGACTTTTTGAGTCGGACTTTTTAGAAGAGAATAAAAAGGCTGTTGAAAACGGACTAGAAAATAAGGTAGTTGAAATAAAAGATGATAGAATATACTTTACAAAAAAAGGTTTTGACATAATGGATAGTTTTTTTGTAAATTGTAATTTATAGAAATAAGGTGGGTCAAATGGATTTATTTAGGAGAAGTTTAGAAAAATTTAATATTAAATATGGAAAAAATTTAAGAATTATTAATACCATATTTAATATTTTATGGATTTTGGTATATTCAATTTATTTTATAATATCATTTTACTTATTGGATTTTCAATTATCCTATGTGCTTGATTTTTTACAAATTCTATTAGGATTTATTTTTATATTTAACAGTATGAATATGATTTATTTTATGTTAATTAGTTATACTAAATTTAAACTTAGTTTTATAAATCCATTAAATATATTAGTAAAAATTTTAGCTTTTTTAAATATGAATTTACTATTATATATTTCTATTTTTAAATCTGAGTTTTTATTTTACAATCACTTTCTAACTTTATTTAATTATTCGTATATTATATTTTTAAGTTTTGAGTTATTCTTTATTTTATATAATATTAATGATGTAAAATTTAAAATTAAGGATAATGAATTTCCAAAAAATAATGATGTAAATAAATGGTTTGACAATGAATATTTCGGGTATAGTTTACAGCTTAAAGAGTTTCTTAATAGAGATGTAAAAGACTATATTAAGACAAATCACGAGAATTTAAAATTTTTAGAAGAATTTATTTTTAGTAAATTTCCAACTGAAAATGATTTGATAAGAGAGAAATTTTTACTTGAAAAAAATAAAAATATTGATATAAATTCATTTGAGCTGATTTCAAAAGCTATAAATAAGGCTGTAACTATAGCAATAGCATTTATAATAAAAACAGGCTTAATATCTACAATTATCATTTCATCATTTATTTCTGCAGTTTTTGCAACTATAAGATTAATTTTGACATCAATAGCTGTTAAAATTTCTCTATTCATAGGAAAAAACAATATTACAAAAGCAGAAGATTTAAAAACATATTTAAAGGTAGGCTTTTTAGTTTTTTTAATTATGATTTTAATATTGGCTTTGGATAATTTAAATCTTATTATTAAAAATTCAATAAAAAATAAAAAGAATCGAAAATATAAAGAAAACTATTTAAAGCTAGTAAGATATATATGTGATAATTATGATTGTTTAAAAAATAGAGGTAAATAATATGAAAGCTGTACTTTTTGATATGGACGGAGTCATTATAGACTCGGAAATGTTTTATATGAAGGGAACTTATGATTGGATTTCCAAAAGGGGTTTTAAAGGAAAACTTGAAGACACTTTTAGACTTATCGGTACGAATATGGAAGGAACATATAATTTGCTGTATGAAATGCTCAATAAAAAATATACAATTTCTGAGATAGAAAAAGAGAATAGAAAGTATTTTTTAGAACATCCTATTGACTATAAAGCTATTTTAAATCCTTATGTAAAAGAAATTTTAATATTTTTAAAAGAGCATAAAATAAAAATTGCTATTTGTTCATCAAGCCCTAAAAAGACAATTGAAAAGGCACTAAAAGCCTGTGAAATTTTAGAATACTTTGACTTTATAGTAAGTTCTGATGAAGTTAAAAAAAGTAAACCAAATCCAGATGTTTATTTAAAAGCCTGTGAATTTTTAAAAGTTTCAAATGAGGACTCCTTTGTAATAGAGGATTCAACGAGAGGAATAGAAGCTGGAAAAAATGCAAATATAAAAGTAATAGCAATAAAAGATAAATTCTTCGGACAAGATCAAACAAAAGCAGATTATATATTTGAAAACTTAAGCGAAGTTTTGGAATTTTTAAAAGGAGAAATATAATATATTATATAATAGGGTTAGAAATTATTCTAGCCCTATTTTTATGATAAATAAATTGAAATATGATATAATGTTATTATGCATATATTGGAGGATTTTATTATGGAAAAAATTAAAAGTAAGTTTAAAAAAGAAAAAGAAAGATTTACAAATTTGTGTAAAGGCAAAAATTTGATTTTTTCTTTAGGAATAACACTATTTTTTATTGTTTTGATTGGATGCATAGTTTTTAATGAACATAATAATTATATTAGTGATTTTTTGATTATATTATTTATGTATATCCTTAGTACTTCTATACTTTTATTCTTTAATTTTTACTATTTATTTTTATTTGATGTTTTAGTAAATTTTATATTAATTGTAATTTATGTATTTAATTTTATAGAAATTGGTAGTTTATTTATTATATATTTCTGTTTTAAATTTTTTATAACAATAGTATTATTTACCGTTCCTAATGATAACTTTAAGTCTTGGTGTGAAGATTTTTCAAAAGGGAAGTTATATTTGTTTGGAATAATTGTATCTAATCTTATTTTATTGTTGATATTGGTTATATTAGAATATAAGGATATAAATATTTTTTTGTTTTTAGAATTAATATTATTTTGTGTATTAATTATTTATAAATTTTTAAAATGTAGATTTTATAGGTTGAAATTTTTTGATTTTTTACTAAATATTTTTTTTACTGGTATAATAGGAGTTTGTTTTTATAATAGAGACATTAAGTATTGCTTATTATCGTTTTTTTACTATTATTTAATTAGGTTAATATTATTAATGTTATTGTTGTTTTTGAATATGAATTATATTGATAAAAAATTAAAACATAGAAAATTGAACTATAAGAATTATAAAGTTAATTATTGGTTGAAAAAAAATTGTGATGAAAATTTATTACAATTAAAGAAGTTTAAGGATATTAATTTAAGCTTTGGAATAAATGAAGGAATTGCAAGAGAAAATAGATGTAAATCAAAATATTTAGAAAGAAAAATTTTACTTAAATTTAATAATAAAAATGAATTAAAAAGAGAAGTGTTTATTTTAAATAAAGTTCCTAATACTTTTTTCTATGGATTATTATGCTCAGTTATTACTTTAGTAATAACAGATTTTTTTTCTGAAAAATCTAAAATAATTGTAATAATCAAGTTTTTATGGAATACAATAAAATATTTAAAAAATTATTTAGATATTACTAAATTGGAAAGTATTATTAACTTAATAAAAAATATGAACAATTATATAGAAAAATATTATATGACTTTTTATGCAATTTATATTAGTATAATCTTTATAATGATTATGATATTTTTTATTATAAATTACATAAAATCATATCAAAATAGAAAAGTTTATGTAAATTTACTAAATTATATAATTGATAATTATGATGAATTTTACAAAGAGTATAATATAAAGCAAATTTGCATAAAAACGGAATTAGATGAAGATAAAAATTTTACTGTTATTAAAAAATATTTAAAATATGCATTATTAGATTATAATGAAATATTAAGATTAGATGAATTTAAAACAGAAGAGTTTAAAAAATTTTTACAATTTTTAAACAATAATGGAATAGATATATATATTTATTCTAAAGATGCTAAAGAAAGTAGGATAAAAAAATATATAAAAGATAGTGTCTTAAATGATTTAGAATGTAATATTTTAGGAAAAAAAGAAATAGAATGTATCTTAGACAAAGAAAAAATAGATTTTATTATAGAGTTTTGCAAGATGTTATATATTTCATCTAATGAATGTTTTATTTTAGTTGATTCAGATGATAAAAATATTTATTATGAAATAGATTCACTAGAAAATGATAAAATAATAAAACAAAAAGAACCTTTTTGTGATGTAACAGAAATGATAGAATTTTTACAATCAAAAATGGAATAAGAATTCCTTATGAATATTAAATATCCATTAACAAAATCTATTTTACATTATATTTTCTTTGTTGTAAAATATATGCAGGTATTTATTTTAGGAGGATATTATGAAAAAATATTTAAAAAAATTAACAGCTCTTTTAGCAGTTTGTGTTATGTTTACTGCTTGTTCAGGACAAAAACAAAATACTGAAAAAAAAGAGGAAACCAATAAAACTGAAACTAAGTCTGATACTGTAAATGCTCAAATTAGTTTTAGTGGTTCTTCAACTTTAGCTCCTGTAATCAATAAGATTGCTACAGATTTTATTGAAAAATATACAACTTGGGATAAGGTTGATTCTTCTTTACCAAAAGAAAACATAACTATTTTTGTTTCTTCCGGTGGTTCTGGTGCGGGAGTAAAAGCAGTTCTTGATAAAGTGGCAAATTTTGGAATGCTTGCTCGTGATATTAAGGATTCAGAAAAAGAAAAGATTAAGGATTTAGAATCTTATACTTTAGGGCTTGATGCTCTTTGTATTTGCGTTAATCCTGAAAATAATATTTTAAAAGCTAAAAATGGAAATTTAACTAAAGAAGAAATCATAAAGATTTTCTCCGGAGAATATAAGACTTGGAAACAAGTAGATTCATCTTTACCTGATGAAGAAATTGTAGTTGTAACTCGTGATTTAGGTGGTGGAGCTCATGAAGTTTTCCAAAAGAAAATAATGAAAGATGTTAAGGTTAAACAAGATGCAATTCAAGCTCCTTCAATGGGTGCATTGGTTTCAAAAATTATTGAAAACAAAAATGCTATCGGATATGCTTCTTACGGTATAACTAATCAAAATAAAGGAAAGTTAATTCCTATGAAAGTTGATAATGTTGAACCTACTGAAGAAAATATTTTAAATAACAGTTACTATATTTCAAGACCTTTAATCATTATGAAGAGTGGAAAATTAACAGCAACTGAAAAAGTATTTGTAGATTTACTTCAATCAGAAGAAGGAAAGAAAGTTATAAAAAGTATGGGATTCATTCCAAGCAAATAATATAAAGAAAATACTGAGGAATACTTTTTGGTATTCCTCTTTTTTGGAGTAATTATGAAAAATAAAGTTTTTAAATACACAGTCTATATTTTTACATTATTTACAATTTTACTTTTGTTGACTCTAATAGTCTTTTTGTATAATCAGTCATTACCATTTTTTCTTAAAAATAATTTTCTAAAATTTATTTTTGGAAGAGTTTGGGATGCAACGGAAGTTTCAGGAAGTTTCGGAATCTTTAATATACTATTAGCAAGTGTATTTATATCTATTCTAGCTTGTATTATTTCACTTCCTATAGCTATTGGAACAGCAATATTTATATCCTTTTATACAAAAAAGTCAAGAGTTATACTTATATGGCTTATAAATATTTTGGCAGGTATTCCCTCAATAATTTATGGTTTTTTTGGAATGATTATAATTGTAAAAAATATAGAAAGAATATTTAAGATTTCTGCTGGAGAAAGTGTTCTTGCAGGTAGTATTATCTTATCAATAATGATTTTACCTTATTTTGTTTCAAATCTTATTGAAACGATTGAACTCATAAAGAAAAAGTACCAAAGAGATTCTGATGCTTTGGGAATAAGTAAGGAGTATTTTATTAGAAAAGTAGTTTTAAAGAAATTAAATTTTTCAATTTTAACAGGATTTATGATTTCATTTTCGAGAGCAATAGGAGAAACAATGGCTGTAATGATGGTTATAGGAAATGCACCAATTTTTCCGAAATTATTGTCAAAAGCACAGACGATTCCTTCACTTATTGCACTTGAAATAGGGATGAGTGAAGTCTATAGTGAACATTATTATGCACTTTTTGCAAGTGGATTTATTCTCTTGATTTTAGTTTTAATCATTAATATTTTATTATTTATTATTAACAGAAAGAGTAGAAATTATGATAAGATTTAAGGATAATTTAATTAAGCTTTTTGCTTATATATCTATTTTTATAGTTATGACTGCAATTTTTTTGATATTTTCTTTTGTGTTTTTTAATGGGATTTCAGGAATAAATTTAAAATTTTTAACAGAAAATCCTAAAGGAATGCCACTTGGAGTAGATGGTGGAATAAGAAATGCGATAATAGGATCATTCTTACTGATGATATTATCTATGTTTTTTTCAACGGTTTTAGGGATTTGTTTTGCGATTTATAATAAAATTTTTTGTAAATCAAAAATAATTAAAATGATTTTAAGTTTTCTTATTCAATGTATTTCATCAATTCCGTCAATTATAATTGGACTTTTTGTCTATGGATTTTTTATAGTAACTTTAAATATTCCGAAAAGTTTATTTACAGCAAGCATAGCTCTTTCGCTAATGGTTTTTCCTTTTGTGGAGTTAAATGTTGAAAAATTAATCGAAGAATTTGACAGACAAAGCATAAGAGACAGTTATGCTTTGGGAATTGACAAAATTTATATGTGTAGGAAGTTAATTTTACCTACTATATCCAATAAAATAGTTTCAATTTCAATTTTAGCTGGAAGTTATGCCATAGGGGCAACAGCACCTTTGCTTTTGACCGGAGTTGTATTTATGGCAAAACCGAGTGGATTATTTAATCCTATTATGGCTTTACCATTCCATTTGCATATGTTACTTAGTCAATCAGTTGCAACTGAAAAGGCTTATGCGACAGCTATGGTTTTGATTGGACTTTTAATAATATTAAATTTATTATCTGAAATTATAATGAGAAATATCGGAGGTAAAATAGTTGAATATATTAGAAATAAAAAATCTTAGTATCTTCTACGAAGAAAAAAGCATTTTAGAAGATGTCAATTTAAATATAAAGGAAAATGAAATAATCTGTATAATGGGAAGCTCGGGCTCAGGAAAATCTACTTTACTTTCTTGCTTGAATGGATTTTTAATAGAAAATGGTGGAAATTATACGGGAGATGTATTTTTTAGAGGAGAAAATATTAAAAACATCAAATCAATTGAATTAAAAAGAAAAATTTCTACACTTTTTCAAGACTCTAAACCTTTTGACTTTTCAATAGAAAAAAATATTACCTATGCAATGGAATTTTATGAGGGAAAAATCAAAAACAAAAAGGAAAAAGTAAAAAATTTATTGGAAAGTGTAAATTTATATGATGAGGTAAAAGACAATTTAAGCCTTTCTCCTTCAAAATTATCAGGGGGACAAAGACAAAGACTTTGTATTGCTAGGATGCTTACAACTTGCCCAGAAGTTTTGATTTTTGATGAACCTTGTTCTTCTTTGGATGAAAATAATTCCATAATAATTGAATCTCTTATAAAAGAACTTTCAAAAAAATATACTATAATAATTTCAACACATAATGAAAAACAAGCGAATAGACTTGCAGATAGAATAATTAGAATAGAAAACAAAAAATTAGTTTAAATGTTTATAATCTCACTTTAGTTGGGTATGTATTTAAAATGATATTTTTAATTCAAAAATTTATAAAACTTAAGTATTTTTATATTTAAGTTTTTTTCATTGGTACATATTATACGGAGGAAGTTTATGGTAAAAACATTGAGTAAAAGTATAAGAGAATATAAAAAAGACTCTATTATGTCTGTTATTTATATTATCTTTGAGGTTATTATGGAATGTATTATTCCTTTTATTCTCGCAAATTTAGTAAATGGAATAAGATCAAATATTCCAATTGGAGATTTGTTTAAACAGGGTTTAATTCTTGTAGTAATGGCAATGTTATCTTTAGCTTTTGGAATTTTGGCGGGTAAAAAAAGTGCAGTTGCATCTGCAGGATTTGCTAGAAATTTAAGAAAAGATATTTTTGAAAAAGTTCAAGGATTTTCTTTTGAAAATATAGATTCTTTTTCTAATTCGTCATTGCTTACAAGACTTACAACTGATGTTACAAATGTTCAAAATGCTTATATGATGACAATTAGAATGGCAATCAGAAGTCCATTTATGTTTGTTTTCTCTTTTGTTATGTCATTTATTATGGGTGGGAAACTTGCATTTATTTTTGTTATAGTTGTTCCAATACTTTTAATTGGCCTAGCATTTATTATTATAAAAGCTATGAAAATTTTCAAAAAAATATTTTATAAATATGATGATATGAATAATACTATTCAAGAAAATATTAAGGCAATAAGACTTGTAAAATCACTAGTTCGTGAAGATTTTGAAATTAAGAAATTTGACAAAGTTGCAAGTGAAGTAAAACATGATTTTACAATTGCAGAAAAAATAATATCATTGTATGCACCTTTAATGCAATTTTGTTTATATGTAGATACTGTTTTGATTTTGTTTTTAGGCTCTTATGTTATAGTAGCTGGAATTAATCCAAATTTCAATGTTGGACAGATATCTGCACTTATGACTTACAGTTTTATGATTTTGAGCAGTCTAATGATGTTTTCAATGGTTCTTGTTATGTTAACAATGGCAATGGAATCTTCAAAGAGAATCTCAGAAGTTTTAAATACAGAATCAACTATAACAGACGAAAAATCACTACATAAAGTAGTTAATAGTGGAGAAATTGAATTTAAAAATGTAATTTTTAGATATTCAGAAGACGCAAAAGAAAATGTAATTAATGATGTTTCATTTAAAATTCCTTCAGGCAGTATAGTTGGAATAATCGGAGCTACCGGTTCTGGAAAGAGTACATTGGTTCAATTAATTCCAAGACTTTACAATATAAATTCAGGAGAAATTTTAATTGACAATATTAATATCGAAAATATTGATATTGAATTATTAAGAGAAGAAGTAGGTATGGTTCTTCAAAAAAATACTTTATTCTCAGGAACAATTCGAGAAAATTTAAAATGGGGAAACAAAAATGCAACTGATGAAGAACTTGATTTAGTTTGTAATATTGCTCAAGCAACTGAAATTATAAATAAAATGCCTAATGGATACGACGAATATATTGAACAAGGTGGAGCAAATCTATCAGGTGGTCAAAAACAAAGACTTTGTATTGCAAGAGCATTACTTAAGAAACCAAAAATTTTAATTTTTGACGACTCCACTTCAGCTGTTGATACAAAAACAGATGAATTGATAAGAAGAGGTTTACAATCCTATATGCCTGAAACTACAAAAATTATAATCGCTCAAAGAATATTATCCGTACAAAATGCAGATATAATTTTGGTAATTGAAAAGGGCAAAGTAGTTGCTAGTGGAAATCATGAAACTCTAGTAAGACAAGAGGGATTATATCGTGATTTATATTTAACACAAGGAGGAGTTGTAGATGAAAAATAGTAAAAAATCAATTTTATTCAGAGTAATAAAAGAAGTATTTACAGCTTATCCTGTACTGTTTCCATTAGTTTTAGTTAGTATTGTTTTTACTGCCGGGGTTAGCTCAATTCCAAGTTTATTTATTCAAAAAATTGTAAGTTTACTTGAAGCTAGAGATCCTTCAGTTTCATGGTCTGTTTTTTCAAAAGAAATGATTACTTTAATCTTGATATTAATTGGAGTAGATATACTTTCTTTGATACTAACAGCTGTATATAATCTTGCAATGGCTACTATAACACAAGGAACTCTTTATCATATGCGAAAAAAGATGTTTGTAAAAATGCAAACTCTTCCTTTAAAGTATTTTGATACTGAAGGGCATGGCGATATAATGAGTTATTATACAAATGATGTTGACGCTTTAAGACAGATGATTTCTCAAAGTTTACCAAATGTCTTGACATCATTAGTTGTTGTTGTAACAGTTTTTGGCATAATGTTATATTTTAGTTTCTGGATGACACTTACCGTTCTACTAGGTGTTGTAGCCATGTATTTTGTAACAAAATATGTTGGTAAACATTCAAGAAAATACTTCATTGAGCAACAAAAATCATTAGGTAAAACTGAAGGTTACTTAGAAGAAATGATTTATGGACAAAAAGTTGTAAAAGTTTTTAATTATGAAGATGAGTCAATGAAAAAATTTAATGAAGTAAATGATAAATTATTTGATGATTCTCAAAAAGCAAACTCTTATGCTAATATACTTGGACCAATTTTAAATAATATAGGAAATATTCTATATGTTGTTGTTGCAATTGTTGGAGGACTTTTAATATACTTTAATGTATATAATTTAAGTCTTTCAGGTATGGCAATTAGTATAAGTATAGTAGTTCCATTTTTAAATATGACAAAGCAATTTTCAGGAAATATCAACCAAGTTTCAATGCAATTAAATTCAATCATTATGGGTTTAGCTGGTGTTGAAAGAGTTTTTGCTCTAATTGATCAAGAACCTGAAGTAGATGAGGGTAAAGTTGAAATAGAACAAGAAAATGACAAATATGAATTTGTAAAAGAAAATGGAGAAAAAGTAGAAGTTCTAGGAAATATTGATATAAAAAATATTGTTTTCGGCTATAATGAGGAAAAAACAGTTTTAAAAAATATAAATATTACTGCAAAACAAGGAGAAAAAATCGCACTTGTTGGGGCTACTGGAAGTGGTAAAACAACAATTGCCAATCTTATAAATAGATTTTATGATGTAAATAGTGGAGAAATTTTATTTGACGGAATAAATGTAAATTCAATAAAAAAAGCTGACCTTAGAAAAAATGTAGGTGTTGTTTTACAAGAAACAAATCTATTTACGGGAACAGTTTTAGAAAATCTTAGATACGGGCATTTAGAAGCTACAAGAGAAGAATGTATCGAGGCTTGTAAGAAAACAGGTGCTCACGAATTTATAATAAAACTCCCTGAACAATATGATACAGTATTAAGAAGTGGTGGAGAAAATTTATCTCAAGGTCAAAGACAGTTGCTTGGAATTTCAAGAGCATTACTTGAAAATAAACCTGTTCTTATTCTTGATGAAGCTACTTCTTCAATAGATACAAAAACAGAAAATGTTGTTCAAAAAGCTATGTATGTTTTAATGGAAGGTAGAACTGTATTTATAATTGCTCATAGACTTTCTACAATTTCAAACTCTGATAGAATAATAGTTCTGGATAATGGAGAAATTCTAGAAATGGGAACTCATGATGAATTGATTGAAAAACAAGGAAGATATTACCAATTATATACAGGAAAATTTGAATTGGATTAAAAATATATGAAGATAGTGTGGCAAAATTTTTTATTTTGACATACTATCTTTTTTGTTATATAAAAATATGATAAAATAATCATATCAGATTGAAAGAGGTAATTGTTGTGGCAGTTGGATTTATAACAGGAAGATTTGGAGCGGATAGGACGGATAAGATTTTAGATCTTTGCTTTGAAGAGGCTAAAAGAGAAGATAAAAAGCCTATATATATTTTAGTTCCGGAAAAATTTACATATGAAATGGAAAAAAGATTAAGTGAAAAGCTTGAAGATGAAAAAAATATTGATCCTAATTTTAGAATTAGAGTTGTAAGTTTTTCAACTTTAAGTAAAATTGTTTTTACCAATGTCGGTGGACTTAAAGAGAGACGACTTACAACAAGTGCTAGAAGTCTTTTAACTTTTAAGGCTATGGATATGGTTTCAAAAGATTTGATTACTTTTAAGTCCGATGATTTTAAAATGGGTTTTGTAAATAATATTATGGATATGATAATAGAGTTTAAACAAAATGATTTTTCAGTTTCGGATGTTTTTTCACTTACAGAGAATGTCAAAAACGAGTCTTTGAAATTTAAAATGCAAGATTTATATAATATTTATAAATCTTATGAAAATTTGATTGATAAAAAATACTCTGATACTGAAGATACTTTAAATATTTTTGCTGAAAAACTTGATGATTTTGAAAGTATTAAAGGAGCAACTATTTTCGTTGACGAATATATGGACTTTACTCCCGCTCAATACTTGGTAATTGAAAAGTTAATCTATTTTTCAAAAAATATTTATTTTTCTCTTTTAACTGATTTTAAAAATTTACATTCAAAAATGAATATGTTTTTAAGAAGTAATTCAACAATTTTGAATATTAAAAATATTTGCGAAAAGTATAATATTCCATTACTTGAAAATATTTCACTTTCAAATAAAAGTTATTATAATTCGGAAGATTTATCTTTTTTAGAAAAAAATATCGGTACTTTTTCTCCAAAACCATATTCTAAAGATTCTGAAAATATTAGAATTTTAAAATTTAAAAATATATATGATGAAGTTTCTTTTGTTGCAGAAGAAATTTCTAAATTAGTTAAAACTAAAGGCTATAGATACAATGATATAACTCTATGTATGAGAAGTTTGGATGAATATTCTTATATAATAGAAAGAGTTTTTGACGATTACAATATTGATTATTTCTTGGACGAAAAGATTTCAATTATGGAAAATCCAATTATTATTTTAATTTTATCCATTTTGGATATGAAGGATAAAAATTATTCCTATGATTCTGTTTTTAGATATTTGAAGAGCGGACTTACAGGAGTTTCTGATGAAGATATTTTCCTTTTGGAAAATTATGTAATTGCAAATGGAATAAAAGGTAATCGTTGGTTTGATGAATCTTGGAACAAGTCCATTGTTCATAGTATTGAAGAAGAAAGTGATGATGAAAAACTTGTAAAGATAAATGAGATAAAAAATATTGTAATATCTCCGATAAAAAACTTGCATGATAAGTTAAAAGGTAGAAATAGCGTAAAGGATATTTGTAAATATTTATATGGGTTCACTTTGGAAATTGGACTTTTTGATAGAATTAATGAACTTGTATTGAATTTTCAAAATGAAGGAAATTTATATAAGGCGAAAGAGTATTCTCAAGTTTGGGGAAGTTTTACAGCAGTTTTAGATGAAATGGTTGAATTTATGGGAGAGGAGAAGATTGCCTACTCAAAATTTATAAATTTAATTAAGACTGAACTTGAAAATATTGAGCTTGGAATTGTTCCACCTTCAAAGGATGAAGTCTTTATTACAACTGTTGACAGGATGAAAAAACCTTCTACAAAAATAGCTTTTGTATTGGGAGTTAATGATGGAAACTTCCCGAAAAACATAGTGGATAATGACTTAATCAGTGAAAATGAAAAAGAAAGTTTAAAAACTATGGGCTTTAATTTTTCAAATAACAATTTACTAAAAACTACAGATGAACAATTTTTAAGTTATAAAACTTTCAGTATTGCTAAAGAAAAATTGTATATAACTTTTCCTATTTCCGATTTAGAGGGAAAGAGTCTTTTAGTTTCAAGATTTGTGAAAAAAATTAAATTCATTTTTGAAAATTTGGAAGTTGAAAGCATAGATTATTTAAAAGATTTTTCTATTATGGATATTTTTGAAACTTTTTCTAAAGAGAGATTATATCAAATTTTAGTTTCCAATATTGAGGCTTTAAATTCAAATAAATTGAGTGAAAATGACAAATTCAATTTTAGAGAAATAATTGATTTTTTGATAGAAGATAAAGATTATAAATACAAGATTGAAATTTTAAAGGATAAATTAAATTACAAAAAAGAAACAGAAAATATAAAAGATTATACTTCATTTCTTTATGAAAGTGGAAATGTAAGTATTTCAAAACTTGAAAACTTTATGCGTTGTCCTTTTTCATATTTTATAAACTATGGACTTAGAGCGAAGGAAAGAGAAGTATATGACTTTTCCCCTGCGGATTACGGAACTTATTGTCATAAGATTTTTGACGACTTTTTTAAGGGAGTTTTTGAAAATAATATTGATTGGAATACAATTGATAGAGAATTTATCCAAATGGAAGTAGAAAAATTAACTAAAAAAATGGCTGAAAAGTCTAATTTTATTCTTGAAAGCTCTCCAAAATATAAATATTTTTCAAGTATTACACAAAAAAATATTGTTGAAAGCATAGAAATTATGGCTGAACAAATAAGACGTGGAAATTTTGTTCCTACTGGTTTTGAAACAGAATTTGGAGATAAATCAATAAAACCTATTACCTACACTTTAAAGAATGGAAAAGAAATTAAATTAGTTGGTAAAATTGACAGAATTGATGTTTTTAAAGGAGAAAATTTTGACTTTTTAAGAATTATCGATTATAAGTCTTCAAAAAGAGATATTGACTTAAATCAAGTCTATGCAGGTCTTCAGCTACAACTTTTTGTCTATATGAATGCAATTTTATCTTCAAACAAAGAAAGATATAAACCTGCAGGATTATTTTACAGTGATTTCAATACAAATTTAGTCGGATTTGAAACTTATTCCAAAATGCTTGATATGAATGATGAAAGTTTTCATAGTGAAAAACTTAAGAAAAATAAACTTACTGGTTTTGTTATAAAGGATATGGAACTTTTGAAGAATTTGGATAGGACTTTGGATGCGGATAATTTAGCTTCTGAAATACTACCTATTAAATTAAAATCAAAAGGTCAAGAAATCGGAGCAAGTACATTGGGTTTAACTACTGATGAATTTGATATTGTAAATGAATTTGTTTTAAATAAGACTAAGGATATTTGTGAAGAAATTTATTCAGGAAATATTGATATAAGGCCTTTCAGATATAAGAATAAAAAGCCTTGTGATTATTGTAAATATAAGTCCATTTGTAGATTTGATATTAAACATAATAAATATAATAATGTCAAGAATTTATTGACAAAGGATAGACCTAATGAAGTTTTTGAGTTGATGAATTCGGAAAATAAAGAGAAAAGAGGTGAGAAATAGTGAGTGAAGTAAGGTGGACTAAAGAGCAAAGACAGGTAATAGACAGTAGAAATACGAATTTACTTGTATCAGCAGCAGCCGGTTCCGGAAAAACAGCCGTACTTATCGAAAGAATTATAGAGCTTGTTTTAGATGAAAAAAATCCAATTGATATTAACAAATTACTTGTTGTAACTTTTACAAAATTAGCTGCATCTGAAATGAGAGAAAGAGTAAGTAAGGCTATTGAAAAAAAACTTGAAGAAAATCAAGAAAATGAACATCTTCAAAAACAATTATTGCTCCTTAGCGGTGCTGACATCACAACTATTGACTCTTTTTGTAAGGATGTTTTGATATCTTATGCTCATTTGGTAAATTTGGATAGCAATATAAAAGTTATAGATCCTAGCGAAAATGAAGTTTTAGCCAAAGAAGTTATGCAAGAATTATTTGAAGAGCTTTATGAAAATAATGATGATAGCTTTTTGAGATTAGTTGATTGGTATGCTAAGAAAAATACTGATGAAGGACTTTTACAACTTTTATTGAATGTAAATAATTTTGTAGATTCACATCCTTTCCCAAATATTTGGTTAAATGAAAAGACAGAATTTTTTAATACAAATACAAAGGATGGCGATTTCTATTTAGAAAATTACATCTTGGATATTGCAAAAGATGTAGATATGGATTTGGAATTTTTTGAATTGAGTATAAAAAACAATTTGAAAAAAATAGAAAATTATCCTGAACTTGAAAAATATATAGATATTTATAATACTTTGTTGGACGCTTTATCTGTTGTAAAGGAAAGTTTAAAAAACTTTTTGAAGGATAATACAAAATTTGATGAGCTTAAAAAATCATCGTATGAATTCTTAAATTCAAACTTTGGAAGTTTTAGAATTTCAAAATGTGATGAAGAAGTAAAAGAAATATATAATAAAGTTAAAAAAGAATTGGATGGTATAAAGTCGGAAATTACAGAATCGCTTGGAGCTTTAAATTTAGATTTAGAAAATATAAAAAAAGAAAGTGATTTAATCTATCCTTATGTTCGTTCAATTTCTGATGTTGTAATTAAATTTAAGGAAAAATTTTGGGAGAGAAAACAAAAATTTAATTATGTAGATTTTGCCGATATTGAACATTTGGCATTAGAGATACTTGTAGATATTGATGAAGATGGAAATATTAAACCGTCAAAAACTGCTTTGGAATATCAAGAAAAATATGCTGAAGTTTTTATTGACGAATATCAAGACAGCAACCTAGTTCAAGAAATTCTTTTATCAGCAGTTGCAAAAGAAAATAACAGATTTATGGTTGGAGATGTTAAACAGAGTATTTATAGATTTAGACAGGCAGATCCGAGTATTTTTATGGAAAAATATGAAAATTATAATAGAATAGAGGACGATATTGACAGTTTTAATAAAAAGATAATGCTCTATGCAAACTTTAGAAGTCGAAAAGAAATTCTTGAGGGAACAAATCTGGTCTTTTCAAAAATAATGAAAAAAGAAACAGGAGAACTTGATTATACTGTTGATGAAAGATTAAATCCTATGGCAAGTTTTAAAGAAAGTGATGAAAATGTCGGGGGTGCGGTTGAAATTCTTTTAGTTGATGAAAAATCTGATGATGAGGACGAAGACGAGATAATTTTAACTGATGAATATTTGGAAGATTTTGAAGAGATGAAGTCTTTTAAACTTGAATGTACAAAAATTGCAAATACAATCTATAATATGATGAACAATAAAGAAAATCCTTTTAAAGTTTATGATAAAAATTTGGATGATTATAGGAAAGTTGATTACAAAGATATTGTTATTTTGATGCGTTCTCCGAGTAGTAATACAAAAATATTAGAAGAGGTATTTTTAGAATATAATATTCCAATATATGCAGAGAGTACAGGTGGATATTTTGACACTTTTGAAGTTGATACAATAATTAATTTGCTTAAAATTATAGATAATCCTATGCAGGACGTTCCTTTAATTTCAGTAATGTATTCTCCGATTTATAATTTTACATCAACAGAATTAAGCCAAATAAGACTTGTAGATAGGGAACTAAAATTTTATGAGCTTTTAATAAAAATTTTAGAAGATAAAGACATCGAAATTAGAGCGAGTTTAAAGGAAAAAATTGCAAAATTTATTTCCGATTTAAAATTATTTATACAAAAAAAATCTTTAGTTTCAGCAGATGAATTAATATGGTTTTTATATAAATATACAGGATATTATAATTATGTTGGACTTTTGGATATGGGAGAGCAGAGAAAAACAAATCTGATGTTACTTTTTGAAAAGGCTAAAAATTATGAAAAAAATTCTTATAAGGGATTGTTTAATTTTGTAAATTATATTCAAAAAATCAGTTTAAAAAGTGATGTTTCAGAGGCGAAATTAATTTCTGAAGATGCGAATGTAGTTAGAATTATGAGTATTCATAAGAGTAAAGGCTTGGAATTTCCTGTTGTATTTCTCGCAAATACGAATAAAAAATTTAATTTCAGAGCTGACGACAGCAATTTAGTTTTACATCAAAAACTTGGTTTTGGTGCAGTTGTTTATGATATGGATAAAAAAACTTCATTCAACAGCATTATGAAGAAAAAAATTGAAAAATTCAAGAAAAATGAACAAATTGCAGAAGAAATGAGACTCCTTTATGTTGCAATGACAAGGGCAAAGGAAAAACTTATAATAACCGGAAGAGTAAAAGATTATGAGAATTTAAAAGAAGAAATAAGCTCTGGAATTGATGAGAGAGGAAATATAAGTAATTATAAAATTCTAAAAATAAATAATTATCTTGATTGGATATTAAGCTCTATTGATAATCTTAGTGTTTATGGAAAGAGTTTGAATTGTCTGGGAAGAGAAGAAAACTTTTTAGGAAATGAAGACTTGAAATTTCAATTAAATGTAAATACTAAAAAAGAGGAATTTATAGAGTATCAAAGAATTAAAGAAGAAGTTAAAACAAATAAAATTATTTCAGACAACAACTCTTTAGAAATTAAAAAAGAAATGCGAACTGTTAAAGAATTTTTGGAAGATAGATTTAACAAAGAATATGTTTATAAAAATGTTTTAAACAAGCCTTCAAGTATTACAGTTTCTGAAATTAAAAAGATGATTCAGGAAGAAGATGAGGAAAAACATCAAAAATATTATAAAGAAAATTTTGTTTTAAAAACTCCGTCATTTATTCATCAAGGAGAGGAAAAAGTCGGTTTTAATTCTGCAGAAAAAGGAACTATTTTCCATTTGGCTATGCAACTTTTAGACTTTTCAAAATTTGATACAGAAGATGTTTCAAAAATAAGAGAAGAAGTAAAGTTGCAAATAAATTCATTCGTTGAAAAAAATATTATGAGCTTGGACGAAGCAGAAACGATAAATATTAATTGGATTGTAAAATTTATTCAGTCGGATATTTTTAAGGAAATTTACATTGCAAATAAATCTGAAAAATTATTTAAAGAAAAAGCCATCGACTATAATATAAAATTGAAAAATCTATTTAAAGATGAAAATATTGAAGAAGACGAAAAAATTATGGTAGTTGGAATAATTGACCTTTTCTTTGAAAATGAAAACGGGGAAATAATTTTGTTGGATTATAAGACGGATTATGTAACAAAAGAAAATCTTGAAGAAGTAAAAGCAAGATATAAAGTACAATTGGATTTATATAAATCTGCAATTGAAGATATTTCCGGCAAAAAAGTCACTAAAAAGGGATTATATCTATTTGGAATAAATGAATTTGTTGAAATTTAGCAAAAATCAAAGTCAAAACTTGACTTTGATTTTTTAATGAGATAAAATATAATTGCATATTAGAAATATGTAAAATTATATTAAATTCAGGAAAATGAATTATATAATTGATAAAATCATTAAAACATTTTATTTAGGTATAATTATATGGAAATAATATAAATAGGGAGTTGGGGGAATTAATGAAGTCATTCATTCAAGTTTTTAAGAATTGTATCAATAAAAAAATAATTGTTATTTTTGCTTCTTTGATTGTATCACTAGACAGATTAATTTTAATTTCAATATTTCCATTAATTATAACAATAAAGAGAAAAGAAGATATAATCGTTTTATTATATATTTTATTGTTTTTTATTTTCGGAGAATTTTTTAATATTTTTGTAAATTACAGTTTGGAAAAGCATGGAGAAAAACATAAAAAAGTACTAAAATTAAATATGTTAAAATCTTTTGAAAATATTGAGCTTAAAGAATTTGAAAGTGTAGATTTTAAGAATAAAATATTTGTAGTAAATAATTATATTGAAAATTATATAAAAATTTCTAAAGATTGCTATAAAACTATTATAAATTTGTTTTTAGCTCTTTTTGTGTTGCTTATTATTTTTTATATTAATGTATATATGTTTATAGCTTATTTATTCGTAATTGCTTTTGTTTTGTATTTAAAGAATAATCAACTAAAAGCGTCTAAAGATATTTGGATTAAATATATGGAAAATTGTAAGGAACACAATATAATAAATAATATATTGATAGATAAAAAACATTCTAATGAAAGAAAAATATTTAATGTTTTTAATTTTTACAATAAGATATTTTTACATAAGTATGACGATGCCATTGATGAAAATTTAAAGGATGCTAGAAATCGTCTGAAATTTGATTTTTTATATGAAGTTTCAAATTATTTTCTTGTATTATTTATGCTGATTGCAAGTTTATATTTATATAATTTGGGAAGCATTAATATTTCCTATTTTTACTTGTTAAATAGTGGATTAATTATAATAACTGAAATAATTGGTACTGAGTTAAATAAAATATCAGATTATTTTAATTTTACAAATGGTATTAATTTATATCACGAATTTATTACAAAGAAAAAATTAGTAAAAAAAGATGTAAAATTAAGTAATTATAATATAGAATTTGATAGAGTTTTCTTTAGATATCCTAATTCAGATAAATATATAATTAAGAATTTTTCATTTATCTTTGAGTTTGGAAAGAATTATTCAATTTTAGGTAGAAATGGTTCAGGAAAAAGCACTTTAATTAAGTTGTTATTAGGATTGTATAGAGTTGAAAAAGGTAATATAAGAATAGGTGGTGTTGATATAAATGATATATCATTAGAACAGAAGTCAAAAATATTTTCTGTGCTTTTTCAACATCCTAAAAAGTATCCATTTACTATTTTTGAAAATATAACTTTAGAAGAATCTCAAAAAGGAGATTTAGACATAGATAAGAGCATTATTGAATTTGTTGAAAATTTTAATGATGGAATAGATTCATACACCAGTATTAATTACAAGAATAATGTTAATCTTTCAGGTGGTCAGTGGAAAAATATATTTTTTAATAGAGTTTTTTTGAGAAAATCAAAAGTTTTTATTTTTGATGAACCTACTTCTAATTTAGATCCTTTTTTAGAATTAGAATATTATAAAAATATACAAGATAAAATTTCTGAAAGCTTAAATATATTTATTTCTCATAGACTTGGAATTGTTAAATATACTGATATAATTTTATTGATTGAAGATGGAAATTTGATTGAATCGGGAACACATAATGAATTAATTTCTTATGGAGGAAAATATTTTGAAATGTATGAAATTCAAAAATCAATTTTTGACTAATATAAAGATGATATCTAGGTGTATTAATCTATTTTATAGTACATATAGAAAAGAGTTATTTATTATGATATTAGTTACAATAATAACCGCTTTGACTTATATGTTTGGTATGATTTATACTAGAGAATTTTTTAAAGGGATAGTTATTTTTAAAAATGAGGATTTTAATATTTTTTTTAAGAATGTTTTGTTTTCGTTTCTTCCATATGTTACATATTTATTTATAATATCCTTAAAGAAAATTTATTTTGATAGATATTATATACAGTATATGCTAATTCCAAATTTTGAAAAAATTTTAAAAACAAAAATTCAAAAGAAGTGTTCTGAAATCGAAATTATAGACTATGAGAAAAATAATATAAATGAAAAAATTCATGAAGCAACAGTTTGTAGTACAAATATATTTAGACTTGTAGAGACTGTTATTTCATACTTTGGTTTAATTTTGAATATTGTATTAATTTCAAATTTTATTATTTTTATTAATATAAAATATCTATTTTTTTTGATACTAATATTATTTCCTTTAATTTTAGAAAACTATTTTAAAGGAAGATATATTACTAAATATCGTTTAGACCTGAACTTATATGAAAGAAGAGAAAAAGAGATTGAGAATTGTATTTTAGAAGATTCAACTTATGCAGAATTTAAAATATATAATACTTTAGATTTTGTTTTAAAAAAATTAAATAAGGCATTTGATGAACACAATAAGAAGTTTTCTATTTTGAATAAGAAGATATATCTCATAGAATTAATTTCAAAATTATTAGTATATTTAGGAAAAATATCAATATATATATTGGCTACATTCGATTATATAAATACTAATGATATCGGCAATTTAATTATAGTTATAGTCGGTGTAAATATAATTTCAAAATTTATTGAAGAAATTTTTTCGCTACAAGGATATATTATGATGTTCTCTAAATTATCTGTACCATACTTTGAATTTATGAGCTTAGAATTTGACAAAGAAAGCTTGTATAATGATGATTCTATGGAATTATCTAATTTGAATTTTAAATATCCAAATGCTAAAAATTATTGTTTAAAGAATATAAATTTGAAGATAAATAAAGGAGAGATTATTGCTATAGTTGGTAAAAATGGTTCTGGAAAAAGCACTTTAGCAAAGATTTTACTTGGATTATATAAGTCTAATGAGTCTGGAGGTACTAGATTAATTTCAAAAAATTCAGTTGTTTTTCAAGATTTTTGCAAATATCCTTTAGATGTTAGAAATAATATCGAGTTAGGCAGTGAATCTAGTCAAGATTCTTTTGCTATTATGAAATCAATGAGATTTAAAAATGAATACTACAAAAAACTATTAGGAAAAGAAATTGGCGGACTAGAACTGTCGGGAGGGCAGTGGCAAAAACTTGCTATATGTAGGGGAATTTACAAAGATAGTGATTTTTTAGTTTTAGATGAGCCAACAGCAGAAATAGACCCTATTTTTGAAAAAGATATTTACGATATTTTTAAAAAAATTTTGTCTGACAAAACAGGTGTAATTATAACCCATAGATTAGGTAGTATAAAATTTTCAGATAAGATTTTAATATTAGATGACGGAGAAATTTTAGCTTATGATACCCATACCAATTTAATAAAAAATTGTGATTATTATAAGAAAATGTGGGAAGCACAAAAGCAAAATTATATATAATTAACATCTTATATATTCAAAAGGAGGAGTTTCGCTTATGGGAAATAAGAAGTTTTTTAAAATTATATCAATAATTTTAGCAGTGATATGTATAGTATTTTTGTCCATATTTTTAAGATATAAATATGAATTATATTCTTTAAAAAATGAAATTGTAAATAATAAAGTGATTAAAGTATATTTTGACGGAAGTGGATATACTGCAAATTTAGAGACTGATGAGGATAAAAAAGAATTTTTTAATTTAATTTCTGATTTTAAATTTAGATTAAAAAATACAATGGAAGACACAGAAAAATCTTCTCCTTCTGTAGAAACAGAATTTAATGGAAATGAAATATTTCTTTTTGTTTATTCAAAAACTTCAAGGATAGATTTTAATCTTAAAAATAAATATTATTTACTTAACTATAAGACAAAAGATATTTCTGAAAAAAGTTTGATTAAATTATATGAAAAATTTTGCAAAAATTACAAAGAAGACAGTAATTATAAGAAGTTAAAACAAAGAAACTAGTATTTTTTTAATTGTAAAAAATCTTATTTGAGTGCTTGATTTTATAAAAACTAGGGTGTATAATATATATGTTTTAAGAGATAACGAAAATAATTCTTTAAAAATATATTGTAATTTTAGTAATGAACTTTAGTTTGAGGCACGATAAAAATACTGGATATAAAATTTGGCATTTAGTATGAAAAATGATAATACTATGCGAATTTAAGATGGATAGTAAAGAAATAGGATAAACTAAAGAAAAATGTAATTGTAAAAGTTGTAATAATCAAAGAAAATGGACACTTTTTAGGAATAGAAGGTGATTTACATTATTTTTATCCATCTTTTTCTAATATCAATAAAGCAATTTTTAGTGTGTCCGGTTTGTGAATGTGGAATTACGGTAGATAAAAATAATAGTGATGAAATAATATTGTTAGTATAATTATTTGACATTGTTTGTCGAGTGATAAAATATTTTTTAAAATAGGGTAACAAATAACTGAATGAACAATTAAAATTTTCATATATGGATAATTGTTGGATATGGCGAGATTAAGTTCATTTTTTGGTGAACTTATTGTAAATTAAATTTAAATATTATATTATAGAATAAAATTTCAAAATTGTTTACAATAATCGGGCTTGCCATTACGTGAACAATTTTCTAATTTTTTATCGCAAAATTGGAAGTGCATTTTTACGAATGCGCTTTTGTTTTGGAGAAAATTTTAAAAATTTAATAACTTAAAATTTTTAGAAAGGAGGCATTTATGGAAAGTTTTATAAAAAATATATTTGATATTGATAAGGGTGCAGAGGATTATCAAAAGAAGCTGGAAGCTGAGAAACAAAAGTTACTTAAAGATAGAAAAGAAAAAATGAAAGTTATAGATGACGAGTATAACAAGGTTTTGGAAGAAGAACAAGAAAATCTTAAATTACATCTATCTTCAATAGAGAGTGAAGATAAAGATAAGCTTGTGGAATATAATGAAAAATCTGAAGCAATAAAGAAGATTTTTGAAGATAAAAAAGAAATCTTAATTAAAAATTTTGCTGATTCTCTCTTAGAAAGCGGTGAGTTTTATGGGGAATAATTTTAATTCAATTAATGCAAAAATTGGAGTTTTAAGAAAAGGAATTTTGAAACAGTCCGATTATGATAAAATTTTATCTTTTGAACAAAGGCATGAGATTGTGGATTATTTAAAGAATAATATATTATATAAATATGAAATTCCTATGTATGAAGAAAAATCTATGAGAAATAGATATGATACAGAATTTATGATTAATAAGATTGAGGCAGAATTGCTTGAAAAATTAAAGTTTTTCCTTTTTGGTGATGATAAAAAGATTATAGAAGCTATGCTTATGAAATATGAGTTTAAGGATATAAAAATAATTCTTAGAAGTATTGTTGAAAATGAAAAGATAGACTTGGAAAGAGATACAATAATGTATAGGAAAAATAAGCATATCGATTATGCTAAACTTATAAATTGTGAAACTTTTCATCAGGCTTTAGATGTATTGAAAGGCACAATTTATAAAAAAGCTATTGCTTCTCTAACTGATGAGGATATATTTAGATTGCATTTTCATGTTGAAATGAAATTAGACAGTTTATATTTTTTAACTATGAAAAATGCTATAGATAAATTATCAAAATCAAGTCAAGCAATTTTTAATGATTATTTTTCTACTTTAATAGATACAATAAATCTTCAATGGATAATTAGAGCTAAAAAATATTATGATTTACCGAATGAAGAAATTTATAGCTATAGTTTACGATATGGTAAATATATTAAAGGAGATTTTTTAAAGGACTTGATATATAGTGATAGTGTTGAGGCTATTGTTGAGAAGATAAAGAAAACTAAATTAAGACATACTCTTGAAGATGCAAATGGAAATACTATTGTTTCGAATAGAAATATTAACGAATATGTTTATCTTAGCCATTTAAAAAAACTTAAAGACTATGATAATTCGATTTCAACTTTACTTAAGTTTATTATTCAGCTGAATATTCAAAATGAAAATTTAATTAGAATAGCAGAAGCAAATAAGTATAAACTAAGTAAAAGTGAAGTAAAAGAGTATTTAATAAATATTCATTGATTTAGTTAGGGGGTGCTAAATTGGCTGTTGAAAAAATGAAAATGATGAATCTCGTTGCTTTAAAACAGGATGCACACAGTATTCTTAGAGAAATTGTTTTGAATGGCTCGATTCATATTACAAATGCAGGGAATTCAGAAAATTTCACAATGAAGTATATGGATTCTCAAATAGGAATTTTTAATGATATGGGTGTTGCTGTTGATAAAATAAGACCATATCATAGAGAAAAAGTTTTTAAAAAGAGAAAATATAAAGAACTTTTAGATCAGATGTTTGATTTCTTTAATATTAAAGAAGATGATGTTACTTTAAATGATTTAAAGAATTTAAATTATAGTGAAAAACTTAAATTATTAGATGATATATCTTTGAAATCTTCTTCAATAAAGACTAGGGAAGATGAGAATAGAAAAAAGAGAGCAGAAATTAAAATATTATTAAATGCCGTTGAATATTTTTCTGATAGTGATATGAAAATATCTGAGTTTTACAATTTAAAACATATTAATTTTGATATGGGAGAAATTTCAAAAAATTCTTGGATAAAATTAAAGGCAAATTATGAAAATATTAAGGGAATAGTTGTGCATTTAGGAACTAGTAGCTATGGGGAAACTGTTATAATCTTTACTCCTTCCGTTTATGCAAAAGATACAAAATATTTTATTCGTTCTTTGTCCTTTGATAGAATTGAACTTCCTAATGTAGATATTTCTTTTAAGGATTTTATAAAGAATAAAAATGCTGAATTGGAAAGTTTAGAAAGAGAACAAGATGAAATTTTAAAGGAAAAAGCTGAATTTAAGGATAAATATTTGCAAGATATTTTAGGTTTCTATTATAGATATAAAATTATTGAAAAGATTGAGGAACTTGAAGGACATATTGCGGAGAGTAAAAATTTTATTTTATTAAGTGCTTTTGTTCCTGAATCTAAAGTTGAAAGTATAAAGAATTCAGTAGAAAAAGTTTCTGAAAGTGCTTTGATATATTTTGAAGATGATAATGAAATTCCTTCAAAATTTAAGATACCAACAAAGTTAAAAAATAATTTTATTTTAAGACCTTTTGAAGCATTGGTAAAGATGTATTCAATTCCAGATTATAAGGAAACGGATCCGACACCATTTTTTGCAATAACATATTTACTTTTATTCGGAATGATGTTTGGAGATGTAGGACAGGGTTTAATTTTTGTAATAGCAGGAATGTTATTATCTAAAAAATTTGGTGTTATTGCTAAAATTATTCAAAGAATTGGACTTTCATCAATGTTTTTCGGATTTGTATATGGAAGTGTTTTTGGAATTGAAGAGTTAATTCCTGCATTGGTTATAAGGCCGATGAATGATATTAACACAATACTTGTCGCAACAATTGGACTTGGTATTTTAATGATATTAATTGCATATATTATCAACTTTAGAAACTTAAAGATGAGAAGAGAATTTGGAAAATTATTTTTTGATAAAAATGGATTATCAGGATTTTTATTCTATATCTCATTTATAGTAATTGTTTTAAATACTGTTTTGTTAAAAAATTATGTAAGTGTAAATGTATCTTCAATGATTACAATAGTAAGTGTTGTAGTTTTGGTTGTAACTTCAACATTGATGTTTATGAAGCCAAAACTGGTTCCGATAATTAGTAAGACAGAAGAAAAGGAAGAATTTTCTCCTGTTGAAAGTGGTTTTGAAATGTTTGAAACTGTTATGGGATTCTTTTCCAATACTCTTTCTTTTATTAGAGTTGGAGCTTTTGCGATTAACCATGTCGGACTTTTTATGGCATTTCACGCTTTAGGACAAATGCTAGGTTCAAATTTTGGAAATATATTTATGATTGTTTTAGGAAATATATTTATTGTTTGTCTTGAAGGACTTATAGTTTTCATTCAAGCAATAAGATTGGAATATTATGAATTATTTAGTAAATATTTTAATGGCGAAGGAATAAATTATGAACCATTAAAGGTAGATTTAAAAGAAGAAATTTAGGAGGAAAATTATGAAAATTACTTTATTATTAATAACATTAGGAATAGGAACAACTATTTTAACAGGTATATCTTATTTAAGAAAAGGAAAGAAAACAACAAAATCAGGATTAAAAAAGGCAATAGCAATTAATGTCGTTTCGATTTTAGCTTTATTTTTAATGGGACTTGTTCCAGATATTGCATTTGCAGCTGAAACTACACAAAAAACAGCAAGTTCAGCGAGTGGAATGGGATATTTAGCAGCTGCTTTATCAACTGGTCTTGCAGCAATTGGTACAGGAATTGGTGTTGGTCAAGCAGGTTCAGCAGCAATCGGTGCCGTTTCAGAAGATTCTTCAATTTTAGGTAAAACACTTATTATTCTTGGACTTGCAGAAGGTATTGCAATTTACGGACTTATAATTTCAATTATGATTTTACAAAGAGTTTAGGAGAATTCTATGATAAGTTATCTTATATCTGATAATACAGATACACTTGTAGGAATGAGATTAGCCGGTATAACTGGAGTTGTTTTAAAGACTAGGGAAGAGGCTTTGGAAGAATTTAATGATTGTCTAAATAATAAGGAAATTGGAATTTTAATTTTAACTGAAAATATTTTTAACCTTATTAGCGAAGAAGTTATGGAAGTTAAATTAAAAAATACTTTTCCACTTATAGTTGAGATACCGGATAGAACAGGTTTGAAAAGAGATCCAAATTTCATTACAAACTATATAAACGAATCAATAGGAATTAATATTTAAGGAGAAATCTTATGATAACAATTGAAGATAAGATAGAGTCATTCAAAAGAATACTAAATGAAGAAATTGATGAAAAGTATGATGAAGAATTGAAAAAAATTGCTTCTGAAACTGAAAGATTAATTACAGAATATAAAGCTAAAAAATATGAAGAAATTGAAAAATTAAAGAGAGAATATAGAACAAAACTTGAAAATAAGACAGATAAGATTCGTTCAAAGACTTTAAAAGAGGGACAAGATATCATTTTAAATATGAACAAAGAAATTTACGATGAATTTTTTAAAGCTCTGAAAGAAGAATTAAATACATTATATATGACTGAAAAAGGCGAAGAATATTTAAAAAACACATTAAAAAATGTGAAGTCAGAAATAAATTCTAATGATATTGTTTATGTTTATGAAAAAAGTTTTGAAAGAGATAAGGAAATAATAAAAAATGTCTTAGGAGATATTAAGGTTGAAAAAAGTCTTGATATAAAAGTTGGTGGTTTTGAAATAGAAAATGCGGAAAGAACTTATAGATTAAATTATTCACTTGATTTTCTATTGACTACAAAATACCAAAAGATTTTAGCTAAGTTGAAAAAAGAATTAGGAATAAACAATTAATTAATAATTGTAATGAGGAGAAAGGTAATGTGTAATATACCTAAAATAATTGATATAAATGGTCCTGTTGTTAAAGCAGACAGTATGGGAATTTACAAAGTTAGAGATATGGTTTTGGTTGGAGATAAAAAGCTAATCGGAGAAATCATATCTATTGACGAAGATGTGGCGACTATACAAGTTTACGAAGAAACACAAGGACTAAAAGTTGGAGAAACTATAGAAAGTACAAATGTTCCACTATCAGTAACATTAGGTCCAGGAATTATAGGAAATATATTTGATGGTATTCAAAGACCGCTTGAAAAAATATATTCAATGACAGGAGAATTTATTGCAGAAGGAATAGGTCTTGTGTCTATTGATAAAGAAAAACAATGGGATGTTGAAATGCTTGTTAAAGTTGGTGATAAATTATCTGCGGGAGAAATTTTTGCAACAACTCAAGAAACAAGTTTTATAGAACATAAAATTTTAGTTCCACCAACTGTCAGTGGTGAAGTAATTGAAGCTTTACCATCAGGGAAATATAATTTAGAAACTGATTTAGTAACAATAAAAGATGAAGATGGAAAAATTCATAATTTAAAAATGTATCATCAATGGCCTGTAAGAATACCACGTCCAATAGATGTGAGAATGCCAATTTCAAGACCTTTAGTAACAGGACAAAGAGTACTTGATGTTTTCTTTCCAATAGCAAAGGGAGGAACTTCAGCACTTCCGGGTGGATTCGGTACAGGAAAAACTATGACTCAACATCAACTTGCAAAATGGTCTGATGCTGATATTATAGTTTATATCGGCTGTGGAGAACGTGGTAATGAAATGACAGATGTTCTTGAAGAATTTCCAAAGTTAATTGACCCAAGAACTTCAAAACCGCTTATGGAAAGAACAATTTTAATAGCAAATACTTCAAATATGCCAGTTGCTGCCCGTGAAGCTTCAATTTATACTGGAATAACTATTGCAGAGTATTATAGAGATATGGGTTACCATGTTGCAATAATGGCTGACTCAACTTCAAGATGGGCAGAAGCGTTAAGAGAAATTTCTGGAAGACTTGAAGAAATGCCTGCAGAAGAAGGATATCCAGCATATCTTCCTTCAAGAATTGCACAATTTTATGAAAGAGCGGGTTATGTTGAAACTCTTTCCAAAAGAGAGGGTTCAATTACAGTAATTGGTGCTGTTTCTCCACCAGGTGGAGATTTTTCTGAACCGGTAACTGAAAATACTAAAAGATTTGTTTCAGCTTTTATAGGTTTGGATAAGAATTTAGCATATATAAGACACTATCCTGCTGTAAACTATCTTACAAGTTATAGTGGTTATACTTCATTGATTAAAGAATATTATGATGAAAATGTATCTCCTGAACTTTTAAAATTAAGAGCAAAGATGATGGAACTTCTTTCAGAGGATAATAAATTGAACCAAATTGTTCAATTAGTTGGTGAAGATGTTTTACCAAATGATCAAAGAATTGTTATAGAAATTGCTAAAGTTTTAAAAAAGGGATTTTTACAACAAAATGCAATGCATGAAACAGACAGTTATGTTCCTTTGAAAAAACAATTTGAAATGTTAAAAGTAATAGATAATTTATATATGAACTGTACTTTAGCTGTAAAACAACAAGTTGCCCTTACTCGTATAAAAAATGATGATTTATTTGAAGAAGTTATTAAGATGAAATATAATATTCCAAATGAAAACTATGATGAAGCATTTGAAAAGTTAAATGCAAAAATCAATAGCTATTATACTGCTTTGATAGACGAAAATCAGGGAGAGTAGGTGATAATTATGCAAAGACAATATTTAAAACTAGAAAAAATAGATGGACCTTTGATTGTGCTTAAAGGTGTAGATAATGTCAGCTATGATGAAATGATGGATATAGTAATAGATGGAAGTGAAAGAAGAAGAGCCAAGGTTGTTAGAATTCAAGGAGATAAGGTAATTGCTCAAGTTTTTGAAGGTACAACTGGAATTTCAACACAAAATTCTGCTGTTACTTTTACAGGAACTCCACTTGAAATTTGTCTTAGTAAAGATATTTTAGGAAGAACTTTTAATGGTGTGGGAGAACCAATTGACAATGGAGATTATATTATTTCAGAGAAAAAATATAATGTAAATGGAAGACCTATGAATCCCGTTGCTAGAGAATATCCAAGAGATTATTTGGAAACAGGAATTTCTGCAATTGATACTCTTACTACTTTAATTAGAGGACAAAAACTTCCGATATTTTCATCAAATGGTTTGACACATAATGCATTAGCGGCTCAAATAGTTAGACAATCCAAACTAAAAAATTCTGATGACAAATTTGCAATAGTATTTGCAGGAATGGGAATTAAATATGATGATTATGAGTTCTTTAAAAGTGCATTTGAAGAATCAGGAGCATCATCCAGAGTTGTTTCATATATAAATCTTGCTGATGCACCAATTGTTGAAAGAATTTCAACACCTAGAACTGCATTAACTGCTGCAGAATATCTTGCCTTTGAAGAAGGAATGCATATTTTAGTAGTTATGACTGATATTACAAGTTATGCAGAAGCTTTAAGAGAAATTTCTTCTGCAAGAGAAGAAGTTCCTAGTAGAAAGGGATATCCAGGATATTTGTATTCAGATCTTTCTACATTATATGAAAGAGCAGGAATGGTGAAGGGAAAGAAAGGTTCAATTACTTTAATTCCTATATTAACAATGCCTAATGATGATATAACACATCCAATTCCTGACCTTACAGGTTTTATTACTGAAGGACAAATAGTTTTATCAAGGGAATTATTCCAAAAGAATATTTATCCACCTGTAAATATTTTGCCTTCACTATCAAGGCTTATGAAAGATGGTATTGGAGATGGATATACAAGAGAAGATCATGATCAGGTACAATCTCAATTATTTGCACTTTATTCAAAAGTTATCGAAGTTCGTTCGCTATCACAAATAATTGGAGAAGATGATTTAACACAAATAGATAAAATTTATATGGAATTTGGTAGACAGTTTGAACAAAACTTTTTAAGTCAAGATTTTGATGAGTCCAGAACTATTGAGGAATCACTTGATATTGCTTGGGATTTATTCAAACTATTCCCTAAAATTGAATTGGACAGATTGGAAAGTAAATATATAGAAAAATATGGAAGGTGGTAATATGATTCAAAATATTGCTCCTACAAAGTCAAATCTATTAAAAATCAAACAGGATTTAAAATTATCTAAGGTAGGCTATAATCTAATAGATAAAAAAAGAACTGTACTAATAAAAGAAATGATGCAACAAATTGGAAAGGCAAAAGAAATTCAAGAAGATGTAAAAGTACTATTTGAAAAGGCATATTCAACATTAGAAGAAGCAAATATAACTATGGGAGTTATGAATGTGCAAGACATTTCCTTATCAATAGATAAGTCAGAAAATTTTGAAATTTCTTATAAATCCATTATGGGACTTGATGTTCCAAGTGTAAAATACGAGCATGGAACTTTAAGACCACATTATGGAATGTATATGACAAGTCCTGCAATTGATGAAGCTATAAAAATGTTTCAAAAAATAAAAAGACTAGTATATAGACTTGCGGAGACTGAAAATACAGTTTATAAACTGTCTATAGAAATAAAAAAGAATCAAAAAAGAGCAAATGCTTTGGATAAAATACAAATTCCTAATCTTGAAGAAACGGAAAAGTATATTTCAGAAGTTCTTGAGGAAAAAGAAAGAGAAGATTTTTATAGATTAAAAAAGATTAAAAAAAAGAAAAATGCGTAATGTTAAGGAGCAAATGCTCCTTTTTTTCTTGCTAATATATGTTTAATGTGTTAAAATACTTTTATAGATTAATAGTAAAAGGTGAAGTTATGAAAAGATTAATTAATATATTCTTTAATGACAATATAAAGTCATTAGAGGCATTCATAAAAACGAAGGAACTATTTGAAAAAAGAGGTTTTGAAGTTTCTGAAACTTTTAAAGAAGAAGCTGAATTGAGTATTTGCATAGGTGGAGACGGTGCTTTCTTAAGAGGAGTTCATAATTCCGATTTTCCAAAAGTTCCTTTTGTCGGAATAAATACCGGAACACTTGGTTTTTTTCAAGAAATTAGTTTTGATAAAATAGAAAAATTTATAGACGATTATATAGATGGAAAATATATTGTTGAAAAAATTAGATTACTGGAGTGTACTTTAAAGACAAACGATATTATATTTTCGAATAAATGTTTAAATGATTTTGTTATTAAATCAAACAGTTCAGAAATAATTCATTTAGATGTTTATATAGATGATAATCATCTTGAAACATTTGCAGGAGATGGTTTAATAATCTCAACACCTTCAGGAAGTACTGCTTATAATATGTCTGCAGGAGGAAGTATTATGTATCCAACTTTGAGAGGTTTTCAATTAACTCCTTTGGCTCCTATATTTTCTAAAGTATATAGGACGATTTCAAATTCATTGGTGATTCCTGATATATCAACCTTAAAAATAGTTCCGTTGGAAAATCAACACAAAAAAATTAGTTTTGTTGCAGATGGGATTGAAAAAGACTATACAGATGTATCATATTTTGAATTTAAAAAATCAAGATTTAAATTGTATAAATTGGTATTCAATGAAAACTGGTACTGGATAAATATGAAAGACAAGTTCTTATAAAAAAATCTTATAATTTTACGAATATCCATAGAAAATTAATATAAGTAAATTGTTGAAATTTTATATAAATATGATATAATATAGATAGATATAAGGCGTAAATAAATAATTGTATTACATAAATGTATAATAATGAGTTTATTTAGTTGCTTTTTCATATAATGTTCCGATATAAAACAGAGAAGATAAGTCGTTTGTACTTGTCTTTTTTGTTATCTTAAGAAAATAACAAATAGGAGAAAGTTTATGGAAATGAGAAGAAAAGACAGAGAATTAAGTATAGAAGAAGGAAAAGAATTACTAAAAAATGGAGAATATGGAGTACTTTCAACGTCCGATAATTGCAATCAGCCTTATGGTATACCGTTGAGTTATGCATATTTTGATGGTGTAATATATATTCATTGTACAAATCAAGGTGGATATAAATTAAAAAACATAGAAGAAAATTCTAAAGTTTCTTTTACGGTAGTAGATAAAGTTGAAAGACAAGCGAGTCAATTTTCTACAAAATATATGTCCGTTATTGTACTTGGAGAAATAACTATAGTTAACAATGAAGAAAAACTTAAAGGTATTAAATCAATATTATATAAATATTCACCTGATTTTATAGAATCCGGAATGAAATATATTGAAAAAAGTTTCGATAAGATTCATGTTCTAAAAATAAATATAAAAGAAATAACTGCTAAAGGTAAAAAATAATTGATATTATATAAAAATTTTATAAAAAAACTTAAAAATATGACAAAAAGGTATTGACTGATAGGGCGAAGGCTGATATAATATTAAGGCACTTAAAGAGCGGCATAATAATAAGTTATCATAATATAAGTTTTAAAAGGTTTGAAGGCAAAAAAAAGATAAAAAAGTGTTGACAAACGAAAATAATAGTGATATAATAATAAGGTCGCAACAAGAGTGACACGAACCAAGAAAAGTAAACAGTGATAAGAACTTTGAGAGTACAAAGAGAAACAATAATTTAGGTGTAAAAAAGTCAGCGAGAGCAGACGAACTTTAAATAGAGAGTTTGATCCTGGCTCAGGACGAACGCTGGCGGCGTGCTTAACA
>OKRW01000012.1_pt1 | contig 175154 bp, 157 predicted proteins | sample 1601151 | NCBI WGS metagenome assembly OKRW01 (sample SAMEA3541471, study PRJEB24748) | human gut metagenome | biome: human gut; feature: human-associated habitat; material: faeces | place: China | collected 2012 | reverse complement strand
ACCGCGACGGGATCATGCTCCTGCTCAGCATGGATGATCGCGACTGGGCGATGTTCTGCTACGGCTCACACTGCGAGTATGCGTTCAACAGCTATGGTCAGCAGAAACTGGAAAAGGTATTCCTTGATAACTTCGGTGAAAACGACTGGTACGGCGGCTTTGAGGATTACATCAAAGAATGCAGCGTCTATCTGGAAAAAGCAGCCTCAGGAAAGCCGGTTCGAGCGAGTTTGTTTTTTCCGATCCTTATCGTGATCGGTCTTTCCCTACTGGCAGCAGCCGTGATCGTCGCTGTGATATGGCAGAAAATGGAAAATGTATCGAAAAAAGCAACCGCTAACGCCTATGTTTCCGCGGGACTTCAGCTTACAGAGCAAACAGATCATTTTACCCATAAGACGACCTCCAGCCGGAAAATTGAGCGCAGCTCTTCCGGCGGCGGGAGCAGCCAAAGCGAATCCGGCGGAGGCGGTTCCGGCCGAAGCGGAAAATTCTGAAAGGAGTGGCTATGAAAATAACACCCAGACGCATGTTCGCGCTATTGCTGGCACTGGTTCTGTTATTGTCGCTTTGCGCCTGTACGCAGAAGACGCAAACGGAGCCTGACGAACCCAAAATAAATACTGCCCACAAAAAAACTCCGGAAAGCCAACAGGAGGAAGCTGTATTACAGAGCAACGGGAACGATTTTGTATCACAGGATAAGACCGTGGACACACCGCCGGTGCAATACGCGTTTTCACAGGAGGCAGAGACATCGCTTGGATGGTTGCGCGACAGGATTGATTTTCCGACGACAATGTTTGGTGCGGCGTATCTCGGCTATGTCGGCGGTCTGTTTGATGAGGGTTTGGAGGCGGGTTTCCCTGCGTGGCTGCAGGAAACCAATGAGGCAATGCTCCTCGAATACCCCTTTATCGCAGAGATCAACGATGAACACATCATCGGCAGCGCGGGGCATCTGTACTGCATTGTGCCGGTCGACGAGAACGCGACGGTTGCAATCAACCGTGTGCAGTGGAACGAAAAAACACAGACCGATGAGGTCACAGAGGTTCTCTACCGGTCAGAGAGCGGCGAACCGGTGCTGCTCTTTGCGAATCTTGACGGCATTGCGCATGAGGCCGACACCCAGGTTTTTATCACCGACAACAACGGGAACACCTGCCAATGGTATCCCTCGCTTGATGCGATGAGCCATCTTGCACCGTGTACATCGGAAGCCGGTGACTATCTTTCGTTCGATTTTACGGAATATGCCTGGTATGACATCCCATCCGAATTTGCCGGTTGGCTTTCTGACGGCTGGACAGGCATGACCGCGCTTGGCCTTGCCGGATCGCAGAGTACAGGCATGGGCTGGATCACAGAAACCATGGTAGAGGAAACCGGCCGCTATGCCTATTTCTCGCTGCGCTTCTATCTCGAGGATGAGACGGGGGGTACAGTCGATCTGGAGTGGACATACGAAGACAGCAACGACATTGAGGAGATGTGGAGCGGTTTCTGGGCGATTCAAACGATTCCGGACGGGCCAAGCTATGTGACGCTCAGCTTGTCGCTTGTGGGCGGTAACAGCTATGGTGTCACGGACGGCCCGGTGTATCTGTGTGAGAAGTATCCCCTCCTGATCAGCCCGAGCGGCACGGAGCTGCTGGTCGGCGCAGGTGAGAGCGGCGTGTGTCTGCCGTTCATGTCGCAAAGCACAACAGCATGTGTGCTGACACAGGCCGCAGGATAGAAAGCGTGCAGGAAGCAAACTGCTTTGAGGTTTGCATTCACAAATTCCGTTTGGTAGCAATCTACCGTCCAAGTCCATGTCCGGGGCAATAACCTGTTCGGTTCACAGTATCAATGTAAGCTACCGCTCAAGACACAGCTTCCCTCGGAGATCGCCGCTGCCGCATTTCGGAGTTTTAAAGAATGGCAATAGAGAAAGTACAGGATGCTGTGGAGGAGATTCGTGGTCGCTTTGGCAAGAGCGCCATCTCTTACGCCTGCTTCATAGGCGATTTAAAAATGCCCACAGACGGAAGAGATAAAGTCAAAATGCCGGGGCTAATGTATCAATAAACGATGTTTTTCAAATATTTTCTGCTTTATGTCCGTGCTATGAAGCGCTGAAAGCGAAAGCGGCGAAGTTTGACGCGGCGGAAGAAGCAGGAAAGACCGATTTGCAAAAGGCGCAGGGCTGCCGGGATCTCCGATCGAGCTCTGCGCCTTTTTTATTTTCAGAAAAATAGCACCCCGGGCCGAAGGATGGGTGACCGCGGGGCGCTTGACAGATTTACAATTGAATTATATAAAACCGTAAAGGAAATGTCAATAGAAAATTCGAAAAATGTGGATATTTTTCATGTTTTTAACCTGCTTTTAACGTATTCTTTTCTTTTATCTTTGCAGAAGTCTATTGCAAACCGACACGCAGCGTGGTACAATCGACTTAAAGAAGTACGTGGAGGAGATTTTGTCGTGAACATGAAAGCAATCGGTTCCGCCATTGTAATCATCTTGGCCGCCATAGTCGGGCTATTCCTCGGTGCTGCCATGAACGACGGGTTAAGCGGCTCCATACTGCTCGCGGTCATCGCAGGGTTCGTCTGTGTGATCTATACGATTGAAAACAGCGGCAAGAAGTAGGGGATTTTTTATGATTTTACGGTTTAAACAGCGCTTTTTTTCATGGTTTGACAGCTATGATATTTACGATGAGAACAGCAACACGGTGTATGTCGTCAAAGGGCAGTTCTCCTGGGGACACTGCCTGAAAATTTTTGACGCTTACGGCGAAGAGATCGGCACGGTAAAAGAGCGCATCTTCACGTTCATGCCGAAATTCGAAATGTATTTTAAAAACCAATATGTCGGCTGCATCAGCCGCGAATTTGCACTTTTCAAGCCGAAATACAACGTAGAATGCAACGGCTGGCATGTGGAGGGCAACGTTTTGGAGTGGGATTATACCGTTGTTTCCGGAAGCGGTCACGATGTAGCAAGCATCTCCAAAGAGCTGTTCAACTGGACGGACACGTACCTTTTGAACATATACGACCCCGCAGACGCACTGTGCGTTTTGATGATCGTGCTTGCGATCGACGCCGAAAAGTGCAGCCGAAATAACGGCTAAACGCTATTTTCTGTACAGAAAAGACCTCCGCTCAAGACTGTTTGGCCCGAGCAGAGGTCTTTTCTTTTCCCAAAATTTAAAATGCGTAGAACAAAATGCCGAGACCGGCGGAAAGCACGATCATCAAAATGGGCGAGGGTGCTTTCTTTTTAAAGTGCTTATAGCCAAAGTGCAAAGTAATCAGCAGCAGCAAAATCACAACACCGCGCAGATCGACCTCGGGGGCGCTTCGTATGGTTGTAAAGCCGAATAGCGTGCTGAGACCCATCGTCAGCGCCGTAGCCAAAATGAGCGCCACCACGCACGGACGCACGCCGGAGAGAAACGCCTGTACACCGGCGTATTTCAGCAGATTACTCAACACTGCCGCAATGAGCAAAATAATGACGAACGAGGGAAGCACCACGCCCAAAGTCGCGAGCAGACTGCCCAACACGCCGCCTTGCGAAGAGCCGATGAACGTCGCCATGTTGACGGCAAGCGGGCCGGGGGTCGATTCGGACACCGCAATGAAGTTGATAAACTCGCTTTCCGTGAGCCAGTGATTCGAGAGCACGGCTTCGCGGATGAGGGAGATCATGCCGTAGCCGCCACCGAACGACACTGCGCCAATCTCAAGGAAGGTCAGGAATAATTTAAAATAGATCATTTCACGTCACCACCTTTTCCATGCAGGCGCTGTATGAAGTAGGCCGCAAGACCAACCACACCGCTAAGCAAAATAAAGTAGATGGACGAAAACGAAACAGCGAAAACGGAAAACGCTATCATGCAAACCGCTACGCCTGTGACAAGCACGGTGTTGAACGCCGTCTTTTCAAGACTTTTCAGCATGCGCACACCGGCGGAAAAGATGAGGTACACAACGCACACCTGAATTCCGCGGAACGCGTAGGAAACGAATTTCAAGCTCAAAAACTGGTCAAAGAATAGGGAAATAAGGTAGATGATGACAAACGAAGGGATACACACCCCAAGCGTAGCCGTCGCCGCGCCGGGCACACCGGCAATGTGATAACCGATATACGTTGCGCTGTTAATCGCTATCGGGCCCGGTGTAGACTCCGCAATCGCGATCATGTCGAGGAACTCTTTTTTATCAATCCACTTTTTCTTTGCGATAAATTCATTTTCCAGCAAGGCAACCATCGCATAGCCGCCTCCGAACGTGAAAGCGCCGATCTTCAAAAATGTGAGGAACAGCGTGCATAGTTTTTTCATTTTTCAACCCCATTTTCTGCTGATTTAAACACGATAATCATACACCGTTTCACCGAAAAAAGCAATAAAAGAGGAAGCAGGCACACCTTTCGATGTGTTCCTACTTCCTTTGCTTTATTTTAAATTACTTAGAGAAGAGGTTTGCCACACGGTTCCAGAAGCTGTCTTTGGTTTCAGTCTCGGTCGTGGTTTCTTCCATGGTGCTCGTGCTGTTGCTGCTCGAGTCCGTTGCGGTGCGCATTACGTAGCTTACGGTCATATCCGTACCGTCTGCGCGGCCGGAGCCCTTGAAGCTGTCCGCATGATTCTTCATGATGTCAATCACGCGTGCCAGCGTGGAATCCGGGTCGGTGATTTCGCTGAGGCCGTCGAGCTTATCATTGATTGTATCGGAGAACTCTGTCATGCCGTCGCTGAGTTCAGACGTGCCGTCTTTAAGTTCTGCGCCGCCGGTCTGGAACTGACCGATCGCATTCGATACGGTCTTGCTGGAGGAAGAGAGCGTCTCCATGCCACTGAGCAGTTGGTTGGTGCCTGCATCGAGCGTGCCTACGCCGGTTGCGAATGCAGAGGTGCCGGTTGCAAGCTGAGAAGCACCGCTGCCAAGCTTTGCAGCACCGTCGGAAATCGCGTTGGCCGCACCGACAACCGTGTCGGTATCTGCCGGATTCTCTGCGTTATACAGCGCGCCGGTCAGCGTATCAACACTGTCCATCATTTCGCCTGCCTGCGAGGAGAGGTCTTTGAATTCACCCATCAAACTCTTGAGCTCATCGGTGTTAATGTCCGGAATTGCCGCTGCAACCTGCTGCACAGCGCTCTGCTTTGCCGCCGCAAGTTTCTCGGAAGTAGTTACTTTTTCCGTAACAGCCGGGGCAACCTGTTCAGCAACCTTCGGGCCGACAGTGCTTGCAATCGTATCCGAATCAATATCGTTTACAACCTGACCCATTGCCGTTTTTACAGCAACTGTTGCTGCGCCGGAAAGTTTTGCTGTAACTGTATCGGTAATTTCGCTACTCGGGGAAGCCGGAGCATCGATTTTTGCTGAAATTGCATTTATTTGATCCTCAGTAAGGCCTAAACTCGAATCACTTAAAAGTTCTTTGAGTGCCGTCTTATAACCGCCTTGGAATACATCGGTCGAAAGTGCAGCTGCCTGATCTGCTACCTGATCTGCGCCGACTGCCGCATTATCGGCCGCTTGCTGAACGTTGCCTTTGATTACTTCCGCCGTCTTCTGAGAAGCAACTGTTGCCGCATTGCTTGCAGCAGCTTCGGAAGCCGCTTTCGCTGCGCCGCTCGCCGCGCCATCGAAAACCTGTTCAGCGCCTGCGCCGAGCTGTGCTTTGAGTGCTGTCATATCCGGGATTTCAACGGTCTCCAGCTTACCGGAAAGCTCGGCCATTTTGTCTTCAAGCGCGGTCTTCTTTTCGGAAGCCTCTACAAGGCCCGGGACAAGCTGCTGATTCATGACGCCCGCAAGCTGTGCGGTACTGCTCTGCAGCTGAATAGCGCCGAGGGAAAGCTCGCCGGTCTTTGTTGCCAAGAGCTGTGCGTTTTCAAGCAGGTTTTCCGTGCCGTTTGCAAGGGTCTGTGTGCCGTTCAAAGCGCTGTCCACGCCGGCATCGAACTGGCTGTAACTCGAAGCAAACGTGTCAAGGCTTTCGACAAGTGTGCCCACAGCGTCATCCAATGCGCCGGAACCATCCTTCAGCTGATCGATTGCATCGGTCAGTTCATCCATCGTGTCGCCAAGCTCGTCGGAAACCTCATCGAGGTCGAGGTCGGAAAGGCTAGGAGCCGCGGCGAAGAGAAACGTCGGGACGGTGCAGTCCGTAACATCCGCTTCGAGGGTAAGGGTATCGAGCATCAGGTCGTCAAGCTTATCAAAGCTGTCGGGGAGCAGGTCGCTGACGGCTTCCTTCATGCCCGGCATCGCAAGGTAGCAGGCAACCTGTGTTTTGGAATCAGACTCCACAAGACCGTGCTCTGTCGTGATGTTCTTGAAGTTTTCGCTCGGCAGCACAGCCGCTGCAACGGTGAAAAACGGGGTATAGACGGTGCGCTTTTTACCGTTTACGGTCACTTCTTCGCCGGTGTTGTTCGTCAGCTTAACAGTTGCGACAAGGTGGCCGCTCTGACCTTTGAGTTCATCGGCCGTAACCGCCTTGCCGTCCAGCGTATACTCGATGGAAACACCGACCGGCGCCTGTGTGCTGTTCTTGCCCTGATAATAAATATCGGTTTCGTCCGTCGTCCACTTGAGCGTATTGCCGGACTGTTCCGGCATCACGTCGCTCTTGAGGTTCTGGATATCGGAAAGGCCGCTTTCGTCGGTAACGGCATCAAAACCGTCATCGCTGTGCAGCCAATCGCTGGTGATCTGCTCCTGCACGGAACCGTCTGCGTTCAGGATGAGATAAGAGGTTTCTTTTTTCTCAACGGCAGCATCCGCCGCGAAGGCCGGGGCAGCGCAGCCGAGGAGGAGAAGTGCGGAAATCGTAGCCGCAACGGATTTTGTAAGATACTTACTCATATTGATCGAGATCCTTTCTCTGAATCGATTATGCCTTTTTCTCGGTGATTTCGGGCTTTTTCAGCCAATGGAACGTGGTCTTTCTGAGGATTGGCTCCGTAATGACGAGCAGTGCCGGCAACACAAGCAGGATAACTGCCATACTGATGAGTGCGCCGCGGCTGATGAGCTTGCACAGCACGCCGATGAGCTCCATACGGGAGACGAGGGACACGCTGAACGTTGCCGCGAAGAAGGTGAGACCGCTTGTTAAAATACTCTGACTGCACTGTTCAACGGCAATTTGAGCCGCTTCCTTTGCAGTGTGACCCGCGTTACGCTCTTCGCGGAAACGCGTGGTCATGAGGATTGCATAGTCGACCGTTGCACCAAGCTGAATGGTGCCGATAACGATGCTTGTGATAAACGGCAGCGTCGTGCCGGTGAAGTACGGAATGCCGAGGTTGATCATGATGGCGCTTTCAATCGCCGCAACGAGCAGCACCGGAACAGAAGCGGAGCGGAACACGATGGCGATAATGACGAACACGACGATGATACTTGTGATGTTGACGTTATTGAAGTCGACATCCGCAACCTCGATCAAATCTTTCGTCATCGCACCTTCGCCGGTGATGACGCCGTTCGGGTCGTACTTTTTCACAATATCGATCATTTCGGAAAGCTGGTTATTTTGCTCGTCACTGCCGCTCTTATAAGAGGAGTTTGCAAGGATCATCTTGTGGCCGCCGGCCTCGAAGATGTCGCGCACGTCGTCAGGAATAAACATTTCCGGGATCGCGCCGCCGACGAATTTTTCATAGCTCAAAACCTGGTGAATGCCGTCCACGCCGCTCAACTCATCGGAAAGATCGGAGAGATTTTTTTCGGAAAGGGTATCGTCCACAATGATGAAGTGGGACGTTGTCATATCGAAGTCTTCCTTCAAGCGGTTCGTACCCGCAATGCCGGGAAGATCCTGCGGAAGCGCATCAAAGATCGTGTAGTAAACGGAAGTCTTTGACTGTGCAATGAAGAACGGAATGAAGATTATGATAAACGCAATCAAAATCGGCACACGGTGCTTCACGACGAAGTTCGAGGTACGCTTGAGCTTCGGGATGAACGTGCGGTGCGCGTGCTTTTCAATGGCACGACGGAACGTCATGATAAGGGACGGTAAAACCGTGATGGTGCAGATAACGCCGAGCAGAACACCCTTTGCCATGACGATGCCGATGTCTTCGCCGAGCGTAAGCTGCATGGTGCACATGGCAAGGAAGCCCGCAATCGTTGTAAGGGAGCTGCCGGTAATGGAGGAAAACGTCTTTTTAATAGCCGCCACCATGGCGTCCTCATCGGATGCCGCCGTCAGCTTTTCTTCTTCGTAACGGTGCAGCAGGAAGATGGAGAAGTCCATCGTAACACCGAGCTGCAGGACTGTTGCCAATGCTTCCGTAATGTAGCTGATTTGGCCGAGGAAAATGTTCGTGCCGAAGTTATAGACGATCGGGAACAGCATGCCGAGCATGAAGATAAGCGGCACAATCGTTTCTTTCAGGCTGAGGAACAGAATCAGCAACGAAGCGCCCACAGCGCAAAGAATATACAAGGGCATTTCTTTATTGATGAGGCTCTTGGTATCTTCCAAAATAGCCGACATACCACCGATGAAGCAATCTTTATTCAAGATGTTCTTGATTTGCTTCTGTGCGTTCATCGTTCTGGCATCTGCGCTCGGGGCATCGAACTGAACGATAAGCATCGTTGCGCCGGAATCGTTATAGAAGAACTTCTGAATATCGCTCGGAAGCATTTCCTTCGGCGTCGTCACGTCGATAAAATCGCTCGTCCACATGACCTTCTGTACGCCTTCGACCCCTTCAAGATCGCTTTTCAGTTTTAAGGTATCAGGCGTAGACATGTTTTCAACCGTAATCATGGAAACCGATGCCATATTGAAGTCATCCTCCAAATACGTCTCGCCGATCATGGAATCCAGATCTTTCGGCAGGTAGGTCAAAATATCGTAGTTAATGTAGGTGCCGAGCGCACCGAACACCGAGGGGATCAAAAGCAGAACCGCTAAAACAAGAATCAGCTTTCTGCGCTTCACGATCCATCGTGCAAAGTGCTCCATTTAGCACCGCTCCTTTCATTCGGGAACCATCCCGTTTATTTCGTTATGTAGTTTAGTCCAAAAATGACCAATAGTCAATATTAAAAACAACGAACTGTGTGTACAAAATGAATTGACTATTAGTCATTTTATTCAAATCTGTACAAAATGTTGTTTTTGGCTTGCTTTTTACGGTGTATCCGCCTTATACTATAAGACAAATAAAGGGATTACACAGTTAGATTTGAATGTTGGGAGGCCACAGCCATGCGCGGCGGTGTTGAACAGAAAAAAGAACAGAAAAAGGAGGGGCTGCTCGAGGCAGCCTATCAGCTTTTCCTTGAAAAGGGCGTTAACAAGACCTCGGTCGATGAGATCGTAAAGAAAGCGAACGTCGCAAAGGGTACGTTTTATCTGTATTTTCACGATAAAACCCAGCTTCTGCAGCAGCTCACATACCGCATTTCCGCGCGTGTTTTGAGTGAGGCCTATGAATATGCGGAAGAGCATAAGACCGGCGTTTTTGTAGAAGACATCATCCTCATGGTCGATTACATCGTGGAATACTTTAAAAGAAGCCGTCTGACACTGCGGCTTTTAGAGCGCAATTTCTCTTGGCCGATGATTGAAAAGCAGCTTGATCTAAGAGAAGACCCGTTGTGGGACAAGCTTGTCACTGCCATTGAGAGCAGCTCGCTCGCCGTGGGCTGCACAGAAGATGTCTTATATAAGCGCGTGTTTTTGGTGGTTGAGCTCATCGGTTCCACTTGCTTTGCCACGATGATTGAAAATAAACCGGATACAATAGACAACATGAAGCCCGTGCTTTACGACATGGTGCGTAAGATGCTTGCGTAATGTAAAGCGCATCGACTTTGTAAAGTTAAGTTGCTTTGTAAAGTCATATTGACTTACACATAAACCTCCCGGGGCCGGTTTAAAACTCGCCCCGGGAATTTTCTATGTTCGATTGAACTTTTTCGCAAGATATAGTAAAATAGAAACCGAAAAATGAGAAAACACAGAACCAACAGAACGGAGATCATTTGAACCTATGGATAAATCGGAAATCCTTGCACTGCGCCGCGCAGTGCTGGAAAAAGACTTTGCACGCATGAATGACCGCCAAAAGCAAGCCGTGTTCACCGTAAACGGCCCGCTGCTCATTTTGGCAGGCGCAGGCAGCGGAAAAACAACGGTGCTCATCAACCGCATCGCAAATATCCTGCGCTACGGCGACGCGTACAACAGCACCTATCTGCGTGACGATCTCGATGAAAATGATATTGCCGCGTGCAAAGCTTATATTGAAAACGGCGCGCCGCTCACAACGGAATCGCAGGAGCATTTAAGTGTTTCCGCATGCGCACCGTGGCGCATCATGGCTATTACCTTCACAAACAAAGCCGCAGGCGAGCTGAAAGACCGCCTGTGTGCCATGCTGGGCGAGACCGCCAACGACATTTGGGCATCGACGTTCCATTCCACCTGCGCGCGTATTTTGCGCCGTGACGGCGAGCGCATCGGGTATTCCTCGCACTTTACGGTGTACGATACCGACGACCAGCGCCGCTTGATGAAAAGCATTTTAAAAGAGCTCGATATTTCGGAAAAAAACATCACGCCAAAATCGATTTTGAACGAGATTTCCCGGGCAAAGGATTCTTTAATCTCGCCTGCTGAGTACGCCCTCACGGTCGGCGACGATTTCAGATTAAAGATTATCTCTCGCGCGTATACAACGTACCAAAAGCGTTTGGAAGACGCCGATGCTATGGACTTTGACGACCTCATCAACAAAGTAGTGGAGCTCTTCAAAAAGTGCCCGGACGTTCTGGAATACTACCAGAACCGTTTCCGCTACCTAATGGTTGACGAGTATCAGGACACAAACCATGCGCAGTACACATTTGTGCGCATGCTGGCCGAAAAAAGCGGTAACCTCTGCGTGGTCGGCGACGACGACCAGAGCATCTACAAATTCCGCGGTGCGACGATCGAAAACATTCTGAGCTTTGAAAATACGTTTCAGAATGCGACGGTCATTCGTTTGGAGCAGAATTATCGCTCGACGCAGAACATTCTGGACGCTGCGAACGCCGTCATTGAGCATAACACTGAGCGAAAAGGCAAAACGCTGTGGACGCAGAACGGCACCGGCGCCATGATCCACCTGCACACGGCGGAAAACGAAACGGACGAAGCCGAGCGCATCACGAAGATCATCTTGGACGGCGTTGCTGCGGGGCGGAAATTCTCTGATTACGCTGTTTTGTACCGCATGAACTCACAGTCGCTGACATTTGAACGCAATTTTGCAAAGTCCGGCGTACCGCATAGAATTATAGGCGGCACGCGCTTCTACGAGCGCCGTGAGATCCGCGAGATGATCGCATATTTGAGCGTTATCAACAATCCGAGTGATGAAATGCGCCTGCGCCGCATCATCAACACGCCGAAGCGCAGCATTGGCGACCGCTCGGTCGAAGTCGCGGCGCAGATCGGTCAGCAGACGGGTGAGACACTGTTTGAGGTCGTCTCGCACGCGAAAGACTATCCCGCACTGTCCCGTGCCGCAAACAAAATGACGCTTTTCGCCGCACAGATGCAGGGACTCATCGAGCTCAACAACGACGAAAAAATCACGCTCGGCGAGCTTTATGACGAGCTTGTGGAGCGCATCGATTACCTGAATTTTCTTAAGACCGACGACCCGGAATCCGCAGAAGACCGCGCCGCGAACGTGCAGGAGCTTGCTTCCAACCTGCGCCGTTTTGAGGAGGAGAACCCCGAAGGCACGCTTTCGGATTTTCTCGAAGAAGTTTCGCTCATCACGGACATCGATAATTACGATAATAACGCCGATTCCGTCGTGCTCATGACGGTGCACTCCGCAAAAGGTCTCGAATTCCCGGTGGTGTTCCTGCCGGGCATGGAGGAAAACATTTTCCCGGGCATGGCGAGCGTATATGTACCGTCCGAAGTGGAGGAGGAACGCCGTTTAGCGTATGTCGCCATCACGCGTGCAAAAGAGGAGCTGTACATTTTCCACGCGGAATCCCGCATGATCTTCGGCATGACGAACCGCAACCGCGTTTCACGCTTTGTGGAAGAAATCCCGGAGACACTCATCGAGCACACCCGCTCCCGCGATTACAGCGCGCGCCCGGTCTCTATGCCGAGCTTCGGCGGCGCGAAGCCGTTCGGGGAAGCACCGAAAACAAAATCCGTTGCGGAAGCCGGCGGATTCACGCCGAAGCCGCGCGTAAAGCCCGCGCCTGCCGGTACATACCGCGTAGGCGATACTGTCCTGCACAAGGCGTTCGGCACGGGTCTCATCGTTTCCGCCACGCCGATGGCGAATGATACGCTGCTCGAAGTCGCGTTTGACAAAGTCGGCACCAAAAAGCTGTTTGCAAACTTCGCAAGACTGACAAAAGTATAAAAAGAGTAAGCCGTGCACCTGTTTTCAAAGTGCACGGCTTATATTATTCAAATGCGGTTCTAATTTTGTCTGCCGCAGCCACAGCCGCAGTCGCTCGCTTTCGGCGGGAAAAATTCGTCGGTCGGGAAATCAATCTTGCGGAACAGCTCGCAAGGGTTGTCGCCGGAGGTGACGCATTCCTTATCCGGAATGCAGAAATCAAACGCGGGAATGAGCATCTGCACATTCCGCACAATCTGCACGATGGTAAACAGGCCGATCGTCACGTATACGGTATTTTTCTGCTCTACCGTTTCAAACGCGCCGCCGTAACGGCTTGCAATGCAGTCCGGGATCACGCAGCAGGGCTCGCAGCCGCAGCGGCAGTGCTCGCAAAGCTTCGCGGAAAGCGCCACCGGCTGCGCGACCTGCACAGTCGCCTTGGGTAAGACCTTATTGCCCTGTAAATCGGCTTCGTCACGGCAGCTCTCGCTTGTAAACATCTTCACGTTGCCCTCACTGCCGTAGAGAATGACCTTCTTATTGAAAATTGAAATACCGCTCACGCGTTCGCAGCCCACTGTCGCGCCGCCGTACAGCTCCAAAGATACGTCAAAGAAAAACGTGAGATCAATGGAGTAATACCCGCGGTTAAAGGGGATCGGCTGCATATCAATGTACACAGAGATTACATCAACGTCCCGCACCCGCACATTAGCGGAAGCGTCCACAACGGGCTGCACCGAGGCGGGAAACAGCACACGTAAATCCTCTAAGCAGTCTTTATCTGAACAGGAATCGTAAATGCGCATGGCATCTATGCAGACGGCTTCTTTTAACGCTGCGCCGTTTTCGCAATCGGGTGTCCGCTCATTTTCAGCCATATTTGTAAACCTCCTTTGTGGTTTCTCAATGCCATTGTACGGAAAAGGGCGGGTATTGTGCCTGTCCCGCCGCTTTGCTCGGTTTTTTCGCATTGTAAGAAATTTTTCGGTTGTATATTTCGCCGCAGTTTGCTATAATGAATAGGAATGTACCGCGCTGCGGTGCAAAAAGTCGGCAAAGGCCGGCAAATTTACGCAGAAAGCAGTAAATGAAACTATGGCACTGATTGTAATTGAAGGGCTGGACGGCAGCGGCAAAGGCACGCAGGCAAAGCTTTTGTATGATTACGCCTTATCGCGCGGCCGCGCACGGCAGGTAACGTTCCCGGATTATGACTCTCCGTCTTCGTCGCTTGTAAAAATGTATCTGAAAGGCGATTTCGGAAAAGAGGCGGGAGACGTGAACGCCTACGCCGCAAGCGCATTTTACGCCGTGGATCGCTTTGCAAGCTACCGCATGAAGTGGAAAGACGATTATGCAAGTGGTGTGCCGATCATCTCCGACCGCTATGTGACGTCCAACATTGTATATCAATTAAGTAAGCTGCCAAAAACGGAGTGGAAAGCGTTCGTTTCGTGGCTTGAAGACCTGGAATATGAAAAATTCGGGCTGCCGAGGCCGGATCGCGTGATTTATCTGGATGTGCCGCCGAAAATTTCCCAAAGGCTGCTCACAGAGCGCTACGCAGGCGACACCACCAAAAAAGACATTCACGAAAGCGACATACATTATCTGCTACATTGCAGGGACTGTGCACTGTACGCCGCAGAGCATTTAAACTGGACCGTATTAAACTGCGCCGAGGGCGACACCTTGCGCAGCATTGAAGATATTCATCACGAGATCAAGGAAAAGCTGGAGGATTTATTATGATCTATGTATTTCTTGCAAACGGATTTGAAGAGATCGAAGCGCTCGCGCCCGTGGATATTCTGCGCCGCGCAGAGCTTGAAGTAAAGACCGTCGGTGTCGGCGGCAAAACAATCACCGGCTCCCACGGCATCACCGTAACAGCTGACATCGAAGAAAAAGACGTTACAACGGACGATATGGAGCTGATGATCCTGCCCGGCGGCATGCCCGGCACACTGAACCTCGAAAAATCGCCGATCGTCACAACCTGCGCGGAATACTGCGCAAAGAACGACATTTACCTTGCGGCAATCTGCGCTGCACCGAGCGTTCTCGGCCATCTCGGCCTTCTGAATGGTAAGGAAGCCATCTGCTTCCCGGGCTTTGAAGGCGAATTAAAGGGCGCCACAATCTCCGAAAAGCCGGTCTGCGTAGACGGCAAGATTGTCACGGCAAAGGGTATGGGCGTTGCCGTGCAATTTGGCTTGACGCTTGCTGGTCTCATGGTCGGCAAGGACGTTGAAAAGAAGATCCATGACGGCATTCAGTGCACGGATTGATGACCGATATAACCGAAAAAAACGCACTGCGCCGAAAAATGCGTGCGACACGCAAAGCCTGCACGGATCGCGCTACACGGGATGACTGCCTTTTGCAGCGGCTCATGGCACTTTCGGTGTACCAAAAGGCATCGTGTGTTTTGAGCTACGTAAGCTTCGGCACGGAAGCGGATACGCTCAGAATTCTCGATCGTGTACTTGCAGACGGCAAAGCGCTTTACGTACCGAAATGCGTGCCAAACACGAACCGCATGGTGTTTTACCGCATCTCGGCTTTACGCGATCTTTCGCCGGGCGCTTACGGCATTTTGGAGCCGAAAGAAGCAGAGGCATATCAAGATGAGGGAAATGCACTGTGCCTTGTGCCGGGACTGGCGTTTTCAGCAGACGGCGCACGGCTCGGGTACGGCAAAGGGTACTACGATACGTTTTTTGTACGGCATCCGGTTTTAAAGCTCGGCCTATGCTACGATTTTCAGCTCGTGCCGCAAGTGCCGGCGCAGCCGCATGATGTGCGCATGGACGGTATTTTGACCGACAAGCGGCTCGTTTTGACGGCAGATGAAGAAAGGATGGAATGAAAATATGAGTGATAACGGCAGGCGCTACGCCCCGAAGGACGCGACACCGCGCAGCCAGAATTCGCGCGAATTCAAGCTGAATCTTTCCGAAGATCAGCTCAATCACACAGACGAACTGGAGGACTTGCAGGGCTATGCCGGCAGCCGCGCACCACAGCGCGTGGAAGAAAGCTCTGCCGGTGCACGCTCCGCCCGCGCGGAACGCAATCAGAAAAAGGAAGCGAAGGAACACAAGAAAAGAAACCGTGTAAAGGCCAGAAAAAACAAGCGCATTTTCGCGTTCACGTGGCTTGCCATGGTTATTCTGGTCTCTTTAACCCTCGCTTCGTACCTGATTGGCGGCTCCAACGATTTTCTCGGTGTAGACCGCACGGATTCCGAAGTGGAGGTCACGATTCCCGAAAACGTGACGCAGGAACAGCTGACAGACATTCTTTACAAGAGCCACGCGATCGATAAGCCGGAGTTTTTCTCTCTTTTCTGCAAATTTACCACAGAAATGGAGTATTTTGAACCCGGCACGTATACGATCAAAACAAACTACGATTATAAGCAGCTTGTCAATACCTTACAGTCCGGCCCGGATCTCGGCGAAGAGATCACCGTCATGTTCCGTGAGGGCATCACGGTGCAGCAGCTTGCCGCTTTGCTGGAAGAAAACGGCCTGCACACTGCAGACGAGATCCTTGAAGCCTGCAACTCTTCGGATTACGACAGCTACTCGGATGTTGCAGCCATCACGAACACAAGTGACCGCTACTATAAGCTCGAGGGCTATCTGTTCCCGGATACGTACCAGTTCTTTGAAAACGATACGGTAGAATCGATCCTTGACCGCTTCCTCAATAACTTTGAAAATAAGCTCACCGACGAAATGCGCGATGACATTGCGAAATCCGGCTATACCACGGATCAGATCATCACGCTCGCTTCCATCATTCAGGCAGAAGCCGCAAATACGGACGACATGTATATGATCTCCGCTATTTTGCGCAACCGACTGGAAAACGGCGCGGAGCATGACATCCACACGCTGGACTGCGACTCCACAGTTTATTATCCGTACAAAACCGCGAATGACGCGCCGGAGGGCTTCGTAAGCACGTACTCCACGTATGACAACAGCGGCCTGCCGGCAGGCCCGATTTGCAACCCGGGTCTTGAAGCTATTAAGGCGGCAATCTATCCGTCCGAAGAGGGCAGCGAGTATTACTTCTTCTGCCATGACAGTGACGGCACCCCGTACTATGCTTCCACAATGGACGAGCATTTGATGAACATGGCGGAAGCCGGTCTGCTGTAACCGACACAACATTTACGATAACAAAGCTACCTGTGCCTTTCCGGCGAATTTTGTCCGGGAAGGCACAAATGCAGTAAAGGAATGAATTTCATGGAACAAAAACGATATAACGCGCCGGAGCTTCTGGCGCCGGTCGGCGATATGGAGCGCCTTATTTCTGCCGTGCGCTACGGTGCGGACGCGGTGTATCTTGCCGGTAAATCCTTCGGCATGCGCTCTGCGCCTTCCAATTTTACAAACGAGGAGCTTGAAGAAGCTGTAAAATACTGCCACGCGCAGGGCGTGAAGGTCTATGTCACCTGTAATATTCTGCCGCATAACGCAGAACTTGCCGCGCTGCCGGCGTTTCTCGAGTTTTGCCAGGCAATCGGTGTAGACGCGTTCATCATGACCGACCTCGGCGTGATGGCCATGGCAAAAAAATACGCGCCGAATGTCACGATACACATTTCCACGCAGGCCGGCGTTGTGAATTATGAGACCGCAAACGCGTTTTATAACATGGGCGCAGAGCGCGTCGTGCTGGCACGCGAGCTCTCGTTTGAAGAAATCGCGGAGATCCGCGCGAAAACGCCGAAGGCGCTCGAAATCGAAGCATTTGTGCACGGTGCGATGTGCGTTTCGTTCTCAGGCCGCTGCCTGCTTTCAAACTACATGACCGGCAGAGACGCAAACCACGGCGATTGCGCGCAGCCGTGCCGCTGGGATTATTACCTCATCGAGCGCACGCGTCCGGATCAGGTATTCACGATCGAACAGGATCAGAAATCGACGTATGTCTTCAATTCCCGCGATATGTGCATGATCGAGCACATTCCGCAGCTCATCGAATGCGGCATTTCGAGCCTCAAAATTGAGGGCCGCGCAAAGTCCGCGTATTACGTTGCCTGCGTGACGAATGCGTACCGCCACGGCATCGATGCTGTCATGAACGGTGAGCCGCTTCCGCAGTGGGTCGTGGACGAGACAGAGAAGATCAGCCATCGTGCGTACAGCACCGGGTTTTACAGCGGTCACGAGCCGGGGCAGACCGTAAACAGCGGCGGATACATCCGCGGCTGGGATGTTGCGGCCGTGTGCACCGGCGAAGAAAACGGCATGATGCGCCTTTCACAGCGCAACCGCTTCTTTCGCGGCGAGACTGTCAGCGTACTGGAGCCGGGCGAAGTGCCGTATGACCTCACACTTAGTGAAATCTACAACGAGGATATGGAGCCAATCGAATCCGCACCGCACGCGACGATGACGGTCTACCTCAAGACCGACCGAAAAATCAAAGAGGGCGCGTTTCTAAGAGTGAAGCGCGGCTGAATAACACCTCCGTTTAGGGTCCATACTTTTCCTATACGGAGGTGTTTTTATGTCTACACGCAGGATCATCGCAACGTATGCATTTGTGATGTTTTTTCTCGTCATCGCACTGCTCGGCACCGTGACCGCCGCTTTCGGCGGCACAAGCTATACGGAGGCCGCCGGGCGGCAGAGTTTATATACCTTAACGGCCGCCAAGGCGCGCGGCACGATCTACGACCGCAATTTGCAGCCGCTCACAAACGCCGAGCGTGTTTATGTCGCTGCGGTAATTCCCTCGCGGGAAACGCTTGCCAAATTAAACCGCGCTGTACCGGAAGAAAAACGCGAAGTCCTGCGCACGGCGCTTGAAAGCGGAAAGCCGTTTCTGATCGAAGTCACAACGCCCGTCAGCGACGACGGCATCCAGACATTTTCCGTCACAAAACGGTATGCGAACCCGCAACCGGCGGCGAATCTGCTCGGGTATCTCGACAGCGACTATAACGGCGCGGACGGTGTGGAAAACAGCTTCGACGCACTGCTTGCGGAAAACCACGGGGAAATCGACGTTACCTTCGCCATTGATGCGCTCGGCAATGCCATCTCCGGCGAAACAATGCACGTGGAAAACACATACCGCTTTGCGGACGGCGGCGTGATGCTGACGCTGGATAAGCGCATACAGCAGTGTTTGGAAAATGCCTGCGCGGAAATCAAAAAAGGCGCCGCCGTCATTTTAGATTGCAAAACCGGCGAAATTCTGGCTTCCGCAAGCTTCCCGGCCGTAGACCCGAACGACCTTGCTGCGTGCATGGAAAATGAAGATGCACCGTTTGTAAACCGTGCCCTGTGCGCGTATACGCCCGGTTCGGTCTTTAAGCTCATCTGCGCCGCCTCGGCGCTCGAATGCGGCATCGATTACAAGGAGGTGTATACCTGCACCGGAAGCATTGTTGTTGACGGCCTCACGATCACTTGCTACGGCGGCAAAGCACATGGGGAAGTGAATCTCCACACGGCGTTGCGCAGCTCGTGCAACGGGTATTTCATACAGCTCGCGCAGAAACTCGGCGCGGAAAAGATTTTAAGTATGGCGGAAAAGCTCGGCTTTGGTACATCTGTTTCGCTTACAGACAATTTAGAAACGGCCGCAGGCTCGCTTTCGAATGCGCAAGCCCTTAAAAACGCCCGTGCGCTGGCGCTGTTTTCGTTCGGCCAGGGTGAAACGACTGTCTCACCGCTGAATTTAGCCGCTGCCGTAAACGCCATCGCCGCTGACGGCATCTATATGACGCCGCGGCTCGTATATGGCACGGTCGATACAAATTTATCCGTACAGGAAACCGAAGAAAACACCGGTGAAAAAGTCATGGAGCCGACGACCGCCGCACGCTTACGTGCCTATATGGAAAGCACAGCACGATTCGGTACAGCACGGATCGGCGCGCCGCAAAACTGTGTTTCCGGCATCAAGACCGGCACGGCGCAGACAGGTGTATATGACGAAAACGGGGAAGAAATCGAGAATTACTGGTATGCAGGCTACATCTGCAATGCACAGGAAGAGCCGCTTTATACCCTCGTCGTGTTGGAAGAAACTGCCGGCGAAATGCATGTGCCGCAGGCTTTCCGCAAAATCGGCGAAGCACTTGTCGATTTTAATTGACAAGCCGGTAAAAAAGCATTATAATAAGATATGTATAAGGGGTGGAGATATGGCAAGCCTGAATCTTGAAGATATGCAGCAGATTCAAAAAGAACTGCAAGCTAAATATCTTGAAAAGTGGGGAGGCCTTTCTCCGAAAATCGGTCGCGATAAGCTCCTTTGGATGATGATCGAAGCCGGTGAAGTTGCCGACATCATCAAGAAAAAGGGTGACGATGCGATCTTAAACGACCCCGAGACCAGACACCACTTCACGGAAGAAGTGTGTGATGTGCTCATGTATTTAAACGATGTTCTGCTGTGCTACGGCATCACGCCGAATGAAGTCGAGAACGTATATCTCGAAAAGCACAAGCGCAACATGAGCCGCTGGTGATTTTAGATTTTAATTTGTTTTATAGCAAAAGGCACGGGCAAATGCACATAGCTGTACCGAACAGAGAGCGGATCCACAGGCTGGAAGATCCTCGGAAAACACCATGTACAGGCCAACCCGTATGACTGCCGCACAGTGATGAGCTGTGCCGTTTTCCGCGTTAAGGAGTTCAAAGTGGTGTATGAAGAAAAGCTTCATGCACAATTTGGGTGGTACCACGGAACTGTCCGTCCCATTGCGGAGGACAGTTCTTATTTTTTTTGTAAGGAGTGGCAAAACATGAATATGGACTATTGCCTTTCCGAGCTCAAAGCCCTGCTTTCCATCGATTCTCCGTCCGGCTTTACGGATAAAGCGGCGGACTATCTTATCGGTGAACTGACAGCACTCGGCTACGCTCCGGAAAAAACAAGAAAGGGCGGCGTTTTCTGCTGCCTCGGCGGCGAGGGCAGCCCGCTTGTGCTGATGGCACACGTAGACACGCTCGGCGGCATGATTTCCACAATCAAGCCGAACGGCCGCATCACGATCACGCCGATCGGCGGCCTGCGCGCCGAAAACTGCGAAGCGGAGAACTGCCGCATTTACTCGCGCTTCTCCGGCGTTTACAGCGGCACCTTGCAGCTTTGCAATGCGTCGATCCACGTGAACGGCTCCTACGGTGAAAAGCTGCGCACATTTGAAACGACCGAGGTCGTGCTCGACGAATCGGTAAAATCCGCCGATGATGTGCGCGCACTTGGCATTGAAGCGGGCGATTTCGTCTGCTTTGACCCGCGCACCGTCATCACGGAAAGCGGCTATATCAAGAGCCGTTTCCTCGATGATAAGCTCAGCGCCGCCATGCTGCTTGCGCTCGCAAAGGAGATCAAAGACAACAGCCGCACTTTGAAGCGCAAGGTCTATCTGCACTTTACGGTGTATGAGGAGGTCGGACACGGTGCTTCCGCTTCCGTGCCGAGCGATGCCGAAGAGCTCATCAGCGTAGACATGGGCTGCGTGGGCGACGGGCTCACCTGCACGGAGCGCGAAGTTTCCATCTGCGCGAAGGATTCCGGCGGCCCGTACAATTATGCTGTGACAACCGCGCTTGTGGAAGCAGCGAAGTCCGTCGCTGCAAAGTATGCCGTGGACGTTTATCCGCACTACGGCTCCGACGTAGAGGCATCGCTGCGTTCCGGCTGGGACGTGCGTCACGGCCTCATCGGCGCAGGCGTTTACGCTTCACACGGCTACGAGCGCTCCCACATTGAAGGCGTCGAAAATACGTTAAAGCTGCTTGAGGCTTATGTTTTAGACTGAGCTTAGGCTTTTTATATTATTCTATCTGCAAATTATAGAAGGAATGGTGAATACAATGCAGTGGACAGGATTAAATGATCTCAGAGAAAAGTATCTTTCTTTCTTTGAGTCTAAGGGACATCTACGCCTGCCGAGCTTCCCGCTGATTCCGAAGGATGACAATAGCCTTCTTCTGATCAACTCCGGCATGGCCCCGATGAAAAAGTATTTTACGGGTGAAGTAACCCCGCCGAGAAAGCGCGTTACCACCTGCCAGAAGTGCATCCGTACCCCGGATATCGAGCGCGTGGGCATCACGGCACGCCACGGTACATTCTTCGAGATGCTTGGCAACTTCTCCTTTGGCGATTACTTCAAAAAGGAAGCGACCGCCTGGGCTTGGGAGTTCTTTACAAAGGTTCTCGAGATGCCGGCAGATAGGCTTTATATCTCCATTTATCAGGACGACGATGAAGCGTTTGATATCTGGACAAAGCAAAACGGCGTAGACCCGTCGCACATGGTACGCCTTGGCAGAGAAGATAACTTCTGGGAGCATGGCTCCGGTCCGTGCGGTCCGTGTTCCGAAATTTATTTTGACCGCGGCGAAAAGTACGGCTGCGGCAAGCCCACCTGCGGCGTGGGTTGCGACTGCGACCGTTACGTTGAGGTTTGGAACCTCGTTTTCACACAGTTTGAGAACGACGGCAACAACAACTACACGCCGCTTGACCACCCGAACATCGATACCGGCATGGGTCTTGAACGTTTGGCATGTGTGATGCAAGGCGTGGACAACCTGTTCCTTGTCGATACCGTGCAGAACATCATGAAGCATATCTCTCGCATTGCAAATGTGCAGTACGGTGCGGACGAAAAGTCCGATGTTTCTCTGCGCGTCATTACGGACCACATCCGCAGCACGACGTTTATGATCAGCGATGGTGTTATGCCGTCCAACGAAGGCCGCGGCTATGTGCTCCGCCGTCTGCTCCGCCGCGCGGCACGCCATGGCAGACTTCTCGGCATCAACCACCCGTTCCTCGCGGACGTTGTAGATACCGTCATTCATGAGAACGAATGCGCTTACCCGGAGCTGCGTGAAAAGAGCGCTATGATCAAAAAGGTCATCGCGTTTGAGGAAGAAAACTTCTATAAGACCATTGATAAGGGCTTCGCGCTGCTCAACGACATCATCGACCGCACCGATGCAAAGGTGCTTTCCGGCGAAGACGCGTTCCTGCTCAGCGATACGTTCGGCTTCCCGATTGACCTGACCAAGGAAATCCTTTCCGAAAAAGGCATGAGCGTTGACGAAGACCGCTTCCGCGCACTGGTACTCCAGCAGCGTGAGACGGCTCGTGCAAGCCGCAAAAATGCCGGTGCAGACGCATGGGCAGGCGACTCCGCTGTGCTTGACGACATTGCAAAGACCGAATTTGTCGGCTACACCGATATGAAAGCAACCGCAAAGGTCACGGCTATCGTGAAAGATGGCGCACGCGTTGAAGCTGCCGAGACCGGCGACGACATCGTGTTCACACTCGACCGCACCTCTTTCTATGCGGAAAGCGGCGGTCAGGTCGGCGATACCGGCGTCATCACGAACGATTCCTGCACCATCCGCGTTCTGGATACCACGAAGAATGCAGCGGGTGTGTTTATCCACAAGGCTGTTGTGGAGGAAGGCTTCCTCCGCGAAGGCGACACCGTTGAGGCTGTTGTAGATGTTGAGAGACGCAGAGCGATCATGCGCAACCACACGGCAGCTCACCTCCTGCAGGCTGCACTGCGCTCCGTGCTCGGCGACCATGTTGAGCAGGCCGGTCAGCTCGTCAACGAGAATGCCGTTCGTTTCGACTTCACGCACTTCTCCGCCCTGACGGACGAAGAACTGCTCGCGGTTGAGAACCTCGTCAACGAGAAGATCCTCGAAGACATCAAGGTTAAGTGCCGCGAAATGCCGATCGAAGAAGCAAAGAAGCTCGGTGCTATGGCGTTGTTCGGCGAAAAATACGGCGACGTCGTGCGCGTTGTAACGGTAGGCGAATTCTCTAAGGAATTCTGCGGCGGCACGCATATCGATTCCACCGCTAAGCTCGGCCTCTTCAAGCTCGTCAGCGAATCCTCCGTTGCAGCCGGTGTGCGCCGTATCGAAGCGGTCACAGGTCTCAACGTCATTAAGATGATCTACGCAACGAACACACTGCTCAAGGATACCGCTGTTGCGATGAAAGTCAATAACCCGTCCGACCTCCCGGCAAAAGCTGCACAGGTCAACGCCGACCTCAAAGAAAAGGACAGAGAGATCGAATCCATGCGCTCCAAGATTGCATCCATGAACCTCGGCTCCATTCTGGATAACGCCGTGGAAGTTAAGGGTGTCAAGATCGTTACGGCGATGCTCTCCGGCACAGGCAGCGACGCACTGCGCACCATGTGCGATAAGATCCGCGACGAAAAGAGCGATACGGCCATTGTAGCCGTGCTCGCAGGCGTTCTGGACGGAAAGGCAACGCTTGCTGCAACCGCAACGAAAGCGGCACAGGCAAAGGGCGTCAAAGCCGGCGTGCTTGTAAAGGCAGTTGCACAGCTCACCGGCGGCAACGGCGGCGGTAAGCCGGACTTCGCTATGGCAGGCATCAAGGACCAGACGAAGATTGACGAAGCCCTTGCAGCCGTTGAAAAGATTCTCAGCGAACAGATCTAAGTTCTCTCTATACGTTCTATATAAAATCTCAAGAAAGGAGAAAGGCAAATGGACTGCATTTTCTGCAAGATTGCCAACGGCGAGATCCCGAGCACGAAGGTCTACGAAGACGACAAAATGCTCGCATTCCGCGACCTCGACCCGCAGGCGCCGGTGCACATTCTGATGATTCCAAAGGAGCACATCGCTTCCGCAGATGACCTTACGGAAGAAAACGCGCAGATCGTCGCACATATCTTCACGGTCGCAAAGAAGATTGCGGCGGCAGAAGGTCTCACGAACGGCTACCGCATCGTCAACAACTGCGGCGAAGACGGCGGACAGACCGTAAAGCACCTGCATTTCCACCTGCTCGGCGGACGCTCTATGGCGTGGCCTCCGGGCTGATTCCCCGCATATAACGAAAATCGATAATTTTTGAAGGTAGGTTTTTACAATGGGTGAAGTTTATAAGATGACGATCGCCGGCTGCGAACGCGAGCTGCCGATCTGCCCGATCAGCGATACGCTGGATATTGCCGGTTTTGTTATGTTCGGCGATGTAGAGATCACCGAGAAGACCGCAAAAGCGCTGATGGAAAAGTGCCCGGAGCACGACATCATCATCACGGCGGAGTCTAAGGGCATTCCGCTGGCTTACGAGATGGCGCGCATCGGCTGCCGTCAGTACGTTGTTGCACGTAAGGGCATCAAGGCGTACATGACGAACCCGATCAAGGTCGAGGTGAAATCCATCACGACCGACCACATCCAGACGCTGTACCTCTCCGAAGAAGACTGCGCAATGCTGAAGGGTAAGCGTATTCTCATCGTAGACGACGTCATCAGCACCGGTGAATCGCTGAGCGCGTTGGAAGATCTCGTGCATGAGATCGGCGGTAACGTCGTCGGCAAGGCGGCTGTGCTCGCCGAGGGCGATGCAAAGGATCGTACGGATATCATCTATCTGGAGCCGCTCCCGCTGTTCTTCAAGTAATTTCATAAAAGCTAAAAAGCTGTTCGCTTCGGCGGGCAGCTTTTTGCTTTTTATAGGGTATTTCCGGCAGCTTCAATGCATAAAAATCTATGGGTGATGCGGCTTGAAACGGTATTTGTCTTTTAAAATCGCGTATATTCCTGTGGTGTTTTTCCTCGGTGCTCTGACATTTTTTGTGTGCTCTGTTTTGGGTGCGGTACATGCGGTATCTGTGGCCGCAGCACAGACCGAAAACCGCCCCGTGATCGTTCTAGACGCAGGGCACGGTGGGGAAGACGGCGGGGCCGTAGGCGTAAACGGTGTGGAAGAGAAAACGGTAAACCTTGCCATTGCGCTGTTTGTGCGGGAAAAGCTCGAAGCTGCGGGCTACCCCGTGAAAATGATTCGCGAAACGGACACCGCCGTCGGCGATACCACACTGAGCACATTAAACGAACGAAAGCGGTCTGATATTTTATACCGCACACAGATCGTAAACGAGACTGAGAACTGTATTTTTGTGAGCATCCATCAAAACTTTTTTGAGCAAAGTCAATACAGCGGCGCACAGATGTTTTACTCAGCAAATAATGCTAAAAGCGCCGACCTTGCCGAAACCATCCGCCGTGCAGTCATCGAGCAGGTGCAGCCGGATAACACGCGCGCCTGCAAGCAGGCAGAAAGCCGCGTGTATATTTTGAGCCATGTAGACGTACCCGCCGTGTTTGCAGAATGCGGGTTCCTCTCAAACCCGGAAGAAGCTGAAAAGCTGTGCGACGAAAACTACCAAAAGAAATTGGCGGCGGCTATCGCGGATGGCATTATCGCCTTTTGCAAAGCGGAATAACTCTTTACAAAACATCTGTTCCGTGGTAAAATAGGCTTAGAATTATACAAAATAAGGGCGGTGCGCGTTATGGCGGCTAAAAATAAAATCGTCTACATCTGCTCAAACTGCGGGTTTGAATCCGCAAAGTGGGCAGGAAAATGCCCGGATTGCGGCGAGTGGAACACCATGGAGGAATCAGTCAAAACGGCTGTTTCCGCAAAATCCGCCGCTTCCGGGTATTCTTCTTCAGCTTCTACGCTACTGACGCGCCCGCTTGCAATTTCAGAGATCGATACGGAGGACGAGCATCGTTATCACACCGGACTTTCGGAGCTTGACCGCGTGCTTGGCGGCGGCCTTGTAAAAGGCTCGCTCGTGCTCATCAGCGGCGACCCGGGTATCGGCAAATCAACCATTCTTTTGCAGATCTGCGAATACCTCGGGCAAAAGCTGCGTATTTTATATGTTTCCGGCGAAGAATCTGCACGGCAAATCAAGCTGCGCGCAGGGCGTCTCGGTGTTTCCAGCCCCAACCTGCGCATTTTGGCAGAAACGGACGTGCAGCTTGTGGTGGAGCACATTCGCACCGAAAAACCGGATATCGTGATGATCGACTCCATCCAAACGATGAACTTTACCGATCTCAATTCGTCACCCGGCAGCGTCACACAGGTGCGCGAATGCACGAACGCGATCATGCGCTGTTCCAAATCGCTCGATATTCCGGCGATTCTCGTCGGTCACGTCAACAAAGACGGCGCCATCGCGGGTCCAAAGGTGTTGGAGCACATTGTGGACGCCGTGCTGTACTTCGAGGGCGACCGCCAGATGACGTACCGCATTCTGCGCGCCGTAAAAAACCGCTATGGCTCCACAAACGAGATTGGCGTATTCGATATGGGGGAAGCGGGGCTGCGGCAGATCGAAAACCCCTCGCAGGCGATGCTTTCCGGCCGCCCGACGAACGCTTCCGGCACATGCGTAACCGCCGTAATGGAGGGTACACGTCCGCTGCTCGCGGAGATTCAGGGCCTTGCAACGACAAGCGGCTTCGGCACGCCGCGCCGCATGTCCACGGGCTTTGATTATGCGCGTATGGCGCTGATTTTGGCCGTTCTGGAAAAGCGTGCAGGTTTCTATTTTTCCAATTTAGACGCGTATTTGAACGTCGTCGGCGGCCTGCGCATCGATGAGCCGGCGGTCGATCTGGCCGTTGCAATGGCACTCGTATCAAGCCTGAAAGACACGCCAATCCGCGATGATACCGTCGTGTTCGGCGAGATCGGTCTTGCAGGCGAGCTACGGTCGGTCAGTCATATCGAGTCCCGCGTTTCGGAAGCATATCGACTGGGATTCACGCGCTGTGTACTGCCGTACCACAGCATGAAGAGCATAGATTCAAAAAGATTCAGCGGGGTGGAGCTCATCGGCGTCCACAACGTGAGGGAGGCGTTTGACGCATGTGTGCAGTAAAAGAACGATTTGTTGAAAAGCCGAATCTGCCGGAAAGCAAGGTCACGACAGCGGCGGTCTCCGGCGCATACCCGGAGATTTTGGAAGCTTTAAAGGCGCATGGTATTCGGTGCGTCACAACGGAGTTTGACACGCGTCTGCCGGATCCGATCGCGTACCATGCAGATATGCAGATGTTTCATTTGGATAAGAGACGCACGTTTGTTCTACGCGGAGAAGAGGCACTCAAAAAGCAGCTTACGGATATCGGCTATCAGGTAGCGGAGACTGCCATGACTCCGGAGCCGAAATATCCGAAAGATGTTCTTTGCAACATGTTAAACCTGAACGGCACGGTGCTTGCAAACCTCGGTGTTATGGATCCGAACATTTACACCTGTCTGGAAGACGCCGGCCTTAAAATGAGGCATGTCAACCAAGGCTACACGCGCTGTGCGACGGCTGTTGTGGCGAAAGACGCGATCATCACGATGGATCTCGGCATTCGCGCACTGGCGCAGTTTTTAGGCATCGACGTGCTGCTTGTGCACGAAGAAAACGTTTTTCTGGATGGCTACGATTACGGCTTCTTAGGCGGCTGCTGTGGCCTGATCGACAAAAATGTGGTGGCGTTCACAGGCAAGCTCGATTCTTTAGAGTGCGCGGCGGAGATTCGTGCGTTTCTCGAAAAGCACTGCGTACAGTACATTGAACTGACGCAAAACCAGATGATCGACATCGGCGGCATTTTACCGCTGATGGAGCTTGACGTTTAATTCCTAATTTTGTGTTAAAAAGCCTCCCACGAAGTTTCCGTTGTTGATAATACACTAAACGCTTGTGTATTCATGTACGAGCACCCAAACACGCACATTTCAAAACAGATTCACACGGAAGCATCCAAAGAGGGACTTGAATCTAAAAAAATCCCAAATTATACAAAATAGATATTTTGTATAATTTGGGGAGCAGCATTTTACGAATAGCTGGCTTTTTAAGCGGATTTTTGTAAAACCTGCGAGATCATCTGTTTTAGCCCAACCCAATGTTTTGCGGTTTCAGCTTACTTAAATAAACGCATTCATTATGAATTGTGATTGTGTGCGTTGATTCTTTGTAAATCTCGACTGCGGAGATCCGTGCGTTTCTCAATAAGATTGTTTTTAATAACCTCGGCTCCGTTTTCTCTGCTGTCGGTTTAAGTACCGCAGCATATCTATACGTCTCGTTCCGAATTATTACGTCTCGTTCCGAATTATAATGATAATCCAAGAGTAAATTCAAGTACCGATTAGGCTAAACCCGAAAGCTTTGCAGCCAACGGAGCCGAACACCAAGCTGCAGCTTTAAAATTCAAAATTTGTGAGGTGTACCCGTTATGGATATTTTGCCTGAAATGCCGGAGATTGTGCGGCAATATGCTTTATATTACCGCAACATCAAAGGCCGCGCGCCGAAGACTGTAAACGAATACTGCTCTGACCTGCGGACATTCTTTCGCTTCATGAAACATTTTCGCGGATATGTTTCACAAGATACACCCATGGAAGAAATCCCAATCGACGATATTGACCTTGGATTTATCCGTTCCATCACGACGATGGACATTTTTGAATTCATGAACTACGCTGCCGACGGACGCAGCAACATGAGCTCCACGCGTCAGCGAAAATCTTCGAGCCTCAAAAGCTTTTTTAACTACCTGACCGTGCACGAGGGTCTTTTGGATTCTAACCCCACAGAGAATCTGACCCCGCCGAAAAAAGCCAAAACCCTTCCCCGCTACCTCACGTTAGAGCAAAGCCGCGAGCTTTTAAACGCCGTGGACGGGCCGGATAAGGAGCGTGACTACTGCATTTTGACGCTGTTTTTAAACTGCGGCATGCGCCTTTCCGAGCTTGTTTCCATCAATATGAGCGACGTGATCCACAACAACTCCACCCTGCGCATCGTCGGTAAAGGCAGCAAAGAACGCATCGTATACTTAAATGACGCATGCTTAGCTTCTATCGATGCCTACGTGCGTGTGCGCCCAAAGGACAACGTGAAGGATAAAAACGCGCTCTTCATCAGCAACCGCGGCACACGCATCAGTCCTAAGACCGTACAGGCCATGGTCAATAAATACCTCACGAAAATCGGGCTTGGCGGCGCGGGATACTCCGTACACAAGCTGCGGCACACGGCGGCGACGCTGATGTACCAATACGGCAACGTGGATATTCGCGTTTTGCAGGATATTCTGGGCCACGAAAATCTCGGCACTACAGAGATCTACACGCACACCTCCAGCAAGCAAATGGAGGAAGCCGTAAACGCCAACCCACTTTCCAAAATGCGTGAAAAGACTGATAAGAATGAGAAATAATTAAAATTGAGCAAAATAAAAGCCTCTATCGATTCCAGTTCGATAGAGGCTTTCATGTTTGTTTTAAATTACTGTAAATGATCGGAAGTATCCGTTTTATCCGAGAACAGAGATTCCTGCTCCATGATCTTACGGTCGATCAAGCGGCCGTTCACGTAAACGTACTGCGGCTTATCGTCATCATCGTCGTCCAACTCATCATTGTCGAAATTGAACGTATCGCCGTCTTTGGCTACGCGAATTTCAGCGTCCTTCGCTTCCGCTTCCTTTTTGTAGAACGGCTGGATCAGGTACGTATCAAGCAACGAATACGTTGCAAAGCTCGTCAGATAGCTGATGAACGCACACAGGAAAATGATTACGAGCAGCAGCGGGATCACCGCAAATGCCGCCGGGCAGAACAAAAACGCAATGAACAAACCCGCAAGGATTGCCGTAATCATCAGGTTGCGCAATAAGCCCATAATAGAGAAAATAAACGCGTTTCTGTAAATGTGGCGCAGCTTCAAGTCAAACGTGACGATCATAACCGGAATGTAATACTGCGCAAACAGCATTAGAATCGACAGGATGCAGCAAACTGCAAGCGGAATCATAAACATCCAGTTGTCCGATACGCGTGTGGAATAAAAGAAGATTGAGAAGCTCAAGATTACATATGCGAGATACACGATCACGCCGTTCAAAAGTGCCGGCTTCCAGTTGCTTTTCACAGCGTCCCAGAAATCCGACCAAACGAACGCATGCTCTTCCCTTGCGAAGTTTCGCGTTACATACGCTAAGCCGCATGTGAACGGCGAAAGCAGGATGAGCGGCAGTGTAACCGCATACAGAATGTACAGGTCAAGCGCACCGAAGAACGACGTTACATAAAGAAAGTGCGGAACCGGTAAAAGGAATACGCCCACCATCAACGCGATGACCACAATAAATGGGATCATAAATGTCAGATTCAACTGCACCAGTTTAGACAGCTTTCGCCACAAGATCTCAAAAAAACGTACCGGCGCTGCCTTTTTCGGTTCATCTTTGTCAACGCCCGGACCCGGCTTATCATAATTACCGAAAAGTCCTAAAAATGCCACAAAATCAACTCCAGAATTAGATTAACTCGTTTTTGCACGAGGATGACACTCATTATACACGCTTTTCACGTGATTATCAAGGTCTAATAAATGAACATATACCTGTGTGGACGAAATATCTGCATGTCCCATCATGGTTTGAATGTCTTTTACGGAAGCACCGCCCTGCAAAAGGTGCATGGCAAACGAATGACGCAGCGTGTGCGGCGTAATCTCCTTCGTAATGCCGGCCTCCGCCGTATACGCCTTGATAATTTTCCAGAAACCCTGGCGCGTCAAACGCGAGCCGTTCAGATTGACAAACAGCGCGTCTCCGCTGTTGTCCGGGTCTACGATCAAATCGCGCATGCGGTAAAGATAATCGGATACAGCAACGACCGCTTTCGCATAAATCGGAATGGTGCGCACGCCCTTGGTGCCGCGGCAGAACAGCTTTCCCGTGCGCAGGTTGATATCCTGCACGTTGAGGTTGATGAGCTCACTGACGCGAATACCGGTAGCATAAAGAAGCTCCAGCATCGCTTTATCGCGGCAGCCCTTAGCTTCCGTGACATTCGGCTGGGAAAGCAGCAGGTCTATCTCCTCGCTTGTCAGCGTCTGCGGCAGCTTTTTCGGCTCTTTTTCAAGCTTTACGGATTTCGCTGGGTTCACCTGCATATCCCCGCGCAGGATGAGAAACTTATAAAAGCAACGCACAGAGGCAATATTGCGGGAGATCGTGGAATTTGTGCGGTTTAAGCTGTGCAAATGCTGCACATACGCTTCCACCGTCTCCGTTTCCACTTCGAGTGGAGATGTTATATTTTCACCCTCCAAGTAGCGCAGGAAAGCCGAAACATCGCGCAGATAAGAATCCCGCGTATTTACGGAACTCGGTTTCTGCACGAGCATGTACTCGCGAAACAGCACGAAGTATTCATCCATGTTCATTCATTTCGGCCTCCTTTGCTTTAAAATCTAAATTTGCAAAATCAAAAAGTGCAATGCACCGTATAAAATCGAAATGAAAACCAGCGCCGCAAACGCAAGCAAAAACCGCACGGTGCAGTTTTTTACGGAAAGCGGCTCTCCGTTTCCGAAAAACACCCGACAGCTGCGCCTCGCCATGCAAAGCGCTTCCGCCGCAAGCAGCAAAAGCACCGTGATGCACAGCATTGTCATCGGCAGATAATCAAAGCACCGCCGAAAATACAATCCGATACCCTCAAGCCGAATCAGTGCCGTAAGCGACGTGCCAAGCGTGAAGCCCTTCAGGATTATCACAGCGGGGATCACAAGCACACCTAAAAACGTCATGCCAAATAAAAAAATCGGCAATGCGTAAAAAAGCGAATCAAATAAAAATGCGGAAAATACAAACGGAAAGTCCGTTCCCGTTTCAAACGGCCCCCTAAACCACACAGAGCCGGAAACCGGCGCCATAGCTATTTGCGATGTCCGTGCAAATAAGCAACCAAACAAAAAGCCGAGCAGGAACAAAATGCGCAAAGCCATTAAAACAGATAAGCTACGTGGTTTTGCATATTTCGGCTTTGCTTCCATTTTCGTTCACCACCTATAAAAGATGGTCAATCTATATGTGAAGCATCGCCGTGTTATGCCTTGCACACTCACATGGAAAGTTCTTCGGCGCGGCGCGTGCAAGCTTCAAACGAGCTGATCATCGCCTCATTAAAGCCCTGTTCTTTCAAGACATTCAGCAAAGCAAATGTTGTGCCGCCCTTTGACGTGACCATATCCATAAGCACCTGTGGGTCTTTGCCGCTGTTTAAAAGCATATCGGCGCTGCCTTTCATGGTCTGGCAGAACAGTGTAAGCGCGGTCTTCGGGTCAATGCCCTGCTGCGCTGCATAATCACAAGTGAGCTTTGCAAGCAGATACAAATACGCAGGCGAGCTGCCGCTGACCGCAATCACCGCATTCATCTGCGCTTCGTCAATCTCCTGCGTGACACCGCAGCAGGAGAAAGCGGAACGCACGCGCGCAAAATCCTCTTCCGACACATTGCTTGTCCGGCACAGCGCCGTAGCGCCCTCACCGAGCAGCAGCGGCGTGTTCGGCATGGCACGCACGTAGCGGCGGTCTGCGCCGAGCGCGTCCTGCAAATTCTTAAACGTTACGCCCGCAGCGATTGAAACGATGACAACGTCGTCTGCATTCTTCTTCGCAACGGTCGGCGCAATAACGCGCAGCACCTCCGGGAAAATCTGCGGCTTTACGCAAAGGAACACCGTATCACAAAGCTCGGCAACTTCTTCGGCAGAAGTACAGGCTACGCAGCCGGATTCTGTAAAGCGCTGCATTTTTTCCGCGTGCGGATTGTACATATAAATATCCCCGACCGGGAAAGTGCCGGAAGATAAGATACCGCCAATAATCGCGGATGCCATGTTTCCTATGCCGATAAAGCCCAATTTGCCGCTTTTCATGATACGCCACCTCACTTCTGTCTTATATACTATAATACTTTTTAGCCAAATTTGCAAGAGCTTCCGTGAATATTTTTGCATCTGCACAAATTTATGTCTATAATCTTATGTAAACTTATGAATATACAGTTCCGCTTTGCTATAAGTTATTGTGAATAAATATGCAAAATCGTTCTTATGCTCTTGATTAGCAGCTACAAAATTATGGCTTAAAATCTGATTTTTTCATCTCTATTCACGCCCATTACCCCACCGCATACGCTGCATATTACAAATATTACGCTCCGTATAACAAGAAGTACAACCCGCATATTTGCATACAGCATAACGCTTATCGCAACATAGAAAACTGCATAGAGCGTGCCAAGCACAAGGCCGTGCAGCAAGCCTTTTTCCCCCGCGAGGCGCGCCGCAAGGAAAGCGGAAGCAAAAACAGAAACGCCGCCGATCGCCGCCGCAGTCGTACCGAGTATAGGCTCGGACGGCAAAAAGCCGAGCTTTAACATCATAAAGGCACAAACCGCGATCAGCACAGCCGAAAACAGCACGGAAAACAGGAGACCCAAAAACAGCTTCTTAAAATTCAGCATAGAAAAAGCCCCTTGAAATAAGTTTTGTTTCATACTTATTCCAAGGGGCTCAAAACTATTCGCTTTTAAAAAGAGTGAAACTTACGCGTCTTCCTCGTGGATAGTATCGACGCTGCCGATCGCCCAACGCTTGATGCGCAGTCTTGCACGGTCGCTGCCGGTCTCGATGATAACGCTGTCGGTCTCATCCTTTACAGCGATGATTCTGCCGCAAATGCCGCCGATGGTCGTGATCTCGTCGCCGACCTGTGCGTTCTTGCGCATTTCCGCTTCCTTCTTCTTCTTCTTGTTCTGCGGGCGGAAGAAGATGAAGTACATAGCCGCGATGATCGCACCGTAAACAAGGAGCATGATCAGCATGCTGGACATGTTGCCGCCGGCTGCTGCACCTGTCGTTGTCAAAACACTCAAATTCATGGTTTTCTTTCCTTTCTTTCATGGTGCGCTCCGTTCGACTGCAAAGCGGTCAATACACCCGTCACCAAATTAACTTTATACATTATAACAAAAGCCATTCGTGGTTGCAAGGATTTTCTAAATTCTTTTGTTAAATTTCTCTGAATACTCCTGATAAAATGCTTCAAACCGATCTTCATCGAGCGCGTTACGAATGCGTTCCATCAAATTGTTGTAGAAATAAAGATTGTGCATAACCGTCAAGCGCATGGCAAGCATCTCCCCCGCTTTGAAAAGATGGTGAATATAAGCACGGGAAAACTTGCGGCAGACCGGGCAGTCGCAGGTCGGGTCGATCGGTTGATCGTCCAGCGTGTATTTCGCATTGAGCATATTGCGCACGCCTTCATTTGTAAATGCATGACCATGGCGTGCATTGCGGCTCGGCATCACGCAGTCGAACAGATCAACGCCGCGGTGCACCGCTTCCAGAATATTTGTCGGCGTGCCCACACCCATCAGGTAGCGGATCTTATCCTGCGGCATATGCTCTTCAACCGCTTCAATCACTTCATACATGACCTCTGCCGGCTCGCCGACCGCAAGGCCGCCAATGGCATAACCATCGAGCCCCAATTCCGCAATCTCCTTCATGTGGTTCACGCGCAGGTCGATGTATGTGCAGCCCTGGTTGATGCCGAACAGCATTTGGTTCGGGTTGATCGTATCCGGCAGCGCATTCAGTCTGTTCATCTCCGCCTTGCAGCGGCGCAGCCAGCGAGCTGTGCGTGCGCAGGAATTTTTCGCGTAGTCGTATTCCGCCGGGTTTTCCACGCATTCGTCAAACGCCATGGCGATGGTAGAACCGAGGTTGGACTGAATACGCATGCTTTCCTCCGGGCCCATGAAGATGCGATGGCCGTCGATGTGCGACGCAAACGTCACGCCTTCTTCTTTGATATTGCGCAGCTTCGCGAGAGAGAAAACCTGAAATCCGCCGCTGTCCGTCAGTACAGGGCCGTCCCAGCCGGTAAACTTGCGTACGCCGCCCATTTTGCGCACCACGTCATCGCCCGGGCGCAGATGCAGGTGGTACGTGTTGGAGAGCATCACTTGACATTTAATATCTTTAAGGTCGTAAGCAGAAACCGCACCCTTAATCGCCGCAGCCGTCGCGACGTTCATAAACGCCGGTGTCTGCACCGTGCCGTGCACGGTTTGGAGCTCGCCGCGCCGCGCGTGGTTTTCTCTTTTGATAAGCTTGTACATGTAAAGAAAATTCCTTTCAAAGTTATTTGATGAACATGGCGTCGCCGAAGCTGAAGAAGCGGTAGCGCTCCTTGACGGCAGTGTTATACGCATTCAAAATGTGTTCGCGGCCCGCAAGCGCGGAGACCAGCATGATGAGCGTACTTTCCGGCAAGTGGAAGTTCGTGATGAGCGCATCAAGGCCCTTAAATTCAAAGCCCGGATAGATGAAAATATCCGTCCAGTCATCGTCCTCACAAATTTTGCCGCATTTCTTTGCGACAGATTCAATCGTGCGGCAGCTCGTAGTACCGACAGCGATCACGCGTCCGCCGTTTTTCTTCGTCTCGTTGATGGCATCGGCAGTCTCTTTCGGCATGTGATAATGCTCGCTATGCATTTTGTGGTCGAGAATGTTATCCACGCTCACCGGGCGGAACGTGCCAAGACCGACATGCAGTGTGACGAACACGACCTTCACGCCTTTTGAGCGAATTGCATCGAGCAGCTCCGGCGTAAAGTGCAGACCGGCCGTCGGCGCAGCGGCAGAACCTTCCTCTTTGGAATACACCGTCTGGTAGCGCTCTTTATCCTTGAGCTTTTCTTTAATATAGGGCGGCAGCGGCATCTGGCCAATCTTATCCAGCTCCGTGAAGAAGTTCGTGCCCTTGTCGTAATGGAAGCGGATCAGGCGGTTGCCGTCGTCCTTTACTTCGATGACCTCGCAGGTCATGGAACTGCCCTCGAACGTGAACGATGTGCCGACCTTTGCACGCTTGCCCGGACCTGCAAGTGCTTCCCATACGTCGTCACCGCAATTTTTCAGAAGCAAAAATTCAACGTGCGCGCCGGTCTCGTTTTTAATGCCGTAAATACGCGCAGGCAAAACGCGGGAATTGTTGAGTACAAGACAATCGCCCTCATTCAAATACTCCGTGATGTCGTGAAAATGTCTGTGCTCGATCTCACCGGTTGTTTTGTCCAACACCATCAGGCGCGAAGCGTCACGCGGTTCAATCGGCGTCTGGGCGATAAGTTCTTCCGGAAGCTCAAAATCAAAATCTTTTGTCTGTAAAGTTTGCGTATCCAAGTATATTCCTTCCAATCTGAATTAAAATAGCCGCATCCCCCAAATTACGCAGGATTATTCTAAGAATTTTTCATAAATAAATTGACAACAATCCGTATTCCATGTATTATAATAAGGATAGAGGCGCGGTTTGTAAAAGTATCCGCGGGTTTTGGCCCTCCACAGGCATCGGCCCGCAGAAAAAGGACACACCGCCGAAGATCTCAGCGCATGTGGTACGCTTGGATCTGGTTGCTGTGGCGAAAGCCCCGTAACTGTCATCTGCAATAGGATGGAGTGCTATCAGAGCTTTTCCGCAGGGAGACTTTCGTAAAAGCCTGTGCACATTCTATTATATTGTATGTATGACCGGATTTCAACCGGTTTTTTTTCGCTCAAAAATGAAATTTGACCTTAATTTTGTTTTTGAGCGTACATTTCATCATTTTTGAAAGGATGTCCTGCAAACAGGACGGGTGAAAGAAATGAAAAAGTATAATGTCGGTATCATTGGCTGCACAGGCATGGTCGGTCAGCGTTTTGCAACGCTCCTTGAAAACCATCCGTGGTTCAACGTGACCGCGCTTGCGGCCTCTTCCCGCTCCGCCGGTAAAACATATAAAAGCGTCGTAGAAAAGCGCTGGGCTATGAAAACGCCCATTCCCACAAGTATGGCGGATATGATCATCTTAGACGCTGTTGCAGATATGGACGAAGTCGTCTCCAAGGTCGATTTTGTATTCTGCGCCGTCGATATGAAAAAAGACGAAATCCGCGCCCTTGAAGAAGCTTATGCGAAAAAGGAGTGCCCGGTCGTCTCCAACAACAGCGCAAACCGCGGCGTCGAGGATGTGCCGATGGTTGTGCCGGAGATCAACGCCGACCACATTGAGATCATCAACGCACAGAGAAAGCGCCTCGGCACAAAGCGCGGCTTTATCGCCGTAAAGTCCAACTGCTCTCTTCAGAGCTACGTTCCGGCTATTCACCCGCTGATGGATCTCGGCGTCACGAAGGTGCTCGCCTGCACATATCAGGCCATCTCCGGCGCCGGCAAAACCTTTGAAACGTATCCCGATATTCTCGACAACGTCATCCCGTATATCGGCGGCGAGGAAGAAAAATCCGAGCAGGAGCCGATGAAGCTGTGGGGCCACATTGAGGGCGATAAGATTGTCAACGCGGCCACCCCGTCCATCACGGCACAGTGCTTCCGCGTGCCGGTTTCCGACGGCCATACGGCTGCGGTGTTCGTCTCCATGGAAAAGAAGGTCTCACCGGAGGAAATCATCCGCCGCTGGACAGAGTTCCGCGGCCCGGCACAGGAGCTCGAGCTGCCGAGCGCACCGAAGCAGTTCCTGCACTACTTTACGGAAGCAGATCGTCCGCAGGCAAAACTTGACCGTGAACTGGAGCATGGTATGGCCGTTTCCATCGGCAGACTGCGCCCGGATACCCAGTATGACTACAAGTTCGTTTGCCTTTCCCACAACACGCTGCGCGGCGCAGCAGGCGGCGGTGTTCTGCTTGCAGAGCTGCTCGCGAAGAAGGGCTATTTTGACTGATACCGTTCAGGAGGTATTTTTTAGATGAAAGAAACCATTTTTACCGGCGCAGCGGTGGCACTTGTTACCCCGTTTAACCCGGATATGTCCGTAAACTACGAGGAGCTTGAAAAGCTCATCGAGTTTCAGATCACAAGCGGCACCGATGCCATTGTCACCTGCGGTACCACCGGCGAAGCGGCAACGCTCACCGATGAAGAGCACGTGAAGGTCATCGAGTTCACCGTAAACAAGGTTGCCGGCCGCGTGCCGGTCATCGCAGGCACCGGCAGCAATGATACCGCCTACGCCGTGGAGCTCTCCCAAAAAGCAGAAGCACTCGGTGCAAACGGCCTTCTGCTTGTCACGCCGTACTACAACAAGACTTCCCAGCGCGGCCTCGTTGCAAGCTTCAACCGCATTGCGGGCAGTGTAAAAATTCCGTGCATTGTGTATAATGTCCCGAGCCGCACCGGCCTCAACATTCTGCCGGAAACGTACTACGAGCTCTCGAAGACGCAGAACATCGTTGCCACAAAGGAAGCGAACCACGACATCTCCGCGCTCATCAAAACGCGTGAGCTTTGCGGTGATGACCTCACGGTTTACTCCGGTGAAGACACGCAGACTTTGCCGATCGCGTCTCTCGGCGGCAAGGGCGTCATCTCTACGTTCTCCAACATCATGCCGAAAGAAATGCACGAGCTTGCCACCGCTTCCGTTGCGGGCGACCTCAAGACGGCGCAGGCACTCACGTTTAAGTATCTCGACCTCATGAACGCACTGTTCATGGACGTCAACCCAATCCCGGTAAAGCAGGCATTGAACCTGATGGGCTTCAACTGCGGCCACTGCCGCTTGCCGCTTGCCGATATGTCCGATGAGCAGATTGCAAAGCTGAAAGTCGAAATGGCAAAGCATCTGCAGCTCGCCTGATTAAGAAAGGAACGGACGTAAAATGACAAGGATTATTTTATGTGGCTGCTGCGGCAAAATGGGTCACTTCATCACGCAGCTTGTTTCCGAACGCACCGATTGCGAGATTGTTGCCGGCGTTGATCTGAACGTCCATGCACAGACTGCTTCCTACCCCACTTACACCTCCATCGATCAGGTGACGGAAGTGGCAGATGTTATCATCGACTTCTCCCACCCCTCCCTTTTAACGCCGATTTTGCACTACGCGGCGGAAAAGGGTGGCATTCCGGCTGTGCTCTGCACCACGGGCTACACAGCAGAGCAGACCGCGGAGCTTACCAAAGCTTCCGAAACGCAGCCAATCTTCTATTCCCGCAACATGTCACTCGGCATTAACCTGATGCTGGAGCTTGCAAAGAAGGCGGCAAAGGTGCTCGGCAACCAGTTCGACATTGAGATCGTCGAAAAGCATCACAATCAGAAGATTGATGCGCCGAGCGGCACGGCTTTGATGCTTGCCGATGCACTTGCTTCCGTGCGCGACGGCGAAACGCAGTATATGTACGATCGCCACGCACAGCGCAAAAAGCGCGAAAAGAGCGAGATTGGCATTCACTCCGTGCGCGGCGGCACCATTGTCGGCGAGCATGAAGTGATCTTTGCGGGCAACAACGAGGTCATCACGCTCTCCCATTCCGCGCAGTCCAAAGAGCTGTTCGCGGTGGGCGCAGTAAACGCAGCGGTATTCATGAGCGGCAAAGGCCCCGGCCTTTACGACATGTCCGCTTTGGTTTAAGAAAGGATGGAACAGATCATGGGCACAACCGAAATCAGCACGGTCAGCAATATCACACTGGTCACCCTGCAAGGCAGCCCCGCCACCACAGGCTTTATGGCTGAGGTATTCGAGCGCATCGCGGAGCTCGATATCAACATCGATATGATCTCCATGCCCCCGAACCACGGTGCAAATGCCGGTCTTTCTTTTACCATTTCTGACCAAGACCTCATCGAGGTGCTGTCTTTTGCGAATACGCTCAAGACCGAGACCGGCATCAAGGTTATCGTCAGCAGCGTGAACCATAAAATCTCCGTCTATGACCCGCAGATGAAAAACACGCCGGGCATGGCCGCCAGAGTGTTCAGCGCTATCGCCGCAAGCGATGCCGACATCCGCCTCATCACGACCTCCGAAGTCGAGATCTCCCTTCTCGTCACGGAAGCGGACTACGACACCGTTTTGGAAGCCATCGAAGAAGCGGTCAACGCGTAATTAAATACAAAACTATGTATTTCAAAACCCGAAAAGTGCTACTTTTCGGGTTTTTCTCTGTTTAGGCTTGATTTTTTCTCAAAATACGATATAATTATTTAGTATAGTATAATATATGCGGGTATGGCGGAATTGGCAGACGCGCCAGATTTAGGTTCTGGTACTTCGGTGTGCAGGTTCGACTCCTGTTACCCGCACCAGTTTATGAGCATAGGTTAGGAGATATATTTATGTTGGAACAGCAAAATAAAAGTGCTGAATTAGAACAAATGGTTGTTCACACCCAAAATTTGGATATCACTCTTCAAGAACTAAAGAATTTTGTTGATGCCAATGACATTATCACCAATCCCGATTATCAGAGACGTTATGTATACGATAACAAGCGTGCTTCAAGTTTGATTGAATCAATTTTGATTGGTATACCTATTCCTGTGGTATATCTTGCAGAAGAAGATGAAGGCATTTATTCTGTTATTGATGGTCAACAACGGATTACTTCCTTTGTTCGTTACCTTAAGAATGAATTTCCACTTACAGGTTTAAAAGAGCTTAAGAGTTTAAATGGTCTACTTTTCAAAGAATTAGATAAGAGTTTGCAGAGACGTCTTAAAATCAAGAAGATTTCTGCTGTTTGTATTGAAAAAGACTCCAGAGAGCTTAAATACGAAATCTTTTCAAGGCTTAACCTTGGTGCAGTTAAATTACGCGATCAAGAAGTTCGAAATTGCTTGTATCGTGGCAAATTTAATGATATGTTGAAAGACATTGCTAATACCAATCCTTATTTGCCTTCTCTTTTTCATGATGACAATAAGAGATTTGCATATGAAGAACGTATTTTGCGCTTTTTTGCCTTACGAAACTATATGCAACTCAAAGGTACTTACAAGCTAATGATGAACGATTATATGGAACATCATCTCCATGACACTGATGAGCAGATTAAAGAGGCTAAAAATCTTTATAACGGGCTTATTGAGTTAATAAAAACCGTTCTTGGGGAAAATGCTTTTTATTCTAAATCAAGTCAGCGTAAAAAATTCAACGGTGCCGTTTACGATTCGATAATTATTCCCTTTTCTTATTACCCCAAAAAGAGCATTCTTCACCATGCTGATGAAATAAGAAACGAAATTGAAAAATTAAAATCTGAGGATGAAGAATACAACAATATGGTTTATGTTGGTTCAAATGCGGGCAATAAAATACGCACTAGAATTAACGCAATTATGAGTATTTTGAACCGTATAATTGATCATGATGACGCTAAAACCGATAAACGTTTTTTTAGCTATGAAATAAAAGAAAAATTATTTCATCCCGGATGCATATGCAGCTATTGCGGAAATCAAATTCTTAGTATTGACGATTGTGAAGTAGATCATATTATTCCATATGATAAAGGCGGTCCAACCGTAATTGAGAATGCACAATTACTTCATAGATCATGTAATCGCAGTAAAGGAAATCGTGTTATCAATGATGACGATTTTATCGACGACAGTGACGATGAAACTGATATTTAAGATTTAATTAGAACTGAAAAAGGAGCAAGTTTTTACTACTTGCTCCTTTTTTGCTTCGTATAAGTTTTTATGCCTTCTTCTGCTCTGCGAGCGCTTCTTCCAGTGCGAGCGCGAGCTGATCCGGGCAGGAGGTGTTCTTAAAGCCGCACTTGATGCCCTTGCAGCGCTTTACGTATTCGTCAACGGTCATGCCGACCGCAAGCGCTGCCACGCCCTGCGTATTGCCGTTACAACCGCCATCGAATTTCACGGAGCGGATAACGTCGCCGTCGAGCTCTACATGAATGCCTCTGGAACATACACCTTTCGGTGTGAAATCATACTTCATTTTGCATTTCCCTTTCATTCAGAAAATAATTTATCAAATTCGGATTCAGCCGTCGTGAACGTGCCGACCGGATTTTTCTTTGTCGTGTAAAAGCCGTGATAATCCGTGCCGCCGGTGACGGCAAGGTCATACTTTTCGGCTAAGCGCAACATTTCCGCTTTATCCTCCTCCGTGTTGCGCGGGTGATAAACTTCAATGCCGCGGATGCGGTGGTTTCTGCACAGCTCGCGCAGAAGATCCATGCTGTGGTATTCGCTCGGGTGCGCCAAGACCGCGATGCCCTCTGCGGCGTCAACCGCATCCATCACGGTATCGATGTCGGGATAATCCACCTTCTCGTAGGCCATGCCCGTTTTGGAATCATAGAGCTTTTTAAAAACCTCGCCGAACATTTCACTCGCGTAGCCGGCGTCCATTAACGCCTGCAAAACGTGCTGCTTGTAGATATTCGTCGAGCCCTCCGCGCGGCGCAGAATCATCTCGCGCGGAATCGCATACAGGCGGCAGACTTTATCAACGGAGCGTAGCATCGCCGCATGGCGGCTGTCCGTCGTTTTTTGCAGCAGCGGCAGCAACACTTCGGGCTTCTTCGGCTTATAGCACAGAACATGCGCTTTGCCGTGACGCTTCGGGTCTGCAGCAGAAATTTCCACGCCGGGAATCACCATCACGCCCGCTTCCCGCCCAAGCTCCAACGCGCATTCACAGCCCGCCATGGTATCGTGGTCGGTGAGCGCGAACGTTGTCACGCCGCGGAGCGCAGCAAGTTGTATAAGCTCCTCAAGCGGCGTGGAGCCGTCCGAATATCTTGTGTGGCAGTGCAGGTCAATAGACATTGGTTTTCTCCTTTCGCGGCTTTTCCGGCGGACGCGTCAGCAGCTTTTCGGCTGTGAAGCGCCGGAACCCGAAGTTGAATAAACACAGGTCGATTCCAACGATGATCGCTGCCAAAATCAAAAGCGCAATACTGTTTAAGCGATACAGGCCCATGATCTGCCCGATGAAGATGAGCAAAATCGGCAGCACGATATAGCCGGAAATTTGAATGGATTCCGCTGTGGAGCGCGCTTTCACGGTCAGCATCGCAGCAAATGTAACACCCAGCACCGTGATGGCCGGCGAGAGCAAAAGCACCAGAACAAACCATGAAAGGTCAAAGAAAAACGGCGCTTTCAAAACCATATCGCCGATAGCCGTGACGACAAAGAACAGAATAAACGAAACCGCCGTGACAAGCCCGGAAGCCAAAATACTGCTTGCCGCCTTCACCTGCAAAAAGCGGCGCACACTGAACGGCGCAAACAGAAGCGTTTCCATTGTGCCGTGTGCCCGCTCGCCCGCAAACGTGTACGAAGCCGTAATGATTGCCGATAAAAGCGGAATGAGCATAAACAGCATCGGCGAGATAAACGCCGTGAAAATGTAGAACATCTGCGCGCGCTCGTCCGTCCCCTGCGGAATGTTATCGAGCAGGTTTTTAAACTGCTCCACACCGGAGGATTCCGGTGAAACCATAGCGGAAACGAACAGGAACAAAAGCGGGAACGCCACCGCAAAAACGAGCGGCAGTGCGATGAGCAACGTCAAGATCAGCCTGCGGCGGCACAAAGCGGAAAGGTCCTTCATTATGAGTGCACGTTCCGCTTTGGAAAACAGCTTATAAAACAGCTTCTTCATGCGGTGTCTCCTCTCCCGGCTTTTTCACAAACGCGTAATAAACATCCTGCAATGTGGGTGTACACACGGATGCTTCGTAAATGCCGACATTCTCCCGCACAAGCCCGGAAATAAGCTCCGGCATATCGGCTTCGGATTCGATTGGCTTTTCCCACGCGCCATCATGCAGTGTGAAGTCCTCCGGCATCTTCTGCGTGTCGCTCACGCGGATTACCGCCATAGGCGTCAATTCGGAAGCGGCCGTAAGCATCGAAAGGTCGCCGCTCGCCCGTAAAAAGCCGTGCTCCAGCACCGCAAAGCTTGTGCAGATCTCCTCCGCGCTTTCAAGATGATCGGTGCAAAGCAACACCGTGGCGCCGGTTTCCTTTGCGTAATCCGAAAGTGTACGCAGCACCATTGCGTCCGATACTGCTTGCTCGCCGCCGGGCAAACCGTCCGAAAACACGATCTGCGGGCGATGCACAAGCGCACGCGCCAGCGATAACCGACGGCACATCTCTGTGGAAAACGTGTAGACCTTGCGGTCGCGCGCGTTCCAAAGGTCAAGCTTCTTCAAAAGCTGCGCCGCATGTGTACGGGCTTGCTCCTTGCGCATGCCATACATGGAAGCGAACATCAGCAGGTTTTCCAGAGCGCTCATGCTGCCAATGCAGGCCGCCGTATCGGTAACGATACCGCTTTTCGCGCGCAGTTTGCGACTCTCTTTCACAGAAGAAAGTCCCAGCACTGTGCTGTCGCCGAGCGTCGGGCGCACAAGACCCGTTAAAAGGCGCAGCAACGTCGTTTTGCCGGATCTCTCCGGGCCGAGGCAGCCGACGATCTCCCCGGCTTCCACTTCAAGGTCCACGCCATTTATCGCAATGATGTCTCCGTATTTTTTCGTTAAATTTGCAGTTTGTATCGCGATCATCTGCTCACCGCCTCTCAGCGCACATCGGAGGTGCCTTTTTCGCGCAGATAGGTTGATTCCAAATCAGCCATGTGCAGCTTCACGGCGAGCGGATAGCGGTCAAACGCCAGGCTGATGGCAAAGCTGCCGCCCTTCGCCGCGTCGTCAAAGCCACCCATGTGCCAGCGGATTGCCATGGCTTCCACAGGCTTTAGACGCATAAAACGCTCGATGAGGTAAACGGATTTTTCACCGTGACCGAACGGGAATGCATCGTCCACCGTGTAAAACGGACGCTTTTCCCACTGCCCGGTCTCGTCATTTTTCACGTTGCGCGTGGAGGTCTTATAAAACTGCGATTTGCACACGTCGTGCAGCAGCGCACATATCGCAAAGCTTTCTTCACTGTCGCCCTCGTCAAACCAACGCTCGCGCATCGCCTTGTAGACATTCAGGCTGTGCATCACAAGGCCGCTTTCGCAGGCACAGTGGAACTTTGTGCTTGCCGGCGCGGTGTAAAAATCGGTGGTATCCAGCCACACCAAAAGCTTCTGCGAGCCCTCGCGCGTGATATTCTGTGTATAAATGGAGATAAATTCCTCTCTGTACGGATTCGACATGCTTGTCCTCCCGTAAATAAATTTCAAACTCTGCGTATAGTATAACACAGAAATCGCATGTTTTCAAACAGTTTCGCGGTTTGTAAAGAAAAAGAAAGGTCATCGCAGCAAATGCCGAAATGACCCTTCCGGTAAATCAATGATTGCCCGCGCAGCCGTGCTTATCTTCCCCGCAGCTATGGCTGCCGCAGTCATGACCGCCCTCGTGGTGATGGTGTGCACAGACGGTATCCGGGTTATAGAGCAGTGTGCCGTTCAGCAGCGAATTGACCGCCGCGTCCGCGCTGCCGGAAACACCGGGATACAACTCGATGCCCGCTTCTGCAAGCGCCGTGCGCGCACCGCCGCCGATGCCGCCGCAGATGAGCGCATTCACGCCGTGCTGCTTCAAAAAGCCAGCCAGTGCACCGTGGCCGCTGCCGTTTGTGGGCGCGACCTCTGCATTTTTAACTTCGCCGTTCTCAATCTCATAGATCTTAAATGCTTCGGAATGGCCGAAATGCTGGAAAACCAGTCCGTTCTGATACGTTACCGCGATTTTCATGTTCATGCTTCCTTTCAAATCAAACATCCTATTTTCTGCTACGTGCAGAATATGCTCCGCCTGCGGCTGTGCCGCGTTTCGGCATTTGTCATATTCCGCACGGCTGCACCCGCCATGCTGCGGTGTGCAGGGCAACTGCTCTGCAGAAAGCGCCATGCGAGAGAGCTGGCTGCTGAGTTCTTTAAGCGCCGCGCGATTGACGGTGTAGTGCATGAAATAACCGCACTTTTCGCCGAAAATGAGCCCCGCTTCACGCAGAACTTTTAAATGCTGTGAAACCGCCGCTTCCGAAATATCCAGCTGTCTTGCCAGTGCGCGCACGCAACAGTTGCGGCGCAGCAAAAGGCGCAGCAGCAAAAGGCGGTTTTCATCTGCCAGTGCTTTGAACATCATAGCCGTTGACCCCATAGCGTCCTCCTGATTAAGTATTTGCTAAATTAAATTATAGCACGAATTTTAATTAAGTCAATACTAAATTAAATTTTCGCCTGTAAAAAGGCAGCACACCGAAACGATGCGCTGCCAAAAACTTTTATGTACGGTCATTCAACAGAACGGAAGCCCTTGCCGATGATCTCGCTCGTATTCGTGATGAACATAAATGCCTTTTTATCAACGGAACGGACATACGCGCGGAGCTTCACAGCTTCACCGCGTCTGCACGCAACCATGACGACCTTGCAGCCCTCATGCGAATACGCGCCTGTGGCATCCACAATGGTCGAGCTGCGGTTCATCTTGTGAATAATGTAATCGCAAACCTCCTCCGGGTGCGTGGTGACAATGGAGAAATATTTGCAGAGGTTAATACCTTCAATCACGGAATCGACCATGAACGCCTTGATAGCAAGACCGAGCAGCGAAAACAGGCCTGTGCGGATATCGAATACAAACATCGCGGAAAACGCGATGAGCGTATCGCTGACGAGCAGCGCTTTGCCGATATCAAGACTCGTGTACTTTTTGAGGATCATCGCAACAATATCCGTGCCGCCGCTCGAAGCGTTGCAGTTAAAGAGGATCGCCGAGCCGACCGCCGGCAGCATCATACCGTAGCACAGCTCGAGGAACGGCTGGTCGGTAAGCGGCTTAGAAAGCGGAACGAGCTTTTCAAGCAGCCACGTCAAAAACGAAAGCAGCATGCTACAATACACGGTAAGCACACCGAAACCGCGTCCCAAAATGATAAAACCGACGATGAGCAAGATGATATTGATAATCCACATGATACCCGCTGTGGAGAACGACGGAAAAATATGACCGAGCAGAATAGAGATACCGCTCACGCCGCCGGTGGAAAAATTATTCGGAAATTTAAAGAAATAAGTGCCGATGGCAAAAACAAAGGTGCCGAACGTGATGAGCATAAACGTCTTTAAATTCTGTTTTGTAAGCTTTTCCTTAACATTTTGAATCGGGTTATTCATACTGCGCCAACTTTCCTCATTACAGACGAAGCGCCTGTTTTTAATCCGTTTGAGATTTTAACACAGCAAACACCAAAATTCAACAGGAAAGCATACAAATGAATAATTGATTTTTTACCCGTCATTTTTTGCAAGTTGCGTCTTTCAAAACTTGCTTTACATACGTTTCGAGCGCGTTTTGATACGCCGGAAAACGCTCCCGTATGGAGTCGGCAAACGTCTCGGACTGTATGAAATCGCAGAATTTGTCATACGGCAGAAATTTGTAATCGATCGTTTCATTTGCCTGCAGCGTGATTTGGATATCTGCGCTTTCAACCGTTGCGGCATACACGTAAAACACCGTTGGGCCATGCGTCGGACGCAGCAAAAAGGTCAGCTCTTCCGGCTGCTTTACGATGCCGGTCTCTTCCCTAAGCTCCCGCACCGCGCCTGCAAGCGGTTTTTCGCCTTTTACAACGGAGCCGCCGGTCACCTCCCATTTCAGCGCGAAAATCCGCTTTTTCGGGTCGCGCTGCGTGCACAAAACCTCGCCCTGCTTTGTAACGGTGAAAATCTCCACCACACGGTGGTGCGCACCCTCCGGTATGGGCTTTTTGCCCCATTCATCGCGGTATAGATCAAAGCCGAGCAGTTCCCCGTTTTCGTCCACCGCGTCCCACACCTCACGTTTTTTGGCCATTTTCCGTTCCTCCTTTTGGCTTTTATGATGCAAAAAGGAGAGCGGCCGAAACCGTTCTCCTTCTTTGTTTTTTAAAATCAGATCAGGCTGCGGATGTAATCTGCCGCCTTGCGGATATCGCCCTCAGGGTCGTCGCCGACTTCGCGTTCGATCGTCAGAAAGCCCTTATAGCCGATGTCGTTCAGCGCCTTGAAGTACGCCGGGAAATCAACGTCGCCTTCGCCGAGCGGAAGCTCAATGAAGGAAGCGTCGTTCAGCATGTCGGATTCCTCCATGCCGTACAGGATCTCCGGGCTGACATAATGCAGACGCTTGCCGTCTTTTGCATGTGTGTGCACAATGTAATCCTTCAGCGTGTAGACCGCCTGCACCGGGTCGTCGCCCGTGACCATAACAAAGTTTGCCGGATCAAGGTTGACGGAAACACCCTTGGAATGGAGGCCGTCAAGGAACCCCTTCAGCGTCGTTGCAATCTCCGGGCCGGTCTCCACGGCGAAGTGTGCCTGCATGGAGTCTGCATACGCCGCAAGCTGGCCGCAAGCATCCTGCATGATTGCATAACGCGGGTGGCTCGGGTCGCTCGGCACAACGCCGATGTGCGTCGTGATCACGTCGGTCTCGAGGTCCTTTGCAAGGTCTACGATGCGTTTGGATTTTTCAATGAGCTCCGGGTTCAGCTTCGGGTCGTTGAAGCCGTGGCCGAGGTCGCCGCACAGCGCAGAGATCGTCAGGCCGTGATCCTTCACGCGCTTCAAAAATTCGCGGCGTGCTTCTGCGTTCATATTCTCGGGCGCCATTTCGCCTTTTGTTGCGTAAACCTGAATGCCGGTCGCGCCGACTGCAACAGCTTTATCGAGAGCCGTGAGCGTATCGGTGCGGAAGCCGTCCATCAGAACGCCGATAGAAAAGGGATACATAAGCAATTTCCTTTCTTAATGCACAGGGAGCTTAGCCCAGCGTGATCTCTTTGTGCTGCTCGGAAGAATCGTAAATCGCCTGCATCATCTGTGCCGTGATGATAACGGTGTCGATGTGAGACGGCAGCTTCTTGCCGGTCTTGATGCAGTCAATGAATGCGTCAATCTCGTTCTGGAAGTGGTCGCGCATCTTAAAGACAGGCTTATACTCCGTGAGTGCACCGTACTCGGAACTGTAAACGGTGAAATCCTTGCCGTACTGGAGACGGATGCCACCCTTATCGCCCATGAAGTCGATGTAACACTCGTTTTCGCCGATGTTCTGCGCCCAAGCGCCGTGCAGAGAGATGACTGGGCCTTCGGTACGGATCATGCCGACAACGGAGTCGTCCACGTCGTAGGTGCCGTCGTACTTCGGGGGACCTGCCCACATGTCGGTGTATGCGTAGCCCTTCATGTCCTTGCCAAGCTCGCAGAAGGCTTCACCCGTAACGGTCTTAACCTTCGGGTCGCCGCAGCAGTACATAACGATATCAAGGTAATGCACACCCCAGTCAATCAGAGCACCGCCACCTGCAATCGCCTTTGTGGTGAACGCGCCGCCGAGGCCCGGAATGGAACGGTGTGCACGGAAGCTGGCATGTACATGGTAGATATCGCCGAGCTTGCCGTCGTCGATATACTTTTTGATGAGGTTAACGCTGTCATTGAAGCGGTTGACAACGCCGATATTGAGTACCTTGCCGGTCTCGTGCTGAACCTTCTGCATCTCAAGGGCTTCCTTGTAGGTTCTTGCAGCCGGCTTCTCGCACAGAACATTCTTGCCTGCGCGCAATGCGTCAATGGAAATGGTCGGGTGAACATTGTTCGGGGTGCAGACGGAAACAGCTTCAACTTCCGGGTCTGCCAGGACATCGTGATAATCCACAACAGCGGTGCCGCAGCCGTACTTTTCAACGGCAGCCTGTGCGCGCTCCGGGATGATGTCGCAGAAATACTTGATTTCTGCCTCCGGGTTGTTCATGTAAGACGGGATGTGCGCTGCATTTGCGATCGTACCGCAACCAATAACGGCAACTTTCATTGGAATACAACTCCTTTAAGAATTTTCTGCGGGCTGCGGAAGGTTCTTTTTATCCTCCTCGGCCCATTTTTTATATTCACGCGGCGCCATGCCCACATATTTTTTGTAGGCGCGGCTGAACGCATGGATCGATTTGAAGCCCATCAACTCGGCGACTTTTGTAACGGAATATCCCTGGCGAAGATACTCGTTTGATTTTTCAAAGCGCCGCTTTGTGTGATAGGATTTCAGGCTTTCGCCCGTAAACGCAGAGAACTTCTGCGCAATATGGGTATAACTGTACCCAAACTCCGCACTGAGCGCGCTGAGATTTTCCATGGACTCAAGGTGCACATCGATGTAATTGATGACATCGTAGACGAGCTTTTCATCGGAATTATTGCTGCCGCTCAGTAAGTAGTTTTTGTAGAACTTTCGGCTGAAAATGCGGTATACGCCGCAGATGATCTCCTGCATGTACGCTTCAATCAAAAGATTCGAGAGTACGTCGTCCGAAATGAATTCGGAAAGCACGCGCATGAACGTGTCCTGTAAGCTGACCGCGTTATGAAACTGCACCTGCTCGTTCGTATCGAAAAAGCTCTTAAGCTGTGCAATCTTCTCATTTACGATCGGCTCCACAAAATCAAAGCCGAGATAAAAGAAACGCAGCGGTTCGATCTCCGCCGAGATGATGTTGTGCATCTGTCCCTTGCGCACAAGGAGCAGGTCACCCTTCTGCATGGTGTACACCGTATCATCTACATAAAATGCACCGGTGCCGGAAAGCACGTATGTAATCTCATAGACCGCCTGCTCGTGCTCAAAGGTCTGGTAACCTGCTTCGCAGCTTAAGTCCCCAATCTGATACAGAACATATGGCCCGTACAGCATATCCATACCGGCGTATGTATTATCGAAGTGAAATTTTGCCCGATTGACCGGCATTGTGGTATCGCCTCTGTGTTTACGCCCTTATTATAATGAAAGAGCGCAGGAATGTATTTGATATTTTTTGCAAATCAGATGGTAAAAAACACAACTTTACCAGAAAATCAGCTTTTCTTCGCCTCTTTTTCAATGGCATCGAGCTCCCGGCACAAATGGCCGAACAATTCGCCGCTCACAACATTTTCGGTCTCGCCCGTCATGTTGAGCGTCACGCGATCCAAAAAAGCGGAAAACGCTTCAAGCTCCTCTTCCGAAAATCCCTGAAACGCCACCGCGTCGATCTGGTCTAACCGCTCGCGGCACATGGCACAGGCCCTTTGCCCTTCTTCTGAGATATAAAGCCGCTTACAGCGTAAGTTTTCGGCATCCACTTCTTTTGTGAGATACCCCGCCTTCTGCAAACGCTTTGTAGAGAGCGCAATGGAGGCCGGGCTGACGCGCAGATGGTCTGCCACCTGCACCTGTGTACACCCGGGATTTGCCGCAATGAAATCCAGCACAGGCATCTGGCCGAAATACAGACCATGCTCCTGCGCCCCACGCCGATGCGCAAGTTGTTGCACAAGCTCCAGCTTATGTAATTTTCCCATCAGTTCATGCAATTCCATAGCCGCACTCCTCATACACCTCTTTGATATTATTATAACCCCGCTGTTAAATTTGTCAACCCATAGTACCGTTTTCCCGTGCACTTCGGTTCAATATTTTCCTTTACACGGATACTTTATTGTGCTATACTGTTAGCAGCTTGATTACAACAATTTGGAAGGGGTCTTAAAAATGAATGAAACGATTCAGGTTTTGATGAACCGCAAGTCCGTCCGTGTTTTTGAGGATAAAGAGATCACACCCGAAATCAAAGATATTATCCTTGCCGCTGCCATGCGCGCACCGACCGGCGGCAACTGCATGCCGTACTCCATCATTGACGTGACGGATCAGTCCATTAAGGATAAGCTTGCCGAAACCTGTGATCATCAGCCGTTCATTGCACAGGCGAAAATGGTGCTCATTTTCTGTGCAGATTACCACCGTTGGTACAGAAAGTTCAAAATGGCGGGCTGCGAAGACATTCCCGCGCCGGAGCTCAGCAACATGGTGCTTGCAACGGAAGATGCCGTCATCGCCGCACACACAGCCTGCATCGCCGCGGAAAGCCTCGGCATCGGTTCCTGCTATATCGGCGATATTGTGGAGAACTTCGAGATTCACAAAGAGCTTTTAAACCTGCCCCCGCAGGTCGCGCCGCTTTGCATGCTGGTCTTCGGCTATCCCACCCAGCAGCAAAAGGAAAGAAAGCAGACAACTCGTTTTGCAAAGAGCTCCATCGTGTTCGAGAACCGGTATCGTGAGCTTTCTGAAGAAGAGCTGCTCGAAATGATGCCAAACGACCGCACAAAGGCGTTCTATAACCGCAAATATGTTTCCGATTTTGCGCAGGAAATGGTGCGTTCCACAAAAGAGATCTACAAAAACTGGAATTCCAAGGAATAAGCCATGCTGCACATCGGTTGTCATCTTTCTGCCTCTAAGGGCTACTACGCCATGGGCAAAACGGCACTTTCCATCGGCGCGGATACGTTCCAGTTCTTCACGCGAAACCCGCGCGGCAGCCGCGCAAAGCCGCTTGATCTGAACGACGCACAGAAGTTAAACGAGTTGGCGGCGGAAAATCACTTTGCCGTGCTGCTCGCCCACGCACCGTATACGATCAATCCCTGCTCCGCAAACGAAGACACCCGCACATTCGCCCGCGAAACGATGCAGGATGATTTGAAGCGTCTGGAAGCCACGCCGCACAATCTCTATAACTTCCACCCCGGCAGCCACGTTGGACAAGGCATCGAGACCGGCGTCACACAGATTAGTGAAACGCTAAACGCCATTTTATCTCCCGAACAGACCACCACGGTTTTACTCGAGACCATGGCGGGCAAGGGCACGGAAGTCGGCTCTCATTTTGAGGAACTCCATGAAATTCTGGACCGCGTAACGCTCTCCGACCTCATGGGCGTGTGCCTCGATACCTGCCACGTGTTCGATGCCGGGTATGACATTGTAAACAACCTCGACGGTGTGTTGACAGAGTTTGACCGCGTGATTGGGCTTAACCGCCTGAAAGCGGTGCACATTAACGACAGCATCTTCGGGCTTTCCTCTCACAAAGACCGCCACGCAAAGATCGGCGAGGGCAAGATTGGCACGGAAGCGTTCCGCCGCATCATCAACCACCCTGTCCTGCGCCGCCTCCCCTTTTATCTCGAAACTCCAAACGAACTCCCCGGCTACAAAGCCGAAATTGAACTTTTGAGAGCGATGGTTGAGGAGAGCTAAAAGCATAATTCACCATAACACTCTAAGCACCCAGGCCGCGTTTGTACCGGCTTGGGTGCTTTTAGTCATTTCACTTTTACTCCCACAACCGCAGCAGTAAATTTCTACTAACTAATAGTGAATATTTCCCGCAAAGCTTTCCCTTTTTAGGAAAACCTCACAAAATATTTGAAGCGCTCAAATGCGTGCTACCACACTTGTGAAATTTGATGTTACGCACCAAGTGAAATACAATCCGCCTTTAACGCGCGCAGTGCATTTCACTGCGAAGCAATTTCACAATAACCGCAGGTTATTATTTCACTCGCCGTAAGGCGAATTTCACAGAAAAAGGTCTTTGTCAAAAATGACAAAGACCTTTTTTCTGGTGGAGATGGCGGGAATCGAACCCGCGTCCGAAAACCGGTTACCGGGGCTTTCTACGAGTGTAGCGGCTCTTTTGACATTCCCTCCGCGCACCGCCGAACAGCAGGCTTTGCGCATCAGTAGCCTTTAGATCATGACGGGCTTAAAGGCGTGGGCCCGTTCACGTGCACCGCTAAGTGACGCTCTTATCCCGTCCGCGGTCCTACAGGTAAGAACGGCTGCTTAATTAAGCAGCAACAGCAACTGTATTGTTGTCGTTTAATTTTAAGTTTGCGGATTTTATAGCGGTCCCGCACCGCTACTCGCTTACCAGGGCTTCCAGTCCCCGTCGAAACCTTTACATCCCCATATAAAAAGCGATATTGCTACCGCTTTTATCTGTTTTTCTCTTTCAGCGCACGCTGAATATCGCGTTGGGCATCACGCGCGGCCATATCGGCACGCTTATCGTAGAGCTTTTTGCCCTTGCATAGACCGACCTGCACCTTCACCCGCGAACCCTTAAAGTACACGGAAAGCGGAATGAGCGAATAACCGACGGTTTTGGAAAGGCCAAAAAGCCGCATGATCTCGCGCTTGTGCATGAGCAAACGGCGCACCCGCATGGGATCGCGGTTAAAGATGTTGCCCTGCTCATACGGGCTGATATGGCAGCCGTTTAAGAGCATTTCACCGTCCACAACAGAGCACCACGCGTCCTTTAAGTTGCATCTGCCCTGCCGCAGCGATTTCACCTCTGTGCCGCAAAGCTCAATGCCCGCTTCAAGGGTCTCCTCCACAAAGTAGTCGTGGTAGGCCTTTTTGTTCTGGGCAATCGTTTTAAATTCTGTTTTTGCCACTTGGCCTGCCTCCTTCTGCTTTGTGTGTGATTTACTATACACCACTTTCGCGGTTTTGTCAACGCGAAACCGATTTTACAGCTCCTGTCTGCCCTCAATGGCGCGGGAAAGCGTCACTTCATCGGCATATTCGAGGTCGCCGCCGACCGGGATGCCGTACGCAAGACGCGTTACGCGGATACCGAGCGGCTTTAACAGGCGCGAAATGTACATGGCGGTCGCTTCGCCCTCAACGGTCGGGTTCGTCGCCATGATGACCTCCTGCACGGTGCCGTCCTGCACGCGGCGCAAAAGCTCTTTTATTTTGAGCTGATCCGGCCCGATGCCGCCAAGCGGCGAAATGGCACCGTGCAGCACGTGGTAGGTCGCATGGAACTCATTTGTACGCTCCAGTGCGAACACGTCGCGTGGGTCTTCCACCACGCAGATAACCGAGCGGTCTCGGCTTTCATCGCGGCACACGGGGCAAAGGTCGCCGTCCGTCAAATTGCAGCACACGGAGCAGTAATGGATCTGCTCGTGCGCGTCGATGATCGCCTGCGCAAAGCTTTCGGCATCCGCTTTATCCATGTTGAGCACGGCATACGCAATGCGCTGTGCGGACTTATGCCCCACGCCCGGCAAGCTCTCAAATTTATCGACGAGCCGTTCGAGCGGCGGTACGTGATAACCGGCCATTAGAGGATGCCCGGAAGGCTCATGCCGCCGGAGATTGCGCCAAGCTTCTCCTCTTTCTCGTTTGCGGCTGCGCGCAGCGCTTCGTTGACAGCAGCAGCGACGAGGTCGCCGAGCATCTCGGCATCATCAGGGTCGATGACCTCCGGCTTGATGTCGATGTTCTTTACTTCCATTTTACCCGTTACGGTTGCGGAAACGGCTCCGCCGCCTGCGGCCGCGGTGTATTCCTTCGCTTCGAGCTCCGTGGTAATCTGCTCCATCTGCTCCTGCATCTTCTGCGCCTGGCGTGCAAGCTGCTGCAAATTTGCGGCTCCGCCGCCGCCCATACCCTGCGGTAAACGTGCTTTCATAGTTAAGACTCCTTACTGTGTGGTTTTTAAATTTATTTTTCTTCGATCTCCACGCCGGCTTCGCGCATATCGTGCAAAAAGGCGTCGAGCGGATCTTTCGGTTTTTCGCCGTCCGCTGCGGGCGGCTTATACGGGCCGAGTTTATACACACGCCCGGTCACCTGCTGAATGGCCTCGCGGATCTTTTCTCTCTGGCTGGCACGTTTCAAGAGATCAAACGCAATCTGCGGCGCTTCGATGAGCATGTAGTCGCCGCTGATGTACGCCGCTGAACCCTTGAATGCCGACGCCACCGACTTTGAGTAATTTTCCATATAGCCGATAATGTCCGACCAGCCGTCGAACGGCTGCGCATTTTTTGCAAGCTCCTCTGTGGACTGCGGCTTGTCCTTTACCGCGGGCTGCACAGGCGCGTTGTTCTGTGGTGTCTCGGGCTGTTGTACCGGTGCTGCCGGTGCTTCAGCCGCGGGTACACTCGGTGCCGGGGTGATGGGACGGCGCAGGCCGCCGCGCTCCAAAGCTTCAATGCGGCGCAAAAGTGCTGCGGGCGAGGTATCCATTTCCGGCGTGCAAAGACGGATAAACGTCATTTCCATTTCCGTGCGCTTATTCATAGTCTTCATGCGCGACTGCGCGGACTGGAACGCATCGAGTGCGTGCAGAATCGTTGAAAGCTCCATGGAAAGCGCCGTTTTGGTCATGGCTTCCAGCTCTTCGCCAACGGCATTTACAAGCCCGCTTGCGTCCTTCATCGTTTTGATGAGCATCAAATTGCGGAAAAAGCCCGCAAGCTCCTCGCACAGCCTGCCCATGTCTTTGGAAGACTTATACAGCGCGTCGATCTTTTCGAGTGCCGCGGTGCGGTCGCCCGTGCGAATGCACTCGGCGAGTTCAATTAAGTGCCCACGCCCCGCAAGGCCCGCCGTTTCCGCAACGAGCCCATACGTCACGTGCCCGTCGCTGCGGCCGATGCACTGATCCAAAATGGAAAGCGCGTCGCGCATGCCGCCGTCTGCCGTAACGGCGATGAGCATCGCGGCATCGTGGTCGATTGTCACATTTTCCTGCGTGCAGACCCACTCAAGGCGCCCTGCGATGTCCTCCGGTGCGATGCGGCGGAAGTCAAAACGCTGACAGCGCGATAAAATCGTCGGCAACAGCTTATGGACTTCGGTCGTCGCCAAAATGAAAATGACGTGTGCGGGAGGTTCTTCGAGCGTTTTTAAGAGGGCATTGAACGCCGAAACGGAGAGCATGTGCACCTCATCAATGATATATACGCGGTATTTCGCCGTAGTCGGTGTGAAGTTGGATTCTTCAATGAGCGCGCGGATGCTGTCTACGCCGTTGTTGCTCGCGGCGTCCAGCTCTACAACGTCCAAAACAGAGCCGTCATCCAGTCCTCTGCACACGTCGCACTTGCCGCATGGATCGCCGTTTTGGGGATCCAAGCAATTGACCGCCTTCGCCAGAATTTTTGCGCAGGTCGTTTTTCCCGTGCCGCGCGAGCCGGTGAACAGATATGCGTGCGAAATGCGCCCGGCCATCAGTTCGTTTTTTAACGTGACCGTCACCTGCGGCTGACCGACGACATCGGAAAACTGCTGCGGACGATATTTTCTGTATAACGCTTTATACAAACGGCGGCGCTCCTTTCTTTGTGGGTGATAAAAGAAAAAGACGATTGGAACGTAGAATATGTGAACGGACAGGCAGCCTGCATCGCACCAGACGATCCGCTTAATGCTGCTCGGTCCCCCGCCTGACATGGTTCACGGTGTCTCGCCGCGCAGACCTGTCCGCTCGCATATTCCACGGTATATTCCAACCGCCTTGGCTTTTTCCGTGCGCGGAACATACTTGACCGCGTACTTTAGTATTATACACGTTTTCCCTTGAAAAGGCAAGCAAAAAATCGTATAATTTTGTATATGTTCATATTTGTAACGCGCACATGGGATTTTTTTGCAGATTCTGCGCGGCAAAACGGGAAAGGATGAAAGAAAATGAAGATCAGAAATGCAGAGCTCTGTGACCTGCCCTATCTGCTTGAGATGCTGGAAAACGCGAAAGCTTCGCTGCGGGCGCTCGGCATCGATCAGTGGCAAAACGGCTACCCGAACGAAAACACCCTGCGTGAGGACATTCAAAATAAAATCTGCCGTGTTGTGATAGATGACGAAAACAATATTCTTGCAAGTGCCGCCGTGTATGTGGGCGACGAGCCGACATACCACGAAATTTATAACGGCGCGTGGCAGACAGAAAACAAAATCTACGGCATCGTGCACCGCATTATGGCGGCAAAAAGCGCCAAGAACCGCGGCGCAGCATCGTTTTTGATGACCTACTGCGCGAAACTCTCGCTTGAAGCGGGTGTTACCTCCATGCGATGCGATACGCATCCCGGCAACATCATCATGCAACACACGCTCGAAAAGAACGGTTACATTCGCTGCGGCATCATTCACCTTACGGACGGCGCAGACCGCTTTGCCTACGAAAAAGTTCTGAAATAACGCACAACAGACACAGGCCCCGGCGAGCATGACAAAACGCTCGCCGGGGCCTCGCTCATTCTATTCTGTTATTTCTTTCATCCGGTAAAATGACACCTTGCGGCATCATCGAAGTGCGCGGCTTTCGTCGCGCCGGTCAAAATGCTTACATAGAGATCAGGCCGAATGCGTTCATGACAGAGCTGATAAGGATGATGGCTGCAAAGACCGGGCAAAGATACTTGATCATCATGACGAAGATCTTCTTCCTGCGGAACGTGCCGCCTTCTTGCGTCATCTCTTCTTCAATACGGTCTACACCGATCACGCGGGAAACGAGCAGGCAAGTCGCAATAGCCGCAATCGGCATCATAACGGAGTTCGTTAAGAAATCGAAGAAATCGAGGAACTGCATGCCGAGAATCTTTACGGCATCGAGCGGGCCGTAGCCGAGCGAAGACAGCGTGCCGAGCGCGAGCATGATGATGCCGATGACAACGGTCGACTTTTTGCGGTTCCAATGGAGTTCATCTTCAAACGTGGAAACGGCGCTTTCCGTCAGCGCAATAGAACTTGTGACCGCCGCAAACAGCACGAGCACGAAGAACAGAATGCCAACCGCCGTGCCGAGACCCATGCTGGCGAACACCTTCGGAATCGTGATGAACATCAATGACGGGCCCGCCTGCAAGGTGTTCGGGTCGCCGCCGGAGAACGCAAAGACCGCCGGGATGATCATAAGGCCGGCCATAATGGCGATGGCGGTGTCGAAAACCTCTACATTGCGCGTAGAGTTCTCAATAGACGTTTCTTTTTTCATATAAGAGCCAAACGTAACAAGGATGCCCATGGCGATGGACAGCGAATAGAACATCTGTCCCATGGCGGAAACGACCGTCATCCAGGAGAAATTCTCAAGGTTCGGCACAAGGAAATACTGAATGCCCTTCAGTGCGCCGGGACGTGTAACGGAATAGATTGCGATGATGACAGACAACACGACAAGGATCGGCATCATGAATTTCGATACACGCTCAATACCGTTGCGCACGCCGGCAAAAACGATGGTCAGCGTGATGAGTGCAAAAACGATAAAGCAAATTTCGGCGGACACGCCGTCCGAGATGAACATCGAAAAATATCCGTCCTCCGCAAGCTTTGTTCCGTTGCCGCAAATGTACTCAAAAAGATATTTGATGACCCAGCCGCCGATAACGGAATAATAAGGCACAATCAGGATTGGGATAATGGCGTTAATCCAGCCGCCGGCTTTTAATGTGTGCGACTTTGTGAACGATGCAAATGCACCCACAGGGCTTTTGCGCGTCATGCGGCCAAGCGATGTTTCTGCCACGATCATCGTGTAACCGAACGTCAGCGCAAGCAAAATGTAGATCAAAAGGAAAATGCCGCCGCCGTATTTTGCCGCAAGGTACGGAAATCGCCAAATGTTGCCAAGACCGACCGAAGCACCGGCCGCAGACAGCACGAACCCGAGCTTACCCGAGAACATGCTGCGATTACTGTGATGTTTCTTCATTAATTCTCCACCTATTTTCTGCGAATATTCAAACACAGCCGCCGGTGAAACCGTTTTCCCCCTTCAGTTTCACCGGCGTGCTGCATCAATACGTTCAGCATACCACATGGGCCGCAAAAATGCAATATCTTGCTTTCACAAATTCATTTTGCATTTTCTGTTTATATTATGCCTTATCATCGGCGCTGCGCTTTTTTCACCCAGTCAAGCGCCACCCAGCCGCCGGCTTTGAGACGTCCCCAGCCTTTTGCAGAACCCACACCTGCGCTCTCCTCTACAACCGTATAGCGCTTCGTGTCTGTGATCTGCCCCTGCACGTCATAATTCGTACCCGGACCCTTGCGGATATTGAGCGCATCTGCAGCGTCCTTGCGCACTGTATACGCTTTGAACGGTTCATACATAATTTTGCCGTTTGAGGCATACACTTTATAACCCACAGGGCATGCATTTTTCGCGTTTTCCAGCATTGCATACGCGCCAATCTGGCTTTTTGCGTCCGACCAGCTTGTCCGCACGCGGTAAAGCTGCTTTGGCACGGGTTTCGCATCGGTCTTTGTCTCCTTTTTGTCGTCCTTCATTTCGCTTTCAATCATTTTTAAAAACCGCGCCCAGCCCTTGTCGAGCGTGCGGTGCGGGCAATATTTGCCGTCGAAGTCCTGATGCTTCTTCAGATGGGACGTATCCCAACCGCGTTCCTTCAAAAGCTTTGCGATATACTCTGCGGCGTTCTTTTCGGCTTTATCGAAGCGTGTCCCGCCCGAAAGCGAATAGCAAATCTCGATATGAATACCATGTGCATTGCCATCACGTTGGCCCGCTGCGAATGCGCCCTTGTCGAGCGGTATGCCGATAACAATCTCTTTGTCATCGACTGCCGCGTTAAACGACGTAGAGCTGTCGTTGCGAATCATATACGCGACTTCATTCGCGGCGGAAGCATCGTTCGCCGTGTTGTGCACGACGATATATTTCATGTCCTTTGCGCAGGATTCCACCGGTACTTTCAAATTGTATTTTGCAGAAGATAATAGATTTTCGCGGATCGGTACCATAAGATCACTCCTTCTTCTCATCACTTGCACCCGATTCATCCGCCACGGTACGACGGAGCCGCTTTAAAATGCGCTGCAAACGCGGAAACCCCGGCACGCCGATTGCCGCAAGATTTTCCATGACGGAAATAAGCTCGTTGATCGTAAGCCACACGGTGACGAGCATGCCGAAAAACAGCTTTACATCGAGCGTGATGCCGGCCCCAATGACTGCACCGCGCAAAAGATAATCCACCGCCGCACCGACTGCGACCATGACCATATAGCAAAGCTTTTTGAGTATCCCCTTAATACCGAACTTGGAATTTAACTCGGCGCGGATATACGCTTTGATCATGCCGGTGATATAATCGAGCAACATCACGCCGAGCAACACGAGCATCGGCACCGCGAGCGTACCGAGGTACGATACGAGTCCTGCGCCGAGCACGGCCGCCGTCGTCTTTAAAACCGTCTGTTTCATCAAACCTTTGCCCTCCTTCCCCTGCTATTGGGACATGCACAGCGCTTTGTCCCGCAGCATACTATGACAGACGTGCTGCTTTTGTGCGCGACAATCAGAAAAAGCGGCGAAACACGTTGCGGAATGTCAAAATCTGTGTTATGATTTCGGTGGACAAATATTCAAATATGCAAAGGAGATTTTCTTATGGTCTGCAAAGATTGCGGTGCAAATATTCCGAACGGTGAGCTTTTTTGCCCAAACTGCGGCACGCGCACCGAAAACGCGAAATTCTGTAAATACTGCGGCGCGGTCATCGGTGTCGACTGCGTGGTTTGTCCCGCGTGCGGCAGGCAGGTAGAGCCATTGCAGTCTGCCCAACAGCCCCAGCCTGTTTATGTAAACAACAATGTCACTTACGGTGGTGTGGCAAAAAGCAAATGGACAGCGTTTTTTCTGTGCCTGTTTTTAGGACTCATCGGCGCGCATAAATTTTATGAGGGAAAGATCGGCATGGGTGTTTTGTATATCTTCACCGGCGGCCTGTTCGGCATCGGCGCGTTCGTCGATCTCATCGTCATCCTCTGTAAGCCCGGTCCCTATTATTCCGTTTAACTTACTCAGAAAGGCGGCGTACTATGCCAAGCATTCTTGAATATGCAGAAACCGAATTCTCGCCTTTGGCAGAAAAACCGTTTACGGATGTAGACAGCCTGCTTTTATCACAGTTTTCCTACATGAATCTGAGCGCGTTTGAAGACGAGCTTAAATGCGAAAACAAAATAGAAATTCGAGAGCTTTTAAAGGCAGAGCGCTTTGAAAAGTTGATGTTCCATGTACGCGATACCAAAAGCAATATGAGGCTTTTGTACGCTATGGCGTCAAGCCCGCGCTGGCGCAACATAAAAATCGGCAACTTCGTTGAAAAGCTGTGCGACCAGTCAGAGGAGCAGTTTGCGGCCATCACCGTATACCTCGATGACGACCACGCCTGCGCCGTATTCCGCGGCACGGACGCCACGCTCGTCGGCTGGAAAGAGGATTTTAACATGGCATTTCTGCCCGTCATCCCCTCGCAGGCCGATGCGACAGACTATGTGACAAAGCTCGGCAAAAGCTCTCCCGGCAAACTGCTTTTGATGGGCCACTCCAAAGGCGGCAACCTTGCAGCCTACGCGGGCATGTTCTGCGACCCGGAAATTCAAAAGCGTATTGAGCGCGTCTACCCGCTCGACAGCCCCGGCTTCATCGGCAACACGCTCGAATCCGAAGAATATGGGCGCATTCAAAGCCGCGTACATAAGGTCATTCCGAAAGGCTCGCTCATCGGCATGCTGCTTGAAAACCACGGTGCATACTCCGTTGTGGAAAGCAACCAAATGGGCATTATGCAGCACGACCCGTTCTCGTGGCAGGTGACGGGCGGCGCGTTTAACACACTGGAGGAAATTTCCAGCGGCGCAAAATACATGAACAAAACACTCAACAGCTGGATCACCGGCATGAGCATCGACGAGCGCATACGTCTTGTCGATGTACTCTACGGCCTTTTGACCGCCGGCAATATTGAAAACGTATTTGACGCCGGCGACATTCAAAAGAACATCGGCGCTATCTACAACGCCGCCGTGCACCTCGACCCCGAAACGCGGTCGTTCGTTTTGCAGATCATCCGTCAGCTCGCGGGCTTTGCGTTGCACAACATCCCCCACCCGAATGTCCCGGAAAACCTCAATATCCTGCCCGGCAATAAAACGCAGAATTAAATTTTCATAGAGTAAAAGCCACCGTTTGCGGTAAGCCTTGCGCTTTTCCGTTTCGGTGGCTTTTGATTTATGTTTACGAATTTGCAAGCTGGCGGCGATGAGATCCATGATCGTGATGGAATTGAGCTGCATCGTTAGCACATTCATCATGATCTTGCGGAATTTTTCAGATTCCTCTTCTGCATCATCCGTTCCCCTGTTTTCCGTTCTGCTTTATTTCACGTTTCCGCTGTTGATGCCCGCGCCTGTTCTATTAAGCGGCAGCCAGTCGAGCACCTTTTTGATGTACGTATCCCAGAATACCCAATCGTGCTTGCCGGGGCCCTCCACATACGTGAGGTCAACACCGTTTTCGTTGAGGAAATCGCGAAAATCGCGGTTTGCGGTGACGAGGCCGTCCTCCGTGCCGCAGCACAGGTACATTTTCGGTACGGGTCTGCCCTCCTCCTTCAGCTTCAAAAGCAGCGCCTTCGGATCTTTGTCGCTGCCCTTCACCTTGTCATATTCACCGAAAACTGCCTCGTAGTAGCTGCGGCGGAATGTGAAGATCGGCGCGGAGTTGTCCGCGTCCTTCCACGTATCGTGCACGAGCGCGGCGGAAAGACCGATGACGCAGCCAAAGTTTTCCGCATACTTCAGGCCGTTGCGGATTGCACCGTAGCCGCCCATGGAAAGACCCGCGATGAACGTATCCTCGCGCTTGTCGGAAAGCGGAAACAGCTTTCTTGTGAACTCTACAAGCTCCTTGCCGATGAACTCGCCGTACAGCTCGCCGCTCTTTTCGTCGTCGAGGTAGAAGCGGTTTTCACCGGAGGGCATGATAACCGCAAGGTCGTTTGCCTCCGCCCACGCCTGAATGCGCGTGCCGTTCACCCAGTCCGTATAATTGCCGAAAATGCCGTGCAAAAGGTAAAGCGTCTTCAGCGGCTTCTGCTCTGCGTTTTCCGCCTGCGGGCCGAACTTATCCACCGGGATAATTGCATTGAACGTCACCGTGCGCATGAGGCACTTCGAGATAAAATTCACTTCAATAATAGCCATATCAACAACTCCGTTTCGATTTTAGTTTCGTTATATTTTATTATAATCAATAAAAGCCCTTTTGTAAAGACTACTTTTATGCTATACTGTACAAAACGGTTTGAAAGCAAAGGAAGTTGAATACGATGAACGATTTTTCTGAGCGCGTGTTTCAGGTGGTGCGCGAGATTCCGCGCGGCAAGGTGACAAATTACGGCTTCGTGGCATTTGCGGCGGGCAAACCGCGTGCCTCGCGCGGTGTGGGCTTTGTGCTGCACCGCAACACGGACCCCGTAAACACACCATGCCATCGCGTAGTGTTCAAAGACGGCTCTCTGTGCAAGGGCTACGTTTTTGGCGGCCCCGATGTACAGCGCGAAAAGCTCAAAGCCGAGGGCGTGCAGTTCCTGCCCGACGGCCGCGTAGACATGAAAGCCTGCGGCTGGTTCGGCGAAAACGAAGAATAACAAAAAGGTGCCTGACCAAAATGATCAAGCACCTTTCGTTTTTTACTTTAAAGGTCAGCCGTAGTTCTTAAAGCTGACGTTAATATCGACTGCCGCGTCGATGCCCTGCACCTGCGCGTTGTCGGAATACTGCCACAGGCCGAAGTTATAGTAGAACGCCGGCACGCTGCGGTATTCCGCAAGCCAGAACTCAAAGTCCTTGAGCTGCTCTAAGTCGTAATAGTTATAGCCGAGGCTGCGGTTGAAGTACACACCTGCGGTGTAGCCCGCTTTCGCGATTTTTTTGCAGAACGCCGAAGCATAACTCGTAATCTGCTCGCCTGTGGCATCTGCCGTGCGAGAGCCGTCTACGCTCGTCTGCTCCCAGTCAAAGACGACGGGGTAATCGACGGACTTATTCTGCAAAAGCTGGAGCACATAGCCCGCTTCCTCCTCCGCTTCGGTAACAGAAGTTGCCTGCGAGAAGAAGTAGATGCCCACCTTTACGCCTGCGTCCTTCGCACCGGTGTAATTATCGGCAAACTTGCTGTCTTCGTTCAGCTTGCCGCGCGTTGCACCGCGGTAGCCTGCGCGGATCATCGCGAAATCGATGCCGCTCGCTTTGACGGCCGCCCAGTCGATGTCGCCCTGATAGTCGGAAACGTCGATACCGAGGCTCGCGTTCGCGTCGTCATACGTCACAAGGCCGTTGTCATTTTTAAACTTCGACTGGTCGTATGTATTGAGCGGCACATTAAACTTCGGAATGGTGATCTCACCCTCGTAAAGATCCTGAATGACGAGCTTGCCGTCCTCCGTCACCGCGGAAGACGTGCCGTTGCCGGTGCTCTGCCCGTCGGATTTCCCGCCGAACGCGGATAGGAGCGATAAAATGACCACGACCAGAATGAGCACGCCGGCCGCGCCAAGGAAAATCAAACGGCGCATTTCAAAAGAACGCGCGTCGCTATGTTTATTTGGAGCTTTATTATTCATAGTAAAACTACCTTTCATAAACGAAATCACAGCGTAAACTGCACACCGTGTTCGGATTTATTCTATTATACGCATTTTCTGTCCTTTTTGCAAGCCATTCGGCGAATAAAGTCTGCCTTGCCAAGTATTTCCCACTGCCATCTCGCGGTCTATCGTACCGAGTACGCGGATTTTGTCGCGGCTCCACAGGGGCGCAAGCAGCTTTGTTTTGTCACCGTCGCCCGTAATGCGCTCGATGACCGTTTCGGGCGGCAGCACCTCCAGTTGACGGATCACGACGCGCACATAGTCCTCAAACGTCATCGGCGTGTATGCGCCGCTTTCGTATAAGCCCGCAAGCTGCGTGCCGCGAATGACGTGTAAAAGATGAATTTTCACACCGTCCGGGCGCAGCTGTGCAAGGTCTTCGGCGGTCTTTATCATCTCCGCCTCCGTCTCACCCGGTAAGCTGTCTATGATATGCACGCAAACGCGAATATTATTTTCGCGCAGGCGCAGAAACGTCTCTTTAAATACCTCGTATTTATATCCTCTGTGAATACGCGCAGCCGTCTCATCATTACTGCTTTGCAGGCCCAGTTCCACGGTGAGGTGCGTTTTGCCGTTCAATTCTTTTAAAAGCGACAAAACATCCTCCCCGATGCAGTCCGGGCGCGTGGCAATCGATACGCCGTAAACGCCGAATGCAAGCGCTTCTTCGTATAACGTCCTGAGCTTTTCAACCGGCGCGTAGGTGTTTGTGTGCGTCTGAAAATACGCGATGATTTTACTTTCCGGCGACTTTTTATGAATACGCACTTTTTCCGCTTGCAGCTGCTCCGTGACGGAAAGTGCCTTATCCTGCGTAAAATAGCCGCTGCCGCCGTCGCAGAAAATGCACCCGCCCACGCCGCACGTGCCGTCTATGTTCGGGCAGCTCAGCCCGGCATCGATCACAGCCTTTTGGGTCTTGCAATTCTGTACCCGGTTGTGATAAGCTAATGTATGATACCGTTTGTTATCAAACGTATACGGAAATGGATTCAAAGTAAAGCTCCTTTGCTTGGTCCAAAATAATAATAGGAGTTGAGTATTTGTTACACATTAAAAAGCTGAATTTAGACGAAATTCGCGAAATTTACAACGCATATATGCACGAGGCATTCCCGCCGAGCGAGCTGCGCCCCTTTGCAAGCATGGAAATGCTCTACAATAAAAACTGCTACCCGTGCTACGGCTTTTACGACGAGACCGATTCACTCTGCGCCTACGCCTATTTTTCGTGCACGGAAAACGGCAAATACGCCCTGCTCGATTACTTTGCTGTCAGAAAAGACCTGCGCGGCACGGGCATCGGCAGCAAGACTTTTCCTCTGCTGCGCACAGAAATGAAAGACCGTGACGGTCTTTTGCTCGAAGTGGAAAGCGTTGAGAGCGCCGAAGCCGAAGAAGAAGTCAACATCCGTCGCCGCCGCATCGCGTTTTATGAGCGCTGCGGGTGCGAAATGACAAAAGCCAAAAGCCTTTTGTACGGCGTGGATTTCAACATACTCGTGCTGCCCATCGCGCAGCCCGTGCCGGAAGCGAAAGTCGTGCTGCATGAGCTCGAAAGCATTTATCACGTTATGTTCGACGACAAACTGTATAAGCGCGTCTGTCACCCGTTTATCGCGGAATAGGCGGATTTTTGAATTGACTTTTTCGCACAAAAGCCATATAATAAAGCCATAAACCATACGGAGGTGTAAGCATGCCGGAAGAACAGAAAACAGCAGAAACCGAACAGGAGCGCCTTGCGGATTTTCCGCGTGATCTAAGCCGCAGCTTCACCTATCTGCACCGCCAGCGTAAAAAATATATGGATGACCGTCTGCGCGGCTACGGCTTTGTAGGTGGCATGCCGATGATCCTGCTTTACATCAACCGCCACCCCGGCACCACGCAGGACGCCATCGTCTCGCACATGTATATCGACAAATGCACCGTAGCACGCCGCACAAAACGCCTTGAAGAGCTCGGCTACATTTCGCGCGAAACCGGCAAGGAAGATCGCCGCGAAAACAACCTCTACGTCACGGAAAGCGGCGAAAAGCTCGTGCCCGTCATCCGCGAGATTTTGCAGGATTGGGCCAAAAGCGTCACGCGCGACCTTTCCGATGAAGAGCGCATTTTACTCATCACACTGTTAGACCGCCTCATCCATACGGATGTGGAATAAAATTTCACTTGATATGGACTACCCCGCAGTTTTAAAGCTGCGGGGTGTTTTTCATTGAAAAAGCTCCGGGAAGCACGCCTTTTGTTCCGCCGAAAAATCCGTCTCGACCGTTTTATCGATGTCGAGCGCCGGACATAAAATACGCACTGCACGGCAGCAGAGCATCTGGTGCTCCGTTCTGTCCAAATGTCCGCCGTAAAGGTCGTCCCCCGCCACGGGATGCCCAAGGTGCGCCATGTGCACGCGAATCTGGTGCGTGCGCCCGGTTTTCAAATGAAAGTCAACAAGGCTGTACCCGCCGCTCGTTCTCACCGTTTGAAATTCCGTCACGGCTTCGTCTCCGATGCCCGCGCAGCGCTCCACCTTATGCCCCGGCTTTAATCCGATGGGCACATTCACACACCCACTTTCGGGCGTTTCGCCCTCGCACACGGCGCAGTACGTTTTCGTCAGCTTTGCATTTGCGGCAAATTTGTTTTTCGCCAGCACCAGTGCGCCGGTCGTATCCCGGTCTAAGCGGTACAGCGGCCGAAACACAAAGTCCGGCGTATTTTGAAAATACCACGCCGCCGCATTTAAAACGCTGTCGCGGTCGTGCCCCGGCGAGGGGTGCACAGGCATATTGTATGGCTTATCGAGCACTAAAAAATCCTCGTCCTCATATAAAACCGCAAACGGCAGGTCGGCTTTTTCATACGCTTCGTCCGTCTCAAGCAGCGTCAAAGTCAGCGTATCGCCGGCTTTCAAAACTGCATTGCTGTGCACGGGTTCGCCGTTTTTAAGCATCTCTCCCTCGTATTTCAGCACCGTTAAAATGCGTGCGGAAAACCCTAAGTACCGCCGCACGAACGTACGCACGTCCATGTTTTCCTGTCCGCAGTCGATGACGAACTCCAGTGTGCGTTTCATTACTTGCTGCGCGTCGCGAGCTTTTCCGCAAACTCGTGCAGGAACGTGCTGTCCGCGTCAAACGCGTCAAGCGCATGAAGCGCCTTTTCGGTATGCTCATCGACAAGCGCCTGCGCTTTTTCCACGCCCAAAATGGAAACATACGTGCAGCGCGCGTTTTGTGCATCCACGCCGATGTTCTTGCCAAGCTCCTTGGCGTCACCGGTCACGTCCAGAATATCGTCGCGGATCTGGAACGCCAAACCGATGTGCAGCGCGTATTCCTTTGCTGCATTGATCTGCGTTTCGTTCGCACCCGCCGCAATGCAGCCCATCATGCATGCCGCCATGATGAGGTTCGCGGTCTTGCCGGTGTCTTTTTCGCACAGCTCATCGAGCGAAACGGTACGGTTTTCGGTTGCAAGGTCAATGCACTGGCCGCCCACCATACCGTGCTCGCCCGCACAACGCGCAAGCACCGCCGCCGCATATGCGGCGCGCTCCATGCCGACATTTCGAAATGCTTCACTGCTCAGTGCCGTTTCAAATGCTTTTGTCAAAAGGCCGTCGCCCGCAAGCAATGCGTAATTTTCACCGTAGACCTTGTGGTTAGAGGGCTTACCGCGGCGCATATCGTCGTTATCCATGCACGGCAGGTCATCGTGGATGAGCGAATACGCGTGTACCATCTCCACGGCACACGCAAACGGCATCGCCATGTCTTCATCGCCGCCGCACAGCTCACAGAACGCAAGCGTTAAAACGGCGCGCACACGCTTGCCGCCGTTTAAAAGCGAATAGCGCATGGCGTCGGTCACAGTCTCGGAAAGCGAGCCCTTGCGCTCCGGCAAAAAATGATCTAAGGCTTTTTCAATGCGTTTTACCCTGTCTTCCATTTTTATTCCTCCGTTTTCGCAGCACTCAGCTCCGTAATTTTCTGTTCGGCAGTGTTTAATTTCTCATAGCAAAAGCGGGAAAGCTCCGCGCCCTCGCTAAAAAGCTTCACAGATTCCTCCAGTGTCACATCTCCCTTTTCGAGCGTCTCGGTCACCTCGCGAAGGCGCAGCATCGCGTCTTCAAAGGTCATGGTTTTTTTAGGCATCGGTCATTTCCCTCTTTTCTGTTTTCTGCACCCGCACGGTGATCGCGCCGTCCTCTACGCGCGCTGTCAAAACGTCGCCCGGCTTTGCGTCTTCCGTGCGCTTTATCACTTTCCCGTTTTCGTCGGACACGATCGCGTATCCGCGTGAAAGCACCTTCAGCGGGCTCATTGCGTCTAACCGTGCGGAAAGCGCAGCAAGCTCGTTTTTCTCATTCAAAATTCTGCGCTCGGCGCTGTGCGTCAGGCTCTGCACCGTGTTTCGGAGCGCCTGCCTACGCGGTGAAAGCCACGCGGACGGGTTTTGCAGCACGTTTGCGCTTGCAAGCGCATCGAGCATCTGCCGCCGATCGTCAAGCCCCGCCTGCACGCTGCCGCACAAACGGCGCGTCAGCTGCGCAAGTGCCGCACGCATTTCTTCCCTGTCCGGCACGGCAAGCTCTGCCGCCGCGCTCGGCGTTGGCGCTCTCAAGTCCGCGACAAAATCGCAAATCGTAAAATCCGTCTCGTGCCCCACAGCGGAGATGACGGGTATTTTCGACGCGAACACTGCCCTTGCGAGCGTCTCGTCGTTGAATGCGGCCAAATCCTCCGCGGAGCCGCCGCCGCGCCCGATGATGATGACATCCGCCGCCTTTTGGGCGTTCATCAATTTCACCGCCGCCGTAAGCTGCGCCGCTGCGTCCTCGCCCTGCACAAGCACCGGGCAAAACACGATCTCCGCCGCAGGCCAGCGCCGCGAGAGTATGTTGCGAATATCCTGCACCGCCGCGCCCGTCGGCGATGTAATAACGCCGATGCGCGCCGGAAACGGCGGGATCGACCGCTTGTGTTCTTCCGCGAACAACCCCTCGGCAGCAAGCTTTTCTTTCAGCTGCTCAAACGCTAAACTCAGCGCGCCCACGCCGTCCGGCTGCATTTCCTCCACATAGAATTGGTACTGCCCGCCGGGCTCATACACGGCCACACGCCCGCGCACGATAACGCGCATGCCCTCCTTCGGGTGGAAGCGCAGCCTGCGTGCGGCAGACGAAAACATAACCGCCTTCAAAACGGACTTTTCGTCTTTCAGCGAAAAATACAGGTGTCCGGAGCGGTAGTGATCGGTAAAATTGGAAATTTCGCCGCGCGCGTAAATATCGCGCATGCGGCCGTCACCCTCAATAAGCGACTTTATAAAAAAATTGATCTGCGAAACCGATAAAACGCGCATATCAGGCCTCCTGCGAAAGTGACGCCAAAACGGCGATGCCGGCAGCGTTATCCGCCGAAAAACGTGGCTCCGCAAACAGTGCGCCGTACTTTTCGCTCATATGCGCGCGCAGCATGGAGTTTGAAGACACGCCGCCCGAAAACACCACGGGCAAATCGCCGAATGTCTCAATAAGCGCCTTACACATCGCGTCCGATGCCGCAATGACGTACGCCATGCACGTCGCGGCGATTTCCTCCTTCGGCGCGCCCTTTTTCATCAGCTCGCGGCATTTATTTTCCACACCGGAAAGTGAGCAGTTCGCGCCTTTCATCGAAGCGCGCACGCGCAGTCTTTCCATATAATTGCACGCAATGGGGTCTAAATGCTTGCCGGCCGGAAACGGCAGACCGAGCATCACGCCGATGCGGTCAATGACCTGCCCGGCCTTTAAATCGAGTGAAGACGCAACAAGGCGCGTGCGAAACATTTTGTCACCCTCCACAGGTTCTGCCAAAACCGCTTCCGTTGTGCCGCCGGACATGTGGAACGCCAAAAAGCGCTCGTGCAGCAAGTCCAGTCTATTAACAGAGTAAAGCGCCGCCGCAATGTGCCCCTGCTGGTGCGAAAAGCGCCGCAGCGGCACCCCTAACGCCTGCGCAAGCATCTGCGCCGCGCCGATGCCCACCAAGAAGCACGGCATATAGGAGTCCTTCGCATCACGCGGACGCTCCGAAACGCCAATGACCTTCGCCTCGCTAATCTTATCACCGAGCATGGACAGCACCTCCGGCAGCTGGCGCGTGTGGTGGAACACCGCGTCGCTCTGGCGCAGTCCGATCTCGCCCTCTTTCACAGGCAAAATCATGCCGCGGCTGTCCATTTCGCCGTCACCGAAAAACGCAGCGCTCGTTGTGTAGTTGCTGGTGTCTAAACCGAGCGCGCTGATGTTAGGCATTTTCGCTCTCCGTCTCGTTCTTCGCTCCCTCAAGCTTCTTTGCAATCGTGGAAAGCACGCCGTTTACGTAAGAAGCATCCTTTTCGTTGCCGTAAATTTTTGCAAGCTCCACTGCCTCGTTGATGGAAACGCTCACCGGCACATCGTCGGCCCGCATAAACTGCATTTCGCACACGGCAACGCGCAAAATCGTCAGCGTCATTTTAGAAAGACGGCGCAAACTCCAGCCGCGCAGATTTTCTTCGATCGTGTGATCGATCTCGTCTAAATAAAGCTCCGTCAAAGCGGTCAGCTTTTCGCAGTACGGATCGATAACGACGTCGCGCGCTTCCTTCGCCATTTCAATGATGTCTTCCATGCTGTCGCCCGTCACGGTCTTTTCAAAAAGCAGCGTAAAAGCCTGTTCTCTCGATTCTCTTCTTTTCGTCATACTCGGTTCCTTTCCCTTATCTCAATAAAATTCATTGCGTGATTCATGGCGGATATAAACAAAAAAGCCCGCCGAAGGATCGGCAGGCAATTTGAGCAGAAATCAGGCACTTTCGGGTTTCACCGGTGCCGTTTGATGTGCAGTTTTCAAGCTCCAGACATACACGCCGATATGTTCTGGAATAGTATACCACGATAAACGGTAAAATGCAAGAAATCATCTTTTATTTCGCCGCAGAAATGATCTTCACGTTTTCCGCGCTGACGCCGCTTTCGGAAACTGCAATGTCCCGCACGATGAGCGCGTTCTGTTCGTCCTCCATGTCGCCGTTTACAACCACCGTGCAGCTCTCGCCGTTGATGTACGCCACGCACTCCGTAAAGCCCTTCGCTTCTATGAGGGACTCTATGTTTGTCTCTTTCAAAATGTTCTGCGCGATAACCGCGGCTTCGTCCACGGCGGCCTGCTTTACGGCGACCTCGGCGCTGTCGTCTTTCAGGATGTCCTCCAGCAGCTCCACGGCCTCATCCCGTGCGGTCTGGCGCGTCAAGCGAGCGTCCGAAAGCTTTGCGGAAGCCGATACCGCAGCCGCTGTTTCTTCTGCCGCGCTGCTTTCCGCCGCACCGTCTGCGGGCTCCGTTTCCGGCAGAACGCCGTCCTCGTTCATAGGCGTGTCGGAGACCGTCTCCACATAGGCGTTGTTCACAAGCTGCGCCGCACCGAGAGCGGAAGATGCACTTTCCTCGCTGACATCGCCCGCGCTCTGCACCTTTGTGCCCGCAAACTGCCAATTTAAGTACACCGCCGCACCAAGGGCCAGCACAAGCGATGCCAAGATCAGCTGTCTTTTACCGTATTTCATTCCGTGTTCCTCCGATCTTCACTGAATGGTTTCATTCGTTGCCATATGTATATTCGCTGTACCCCACCACGCATACCTGCGTAGAGGATAAATCGAGCGCAGTCTTCACGGCCTCCACAATCTTCTCCCGCATTTTCGGGTCGCCTCCCCCGCGGCTCACGACTACCACACCGCGGATCTCCGGCTCCGTTTTCGTCACGATGAGCGGCTTCTGCGAGCCATCCGCCGCCTTCACCAGGATATACGTCTTCTGCGTGTCGCCGTCCGTCTGCGTGCGGTTGAGGCTTTCGCCGCTGTACTCCTCGGCGCTTTTTTCGCTCTGCTTATCTTCGGTCGCATACACCGTTTCGCCCATTGTACGCAGCGTCACCGTCACCTGCGGCTCGCTTTCCCCCGTGATAGCCGAGACCATCTGCGCAATCTGCGCGGAAAGCGCTTTGGTGTAGTCTCCCGCCGTCAGTTCCACCGTCTCCGGCGCTTCATTTTCCGTGTTCTTTGTGTCCATAGGCCAAAGGAGCATCAATAAAACGAGCGCCGCGCAGGCTGCAATGAGCATATACGTCAGCTTACCGTTTTTCAAAAGGCTTTTCAGTTTATCCGTCTCGCCTCACCTCCTACACGTACACATCCACCGGGATGGCCTCGGTCAGCACGCTGCGCAAAAGCGCGTCCGCGCGGTCGATGTCTGTCGCAAACCGCACCCATACCCGCACACGTTCCACCGTCACCACGCCGTCATCGTCCTGCGTGTACCAAATGTCGATATTCGCTGCCGGCACGTCCATCCCCGCACTTTTCAAAAGCGCCGAGAGCCGCTCTTTCAAAATCGCCGTGCCCTTTTCCGCGTAGCTTTGCGTTATCGTCGATTCGGCTTCGCCCGTTTCGGTCAAGTCAAAATCGAGCGAGGCCCCGCTTTGCAGCTTTAAAATGCCGTTTACAAGCACCACAAGCAGCATCAGCACTGCAAGCGCGTGGATAAGTGACCCGCTTTTTTCCGGGAACAGCCGCACGATCATCTCCGTTCCGATGAGCACCACGCACACCGAAAACACCAGCGCATACAATTCACGCATAAGCACCTCGCACACAAAGCACCACGGCCGCCGAGACCACCGCCACCGCACCCACACTGCATACCGCCGCAATGAGCAGCCGCAGAGCCGCAGCACAGCCGTTTAAAAACGACGCAAGCGGCTTTAGGCCCAACACCTCTGCCGCAAGCCCCGCGCAAAAGCAAATCAAAAGCCACGCGGCAGCCTTTATGCACAGCGGCAGAAAAATCGCGAGCGATGCAAGCAACCCAAATGCACCCACACCGTTTTTCACAAGCGCCGCGCCGGAAACGATGACCGAAAACGCATCGGAAAACGCGCTGCCCACAATGGGGATCGCGCCGGAGACAAGCATTTTCGCCGCCTTGCCGCCCGCCATCTCCGCGCTGTTCGCAACAATTGTCTGCACGGACAAAACGCCCGTATATACCGTGACGGCGAGCACCAAAGCCCACTTGATAACTTTATACAGCGCGTCCGTCAGCCGCTTTAAATCAAACGATGTCACGGCAGAAGCCACGGAAAACGCTAAAAACACACGCAAAACCGGGATGAGCACCGCGCTGCTCAAAACCGAGACGGCATTTGCCGCCGCAAGCGACAGCGCGCCGTAGGTCGGTGCTGTCACGGTGTTCCCCACCGTGCAAAGCAGCCCCGCATATACGGGCACCGCGGCAAGCAGAAAAACGGCAGCAGCATCCGTCACACGCGCGGCCTGCTCCAAAAGCGAAGCCATCGGCGAAAGCAGCGTCACGGCGGCGCACAGCGCCCCGCATACGGAAACGGCGTAGGAAAGCTCCTTTGCGGCGAATTCCTGCACAAGTCTGCACAGCACGCATGATGCAAGCAGCGTAAGGAGTGCCCGCGCCGGTGCTGTCCACTCCGCATGAAAGCCCTCGGAAAGCGCCGAAAACAGCTTTGTCGCCGCGTCGGGCGCAGGTGTTTCCATCGGGTCGGCCCCGACGTTCTGCAAAAGCGACTGTGCTTCTTCCGGCAGCGCCTCCATAAGCGTATCCGCTCCGCTGTTTTGGTAGAGCTCCGCTTCGTCCGCGCGCACGGGCAGCGAAAGCAGCAGGATAAACACCGTCAAAGCCAAAAAAACGCGCAAAATCCGTTTTTTCATAACAACAGCACTTCCTGCAAAAGCGAGAGAAGTCGATTCAGCAACGGCAGCGCCGTCAGCAACACTGCTGTTTTTACGGCAAGCTCCACACCGCTTGCTATTGCCGATTCCCCCGCGTCCTTACAAAGATCCGCCGTTATGCGCCCGATGAGCACGATGCCGAGCGCTTTTAACAGCGCTCCGAACACCTCCGGCATGCCGGAAAGCTCCGCCCATTCGCGGAATGTCGAAGTCAGCGTTTCGATCTGCGGCAAAATACACAGAAAAACGAGCACCGCCGCCGCAAGCGAAAACAGCAGAGCTATTTCCTTTTGCCCGCGTTTTAAAAGCGCGCCGCACACCGCTGCAAACACCGCCGCTGCCGATACCATAAGCACCGTGCTCATAGCCCAAACACCGATTTAATCGTATCGAACAGTGTGCTGATCTGCGTGATGAGCATCGTCAGCACCACAATAAGCCCCGCAAGCGTCGTCATCATAGCCTGCTCCTCCCGCCCGGAGCGAATGAGCAGCTGGTTCAAAACGGCCACAAGTATGCCGATGGCGGCGATCTTGAAGATCAGATCTACATCCATAGCTTTGCTTTCCTTTCCGGCTGTTACAGCAAAATGAGGGCGGCGGAAACGCCGACAAACAGTCCCAGCGCCACGCACAATCTGCCTTTCTGGGCAAGGCTTTGCTCGGCGGCTAAAAGTGCGCTGCGCACGCGGCCTTCATGCAGCGCAAAGTACGCCATTTGTCCATCGAGGTCGGTCTTGCCGAACCCGTCGATAAACGCGGCGCACAGCGCTTCATCCCCGCGGTATGTAAAAAATGCATGTGCCGCCGCTTTAAACGCCGCTGTGCAATCCATGTTTTCGGAAAGCACCCACACGCGCCCCAAAAAAGCGTTTTCGCGGCACAGAGAGAGCAGCGCGTACAGGTCGCCCGCCGTATAGGCCGCGGCATTTTTCAGCGCAAAAAGCGCTTCCAAGAAGATGTTCAGTTCTTTTTCACGCATTTTTAGCCGCGCAGATACCGATGACCCGGCGGTCGCCGCGCACAGAACAATCAGGATCGCCGTCGTTGTTTTCAAGAAGATCACCCGCCAAAAACAGCTTTTCCACTTTCGTCGGCGCACTTCGCCCGTGCAGCAGCGCCACCGTTTCAAACGCGCCGAGCGACAGAATCCCGCGGCACAGCGGTCGGCAACACAGCTCGTGTACACTGCCCGCGTGGATGCTCGCAATCAGCGCCACCCCTGAAAACGATGCCGCACGTATCGCCGAAAGATCGTTTTCGCCGAGCTCATCGCAGACGATGTACTCCGGTGAAAGACACCGCACCGCGTGCGAAAACCCCTCCTGCTTCGGGTAGCCCTGCAAAATATCCGTGCACGCGCCGAGGTCAAACCCGTCCGCACTCAGCTCAAACCGCTCGTCAAGCACCACCACACGGTGTCCCGCCGTACCGATATATCGTGCAATGTCCCGCAGCAGCGTCGTTTTGCCCGAGGACGGCGCGCCAGCAAGCAGCAGCCCGCGGCTGAGGTCTACGCCGCAGCGCAGCACCTCCTCTGCACAGCCGCGCTTCTCCCGCGGAATACGCACAGAAAGACTCGTCACGTCGCGCACCGTTTTGATGCCGCCCTTTTCGATCACCGCCGTACCGCCGATACCCACCCGCAACGCGTGGTCTGCGGAGACGAATCCGCCGCGAATCTCCTCCATATGGCTGTAAACAGAATATCCGCACAGCCGCAAAAAGATCTCCTCCACGTCCTCGCGTGTCGCTGTCACATTGTTTTGCGAAAAATACTGCGCCGTGTCGCCGTCTTCCCGCAAAAACAAAATGCGGTCGCCGCAGCACAGCAGCACAGGCAGAGAGCGTCGCGCCTGTCGTCAGGATGTCATCGAGCAGCAGAGGCTTATCCACACTGATACGAATGTCAAACACCGCGTCGCGCACCGCCTGCGGCACCTTTTCAAGCATCGGTGTAAAGCGCCCGAGCGGGCGGATCGCCTTTTCAAAATCCATCGCACACACCTTTCTTTTCGCTCCGTATGCCCAATTCTATGGACGTGCCGCCGGGTTTAGAACCAAAGTGGAAAAAAGCGGGCCATCGCCTTTTTATAAACGTGCCTTTATGCCTTTGAAAAGTGCGCCCGAAATCCGCCACGATTTTTCAAACATGAAAAGCACCCTGCAAGGCTAAAAGCTTTACAAGGTGCTTTCTCTATGGAGCAAGCTATTTACTTTGAAAGTCCGTTTTGATACAAGCTGTAAAAGTGATTCGTCGGCCCCGCGCCGTGCCCGAGCTCGAGCGCGTGCTCGATGGCGCACGTCATATAGTCTTTCGCACGTTTCACCGCTTCAGCGGGTGCATATCCAAGCGCCAAATTCGAGGCAATAGCGGAAGACAGTGTGCACCCTGTGCCGTGCGTGTTCTTCGTTTGAATGCGCCTTGATGTAAAGCTTATATGCTGTTCACCATCGAACAGAATATCGATCGGGTCGCCTGCAAAGTGCCCTCCCTTTACAAGCACAGCTTTACAGCCCATTGTGTAAATCAACTTTGCTGCAGCACACATATCGTCTTCCGTCTCAATGTGCATCCCGGTAATTTCCTCCGCCTCGGGAATATTCGGTGTCAGCACGTCGGCGAGCGGCAAAATTTCCGCTTTGAATGTCTCAATCGACTGCGGAGCCATCAGTGCCGTTCCGTCTTTCGCATACATCACAGGGTCAACAACGACGTTCTTCGGACAGTATTTGCGCAGCTTTTCCGCCACAGCAGACATCACCTCCGGCGTCGGCAGCATGCCAATCTTCACGGCGTCCGTACCGATATCTTCATAGATTGCGTCCACCTGCGCGCGGACAATCTCCGGCGCAATATCCTGCTTTTTCAGCACATGCACGGTGTTTTCCGCCACGACGGATACGATCACGCTCATCGCGTACACGCCGTGTGCGGACATTGTCTTGATATCCGCCTGAATACCCGCGCCGCCGGAGCAATCCGACCCGGCGATGGTCAGTACGCGCTTCATTGCACGCATCACAGCGAAAGCTCGGAAACTGTGAGGTTCTGCACCTCAACGGGATCCTCGGCGTGGATTGTGAACGTCGGCTTTGTCTCATCCAGCACATGCGCGATGACCGTGTTTGCAATGCCGTTCAAATAAATCTCTACGCTGTTTGTATCGGTAATGATGTCCACCTTCATCGGCTCGTTTTTCAGGCGCGGCAATATGGATTCTCCGCAGGTCAGACCGTTTTTGTCGAGCTTCATCTCAAGGCCGTACAAATTGCATGTAAGGTCGCCTTCCTTTACAGTAAAGGAGATGCGACAGGTTTTGCTGACGAGCTCGTGCGTGCAGTGTGTCAATGTAAAGTCGTCAAGCTTGTCAGATTTTACAACCAGATTTTCCGTGCTCTTGATCGGCAGCGCAGAGAGATAGTAGCGGTCGCCGTGCTTTTTCAGCGTCATTTCGGTCGGCGTACACATGGAGCCGTTGAACGGCGCGCCGGGGATATCGCTGCGGTTCCACGCAAAGCGGATGACCGGCTTGCCCGGCTCGTAGTAATACGTCTGCGCCGCATACGACTGCGAGTTATACGAAAGCTGCCCGACCGACTGAATCGGCTGGTAAAGGCCGTTTTCATCAAAATCACCGACAAAATACATGTCATGCGCACCGGAATAGACCCACAGCGTTCTGCCGTCATCTGCTGTAAGCGGATAGAGATCCGGGCACTCGTCATCACCGGGCAGGTCAAATTTCTGCAGAAGCTCCCAATGCAGTAAGTCCTGCGACGTGAAGATTGCATAGGTGCGCTCCACAAAATACAGTGCCATCAGCCAGCGCGCGCGCTTTGCGTCGTAAATAACCTTCGGGTCGCGGTTGCCGGGTGCAATCTCGTCGATCAGCGGATTTTTGTCATACTTTTTCAGCGTTTTACCGCCGTCTGTGCTGTACGCAAGGCACTGTGTGCTCTTTTTTTCGCCCGCGCAGGTGTAAAAGAACAGGATTGGCGTTTCATCGCCTTCCTTGAGGCCGGAAACATTGTTGTGATCGACTACCGCACAGCCGGAAAACATTGCGCCGTCCATGTCAAGGAACATCGCTTCTTCCTTATATTCCCAGTGGAGAAGATCCGGGCTCACGGCGTGACCCCAATGCATGTTGCCCCACAGTCTGCCGTAGGGATTGTGCTGGTGGAAAAGGTGGTACTGTCCGCCGTAAAAGCACAGACCGTTCGGATCGTTAAGCCAGCCGCGCTCCGCTGTAAAGTGCAGCTGCGGGCGCAAGACGGTCTCTTCCGCCGTAAGCGGCGTCATGGCATCCTCAAACACCGGTGTAAATGCACACTCCGGCTCTACCGTGACAGTCATCGTCTTACCAAGGTAATCGCGCAGGTCGGCATAATAAACCGCATCTGCGTTTTCTTCCGTATAAACGGCATCGAACTTATAAATCGGTGTGCCGTTTTCAGAAAAAGTAAATTTGTGCGAAGTACCGTCAAATTTCACCGGCACGCGTAGAAAACGTTTGCTGACTGTAATTTTCATAAACTCAAGCTCCTTTAGCCGTTATCGGTGCATTAAAATGCATGCACCACATTTATTCGAGGATATTGTAGCACACCGCGCGAAAAATGTCATGCATATTTTGCTTAAATTTGCGAATTTTTCCGCCGCGCAAAGCCAAACTATGTGCGCTGCAGATCTGTAAAGGAAAGGCGGTGCAAAGGTGGCAAAGCGCGTTTGGAAATTTGTAAAAAGTAAAAAGATATTTATCGTATTACTAATACTGTATACAGTTGTCTTTATTTTGGCGGTTCGATTTATTTTTCATATTCTCCCGATTTTGCTTGGCGGGCTGCTTGGATGGGTCACGGCGCCGCTATGCCGCCTACTGGAAAAACGGCTGCATCTCTCCCTTAAGCGTGCCGCACTTTGCACTGCTGTCGCCGTTTATAGCGTTTCACTCGTCCTTCTTGCATTGCTTTTCACGCGGCTCATCCGGGAAAGCGCCGCGTTTTTTGCTTCCGGGCGATATTTTCGCTACGAAGCACTTACCCCCGCCGTGCGGTCGTTTTTGGAGCGCACATGGCAGGAATTGCCGCAGTGGATCTCCGCTGCGCAGAAGAATTTTTCGGGTAACATGGGTGCCGCCATGCCCGCGCTGCAAGGCACTGTAAAAGCGATTTTGCTGCTGCCCGCCGTGTTTTTAACGCTCACGCTCATCCCGGTTTTTGCGTATCTCACCCTGCTGTACCGTGAAAATTTGCTGTCACTTTTAAAGAAGCTCATCGGTGAAAAGTGCGTAGAAAACCTGCGAAAATCCGCAAAAAGTGAATCTTCCGTCGGGTTTGTTTCTGCCTATGCACTCATTTACACCATCACGTTTGTGGAAAGTTTTGTGATGCTCCACCTGCTGCGCATGGAATACCCGCTGATGACTGCCGCCGTTGTGACGGTCTCCGATATTTTCCCGGTCTTTGGGCCGGGAACTGTTTTGCTGCCGCTCGCCGTTTACCGATTGTTATGCGGCAGCGCGGCGCAAGCACTCGGGCTCTTCATCGGGTGGATCATTCTAAGCGTCATTCGGCAAATCATTGAGCCGAAGCTGCTCGCCAAAATGACGCGCACCCCGCCCGCCGTGATGCTTTTCGCTGTATATTGCAGCCTTATCAGCCGCAATTTTTGGCTCATCCCCTACACCGGCACCTTTTTCATGCTGATTGGCATGTTGAAAAAAGCCGGAATACTAACAGTAAAATCCAAATCAATATAAATTAAAAACCGCAAATTTACAAAAGCAAAACTTCAAAATACCATTTTAAAATTATTGTATTTTGATAAAATACATTCAAAAATCGAAAGTGCCGTCAAACATCTGCTTCCGTTTTCATAAAGCCTTCTAAAATGCGCAAACCCTCCTGCGTGTTTTGACCCAAGATTTCCTGTATCTTCTTGAAATCACGCGCTTTGTGCATGACGTTTTGTAGCTTGAAAAACTCTTCCTTGCCGTGCTTATGAATGAACAGCGCCTGCGCCTTGGCGGCGGCTGCGCCGTCGTTGTCCTTTGTGTAAAATCCCTTTTCGCACGTCAGAATTTTCGCGCAGTCATAGCAACCGTCAAGCCCGTTTTCCTTACAGCAGGCAGCATTGGGGCATACGCCTTTCTCGGACAGCGTGCCGTAGGAGCAACAGTTAAAATCCGACCGACAGCCGCCGCACCACTGCCCTAAAAAGCAATGGTCGCACGAAAGCCCGCAATACGCCGCCGGGTCGGTGTCTGTACGCGCTGCGCGGACAATCTCCGATTTATACCGGGCTCCGTTTTTTAGACGGCGCTCCGTTTCCGGCCCGCCGTCTAAAAGCGCCTTGCGGTAAATGCGGGTCTCGCCGCCGGAAATGTCTTGTGCGGTCTCTAAAAATGTATAGCCGTATTTTTCATACAGCCCGATGTGATTGGTAGAAATGTAGGTGTACTTCCGTTCCATGATGGCCGCGATGCTTTCTGCGCAGTCCAAAAGCCGACCGGCACAGTGCTGCCCGCGGTACTCCGGGAATGTATACACAAACCCGACCCACGGCATGTACGAGGTTGGCTGCACGTCATCAAGCGGCGCAAGCGTGCAGAACGAGACGAGCTTGTCGCCGTCTGCCAGCATCAAAACCAGTGCTGTTGCGCCGACAAGTGCTTTCAGCTTATTTTCTTTCAGCAAGCTGTAAAGGTACTGCCCCGCTCCCCAATCGCTCTTTTGAATCTCACGGAGCCAGTGCTCTTTATTTTCGCAAGTGAAATATTCGAGAATCTTTCTGTTGTTTTTCTTTTCCATATCGTTCTCCTCTGAATTAAAACTATTCTCCCGTATTTTTCAGTATAGTGAAACCTGTGTTCGAAGTCAAGGCGATTTTGAAAAGATGTCCGCTTTTATGCAAAAAAGCAAGAGAAGGACGGTCTATCCCTCTCTTGCTCTGTATTTTGTATGAAAATTTTACGCGTTCAGCAGCTTTTCTGCAGCGGCAAGCTTGATGGAGCAACAGAAAACTTCCATGGCTTGTTCGAGCTCTTCAAGCGGCGGGAACGACGGCGCAAGACGAATGTTACTGTCGTGCGGGTCTTTGCCGTACGGGAACGTCGCACCGGCATCGGTCAGGATGACGCCCGCTTCTTTACACAGCTGCACGACGCGCTTTGCGCAGCCGTCAAGCACATCGACGCTGATGAAATAGCCGCCGTTCGGCTTATTCCATTCGGCGATGCCGAGGTCGCCGACATTTTCCTCCAACATCAGCTCGCACAGGCGGAACTTTGGTTCCAAAATGGCGCGGTGGCCCTTCATGAGGGCGCGTACACCGTTGATGTCGTGCAGGAACAGCACGTGGCGCAGCTGATTCAGCTTATCCGGGCCGATGGTAGACGTGAGCGTGTGCTCCTTGAAATCGCGGATATTGTTGTCGCTCGTGGCGAGGCCGGCCACACCGGCGCCCGGGAACGAGATCTTGGACGTAGAGGCAAAAATGAAGATCTGATCTTCCGTGCCGTTTTCAACGCAGAGATCGTAGATATTGAGCAGCGTATCCGGCGTATCGGTGAGGTCATGCACACAATAGGCGTTATCCCACATGATTTTGAAGTCCTTTGCAGCCGGTTTTAATGCGGCGAAACGGCGGACGGTCTCATCGGAATACGTGACACCCGTGGGGTTCGAATACTTAGGCACACACCAAATGCCCTTAATGGAGTCATCGTCCTTGACGAGCTTTTCGATGAGATCCATATCCGGGCCGGTGGCATACATCGGAATGTTAATGAGATCGAAGCCGTAATACTCCGTTACGGCAAAATGGCGGTCGTAGCCCGGCACCGGACAGAGAAATTTTTTCTTATCCAGCTTGCACCACGGCGTGCAGCCGTTGTAACCGTGCGAGAAGCCGCGGGAAATAACCTCAAACATCATCATCAAGCTTGAGTTGTTGCCGAGAATGACCTGCGAAGCCGGTACGCCGACCATATCGGCGAAAATGCGTTTCATCTCCGGCAGACCGTCCCAAAGACCGTAGTTACGGCAGTCATCACCGTTGGAATTCGCAAATTCGCTTCTCGCTTTCAGCGCTTCCAAAACGCCGAGGGCGAGCTCCAGTTGTTTTGCGCTGGGCTTGCCGCGCGCCATGTTCAGCGAAAGATTTTTGGCCTGATAGCCCTTATATTCTGCGGAAAGCTCATCGAAAACCTTCTGTAATTCTGCTTTGCTCAAGTTTGCGTACGCCACGAAAACATCTCCATAAATAAGATTTTGAATTGAAAAATAAGTATTCAATTCATTTTTACGCTCCAATAGCGCCTGAAACAATTCTTATTGTAATACAAATAAGCTAAAAATGCAAGCCTTATTTATAAATCTTGCATTTTTCTCGTTTTGCACGATTGTACGACGTGTTTTCCTGCTTTTCCGTTCATTCTGACAAGTATATAACAAAGCAAAAGCCGGCACAGCGAACTGCACCGGCAAAAGACTTGCTTTTATGAAATTTAGAACTCCGCAGAGCCTGTTGTGCGCGGGAACGGCAGTACGTCGCGGATATTGGAGATGCCCGTAAGGTACATGACCATGCGCTCGAAGCCGAGACCGAAGCCCGCATGCTTGTTGCCGCCGAAACGGCGAAGGTCGAGGTACCACCAGTAATCCTCCTCGTTAAGGCCGAGCTCGCGAATGCGGTTCAGAAGCACGTCGTAGCGCTCTTCTCTCTGGCTTGCGCCGCACAGCTCGCCGATGCCCGGCACGAGCAGATCGGTTGCCGCAACGGTCTTGTCATCGTCATTGAGGCGCATGTAGAACGCCTTGATCTCCTTCGGGTAATCGGTGACGAACACCGGCTTGCCGAACTCTTTTTCGGTGAGGTAGCGCTCGTGCTCGGTCTGGAGGTCGCAGCCCCAGGAGACCTTATATTCAAAGTTGTCGTTGTTCTTTTCAAGGAGCTTTACGGCATCCGTATAGGAAATGCGGACAAAATCGGAGTTGGCCACGTGCTCCAGACGCTCTTTGAGGCCCTTATCGACAAACTGGTTGAAGAAGTCGATGTCCTGCGGGCAGCGCGCCATAACGTCTTTAATGATGTACTTGATCATGGCCTCCATGAGATCCATGTCGTCGTTGAGATCGGCAAACGCAATCTCCGGCTCGACCATCCAGAACTCTGCCGCGTGACGCTGCGTGTAGGAGCGCTCTGCGCGGAACGTGGGACCGAACGTATAGACCTTACCGAACGCCATGGCCATGCACTCCGCCTCAAGCTGGCCGGAAACGGTGAGGGACGTCTGCTTGCCGAAGAAATCCTTGCTGTAATCGACCGTTCCGTCCTCGTTTTTTGGGACATTGTCGAGGTCGAGCGTTGTCAGCTGGAACATCTCGCCCGCGCCCTCGCAGTCACTGCCCGTGACAATCGGCGTATGCACGTAGGTGAAGCCGTTCTCGTTGAAGAACTTATGGATGGCGAACGCCGCAGCGGAACGCACGCGGAACGCCGCGTTGAAGAGGTTCGTTCTCGGGCGCAGGTGCGCGACCGTACGCAGGTATTCTACCGTGTGGCGCTTCTTCTGAAGCGGGTATTCCGGCGAGGACGCACCCTCAACGGTAATCTCCTCCGCCTGAATTTCAAAAGGCTGCTTCGCTTCCGGCGTGAGCAGCAACGTACCGGTGACACGCAGCGCAGCGCCGACATTCTGGGAAGCGATCTCCTTGTAATTTTCGAGTTTTTCCGCCGTAAAGACGATCTGTACGCCCTTAAAGCAGCTGCCGTCATTCAGATCGATAAATCCGAGCGCTTTGGAGTCGCGGATCGATCTCGCCCAGCCACAGACCGTGACCTGCGTATCGCCAAAGGTCTCCGGCGATCCGTAGAGGGCCGCGATTTCTGTTCTTTTCATGATGACCACATTCCTTTCCGTGCGGCACTTAAACTGCACACGCAAAACCTACGCTTTGGCATGCGGCATTTCTCCGCAAATAATCATTTTTATTATCATACTACAAACGCTATCGGTTTAGCAAGGAAAATTTTGAATTTTCTCCCCGAAAACGCGATTTATGCGCGATCTTTCTTCAAAATCGCATAATTTGCGATGTCGCACAGCCCCGCATTGTTCTTTGCACCCTCGCGCATGATGCCCTCAAACTGCATGCCGCACTTTTTCATCACGCCGCCGGAGTGCGAGTTGTTCACATCATGACGCGCCGCAATGCGGTTGAGACCGACCTCGTCAAACAGAAAATCGATCACGGCACCGAGTGCTTCGCTCGTATAGCCCTTGTGCCACCAGTTTTGGCCGATGCAGTAGCCGATCTCTGCCGCTTCAATCTCATCATCCGTTTTTACCGCAGCGATGGTGCCGATAAGCGCGTTTTCATCCTTTACAACAATGCCCCACTGGTAATAGTTGAGCTCCTCATAGTGCGATGTCCACAGCGCGAGGATCTGCTTTGTTACCTCTACGCTGCTGTGCGTGGGCCATGTGAGGAACTTTGTGACCCCAGGGTCGGACGCCCAGTTGCGGTACATCGGCTCTGCGTCCGCAAGCGTTAAGCGGCGCAAAATGAGTCTTGGCGTTTCGAGTGTGACAGTCCCCTTGTGTTCCATTGTGTTTCCTCCTGATTTCTCCTGAAAATAAAACAGTGCAGACCGTTCATTCAGCCTGCACTGTTCATTGCGATTTATGCGGTTAGGTTCTTTCTAACTCTCAAAAAGCGCATGACAATGTAGGCCCGCAGCAAGTACCGTTACCCATGGCATTTGCGGACTGCATATTCATCATAACGCGAACAAAGCGGAACATTGTCATACCCCTTTCTTTCAAATTTGTTTTGACTATCCTACCACAGTTTTTTCGGTTTTGCAAGAGGAAAGCTCTATTTTCCTGAAATTCTCCGGAAAATCAGCCCAAAGGCGCGTGTTTGAGCAATTTGCGGTCCTTTTCGCCGTAAAAGCGCACCGCGTTGATACGAATGTTCACCTCATCGCTCGGGTCCTGCCTCTGTGCTTTATCGTGCAGTAAAGCGCGCGAATACGCAAAAAAAGAACGACCGCAGCCGTTCTCCCGATGCTAAAAGTAAAAGGGACAGAAAGCTTGCACTCTCTGTCCCCCTTTATTCAAGATTGCGACTAAACCTATAAGCCGAGTTCTGTCTTGGACAACCATCTTTCTCGTCTGCACGTTGCCGTGCAGCTCAAGCCATCTCCTCGAAACCGCCGGGCCGACGTATATGTTTCTCCACGATGTTGCTCCGAATAGGGTTTACATGGCCGCGCAGTCTCCTGCGCGCCGGTGCGCTCTTACCGCACCTTTCCACCCTTACCTGCAATGCAGGCGGTATATCTCTGTTGCACTTTCCCTGGGGTCGCCCCCGGCGGCCGTTAGCCGTTATTCTCGCCCTGTGGAGCTCGGACTTTCCTCAGATGCGGCCTTTCGGCGTACACCCGCAGCTGTCCGGCTTACTCGCAAAATTTGTGAAATGATTGGATTTTAATACTGGTTTTCGGAAAGCAAGCGATTCTTCTCGTCCCACAGCTTCTGGGAAAGGTCCACATAGTAGCTGTGCGGGTTTTCAAATCGCGTTACTTCTTCCCACAGCGTATCGACCTGCGCGAGGCAATGCGCGCGGATAGCGCTTAAGGCACGCGGCTGATACAGGCACTCGCCGTTTTTAAACAGCTGGGTGCGCAGGCGCACGGCGCGGAAATTCTCCACGGTCTTGCGCTTCCACGTGTGGTTCGGGTCGAAGATTGTATACGGCTTCTCGTCATCGATGACCTCGTCGTTCAGCGTGATGACATCCGCAATGGCCTTGTCGGTCTCGCGGTCAAAAATACGCCAAACCTCCTTGAAGCACGGTGTGGTGATTTTTGCCACGTTTTCGCTGATCTTGATCTTCGGAACGATGGTGCCGTCCGGTTTTTCAACAGCCGCCAGCTTATAAACGCCGCCGAACACCGGCTCGCTGGAGGACGTGATGAGACGCTCGCCTACGCCGAAGGAATCGACCTTTGCGCCCTGCATGAGCATATCGCGGATGATATACTCATCAAGGGAATTGGATGCGCAGATCTTGCAGTCTTCAAAGCCGGCATCGTCGAGCATCTTTCTCGCTTTTCTGGAAAGATACGTGATGTCGCCGCTGTCGATGCGGATGCCGGCCGGGCGGAAGCCCTGCGGCACGAGTACTTCGTTAAAGACGCGGATGGCGTTCGGCACACCGGATTTCAATACGTTGTATGTATCGACGAGCAGCGTGCAGTTGTGCGGGTATTCTTCGGCATACGCTTTAAACGCTTCGTATTCGCTGTCAAAAAGCTGTACCCAGCTGTGCGCCATGGTGCCGAGCGCCGGAACGCCGAAACGGCGGTCGCTGATGGTGCAGGCAGTGCCGACGCAGCCGCCGATATATGCGGCACGTGCGCCATAAATGGCGCCGTCAAAGCCCTGTGCACGGCGGGAGCCGAACTCCATGACCGATCTGCCGTCCGCAGCGCGCACGATGCGGTTTGTCTTCGTTGCGATGAGGCTCTGGTGGTTGATGGACAGCAAAACCATGGTCTCCACAAACTGTGCCTGAATGACCGGGCCGCGCACGGTGACGATCGGCTCACCCGGGAAGATCGGCGTGCCCTCCGGCACAGCCCAAACATCGCAGGTGAACTTAAAGTTCTTCAGATAATCGAGGAACTCTTCGCGAAAAATGTGCTTGGAGCGCAGGTAATCGATATCCTCCTGCGTGAAAGAAAGCTCACTCAAGTAATTGACGAGCTGCTCCACGCCTGCCATAATGGCAAATCCGCCGCCGTCCGGCACTTTGCGGAAAAACATATCAAAGTAGCCGATGGTATCCTTAAAACCATTGGTAAAATAGCCGTTTGCCATAGTGATCTCATAGAAATCCGTCAGCATTGTCAGGTTAATATGATCGTAAGAGAGATTCTGTGCCATAATTCAGCCACCGCTTTCTGAAACGAAAGCATTCCTTTCTCCGGGAGTGAGGTGTGTCCTCATACGCCTTATTTTTTACCACACACGGCCAAAAGCAGCGCTTTAAGCCGATTTGTATTATTATACCGCAATTTTTTAAAAAGTACAATGAAAACTCACGGCAAACCGAAAAAATCTGCATCTGCACAGAAAACGGCACGTCTTTGCAAAATGTTTTGTTAAAAGTTTAGCACCACGTACAGTTTACGCGTTTTTTCGGAACAGAACAAAATCCAGCCTGCAAGCACAGCAGACCGGATCTCATTTCGGTTAATTATTCGGCTTCCGGTCCGACATCGGTCACGGAGATGGCGTCGAGGATTGTCTTCTCCATCGCCTGCTTGCCGTACTTATCGACATCTGCCTTGTTCTTTTCGCCGTGGGTCAGACAGCCTGCGCCGCCGATGCAGCCGCCGGTGCACGCCATGCCCTCAATGAAGTTGTTCGGCAGAACATTCTTGGAGGCACGCAGCAAAGCCGCCTTGCAGGCTTCGATGCCGTCGCATGCGATGGCGTTGAGCTTGAAGTCCTCGTTGTTCTGCTCCTTGAGCGCTTCCACAACTGCGTCGGACAGACCGCCGCTGCGCGCAAAGATGCGGCCGTAGTAGGAGGCATTGTCGAGCACGCCTTCTTCGAGCGTGGTGAGGTCGATGTTGCGGCTGTCAAACAGTGCCTGCAGCTCCTCAAACGTCAGCGTGCAGTCAATGTACTGGCTTGCCGGCTCGCCTTCCTTGAACTCCATCTTCTTCGCGGTGCACGGCCCGATGAAAACGACCTTTGCGCCCGGAGTGGTCTCCTTGATGTAGCGGCCGATCTCAGCTGCCGGAGACAGGTTGTGCGAGATTTTATCAACCATGGTCGGGAAGTTCTTCTTGATGTAGGAAACGAACGCCGGGCAGCAGGAGCTTGTGAGGAAGCCTTTTTCCGCAAGCTCTGCCGCTTCCTTATACGCAACCATATCTGCGCCGAGCGCCGCTTCGATGACATGATAGAAGCCAAGGCGCTGGATGCCGGTGATAACCTGGCCGAGCTTTGCATAGCTGAACTGGCTGGAGATAGACGGTGCTACGACCGCGTAAACCTTGTAGTCCTGATTCTCGTGGCTGCCCTTGATGAGGTTGACAGCATCGAGAATGAAGGACTTATCGACGATTGCGCCGAACGGGCACTGGTAAACGCATGCACCGCAGGAGATGCACTTTTCGTTATCGATATGCGCTGCGCGATGTTCTTCGCTGCTCATGCTGATGGCCTTAATCTTGCAGGCCTTTTCGCACGGACGCTTCTGGTTGATGATGGCGCTGTACGGGCATACCTTTGCGCACTGGCCGCACTCTACGCATTTCGACTTATCGATGTGTGCCTTCTGCTGCTCATCAAACGTGATGGCGCCGCGGCGGCATACGTCCTCGCAGCGGTGTGCAAGACAACCGCGGCAGGACTCTGTGACGACATGGCCGCTGACCGGGCACTCGTCGCAGGCAATCTCGATGACTTCGATGACGTTCGGGTTTTTCTTGTCGCCGCCCATAGCGAGCTTGATGCGCTCCTCAACGATGGCGCGCTCTTTGTAGATGCAGCAGCGCATCGTCGGTTTTTCTTTGACGATCAGCTTCGGAATCTCATAGTATGCGGCGTCGAGGTTATCCTCAAAACCGTAACGTGCAACCTCGCGCAGGACCTTATACTTCAAATACTGGATTTTCGTATCAAACTTTCTCATTCTTCACATCAAACCTTTCTTGCTTTGGACAGAGACTTCCTTTTCTATATTTTTCAAATCTTCCTTAGAGTGCCGAGACACTCTATACACAGAAGCTATTCTGCGTTTAGAAGTAGGATACCTTAACTTTTTTGCCCATCTTCTCGAGCGAGGTGCAGAGATTTTCGACCAACTGCATCTTGATGTTGAAGTTAATGGGCAGATTTGGGTTCTGGTGCGCCGGGTTTACCGCACGACCGACAAAGAAGTTGATATCGGTCGCTTCTTCAAACAGCATGCGGGCGATCATGGACGCGCCGTCGCGCTTATAGCCCCACTGGCTGTACTTGCGGTTTTCCTCAAGGTAATCCTTCGCGTACTCGACGACCTTGCTCATGGTGATGACGCCTTCGGTGACAAGGTCGAGTCCTTCGACCTTCGCCGTGGGCGGAATATCGGAATCGAGGTAATCGAGCTGTGCGATGATAGGCTTTTTGAGGTATTCCGCCGCAAGCGTAGACGTGGTACCGCCGCAGACGATCCGCTTTCCGGGTGCCGAGAAGAACGCCTCGTGCATTTTCGCGAGATCTTCGGGTTTAGACGGCGGTCCGATCATCAGGTTCACGCAGCAGCGCTCGCGCACTTTGACGCAGACCGCGGTGGTATCGTCGCCCGGCTGGCCGCCGTAGAGCTTGTTGCACTCATCGAGCAGCAGCGCATTGAGCGTTTTTGCCGTGAAGCTTTCGTCGTACATCATCTCCATATAGTCGATGATGTCCTTGCGCTCCCAGCCGAAATTCAGCGACATGCCGATGCCGGCATGAATGGCGCCGTCGCTGAACGCGATGAACGTGTCATCCTTCTGAATCGGGATGCGGGTCTTATAGATCGTTTTGCCGCCGATCTCGACGGCTTCGCGCGGGTATTCCCAGTTTTTGCCGTTGCGCAGCAGAACCACGAACGGGTTATCATACTGAATGATCTCCGCTTCTTCATTTTCTATGATTCGGATGATGGTGAACGTGGAATACGCCACGCCGCGCACCGCGCATATGGGCAGTGTAGACGCAATGGTCTCCACGCAGTCTTCGACATGCAGTCCCTCCGCCATCATGGTAGAGATGATCTTTGCGGTCAGCGTAGAAAGAATATTCGCCTTAACACCGCTGCCCATGCCGTCTGCCAGCACGACCACCGTGGAATTTTCTCCCTGCGGAACGATGTCAACGTGATCGCCGCAAAGCTGTTCACCTTTTTTGTTGAGGCTCATCCAGCCAATATCTGTACAGAGATTATTCATCTTGCAGCGATTCCTTTAACTTGGTGAGCGCGATTTTCGTTTCTGCCGTGGTCTCGCCGAGCAGCGATGCGATCTCCTGTACGACGCGCATCTGCTTTTCGATCACACGGTTGGTGACTTCAATCGTCTGCTGCCCCATTTTTTCTTTTTTCAGGTGTTCGTTCATTTCATCCGTCACATCACGCATGATGCACATGATAATGTGATAGTTGCGGTCGTAGAGCACGGTCTGGTCGACATACTTGCCGTATTCCGCAAGGTACACACGCTCGTCGCGCACGCCGCGGCCGGACTGCATGACGTCGATGAAAACGCGCGGGTCCAGAATGCGGATGACCTGCTTGCCGAGCACCTCGGATGTATGCTTCACGTTCACGATCTTACGCGCGGCAGCGTTGATCTGCTGGATTTCCAGCGATTCGTTCAGCACCAAAATGCCGTTCGGCGTGTTGTTGATGATGGTATCGGAGAACGACTGCGCTTTGCCGAGCAGATACGGCAGGCACATGGAAATCTCCGCCTTGCCCTGATAAACGGCGATGGCCTTTTCGCGGCAGGTATTATAGCCACAGGCACCGCAGTTCAATTCCTGCTCCGGACGGGTCTTGCCCATCTTTTTGAGGATAGCCTCAATCTCGATGTTGCCCGGCATGAGGTGATACAGGCTGATATAATCAAAATCGTGCTTGAGCTCTTCGGAAGCCGGCTGCGGCACCACAAAGTCCTTTTTGCCGGCATACTTATTGACCGCGATAAAATCCTGCACAGGTTGACGCTGACCCTGATCCATAGCCGGGCCGTTGATGCAGCTGCCGAAGCAGGCGCTCATCTCGACAAAGCAGTTCTCCATTTTGCCGCTCTTGATGTCTTCAAGCGCGTTGATGCAGTTTTCCACGCCGTCAATCGCCATGTATGTATACTCGGGGTCATCGCACACCATGGTGCGCAGAATGCCTCCGGTCGTCGGAAACAGGCGCGCACGGCTTTCTTCCGTGTGATCCTCGCCTGCTTCCACGGTGATGCCTTCTTTTTCAAACCACGCGGAAAGCTCCTCGAACGTGAGCACACAGTCCACATACGGGCTTTCGTCGGCCTCTGCCTTTTTGGAGATGCACGGCCCGATGAAAACGGTTTTCAGTTCCGGGTCTTCCTCCTTCAGCATCTTACAGTGCGCCTGCATCGGCGACAAAACATGTGCAAGGTACGGCAGAGCCTCCGGGTAATACTTCTGCACAAGCGTATTGACAGAATGGCAGCATGTGGAAATGATGACGCTCTGCCGACGCTCTTTAATGATCTTTTCGTATTCGGTCTTGACGACGGACGCACCTACGGCGGTCTCCTCTACCCGGTCAAAGCCAAGCTTTTTGAGCGCCGCACGCATCGTTTCGATGGTAGCGCCCGGGTAATTTGCTACAAAGGATGGCGCAAGGCTGACTGCCACAGGACATTCACCCTTGACGAACATCTCCGCAATCGGTACGTCATTTCGGATTTCTTTTGCGTTCTGCGGACATACGACAAAGCACTGACCGCAGAGAATGCACTCGTCTTTTACGATATGCGCCTGACTGGACTGAAAACGAATGGACTTGACAGGGCAATGACGGATGCACTTATAACAGTTCTGACAGTTAGACTTTTTGAGCTTCAGGTAGTCTGGCATACCCTATTATCCTCTCTTTAACTTATCCTCTTTTAGCGTTCGCTTTCGCTACGAACTTTTCATCCTTGACGATGAATCTTTCATGGGTACCGCTGCCGATGGGGCCGACCTCGTCAAACGCCTTAACCGTGAACACCAAACGGCGGTTGTCCACTTCGGTAAGTTCGCACTCTGCCGTAACATGCATGCTAAGCGGCGTTGCGGACGTGTGCTGCACATTCATCAGCGTGCCCACAGTGCCCATGCCCGGCTCTAATTCCGGCGCAACGCACTTCCAAGCCGCCTCTTCCATCAGCGCGACCATAGCGGGCGTTGCAAAAACGTCCAGCGTGCCGCTTCCCATGGCTTTGGCTGTGTTCTTCTCTGTAACAACGGTCTCGGCTTTGCCTTTCATTCCGGCTGTCAACAACTTAATCACCCTTACTTCCTATTTTCTGCTGCGTTTTGCCGCACACAGCAGCTTACACACGGAGAGCCGATGCAAAAAGGCTCTTGCACCGGCTAAATTTTTGTTTCTTATGCTTACTGAACCTTTGCAAGAATCTCTTTCTGGAAGAATTCCTCGGTGGTATCGGGAGATACGGAATGCTTCTCGCCGTCTACGGTGACGTTGACGCCGTTTACGCAGTCACCCATGCAGAAAGTGCCACCGAGTTCTACCTTATCTTCGAGGTGGTTTTCCTTTACGAGCGCCTGAAGCTTTTCCACGACCTGGCGGGAACCTTTCAGATGACATGAGCTGCCGATGCAGATGATAACTTTCATTCTAATCAAACTCCGTTTCTTAGTTTTTGGTTTTTACTTATTTGTTTATATAATGGCATAGAAAAGGGATCTTCCTTTTCTGCCAAGCTAACTTAGGTATTGGCGTCAAATTTCTCCTTGAGCTGCTTAGATAAGAGCGCAAGCGACGCGGCGAGGTTTTCGTTATGTACCAATATGCCCTCCGGCACATCGAGATGCACGGGCGCGAAATTCCAGATAGCCAAAATTCCGCTTTCAATGAGCAAGTTGCAGATGGCCTGCGCATTTTCTGCCGGGACCGCGATGATGCCGATGCGCACGCGCATGCGCTCACACAGATCCATCAGCTTATCCATTGTCAGAATGCGTTTGCCGCCGTAATCTTCTTCACATACCTCTTCATCGATATCGAATGCGGCCACAATGTTCATGCCGCAGTCTTTAAAGCCGCCATACGTCAAAAGCGCCTTGCCGAGCTTGCCCGCGCCGACGATGATGGCGTCATCAACATCATTGTAGCCTAAGAATTCCTCAAGCTCTGCGATGAGCGCCTCTGTGTTGTAACCGACCTTCGGCTTGCCGGCCGAACTGACCGCTGCAAGGTCTTTGCGCACAACGACATGGTTGAGGCGCAGCGCCTCTGCGATGGTCGTGGCGGAAATGTGTTCCGGCGTGTTTTCGCCGAGCTGCTTCATATAATTCAGGTAAAGCGGTAACCTGAGCAGCGTTTGTTTTGAAATGCTGCGATTCACCATGACGCAGCCAACCCCCATCCAAACAGAAAATCAAAATAAACCAAACATCTAATACTTTAACACAAGAAACGACCAAATGGAATACCCATTTTCAAATATCGATATAATTTCATCGATATAAAAGCAAAAAAGCCCCAACGACACGTTAAAAAACAGACAAACTAAATCAAATACAAACTTCGGCGGATTTCTACTCCGCATGTGGCGTGCCGAACTTTGCGCTCAATAAATCGCGCTCCTCATACAACTTTTCGATGAACTGTTTATCGACCGCCGTATATTTATATTCCTTTTTGGACGTCAAAATATCTCTATACACGCGGTGTTTGTTGCCGCGGCACGGTTTTAACACAAGCTCATAGCGTTCAAGCTGTTCCACATCCGTCGGCGAGACCCACATATATGTGTGCGGCACCGTCGCCAAAAGGTCGAGCTGACTGCCGCGGCTGTAAACATACACGCGTTTGGTAACGTTTTCGTCCATCTCTGCCTTTTTGATGTCGGACATCGGCAGCGACGGCACGAACGGATCGCCGTGGCAAATTTCGATATAGCCGGAAAGGTCTTCGATATCCACAACATCCTTTTGCGAGAGCGGGTCGTTTTTGGAGATGAGAAGCTGATACTCGAATTCCCAGATGTTCTCCGACTTCATGCCCTTATCGCGCAGCATGTTCGTAAAAAAGCTCTCAAAGATCGTCTGATACCGCACGATGGCAAGGCCGTAGTTTTCCTGTACCACGTTGCGAATGGCACGCATGGCGTTCGTTTCTTTGAAACTAAACTCGATTTCCTTTGACATATCCGCCTCACGGACAAACTTGGAAAACGCATCCGCAATATAGCTGGCGCGCGGCACCGAGATGCTGAACTTCAGCTTATTATTCTTTTCGGGCTTATAAAGCGACTCCATTTCTTCGATCTGTGCCAGAATACTCTTGGCGTAGCCGAGAAACTCCTCTCCCTGCGGTGTGGGCACAATGCCCTTTGAGGTGCGCTTAAAGATCTTGACGCCGAGCGTCTCCTCAAGCTCCTTAATCCCGCGGCTGAGGTTCGGCTGCCCCATAAAAAGGTTTTCGGCAGCCTTAGTGATGGATGCGGTCTTCTCTACTTCCACCGCATATTTCAGATGTGCGATGTTCATTGCGTTCTCCTACGGACATATTTGAAAGGGCATAACACTATTTCGATTATATTATAACATATCCCGCTCTCTTGTCAAATACTTGTGCACAAAAACAGCGTAAAATCCGAAAAAATCGGCGGCTAAACCGCATTTTCGTCCGAAAGCAGGGGTGCAATGCGCTTTTCGGCTTCGAGTACTGCACGGGTAATCTGCTCCGTCATCTCGGCGCGTATGGTACACACCGCCGCAAGGGTATCGGCATCCGGAGTGTTTTGCCGTGCGGTGACAGCAACTAAAAGCTCATCTAAGAACGCGTCCACCTCGGCGGCATCGTAGGTGTTGCCGCGCTTAACTGTAAAGCGAACAGCCTTTATATATTCAGGTGTCAGCTCCATTTTCGGCCTCCTCCCCCGGCTTTCTGCCGTACTTTGGCTGATATAGTTTTTTCGTCGGAACGCGCGAGAATGCATAGAAAAGCGCCGCGCCCCCTGCAAATATAGGCAGCAGAACGGGCCAATCATCCGCGACGAAGCCCATATGCGGCAAGCAGAATGCGCTTACTTTGCCCTCTAAATATTCATACGGCACCTCGGCATAGGCTTTGAATTCCCCCGCCGTATGCCAAACGCGGGCTTCAGGGTCGTTTTCGGTCAGCGTCAGCAGCAATAGACCGCGTTCGGTTTGAATCGCCGCGCAGTCACCCGGAAAATAATCTTCGGCCGGCATATATGCGTAATACGCAAGCGAATTCACAGGATAACCTGTACAGTCATTTTGCTTTACAGCAAATACACACTGTCCGAACAGAATCGGCGAAAACAAAAGCAGAATGCAAATTGTCGCGAGCGCACTGACAAGTGATACAGCTTTATACGCTTTGATTGTAAGGCTATTTATCTTTACAGGATTAACATTCATGATTCATGCGGCCGACCGAGCATCTCCTCGGCCATTTTGAGTTTTAACGGCGTGATGTCATCGCCGCCGATAATGCGAGCAATCTCGCGGACACGCGCGTCTTTCGTCAGCGTGTGCACCGCCGTGTACGTTTTGTTGTTCTCCTGCTTTTTGACGATAAACAGGTGGTTATCCGCCATGGCGGCGATCTGCGCCAGGTGCGTGACGCAGATGACCTGCGCATTTTTGGAGACGCAGCGCAGCTTGATACCAACCTTATTCGCCGCTTCGCCGCTGATGCCGGTGTCAATCTCATCGAAGATCTGCGTTTCGGCCGCGCCGGAATCCTCAGACAGCACGGTGTTGATGGCGAGCATAATACGCGAAAGCTCACCGCCGGACGCGATCTTCGACATAGGCTTCGGATCCTCACCTGCGTTTGCGGAGACGAGGAACTGAATGCGGTCGCAGCCGAAGGCCGTCAACGGTGTGCGCTCCTGCTCCACGGTGAAGACGACGCCGGGCATGTTGAGCTCTGAAAGCTCCTGCCGCACACGGCGGGAAAAGCTCTCACACGCGGCGCGGCGCTTCGCGGATAGCTGCTTTGCAAGCGTCACCGCTTCTTTTTTCTTCTGCTCATACTGCTGCATAAGCAATTCTTTTTTTTCATCGGAAAACTCGATGTCCGAAAGCTCCGCACGGGCACGGTCGAGGAACGAAAGCATTTCTTCCTCCGTTTCGCCGTATTTGAGGCTCAAGCGGTAGATAACTTCCAGACGGCTTTCAATCTCATCAAGCTCGTTTGCGTCGAACATGGCGTTATCGAGGTAATCGGAGATTTCCGCCGCGGCATCTGTCAGTGCGTATTCGGCGTCGCGGACATGCTCGGCGACGTTTGAAAGCGACGGTGCATAGCGCGCCGCCTGCTCGAGCGACTCTGCCGCAACGGATACGGCCGTGATGGCGCCGCCATTGTCCTCATCGCCCTGCAAAAGCGTGACAGCTTCGCCCACACCGCGCACGATACGCTCACTGTTGCGGATCTCATCGCGGCGCTCGGTCAGCTCTGCCTGTTCGCCGACGCGCAGCTGTGCAGCTTCTAATTCTTCGATCTGATAGCGCAAAATATCCATGCGGCGGGACTTCTGCCCCTCGTCGGATTCGAGCGCATCGAGCTCGCCTTTGATGCGGCGCAGCGCCGTATACGCCGCGCGGTACTCCGCAAGCAGACCGTATGCGCCTGCAAAGCTGTCGATATACGTGCCGTGCACTTCCGGCGAAAGCAACTTGTAGCTTTCATGCTGGCCGAGAATATCGATGAGCGTGCCGCCGACGGCGCGCAGCATGGAAACGGTCGCCGGGATGTTGTTGAGCTTGCAGGAGGAGCGCCCGTGCGGGCGGATCTCGCGGCGAATAAGCAAACTGCCATCGTCTTCAAGCGGAATATCCAGCTCACGCAAAACCTGCTGCGTCTGCGGAGAAACATCCGTAAAAAGTGCCGAAACACTCGCCTGCTCCGCACCTGTGCGCACAAGCTCCTTTGAGGTACGCTCACCGAGCACGGCGTAAATTGCGTCGATGATGATGGATTTGCCCGCGCCGGTCTCGCCGGTCAAAACGGTGAAGCCCGGTTCAAAATCGATAGACGCCTGCTCGATGACGGCGATATTCTGAATGTAAAGCTGCGTCAGCATATCAGACCCCGCCAATCAACTTTCTGAGCTCGTTCTGCTTTTCCTCCGCAATCTCATCCGTTTTACAGATGATGAGAATGGTGTCTTCACCGGCCAGCGTGCCGATGAAATCCGGGAAATGCAGCGTATCCATAGAGGCGCAAACCGCCTGCGCCATGCCGGTCATGCACTTGACAACGATCATGTTGCCGGCCGCCTCCACGCTCATAACAGAATCGCCGAACAGCGAATAGAACTTGGAGGAAATGTCGCGGGCATTGTCGCGCCCGGTGGAATATTTATACTTTCCGTTCGGGGAAAGACTCTTTACGAGCCGAAGCTCTTTGATATCGCGGGAAACGGTTGCCTGGGTCACGTCGAAGCCACAAGCGCGCAGATTGCGCAGGAGCTCCTCCTGCGTGTCGATATCCTGTGCTTTGATGAGCTCCAGAATTTTGGCGTGGCGTCTTGTTTTCATGCTTTCTGCCTTCCTTCCTGCCTTTTAATTTCTGCTTTGCATAAATTTGCTGTCTACAATATCGTAAAAATTGCGTTCGTCGGTCTGAATAAGCTCCGTGTAATAGGTCGAGCGGCTGACGGAAACCGTGTCCGTCTTATGAATACGTATGGGTGCGCCACCGTCTATGGTGAGATACACCTCGCCGGAATAATCGCTGTCCGTGCTGACCGTGATGGTCTTATCTGCGCAGAACAGCGTGCTGCGGTTAAAGAGCGCATGCGGGCAGATGGGCGTGAAGATTACGCATTCCGATTCCGGGTCAACCACCGGGCCGCCCGCCGAGAGCGAGTATGCCGTGGAGCCCGCCGGTGTAGCCAAAATGAGGCCGTCCGCGCGGAATTTATAAAGCTTGGAACCGTCGACGGAAAAGCCGAAATCGTAAATTCTGGACTGCGCACCGGAGACGACCGCGTCGTTTAAAGCGCGGTAGGTTGTATCCCCCTTCACGCTGTGCACGGTAACGGAAAGCATCATCAGACGGCGCACACGGTAATCGCCCGTAAAGAGCGCCTTTAATTTGTGCAGCTCGTCCTTCTCCACACCTGCCAAAAAGCCCAGCCGCCCAAGGTTCACTCCAAGGATGGGCTTACCTGCAACGGACGCGTGCTTTGCCGTGTGGATGATGGTGCCGTCGCCGCCGACCGCAACGATAAGGTCGCAGCTTTCCGCCAGTGCGGCGTGATTTTTGCAGAACGTGACGTGTTCATACTGCCCGCGGTGCTTTTCGTGCATGAGTGTTTCCGCACCGTTTTCCCGCAAAACCGCCAGAATTTCCCGGGTGTATGTGTCCGCATCGCGTTTATCCAGATTTGGAATCACCGCAATTTTCATAAGCCTCAGTCCTTTTTGTCCAGCGCCGCGTGAGATGCTTCCACGATCTCGTGCGGCGTACTTTCCGCCGTGTTTACCGGCGCGTCGCTTTTTTGGAGGAACACAAGATACTCGATGTTGCCCTCCGGTCCTTTGACCGGCGAGAACGTAAGTCCCTGTACGGAATATCCGTTTTCCACTGCAAAATCACAGATCATCTGCACCACTTCCTCGTGCACGGCTTTGTCGCGCACAACGCCCTTTTTGCCTACTTTTTCCCTGCCGGCTTCAAACTGCGGCTTAATAAGGCACACGGCTTTACCGCCGTCCTTTAAAAGCGGACGCACGGCGGGCAAAATAATTTTGAGCGAGATGAACGACACGTCTACGGAGAAGAAGTCAATCTCCTCCGGAATTTGCTCGCGTGTGAGATAGCGGGCGTTCGTACGCTCCAGATTCACCACGCGCGGGTCGGTGCGCAGTTGCCAGGCGAGCTGCCCGTAGCCGACGTCTACGCTGTATACTTTGGAGGCGCCGTTTTGCAGCATGCAGTCCGTAAAACCGCCCGTAGATGCGCCGATGTCCATACATACGGTGTTTTCGAGCTTGATCGGAAACAGCTGCATAGCTTTTTCAAGCTTTAAGCCGCCGCGGCTGACGTAGCGCAGCGTGTTGCCGCGCACCTCTAAGACTGCATCTTCGCGCACGGTGTCACCGGGCTTATCGAATTTCTGATTATCCGCGTAAACACAGCCCGCCATGATGAGCGTGCGCGCTTTTTCGCGGCTGGGCGCAAGCCCTTTTTCATAAAGCAGGACGTCTATCCTTTTTTTCATATAGAAACTGCCTTTCCATCTTTCTTTTCTGCGGTTTGCAGCGCCGTGTGTACGGTGTTCACCATGCCCTCTACGTCAAGACCGAGCTTATGCAGCGTGCGGAACATAGGCGCGTGCTTGATGAATCCGTTTTCAATAGCGTGCACTTCGTAGTGTCCTCTGAAATTGCGATCCAACAGCATGGCGCCGAATTCCTCCGCGATGCCGCCTTGGCGGACGCCCTCTTCAAAGAACAGCACCGTGGGACACCTTAAGACCGCTTCCACCGCTTTCGGATCGATCGGCACGATGCGATTGAGCTTCACGATGCGGCACTTTATGCCCTCTTTTTCGAGCGTTTCCGCCGCTTCGCACGCAAACGAGAACATACGGCCGTAGGTCACAAGCGTGACAGAAGCATCTTCCGTGCCGAACACATAAAACGGCTTGCCGGAAAGCGTGTAGTTTTCCGGGCGATACAGCTCTTTGCCGCGCGGGTAGCGAATCGCATAAAGGTGGTTTTCTCCCTTAATACAGTCATCAAGATTGTCCGAAAGCTCATCGTAATACGTCGGCGCGTACACATGAATGTCCGGCACGGTGCGCAGGAACGCGGCATCGAACACGCCTTGGTGCGTCTGGCCGTCTTCGCCGACCACGCCGGCTCTGTCCACGGCCAGAATAATTTTGAGATGCTGCAAGGCGCCGTCGTGGATGAGCTGGTCGTACGCGCGCTGTAAAAACGTGGAATATACCGCAAAAACCGGAATCATGCCGCCGCGCGCCAGACCGGCGCAGAACGTGACGGCGTGTTCCTCCGCAATGCCGACATCAAAGAAACGGCTGCGGTATTTTTCGCGGAAACCCGTCAGACCGGTGCCGGATTCCATCGCCGCCGTAACGGCGCACAGCTTCTCATTTACACCGGCTATCGTGCACATCGTCTCGCCGAACGCATGCGAAAAGCCCTTGGCAATGGCTTCGCCCGCGCCCTTTTCGCGGTCAAACGCCGCAAGGCCGTGGTAAACGCTCGGAGCGTTCTCCGCGTATTTATATCCGCGTCCTTTATAGGTGCGGATGTGGATGAGCACCGGCTTATCCACATCGCGCGCCATCGTCAAAACCGACGTCAAGGTGCGCAGGTCGTGTCCGTCGAACGGGCCGTAATAATTAAAGCCAAGATCCTGAAAGATCGTGGTGTTGAAAATATTCTTTTTGATTTGGTTTTTCACGCGGCGCACTTCGGCAGCCATGTGCTCGCCCACCTTCGGCACGCGGCACAGTGCGGCTTCGACGCTGTCTTTTGCGTTCAAATACCCCGGCTTTGCGCGCACATAGGAAAGATAACGCGCAATGGAGCCCACGTTGCGGGAAATGGACATGGCGTTGTCATTCAAAATGACGATCATATTGCGGTTGACGCGGCCCGCATTGTTGAGGCCCTCATACGCAAGGCCGCCGGTCAACGCGCCGTCGCCGATGACGGCGATGACATGGCCGGGTTCACCCGCAAGTGCCTTTGCAACGGAAAGGCCGAGCGCCGAAGAAATGGACGCGCTGCTGTGCCCCGTTGTAAACGGGTCGCAGTCGCTTTCTTCTCTCGACGGAAAGCCCGAAAGCCCGTCCTCGCGGCGCAGCGTGGAAAACGCTTCTTCTCTGCCGGTTAAAAGCTTGTGCGCGTAGGATTGGTGCCCCACGTCCCACACGATGCAATCCTCCGGCAAGGTGAACACACGGTGCAGCGCCACAGTGAGCTCCACCACACCCAAATTGGAGGCGAGATGGCCGCCGTTGTCCGCCACCGTGCTGATGATCTCTTCCCTGATCTCATCGCAAAGCTCCGGCAGCTCATTTGCCGCAAGCTTTTTTACATCGTTCGGGGCCTTGATTTTACTGAGCAATCTGCTCATACTTACACCAGTCCGTTCTGTATTTTTGCTGCCGTTACGGCGTTTTTCATCAGCATTGTAATGGTCATGGGACCTACGCCGCCGGGCACCGGCGTAAGGTAACCGGCGACCGCCTCGGCGCTTTCGTAATCAACATCGCCGCACAGCTTGCCGTTTTCATCGCGGTTCATGCCGACATCGATCACTACGGCACCGAGCTTTACCATATCGCCGGTGACAAATTTCGCCTTGCCGACCGCGACAACGAGAATATCCGCCGTTTTGCAGATCTCTTTCAAATTTTTCGTATGACTGTGGCAGATCGTCACCGTGCCGTTTTCATGCAGAAGCAGCATAGCCATCGGTTTGCCGACGATGTTGCTGCGGCCGATGACGACGCAGTTTTTGCCGTCGATTGTGACGCCGGTAGAGTGGATGAGCTCGATGATGCCCGCGGGCGTACACGGCAAAAACGCGAAATCGCCGATCATGATACGGCCGACATTTTCGGCATGGAACGCGTCCACGTCCTTTTTCGGATCGATATGCTCCACAATGAGCGCTTCGTTCAAGTGCTTCGGCAGCGGAGACTGCACCAAAATGCCGTTGATCTTCGGGTCTGCGTTCAGCTTTTCGATAAGCGCCAAAAGCTCCTCCTGCGTGGTGTTTTCCGGCAGGACGTGTTCCTCGGAGTAAATGCCGGTCTCGGCGCAGGCCTTGCCCTTGTTGCGCACGTAAATTTTAGACGCGGGGTCTTCGCCGACAAGCACGACCGCCATGCCGGTCTGAACGCCCTGCTTTTTTAAAGCGGCAACTTCTTCGGCAATTTCGCTGCGTACCTTTGCCGCAACGGCCTTGCCGTCAATTCTCACTGCCATCGTTCTTCTCCTCGCTTTCCCCTTCTGCCGTTTCATTCGCTTCTTCGGCTTCATCAGACGGCTCTTCGGAAGTGTTTGCATCCGCATTTCCTTCCGCTTTTTCATTTTCCGCCTCGGCAGCTTTCTTTACGCCGGTGCCGACTGTCATGTGCTCCTGTGCTTCTTCGGCGCTCATGCCGGAGAAAATGGTGCTTTCGGCAGTGTCGTCAATCTCGACCTTCTCCGCCTTGTCTTCAACTGTCAGGCCGGCAGCTTCCATCGCCTTGCGACTGCCGCAGCCCGTAAGCTTATGGCAGTTGCGGAACACGATGAGCAAAACAACAGCGACGAGTGCAGAAGCCGCAGCAAGCACCTGCGAAACGCGCAGATCGATACCCGGCAACAGCAGACTATCTGTGCGCAGACCTTCAATGAAGAAGCGCGTCACGCCGTACCAGATGATGTATAATAAGAACGTCTGGCCGTCATACCGGCGCAGGTGGCGCGTGAATAAATGCAGTAAAACAAAGCCTAAAAGGCACAAAATCGATTCGTAAAGGAAGCACGGGTGCACATTGCCTACCACTTCTGCGGCGGTACGGTCACTGTACATGCCCCACGGCAGGTCGGTCGCGCAGCCGAAAGCTTCTTGGTTCACAAAGTTGCCCCAGCGGCCGACACCCTGACCGATGAGATAGCCAAGAGACGCGACATCCAGCACGGCGAACAGGTTCATCTTGCGGATCTTCGCGACGATGCCGCCGCACAGCAGGCCGCCGATGATACCGCCGTAAATGCCGAGGCCGCCCTCTTTGATGTTGAAAATCTCCATCGGGTTCGTGATGTACTTGTCGCCCGGGTAGAAGATGACGTAGTAAAGGCGCGCGCCGATGATGCCGCCGAGCAAGCCGGCGATGATGGCATCGAGCAGGTGGTCTTTATTGATATTCATTTTTTTGCAGGAGGAAAAACCGTACAGCACCGCCAACAGGAAACCGATGCCGATGATAATGCCATACCAGTAAATGGTGAAATTACCGACCTGAAACGCGATGGGATTGACCTCCACCGAAATTCCGAGGTTTGGAAACTGAACTTGATGCGTCATGACTGTATATCCTTTCGATTAAGCTTCGTCCAACGGACGAATGATGGAAGCTGCCGTTTTGTCCATATCAAACAGCGTCTGAATGCGCGCGTTCACGTCTTCCGCGGTGATCTCGGAGAAGCACTCGATGTAGCGGAACAGCTCGCGGTCGTTAAAGTGCATGGTCATCACGGCGTTCGCGATGACATCCGGGCTATTGAGGCCGGAAACATTTACGCCGTAAAGGGACTTCGCGCTGCGGCGCACGTCTTCCTCCTTGACACCTTCGCGCTTTAAACGTGCCATTTCCTCGCGGATGGCATCACACACGGCCTCCGGGTTGCCGGATTCGCCGCCGAACAGCAGCGCACCGTAGCCCGTGCCCTCAAAATATTCGTAGCTGAAGGAAGCTTCGTTCACAAGGCCCGCATCTAAGAGCTTGCGGAACATCGGCGAGCTGTCGGACGCCATGATGTCGAGCAGCACCTCGGTGACGGCAAGGTCTTTTTCCGTGCGGTGCGCACCGGTTACGGCCTCTTTCACGCCGAACTGGAACATAGGGCACGCCACAGGCAGCTTTTCTTCGACGAGCGGCTGCACGATGGTATCGGGCTCCTCTTCAAAAACGCGTTCCACCTCAACGGGCTCGCTCTTTTTCAGCATTTTGTCGCACAGCGCGAGGACTTCCTCCTCCGTACAGTTGCCGCAGACACACAGTGCCATGTTGTTGAGGTTATAGAACGTGTTGTAGCAGCGGTAAAGGTACTCCGGGGTGATTTCCGCAATGCTCTCCACCGTGCCCGCAATGTCGTCCTTGATCGGGTGCGTGTGGTACATGGCGCGCAGCAGGCTGAACATCATGCGCCACTGCGGGTCATCGTCATACATTTTGATCTCTTGGCCGATGATGCCGAGCTCTTTTTCAACGGTCTGCTTTGTAAAATACGGGGACTGCACGAAGTCGAGCAAAATCTCCAGCGCCTGCTCTGCGTTTTCCGTGCAGGAGAACAGGTAGCGCGTCGTCTCAAAGGACGTATACGCGTTTGCGGAAGCGCCGATCTCGGCATAGCGGCCGAATGCGTCGCCGTCTTCGCTTTCAAAAAGCTTGTGCTCCAAAAAATGCGCGATGCCCGCGGGTGTCGTCTCTGCCTTATCTTCGTCGCTGCGTTTAAAGACCTTATCGATGGAGCCGTAGCGCGTGCCAAACACCGCATACGTACTGCGCATTTCCGCTTTCGGGTATATAAACACGGTCAGGCCGCTTGCGTGTTTGACGCAGCGGTAGCCGTCCCGAAGAAGTTTGCTTTCCACAAGGGTATTCTTCATTTCTGCGCTCATTTTGCCGCTCCTTTCAGCTTATAGACCGTATCGAGCGTGACGCGCTCGGCGGCGCTGACGATCTCGTCCTTCGTGATGTTCATGATACGCTCCGCATATTCCTCCGGCGTGTGGAGCTTGCCCTGCAGCATGCCGCTGAGATACCATGTCTCCATGGATGCCGCGGAATCTGCCACGGCGTTGTAGCTGTTGCACATGGCGAGCTTTGCAAAGAGAATCTCATCGTCCGTGATATTGCCCTTTTTCATATCGTTGAGCTCTTTTAAAATCGCTTCTTCCGTGCGGTCGAGGTCTTTGGTCTCCACGCCGCTCTGCACGAACATGACGTTCTTCGGTGTATCGTGGCGCGCGGCGCAGTAGTAGCAAAGGCTCTGCTTTTCGCGCACGTTCATAAAGAGCTTGCTGCTCGGTGTGCCGCCGAGCACAACGGACATCAGCTTTGCCGCAAGGCGCTCTTCCGGCGTGGTGCCGATGGCAAAGCCCATGACGAGCTTAGACTGCACAACGGGCATTTCTTCCGTCACACGCTTTACGTCTCCCGATGCTGTGTGGCGCTTTGTTTCAATGGACACCGCGTCGCGCATGCCGAGGCGCTTTATAAGCTGCTGCGCAAAGCGGTCGTCCGCACCGTCGCCGATCGTGAACTGGCAGATCTGCGCGTGCTTTACGGCATACTCCCACGCCGCTTTCACGCCCTCGCGGGTCGCGTTCAAGATCGCCTCGCGCGTACCGATGCGCGGCACACCTGCGGGTTCGCCCGCAAACATGGTCTGCACACAGCGCTGCATGGCATACGTCGCCTTATCGTTATATTCCGCGTCAAGCGTCTCCAAAAGCTGGCGCTGCTCCTGCAAAAAACCGTCCTCCGGGAACAGGCCGTTTTCGTCGCACAGCGGCGTGAACAGAATGCTCTCCAGCATTTCGGAAAGCGCCTGCTGCACATCTTCGCCGCCGAACGCATACGGGTTCGCAATGCCGGCTGCGGCAAGCGTTAAAATCTGGTTATCGCCCACACGTGTGATGCCCGGCTGCACCGAAGCGCCGTACAGCTCCGCAAGGCGCTTGCCGAACTGCGTGTAATCGGGGTATTCGCGCGTCGCACGGGAGATCATATTCGGGACGAGTGCATATAAAGCCGCATTTTCCGGCGTGGTAAGCGGCAGCACAAGGTGTGCGGAAACGCGTGCCGTTTTAAACTGCGGCGTGCTGCTCCAGAACGCCTGCAAGCCGCAGTCCTTCTGTTCAAAAAAATGATTATTCATCTCTGAAATTTTCCTTCCTGAAATAGTTTAAAACCGAATTTTCAAAAGGTATAGTTGCATAAATATGCTTTCGTATTCGTATTATAGCACAGCTTTTTTCAATTTTAAAGCCAAAGACGGCTTTTTCACAAAAAATTCAGTTTACGCGCGCACAAAAAACCGGGCGCAACACTTTTCGATGCACCCGGCTGAAGCTGCGGTCTCACTTGACCGTATTCAAATTGATCTCGATGTCCGTGAATTCTTCCCCCGAAACATAATCAAACCGCTTTGTAATAACGAGATGCTCTTCGTCTTTCCAAGTGAGCTGCATATCAAAAGTATCCGCCCAGCCGCCCTCATACACGCGCTTTGACTTAGGTGCGACCGTAAAGAGCAATAAATTAAGCCCTCTGTTCTCATACACCTCCACAAACGTTGCTCCGCCGAGCGCACCTTGATCCACGTTGATGATCTCCGCCCGCCGCGTTCCCTCCGGCGATGAAACGCTCTGCTCGACTGTTCTTGCCGAAAACAGGGAGGAAAATCCGACAAGCCCGATCAGCAGCACGAGCAAAACCGAGATGATCTCGACCAGAATTCTACCGATCTTCGGCTTGCCGTACACAACGGTGATCGACGCGCTACACAGCACGCAGATCAAAAGCGCTATCGCCGTCCACGCGCTTTTCTGCGGATGGAGCGAAGACGTACGGAAGAACGAAGTGTACGCGAGCGCGTCGAGCAAAGACAACGGCATCAGGAAAACACACAGTACGCCGTCCGATTCGTCCTTTTTAAAGAGCCGCAGAAACAGCACAACGGCAGATATGACCGACAAAAGCCACGCGTAACCGACATAGCTGAACGGCTCAAGCGTGTAACCGATTCGCTGCAAGCCCCATTTTCCGCATGGCAAGACCGCTTCCAATACGACCAATATAACCGTCAAAACCCGTATTGCCCGTTTCATTTTCCTTCTCCTTTTGAAATCCACCTCAACCGAGGTACATTTTTTCAAACGTCTCTATGCTGTCAAACACATTCGGTTTGAGCCCTGCTTTTTCGTATTCCTTTGCATATAAGCTGAGTGCGCCGTCAAACTGCGCCGCAGCCGCCGACAGGTCTTCCGCATCGAACTTTTCAAGCAGGTCAAATGCGGGAATGTCGAGGTTCTCCCCGATCTCGTCGAGCATATACTGCAAATTCGCCGTCGCGTCAAACACGGAAAACACGTCTTTCTCTTTCGCCGCACGGTGTATTTTGTGCTGCCAGTTGCTCACCATCTCTTCCAGCGTGCCCTTGAGGTCGTCCGGGGTCGGTTCCTTCTTCTCCGCTTTCAGCGCATAGACCGCCCGCGCTTCTGCAAAGCAGTCATCCGCAGCACGCATCAGCTTTTCCGCCGCCGTGCGCAGGTCTTTCACCGTGCCCGCGCGGATGACTTCTTCCGTTACGGCCTTGAAATTTCGCGGCACGAACCGCATCTGCTCAAGCTCCGTAAAGCGGTCGCGCACGCTTAATTTAAACACTTGCTTATTCAGCACACAGATCGTACCAAACAGGCAATTCAGCAGGCCTGCGGCATATTTGCGGCTTTGCGCGAACGCTCTTTCGCGCATCAGCTTCGCAAATATGCGCTCCGCTTCGCCGAACATCGCCTCCGCGCGGTGCAGATCGTCTTCCGTATACGGCGCTGTGAGGATGCTTTGCGCCTTTTCACGCAACGCCTCAAACCGTTCCCTGTCCGCATTTTCCGGGCAATAGACGATTTTGGAATCGAGCAGCTTTGCAAGATACGGTGTGGTGTAATTTGCTTCTTCTTCGAGCCCTTCCCATTTCACGCCGTAAAAATCCATGCCGATGCCATCGAGTATAAAGGTTACACAGGCTTTATAGCCGTCCTCGTTCCGCATTAAAACAAACAGGTCAAGGTCGGACGTTTCCGAGTATCGCCCCGTGCAAAACGAGCCGTACATTGCAATTAACGCCACGGCGCTTTTGCATTCTTTTTCTGCTTTTTGAATCACGTCCCGAATCAATCGGTCGTTGCGCTGCACCAGCGCATTTCTGTTTTCTTCCGTCATGTTAGTTCTCCTGTCCTTATCAAACAAAATCGTTTCGGGCGCAAAATGCGGGACGGACACATTCTGCACCGCTTTTCATACATCAGCCGCAGCTTCAGTATATCAAAAGTCATGGCAAAGTACAATATTTTCTCTTAATTTGTGGAATATTTTATATAATTTGTCAATTCTGTTGTGCTTCTTTAAACCTCTCCAGCTCCGGCACGGCGTTCGCCATTTCGGCTTTAGCGTTTTCGCCTGTCAGGTGGTCTACGGCGTACAGCACCACGCCGTCTGCACCCGCTTCCTTTGCGCGGTCGATCTGCTTTGCGAGCGTGTCGGTCGTGTTGAGCCATGTGCCGTTGTCCGCATCCGTGCCCGCCTTATACACCGCAAGCCCGATATACAGTTTGATGCTTGGCAGACGCTTTAATGCGCACCAATTCTGGAGCGCCGTTTCAAACGGCAGCGCTTCATTTTCAAAGCTGTAATAAAGCTGCGGGCAAACGTAATCGATATACCCCGCCTGCGCACACCACGTGTACACGTCAGCATTGATCATCTCGTTGTTTTCTAAATTGCCCTGCGGCGAAATGCCGAACTGCACATTTTCATTCGCTTCCTTCACACGGCTGTACACGGCGGCGATGAGCGCGTTCACGTTCGCGGTGCGCCACTCGTGCAGCGTGAGCGGCTCTTCCGTTTCTTTTACATACGCCGCGTACTGCTCGGCGTCGATGCTTTCGTCGTCCGTGGGGTAAAAATAGTCGTCAAAATGAATGCCGTCCACGTCGTATTTTTCGGCGATCTCCGCTGCGCCGTCCGCAATGCGGTTGCGGATATACGCACTTGCGGGGTTATAATAAATGCCGCTATTGTATGTCATAAAATATTCCGGGTGATTTACATAATTTTGCATATAAAATCCATTTTCGTCAAGCTCCGGCGGGATTGTCGTGCTCGCAATGCGCAGCGGGTTGATCCACGCGTGAAACTGCATATTTTGCTCGTGCGCGGCGTTTACCATGTATTCCATCGGGTCATAGCCGGGGTCTTTCCCCTGCGTGCCCGTCAAAAGGTGCGACCACGACTCGTACTCCGAGGGATACAGGCTGTCCGCAAACGGCCGTACATGCACAAACACCGCATTTGCGCCGACGCTTTTCGCAGCCGCAAGCTTGGCATCAAAATTCTCCTTGAACGCTTCTTCGGTCTTCTCCGTCACATCGAGCGCCATGTACGGGATCCACACGCCGACAAGCGGTTCTTCTGCTTTTGCGGTCGTTTCTGCGGCGTTGCTATCCTCCTGCTCCGGCGCAGTGCTTGGGAATACAACTTCAACGGAGTTTTCCGCCGCACTCGGCTCTGTGTTTTTCTCCCGTCCCGCCGCGCTTTTCATCGCCAGAAATACGGCCGCAACCAAAATTAAAACCGCGATGACATAATGATACTTTTTAATTACGATCATACGCTTTTTCCTTTCTCTCTGCGTTCCCTTGACCGCCAAACGGATTTGCGGTAAGATAATCATAAGTATGAGACAAGCGAGGAAAATATGATGGATTTTAAACTGGAACCCGTGCAGTTCACACCGCTGACCTATTATTGTATCATCAATATCACAGCCGCAGTCCTGACCGTTACCGATAAGCGCCGCGCACAGAAAAAGCAATGGCGTGTCCCGGAGCGCACGCTCCTTTTGCTCGGTGCGGCAGGCGGCGCACTCGGCGAATTTATCGCCATGCTGTGTATCCGCCACAAAACAAAACACCTGAAATTTGTGATCTCCATGCCCGTTTTCATCGTACTGCACATCGTCCTTTTCTATCGGATTTTTTTGCTTTGAGGGAGACTTTAATGAACACAAAATATAAAAATCTGCTGTTTGATGCCGATCAGACGCTCATCGATTTTGAAAAAGACATGCCGCTTGCATTTCAATATATGTATGAGCAATCGGGACTTGCAAAGCAAAAGCCATACAGCGCAGAGATTCTGCGCCTTTACAACGACTGCAACGAAAGCTGGTGGCGGCGTTTTGAGCAAAAGCTCTGCACCAAAGCGGAGCTGTACCGCAACCGTTTCGTCGATTTCTTTGAAGTCGCGGGGCTCATACCGGTCAGCATCGATTTTTTGCAAGACCTGTATGTCTCCGGCATAGCGAAAACCGGCACGCCGCTGCCGGGCGCTTTAGATATGCTACGTGCGCTTTCAGAGCGTTACGATCTCTACATCACCACAAACGGAAATCCGATCTCGCAGCCCGGACGCCTCAAGAATTCCGGCGTCACGGCCTTTATGAAGGGCTGCTTTATTTCCGATGAGATCGGCGCGGCAAAGCCGGATAAAAAATATTTTGATTATGTCCTTGCGCACATACCGGGCGCGAACACCGAAAACTGTCTCGTCATCGGCGATTCGCTTTCGGCAGACATCAAAGGCGCGCAGAACGCCGGTTTAGACAGTTTATGGTATAACCCTAATCGCAAAGCAAACACCCTTCCCATACCGCCCAACTTTGAAGCCGCAAGCTACGAAGATATCGTAAGAATGTTGCTGTAAGGAGCTTTTATGGAGAACCCCGACATCGACCGCCCGGCCGTGCACATCGGCTTCCCCTTTTTCGCGGCGCTATTTGTCGCCTCTTTCTTCGGCGCGCCGTTTGCCGCCGTTTCGGCGGTTTTGCTGTTCGCCGCCGTTTTTCTGCTTTTGCTGTTTAAGCAGCATCGACAACGGCCGAATTTCGTGCTTTCCCTCATCGCTACCGCAGCCGCATTCGCGGTGTTTGCAGTTGCAATGAATCTATTCGTGCTGCCCACGGAGCGCTACGACGGCGGCACATATACCGTCACCGGAAACGTAGAGTCGTTCCTCACGAAAAGCAACGGGCGGTTCTATTACAAGCTGCATGTGACGCACATCGACGAGCCCGTACAGGATGTCGATTTTTCGGTACGTCTCTCCCACAGCGAGGCTTTCCCGGCAAAGATTGGCGACACGGTCACGTGCGAAGCGAAGTTCTTCGCGTTTGAAGACAGTCTCGGGCTCTCCCCGCGCACCTCGTGGCTTGCGGATAACATGGTCTTATCCGCCTATGTCACGGATTACGAATCCGTGCAGGTCACGCCTGTCGAAAAGCGCCCGTTCTCATATTATGTAAACCAAATCCGCACGCATTTTCACAATTTGATTTTGGAAAACTACCCCAAAACCGAAGGCTCTGTGCTTTCCGCCATGCTGCTCGGCCTGCGGGACGATATGGAAACCGAGCTTGTCTCCGCCTACAAAAAGGCCGGTGCTTCGCACATTTTGGCCATATCCGGCATGCACATGGCGATTTTAACGCAGTTCACTCTCGGTTTTCTGGGTCTGCTCGGGCTGAAACGCCGCCCGGCCGCGCTCGTTTCCGCGGTGTTTACGCTGCTTTTTATGTTCGTCTCGGGGCTTTCGGCCTCTGTGGTGCGCAGCGGCATTATGCAGCTCATTTTGCTTTTCGGCATTCTTCTCGGTCGCCAGGCGGAACCGCTCAACTCTCTTGCGGTCGCCGTTTTGACCATGAGCTTATTAAACCCGTTCTGCGCGGGCGATGTCTCCCTGTTGTTCTCGTTTTCGGCGACGCTCGGCATCATCCTGCTTGCGCCCCGCATCACAAAAGCAGTCACGAAAAATATTCGCAAGCCGCAGCGGAAAGCGCACCTTGCAAAGCTTGTTTCTGCGTTTTCCGTCTCACTTTCGGCGGTGCTTTTCACTGCGCCGCTGCAGCTTTATTTATACGGCGCGGTGCAATTCGTTTCGGTGCTCACATCGCTTTTGGTGTTGGAGATTTCCGCGTGGCTGCTGCGGTTCGGGCTCATCGCCGCCTTGCTGCTCGCCGTCCCCGTCCTCTCCCCGTGCGCCGCACCGTTCGTGTTTTTAAGCGGCATTTGCGTGAAAGCGCAGAATTTCATCATCACGCTTATCGCAGAGCACATTCCCGGTACGCTGCGTATCTCCGGCAAATATCTGCCTGTAACCGTCGTGATCTGCGTCCTTTTCTTCACGCTTTCCATGCTTCTCTACCGCCGCAAAAATAAAGCGCTGCCATGCGTTTTAGCGGTGTGCATCCTGCTTTGCGGCATGGGTGCAAACGCGCTTTTGAACCAAAACGCCGCACGCCTTGTCGTTTTCCGCACCGATTACGCCGCCTGCACGGCGATTATCACAAACACCTCCGCCGCGGTGCTCGGGTGCAGCGGAAATGCCGTTTCCGTTGAAACCGCCCTGCGCGCGGACGGTGCGGAGCAGATCAACCTTTTACACGTGCAGCCTGATGAAAAAAGCATCCGCTGCGCCGAAAAGCTTGCACAGCTTTTCGAGGTCAAGCAGATTCTCGTGCCGGACACCGTGTATTACCCTGCAGAAAACGCTGCGTTTTACGATTTCAGTTATGTCGGCGTGCTTCCCTCCGGCAGCTTCACGGTCACGGACGGCGGCGAGACCGTCACGGTCACCGTAAACGGCACGGAAATCTACCTTGAAACGAAACGCAGCACGTCGCTTTCCCACGACACAGATATTTTGGTGACAGAAAAACCGCAAAGTGCGGTCTCTGCCCCGTTTACGATTTTAAAAACAAATGGTATAATAGAGGATACCGAAGCTTCGCTTTCGCCCGGCGCATACCTCTTTATGACGGAGCACGAAAGCATCCGGCTCGATTTTGACGAGCGCGGCACGTACACGGTATACGGCGGCTAAGCCGCAACGAAAGGAAAACACTATGCCCGAGATCACGGAAACCAAACTCAAGGAGCAGATTGCAAAAGAGCAAATCGGCAGCCTCTACTTTTTGTACGGCGACGAAAAGCTGCTCGTGCGCCGCAATTTAAATCGCCTGTTAAAAAAACTGGACGGCAACTTCCCGGAATTCAACTTTCAGGAATTCCCGCACGACGCACCCGTAGACAGCATTGCGGACGCCGTTGTCGCCATGCCGTTTATGGCAGAGCGCAAGTGCGTCACGGTCTCCGACCTCAACGTGGAAGCCATGAACACCGCGGAGCTCGATAAGCTCTACGAATTGCTCGATACGATTCCCGAAACGACCGTGCTTATTCTTTATCTGCCCACGCTCGAGATCGACCCAAAAAAGAGCGCAAAGTGGCGCACGTTTTTAAAGAAGCTCGACACGCGCGGCTTTTCCCTGCCCTCGCTGCGCCTAAAAGACAACGAGCTTGAAAAATACGTCTGCCGCGAGGCCGAAAAGGCAAACTGCCTGCTCTCCCGCAAGCTTGCCGAGCGCATCGTGCAGTACGTCGGCAACGACTTAAACGCCCTCACAAACGAAGTGACAAAGCTCTGCGCCTTTGCGGGCGGCGGCGAGATCACCGCCGAGCAGGTGGAAAAAACGGTCACGAAAAACATGGAAACAACCGTGTTTCTCTTGAGCAACGCTCTCGTGCGCGGCGATTACAGCAAAGCGTATGCGCTGCTTGATCTACTGATGGCCCAGCGCGAAGAACCGTACACGATTTTGGCCGTTTTAAGCAGTGCTTATATCGACATGTACCGCGTGCGCGCCGCGATCGAAGCGGGCAAAACGTCCATGGCGCCGACGGAATACGGCGATTACCGCGGCCGCGATTTTAGATTGAAATATGCCGAGCGCGACGTGCGCGACCTTTCCATCGAAATGCTGCGTGAATGTCTTTCGCTTTTACTCAACTGCGATCTTTCCATCAAGCTTTCGGGCGGTGAAAACATGGACAGAATCGCACTCGAAAAGCTTTTCGCCCAGCTTTTGTATGTCGCGCACCGCGGCAGCGTGGCCTAAAGGAGCTCTTATGATCCACATGAACGAAGCCCTCATCGTCGAGGGCCGGTATGACAAAAGCAAGCTTTCCGCGCTGACCGACGCTATCATCGTCACAACGAACGGCTTTGGCATCTACAAGGATGCTGAAAAGCGCGATTTCATCCGCAAGCTCGCCAAAGAGCGCGGCATCGTCATTTTGACGGACAGTGACAACGCCGGTCGGCAGATCCGCGCGTATATCACGTCTTTCGTGCCGTCAAATCAAATTCGCCACGCGTATATCCCGGATATTTACGGCAAAGAAAAGCGCAAAGCGGCGCCTTCCAAAGAGGGCAAACTCGGCGTGGAGGGTATTTCCTCGGAAATTTTACTGGAAATCTTAAAAGAAGCCGGTGCTTCCGTTGAGGGCAGCACAACCGATTTTCAACCCCTGACCCCGGCAGACCTCATGTCGCTCGGTCTCACCGGCGGCGTAAACAGCGCCACACTGCGCCAAGGCGTTTTGAAAGCACTTGATCTCCCCGAAAACCTCACGACCAAAATGCTCCTGCGCTGGGTGACGAGCGAAGAAAAAAAGGCGCAGCTTTTAGCCGCCGTAGAAAAAATCAAAAACGGTGCTTGACAAACCGAAAAGCGCCGACTATAATAAGCACAATGGCTGTGAAAGAAAGAAGTACGCGTTTTCATCGGCACAGAGAGCCTGCGGGTGGTGTAAGCAGGTGCGAAAAAACGCCGAAATACATTCCGGAGCTGTCTTTTTGAACGGGTTCCCAGTAAAAAAGTCCGTGTGCGCACGTTACAGCGCAAGGGTATGTTTGTACCCGTTGAGGTTTCAGGTGTGAGCCTGAAATAAACTGAGGTGGTACCGCGAACCACAAAACGAAACGTGTTCGCCCTCATAGATCAAGTGAGGGTGTTTTTTATATTCAAAATTCCCCTCCTTGAAGATCAAGGGGGCTTTTTTATTGCCCCAAAAGCCCAAAACCTGAAAATCGAAAGGAACGAAACAACATGGGTATTTACGAAGAATTGCAGGCCCGCGGCCTCATTGCACAGGTCACGGACGAAGAGCGCATCCGCAACCTTATCAACAACGGCGAAGCCACGTTCTACATCGGCTTTGACTGCACCGCAGACAGCCTTACGGCCGGTCACTTCATGGCGCTGACCTTAATGAAGCGCCTGCAGATGGCGGGCAACAAGCCGATTGCCCTCATCGGCGGCGGCACCACGATGATCGGCGACCCGAGCGGCCGCACCGACATGCGCAAGATGCTCACGATGGAAGACATCGAGCACAACGCCGCCTGCTTCAAGCGCCAGATGGAAAACTTCATCGATTTCTCCGATGGCAAGGCCCTCATGGTCAATAACGCCGATTGGCTCTTAAAGCTCAATTACGTCGAGCTCTTGCGTGAAGTGGGCGCATGCTTCTCTGTCAACAACATGCTGCGCGCCGAGTGCTATAAGCAGCGCATGGAAAAGGGTCTCTCTTTCCTTGAGTTCAACTACATGATCATGCAAAGCTACGACTTCTACGCCTTGTTCCAGAAGTACGGCTGCAATTTACAGTTCGGCGGCGACGATCAGTGGAGCAACATGCTCGGCGGCACGGAGCTCATCCGCAGAAAGCTCGGCAAGGACGCCGCAGCCATGACCATCACCCTGCTCACCGATTCTCAGGGCAAGAAGATGGGCAAAACCGCCGGCAACGCCGTGTGGCTTGACCCGAACAAAACTTCCCCGTTCGATTTCTACCAGTACTGGAGAAACGTAGACGACAGCGACGTTTTGAAGTGCATCAAGATGCTGACGTTCCTGCCGCTTGACGAGATTGAAAAGATGGAAAGCTGGGAAGGCAGCCAGCTGAACCGCGCAAAAGAAATCCTCGCGTTCGAGCTCACCCAGATGGTACACGGCACCGAGGAAGCCCGGAAGGCACAGGAAGCCGCACGCGCACTGTTCGGCAGCGGCGCAAACTCCGAGAACATGCCGACCACCGAGATCACCGCAGCCGACCTCACCGACGGCGCAATCAACATTCTCGACCTCATGCAGAAAGCCGACCTCATCGCATCTAAGGGTGAGGGCCGCCGCCTCGTGCAGCAGGGCGGTGTTTCCGTCGACGATGTAAAGGTCACCGATATCGCCAAGACCTGCACCGCAGCCGACTTTGAAAAAGGCCACGTCATCATCAAAAAAGGCAAAAAGGTCTTCCATAAGGTCGTTTTGAAGTAAGTATAAAAGTATAGCAAAAGGCATACGCTCCGTTTTCAGGAACGTATGCCTTTTTTATTATGCGCTATCTAATTACCCTGAAAAATCCAGTTTTTCTTGTTTTGTATTTATTCTCTTATTTTATTGTATACTTCCATACCACATAATCATCCAATGTTTCAATATTATCCACTTGAACATTTGGGCTACCATGCTCTTGGAAATACGTTAAAATACGCGTTTCAGACGACGTATTGCTGACGTAATAGACATTTTTGCTTGGCAGAGCTGCAAGCGTATTTTCAAAGCCGAGGGACTCAATGTAGTCCTGCACACTTGGGTGGCTTTGCGTCACACCACTCAAAAACAATACATTTTTCGGAAAGCAGGCTCGGCTGCTTTTAAACACACTAAAATCATAGTACAGCGTCTGAATTGCCGTGCCAAAATCTAAAACATATAAATTTTCCGGCGTTTCGTTCACTTGTGCTAAGAATTCGGGGCGCAGTTTGCCGGGAATTACAGTTTTCGTGTATTTTTCCGGAGAATAGCTTGCCGAATAATAAAATGTACCGTCTACATACATGCGATATGCTACAGCGTCTTCTATAGGTGCAGTATTGTCCGGCAGATAGTTTATCCCCTGCCATCCGCCTACCAGGAGCGCGGCGGCACACAACAGAGCTTCCGCCGCCTTGCTGCGCTTAAAAAACGGCTCACAGAAATACGCGATCAATACGGCGGCGCAGAACAGAAAACCAAATTCTACGCGATAGACCCACCGTCCAAGTCTGTAAAAATAGACCAGAAACCCAAGCACCATCAGTGCCAACACCGCCGGTACCCAAAATTTTTTGGGATTTGTAATGGCGCAGAATAATCCGAGCAGCACACAGCAAAGCGTCATCGGATAATAGAGTTGGCGCAACCGAATCATGCTGAGCGCTTCGCGAATACTCGGATGCAGATTCACACGATGTGCATTGATAATATCCAATACTTGCTGCATCTTCTCTGTACTAAACACCGCTTGATCTGCAAAATCCCAATGCAGAATCATTTGATAATCGTTTTCCGATACGCCGATTGCTGTAAGTTCGTCGCGCAGATCTTCATAATCACACCAGGTGTAATCTAATATCTGGGAGCGGATTTTCGTAAATGTATAGTATTCTGTATAATCTGGATTGGCTGTATATGTAAGTGCATTTACAATATTAAACAAAAAGATAGTAACTATAAAAACTATCCCTGGTACAGCAATTTTAAGAAAAAACTCATATAACTTCATCTGTTTTTGCTTAAAACAAATCACTATATGATAAACAACAAGTACACTAGAAAACGCTATCGCCATAAAGAAAGCGTCTCTACGAACCAAACATCCCGTTATAGCCAACAAAGCTCCTAATACACAGCATTTCCTCCTATTTTGTTCAAACAGCGCCCAAACAAACAACAGACATCCACACATAGATGCCACAATCGCTGTTTTTGTAAACTGTGGCAAGATATACAGATCACGTGCGGCAAAGGCTGTAATCCAGACAACAGTCAGAACCGCTGTGCCAAGACGAAGTTTCTGCACAAGTACATAAGTGAGCGCAAGAAAAGACAAAAAGCAAAGCAGCATTTGCAGCCAAAAATACCAGCTTATTGCCGGGAAAAGACTATACAGCGGCACAAAAAGCCAGCCAATGAAAATGTTGGAGAACATCATGTGGGCATCTGGGTGGCCGGTATACGCACCGGAAACCACCATTTCCATGATGAAATCATCCGAAACCTCATATTTTATACTGCAAAAAAGAAGAATGCACAACAGCAGAACCGCCTGCGCTGCTGCTAAGACAAAAAACAATTTCTTTTTGCCGAAGCGCTCCTGCAAATCGATTGCCGAGGCGCTTCGCATCTGTTGTACAGCGCTTGTCATCAGCGATTACCGTACATTTTTTCGTAGTAATTCTGATACTCGCCGCTAATGATGGTCTGCCACCACTCGCGGTTATCGAGATACCACTGGATGGTCTTTTTAATGCCGTCCTCAAACTTGGTCTCCGGCAACCAGCCCAGCTCATTGTGGATCTTGGTCGGATCAATAGCATAACGCATATCGTGACCCTTGCGATCACCAACATGTGTGATAAGGCTCTCCGGCTTGCCCAGCTCCTTGCAGATAATCTTCACGATCTCGATGTTCTGCTTTTCATTGTGGCCGCCAACGTTGTATACCTCGCCAACACGACCCTTATGGATAATGAGGTCAATCGCCTTGCAGTGATCCTCTACATACAGCCAGTCGCGGACATTGAGACCTTCGCCGTAAACAGGAAGGGGCTTGTCTGCCAGAGCATTCGCGATCATCAGCGGGATCAGCTTCTCCGGGAAATGATAAGGACCGTAATTGTTGGAGCAGCGGGAAATGGTCACAGGCAGACCGTAGGTACGGTGATAAGCCAAAACCAACAGATCTGCACCGGCTTTGGAGCTGCTGTACGGAGAGCTGGTGTGGATCGGTGTCTCCTCGGTGAAGAACAAGTCTGGACGGTCCAGCGGCAGGTCGCCGTAAACCTCATCGGTAGAAACCTGATGATAACGCTGGATGCCGTACTTGCGGCAACCATCCATCAACACACTGGTACCGATAATATTGGTCTGGAGGAAGATACCAGGATCTTCGATGGAACGGTCAACATGGCTTTCTGCGGCAAAGTTGACCACGATGTCCGTATGCTCTTCTTCAAACAGCTTATTTACAGCTTCGCGGTCGCAGATATCGGCCTTCACAAAGCGGAAATTCGGGTTATCCATGACAGGCGCCAGCGTAGACAGGTTGCCTGCGTAGGTCAACTTATCGAGGCAGACAATGCGGTAATCCGGGTGTTCTCTCAGCATGTGAAAAATAAAATTGGAACCAATAAATCCGGCGCCGCCGGTAACGATGATCGTCATAATTTAACTCCTTTCGCTGTAGAACTTATTTCTGGGTCTTGATGTTGCGAACGGAACTTTTGATCGTACCTTCTGCAACTGTTCTCAAGTGCGCTCCATACGGGGATTTACCGTACTTTTCCGCAGAATGTAGCAGTTCTTCTTTATCGATCCAGCCGAAGCGGTAAGCAATCTCCTCCGGTGCGGAGATCTTTACGCCCTGACGTTTTTCGACCATACGCACAAAATCTGCTGCATCTACAAGACTATCCATTGTACCAGTATCCAGCCACGCAAAGCCACGTCCAAACAGCTCCACATCCAGATTACCCTGATTTAAGTACATTTCGTTGAGCGTGGTAATTTCCAGCTCGCCGCGATCCGACTTCTCCACCCTCTTGGCCAGATCCGACACACCCTTGGGATAGAAGTACAGGCCGGTGATGGCATAGTTGCTCTTTGGATGCTTTGGCTTCTCTTCCACAGAGATCACCTTGCCTGCATCATCAAATTCCACGATACCGAAGCGTTCTGGATCCGTTACATAATAGCCAAAGATCGTGGATATGCCGTTTTCGGCTCTGCTGCTTGCGTTCTGGAGAATGCGGGAGAAACCATTTCCGTAGAAAATATTATCGCCGAGGATCATTGCACACGGTTCGTCACCGATGAATTCTTTACCGATGAGTAACGCCTGCGCAAGCCCTTCCGGCGCTTCTTGCACAGCATAAGAAAGAGTGATGCCAAACTGACTGCCGTCTCCCAGCAGATCGTGGAAGCGTGGGGTGTCCTCCGGCGTAGAGATGATCAGAATGTCCCGGATCCCCGCCAGCATCAAGGTAGACAGGGGATAGTAGATCATGGGCTTGTCGTAGACTGGCAGCAGTTGCTTTGACGTCACCATAGTCAGCGGGTAAAGTCTCGTGCCGGCGCCGCCGGCTAAAATAATTCCTTTCACTGTTTGCATCCTCCGTTTTACTCTTTGGTGTTAAAATATAACCTTTATTTATCCAAGGGAAAGTGAGAAAATCACGATTCCCAACACAATAATTGCGATTCCCTTTAGTTTTCCTTTCGTAATTTTCTCATGCAGAAAGAAATAGCTAAGTATCACTACAAAAATCTGTCCCAAAGACTGCCACATGGGCGAGAGTGAAAGCGGAAGTTTACGCAGCGCAATCACCGAGCAGACTGTTGATACCACAAAAAGGAAGTATGCAAAGATAACAGAAAAATTTAAGTACGCTTTATACCAAGCATCATATGGCTTCATTGCTGCTTTTTTCAGAATAATCTGTGAAATATCCGCAATCAGAACAGAGCTGATCGCAATTAGGAAATACAACCACACGTTACTTATCCCCCGATGCCATAACCTTATATATCCCGTAGCAGATCACTATCGCACCGAGGATCTGATTCCAACTGATACTCTCTTGAAACAGCAGTACACTCCATACCATACTCCAAATCATGGACACAGCACGATTGCTATACGCCGTTGTCAGCGGGACCTTGCGCAAAATCATCTGCCACAAAACTGCATATACAAATAAAATTCCGATAGAGCATCCATAAAACAGCAGAAACTGAATTGAAATCATCGGGTATCGGGACGCCAATTTCTGAAACACTCCGCTAAAGGAGTATACAATCACAGCGCCCTGCATAAAACCGATTTGACCAATTCCAGCTTTTTCCTTGTCATCCATGCCGATTTTCACCTCTGATTTGCAGCAGCTCCCCACTTATTTCTACGTTATTGCTTGCGTTCCATTTTTTCAAGTCAGATTCGAGTCCTTTCCGTTTGCCTGCTGATACACTCTGATTACCGCGCAAGCATCCTCTTGTACAGTCTCGGAACGAGGCGTTTTCCTATACAAGTCATGACAGAGTTCCGTCAAATAGCACGGAACCCCTGCCTTCTCCGCCAAATCAATACAAATTTTTGTATCCTTTTCCATCGTTTCAAGCGCCGCACGAGACGAAAAATCATGCTTCGTCAGCTTGGGCACTCTACTCTGGAACATATTAGAATTACCTGCACATTCAGAGATTGTATCCTGCAATACCTGCGGATCGATCCCCATAGACTCGCTGAAAGACACTGCCTCCGCTGCTGCTGCAATATGGATTCCAACCAGCATTTGATTGACTGCCTTGAGCATCTGGCCTTGTCCCAGCTTAGCGCCCACATAAACGATCTTCTTGGAATAGGCCTGAAATATATCCCTGCATACCTCAAATACCTGACTGTCACCCGCTGCCATCGTTACAAGCTTTCCCTGTTCGGCACCGGTTACGCCACCGCTTACCGGTGCGTCTAAAAGTGCAATTCCCTCTGGACACATTTCACTGAGCAGGCGCATTTGTTCCGGCGCAATGGTACTGGAAACAATGATTATTCCCTTTTTCATTGCAGCCAACACCCCATCAGTCCCCTGCAGGCAACCGCGGCACTGCTCATAATTTGAAACCATCAGCAAAATGCGGTCCGTTCGCTCCGCAATTTCTCCGGCAGTCTCCAAGACCTGGATTCCCATGCGTTCTGCCTTCTGGCGACTATACGCACTACGCACTGTCGTAAAAAGTTGAAATCCACATTCTTGTAGTTTGCCTGCCATGGGCGCTCCCATAGCCCCCAGCCCAATGATTCCTAACTGCTTCATCTGATTTTCTTCCGCTTCACAAGTTCTTCTGCTGCCGCTACTATGTCAGCAGCCGTCATATGATTTGCCTCATACAGTGCCTCTGCGTCTCCGGATCTTGCAAAGCAATCCTGAATACCAATCATACGCATAGAAACCGGCAAATTCGTAGCCAGCACCTCTGCTACAGCTCCGCCAAGCCCGCCAATGACAGAGTGATCTTCGACCGTCACAATTGCGCCGGTCTCTCCGGCCGCTGTAATAACTGCCTCGCGGTCAATGGGCTTGAGCGTATGAATCTCCATAATCTGCGCATTGACTCCCCGGGCTTCCAGTGCTTTCGCTGCCTTTACAGTACGGTCCAGCATAATTCCCGTGGCAATCAGGGTAACATCTTTTCCCCGACGCTTTACCCAATTTGCCTTGCCGATCTCAACATGATAGGTTGCTTCGTCATTGATATCCTCTACAGCGTCAAAAGGAAGCCGGACATACAGCGGGCCATGGAACTCCAGTGCCTTTCTTGCCAACACTCTGGCAGAAACAGCATCTGACGGCTGAATAATGGTCATATTCGGCAGGGCACGAAGAATCGCAATGTCCTCAATGGCTGTATGGCTGACGCCTTCCGAGCCAGTCTGCAGCCCTGCATGAGTCCCCATGACCATAACATCCTGTTTGGGATGGCAAATATATGTTCTGAGCTGTTCACAAGCACGCATCGTTGCAAATACGCTGTACGTTGCCAGCACAACCTTATGTCCGCAGCTGGCCAAGCCGCTGGCTACTCCAATCAAATTTTGTTCTGCGATTCCAATTGAAATCTGACGTTCCGGATAAATATCTCCAAAATCCTCAAATGAGCAGCACTTGGTATCTGCACACACTGCATAATAACCATATTCCTCGGCAAGCCGAATGATCTCCTTGCCAAAAATAATTCTGATTGGGAGCTGGCTCATATCAATTCCTCCCTTGCATGAATTTCAGTAATCGCCTGCTGATACTGCTCATCGGAAATAACACTCCGATGCCATTTCAGCACATTTTCCATATAGGAAACGCCTTTTCCCTTTACGGTGTTTGCAATAATGACCGTCGGAGAACCTTGATGGCGCTGTGCTAGTTCAATAGCCGCATAGATCTCATCAAAGTTGTGCCCATTAATGGTAATGACGTTCCACCCAAACCCATGCCACTTTTCCTCCAAGGGAGAAATATCCATAACATCTGCTACTGTTCCGGTGATTTGAAGTCGGTTCCGGTCTACAAAAGCAATCAAGTTATCCAGTTTATGGTGTGCTGCACACATTGCAGCCTCCCAAACAATACCCTCCTGTAACTCTCCATCGCCAAGAACGCAATAAGTTTTATAAGAACAACCTCTTAATTTTGCAGAAATCGCCATTCCAACAGCAGTGGAAATACCATTACCTAGAGAACCGGACTCCATATCTACGCCCGGCGTAGACATATCCGGATATGCCGTCAGCATAGAGCCGGTTTTACGGAATGTCGACAGCGTTTCACGGGGGAAGAATCCGCGGCGTGCCAGCACCGAATACAATGCCGGCGAGGCATGGCCTTTTGAAAGCACAAATCTATCTCTCTCCGGCCAGTCGGGATTCTGCGGATCCACATTCATTACACCGCCCAAATAGAGTGCCACAAGAATTTCCACACAAGACAGCGATGAACCCGGATGGCCCATTCCTGCCCGATAGATCATTTCAATAATATCCCACCTGACCGCCTGTGCCAGCTCTTCATTTGTAAACTCGTTCTTTTTTTCCATATCTTTTCTTCCCTCCGACCCGTATCAGTCAAACTGCTTCAGCACATGTGCCTTTTTACAGTCATAGCCCGAGATCAGCATCTGCTCGCCATTTTCATCAAGCACTTTCAGAGTTTTCTGCACATGATCAATCAACGCCAGCAGACGATCTGCATCTTTCCCCTGAATGAAGATTCTTGCAAATGTCTGGTTCAGCGTTCCCATTGACCCTTTTCCGATCTCATCGCCTTCATAGTAGAACTGAATGATATTGAGGATTTCCGGCATTGCACGGAGCGCTTCCAATCCATCAATCCGGGTGATTTTTCCCGGCTTCATCAGTGTCAGCAGAATTACATCACTGTGGTCAAACATCGGCTTATTCTTCTCTGCCGCATTCCAGCCTGTGCATGCACCGAACAGTGCATAATTCAGCATCATCTGACAGCTGTCAATCTCATTCTCAGCTGCGCAGAGAATATATTCCTGTGCGCCGCACAGACGATAGCCCATTTCAAAAGGCAACAGCACGCCATCCACCACAAAGCACTGCATAAACATCGTGCCGTCCTTCATGCCGAGACCTGCTGTCATATTTTTCAGTTTCTCCTCCAGCTGTTCATAGTAGAGCGGAATAAACCGACAGGGGTAAAACAACGCATTGGGCTGCATGGCCTTCCCCTCCTGCACCTGATTCATGTCACGCTCACACATGGAAGACAACGACAGTACACCATTTTGAAGATTAAAGTACATGCACACATCCGGATAGGCAGCCATATACCGCTCCACGATCACGCGCTGATTCTGCGAAAATTTCAGTGCATACGGAACCGCTTCGCAAAGCTCTTTCTCATTTTCACAGATTGAAACACCCTTGCTAGCCCACGCATCTGATGGCTTCACGATCACCGGGTATTGGATCAGCTCCAGATCTTCCCGTTTCAGGTCACCATCCAAATGGAACTCCGGCACCACCGGGATCCCATATTTTCTGCAGGTCTCTTTGAACAGCAGTTTGTTGGTGGTTACATTGATTTGCTCTTTCGTTGCATAAAACGGAAGTCCAAGCGTATCTGCCACCAGGCATGCAGGCATCAAGTTCGCATCAGAAAATCCAGTAAACACGCCGTCTATCTCATTTTCCCTTGCAATTTCCAACACCCGATCAATATCTGTCGTGCTGGCCAAATATGAGCGGTCCGCAATCCGCTTTGCAGGTGAATTCGGATAATAATCCACTACAATCGTATAGATACCCATGCGTTTCGCACGTTCAACCGCATCATACATGGCTCCTGTTCCGCCAAGAAACAGGAGCTTCTTCTGGTTTTCCATAGTCTCAGCTTCTTTCATTGTTATTCCATCGTTATTCCGTTGCAATATAAAACCCATATACCATCAGGTCATTCACGCTGTCCACCCACGCCATTGTAACATTGGGATTGTAATGGCACTGAATGAATGCCAGTTCCCGCTCTGGCGGAACCGTACATATCATGTATACCACCGTGCCCTCACCAATTGCCTGATAGACATTGGGCATCCCCCATCGTTCCAAAACAGAAAGATTGGCAGGGGTCCAGCACACCCACCCCCCCTGAATGCATACATTCTGGTGGCTAGTTCTGGAGAAACAGGTAAATGGTGTTGCCGTGCTGGTATAGGTCAGACGTGAAATCGTTGGCCTGTCCAGCAGGAAAAAATCATCAGGATATGATTCCGCATACTCAATTACTTTCTGATAGGTATCGGTAATCTCAGCTGTGTCATCTTCTGCCGCATGACAAATCGTCAGGACACACACTGCTGCGCAGGTCAGAATCAGCAGTGTGCAGCCCATATCGTGCCCAACACCGCCCAATGTTGTCCAGATATTTTTATCTGCCTGATCCACGACACTTCGTTTCCGCCAGCTCAGGGTTCCAAGATAAATACAGAACAGCAGCGCCGGCGCAGTGATCGAATACCAGACTCTGTATGGCATTCGTCCCACAGAAACAAAATACCACATCATCACAAATGCCACAACCAGGGTGCCCAGCAGCAACAGGAAGCGCTTCCAATCCATACAAAACAGCAGAAACAGCACAACCCCAAAGAAAAGGAGCCAAAACTGCCGCTGCCGAACATCATCTGGTACCTGAAAAACCGCTGCAATTGCTTCTGTTTTAAGATTCACTGCGGAATAGGAAGCTGACTGTTCTGATTTCATGCCAACCAGTGCTTCCACAACATCCCGGTTGAACACCTCTTTATCCAGATAGCTTTGGTTCGCGAACATATCCAAATCCTCTCTGGATATTCCCAAAGCCATCAATGCCTCCGCATTTTCATCATAGTCTGGAACACCGTAATCCAGCAGTTCCGCACGCATTGCATTTTCCTCATAATAATCCAGCGCAGCAGGATTACTACGGTAATACGCCATATTTGCCGTGCGAACTCCAACCGCTACCAAAACACTGACACACATAACCGCAAGTGTTTTCCAGTTCTTCTTCATCCACGAAAGTAACGGCATGTCCTTGTGCGCAAACAGCACTTCATATCCCGCAAACATCGCAAGATACGGCAATGTAAAGTATAGGGACTGATAACGCAGCATGCTGCCCATCAACATGAGCACGCACCCGCCAATTCCACGGAACAGTTTGCCCTTTCTCGATGTCTCCTGCAGCATATCGGCCAGCAGAACTGCCCCCACCGCAACATATAATGCTGCGTTCTGGGTAAACTGAAACACAATATAGTGACTCTCGCAAAGCGCTCCCACAAAAATTATAGTCAACGCAGCCCCAGCCGGAAAGTGCTTTGCCCGGTGCATCAGGATATAGGATGCTGTTGCCAGCGAAATAAAGGAAACTCCCACAGAGATTATGACATACCAGTTGGCAGCATTATTCGTAATCTTGTAAAGTGCAGCCAATGCCTTGCACAAAAACACATTTACAAAGGCAATATAGTATCCGTCCTCGCCGCCATAGACATTCGCCAGCAGATTGCTGATATCACGATCATCATTCGTACCAAACTGCATGTGGCTAAAGCACCGGCAAATCAATAAAAACAGTAAATTTATTCCCAGCGCACACAAAATCTCTCTGTGCTTTTTCAGCCAGCTTGCAAATGTCTTTGTCACGCCCGGACTCCTTCCCGCTCATAATTCAGCACCGTCCGAACCACATATTGCGGCTGTTCACATTGAATCAGGAACACCCTTCCAATATATGCACCCAAAATGGAAAGTGCAAAAAAAAGGCATCCCCCAAGGAAGAACATTGCCCCAAGAACCGCCCAGACCGCTGCCGACTTTCCCATTACGTCCATTACAACTGCGCAAGTCCACATAACAAGGCTTACCACACAGGATGCGATTCCAAACATTCCAATCAGACGAAGCGGCACTGTGGAAAAGCTGAAAGCACCATCACTCCATAGCTTCAAAAGCTTTTTCAGCGTATAGCCCGACTGGCCTTCCAGCCGCTCATGATGCTCCAGCTGAACATTTACAATTTTTCTTGTATGCTGAAGCACGTAGCCAAACATCGAGACAAACGGGGTATCATATTCTTTTAATCGTTCAATCAGAAATTTACTGTACGCCGCAAAAGAAGACGTATGGATATTCTTAGGCTTTTGCAGTGTCAGGCAGAGCATCTCTGTGTTCAGCCAACTGGTAAAGCGCTTAAACAGCGTATGCTTTTTCCCATGGAACTCCGCAATTGCCATGTCAGCTCCGGCTTCAACCGCCTGGACCAGTGGAAAAATTCCTCGTGCGTCATGCTGCCCATCATCATCCATATACACCAGTACGTCACCCTGCACATAGCGCAGCGCAGCCATCTTTGCAGCCGCCTGACCAAAGTTTTTGGACAATTCTACTCCTACGATCCGAGGATCCTCCCTGCAAAGCGTCTCAATTGTCTGAAACGTTGCATCTTGATCCGGAGAACCGTCATTCACCAGTACCAGCTGATATTCATATTCCTTATGGAGTGAAAACTGATTTTGAATATCTGCCACAACATGCGGCAGTGTCTTGGCCGATTTGTAACATGGTATGGCCACAGTCACAAGCATAAATCACAATCCCCTTTTGGCGAGTTACCTTACCGTTATTCATTTTGAGCGGGCTTTCGTTGCCGCAGTGCAGCTGCGAATAAGTATCCCGCTGCTGTGCGCTTACCTCCAGAACCCCTTTACAGTCTCCACCACTGTATTGACCTCTTCCTCCGTGAGCCCGTAATACATAGGCAGTCTTGTCAGCCGGTTGCTCTCCTTGGTGGTATAAACGTCTTTGCCCGCAAAGCGGCCAAACTTCAGTCCAGCCTCGGCGGAATGCAGGGGGACATAATGGAACATGGAGTAAATATCATGCTCCTTCAGATAGGCGATCATGGCCGTACGCTCCTCTAGATCACGAAGCTTGATCCAGAACATGTGCGCGTTGTGGCCGCAGCCCTCCGGAATGTGGGCGATTTCCAACTTTTCCTGCTGCTCCAGCGGCGCAAGACGCTCCTGATAGTGGTGCCAACTGGCAAGCCGAGCGTTGTTGATCTTCTCGGCCTCTTCCAGCTGTGCCAGCAGGTAGGCCGCATTCATGTCAGAGGGCAAATATGAAGAACCATAGCCCACCCAAGTATACTTATCCACCTGCCCCCGCAAGAACCGGCTCCGGTTGGTGCCTTTTTCCCGGAGGATCTCCGCAGCCTCATTGTTCTCTTCATCGCGGATCAGCAGTGCACCGCCCTCGCCCATAGAGTAGTTCTTGGTCTCATGGAAGCTGAAGCATCCAAAATCGCCAATGGTGCCCAGTGCCTTGCCATGGTAGGTACTCATGACGCCCTGTGCCGCATCCTCTACCACCTTCAGATTGTGCTTTCTGGCGATTTCCATGATGGTATCCATTTCACAGGCCACACCGGCATAATGAACCGGAACAATTACGCGGGTCTTATCCGTAATGGCAGCCTCGATCTTCGTCTCATCTATGTTCATGGTATCTGGACGAATATCCACAAACACAAGCTTTGCACCAGCCAGCACAAAAGCATTGGCCGTGGAAGAGAAGGTAAAGCTGGGCAGGATCACCTCATCCCCGGGCTCCAGATTACAAAGAAGAGCAGCCATCTCCAGTGCGTGGCTGCCAGAGGTAGTCAGGAGCACCTTCTGGCTTCCTGTCATCTGCTCCAGCAATTGGTGGCATTTCTTTGTAAACTGTCCATCACCACAAATTTTATGCGCTCTGATTACTTTGGAAATATACTCCATCTCTTTGCCTATATAAGGCGGTCTATTAAAAGGAACCATGTTTCTTCCCACTCCAAATTAATTGTTTAATTACATTTTAACATATAATTCGACATATTGCAACCGATATGAAGTATTTTTAATGCCTTTCTCTGCGTTGTAGATAGATACGACCCACAGAAGGTAAAGAAAAGAGGGATAGAAAAGAATCAGGCGTTAGAAAGAATTTCACAGAGGAGATCAAGAGGGCTTTCTGTTGCTCCAGCGCAAATGATCTTTGAGCTTTCGGTTTAGATCTTTTACACTTACAAACTTTTCCCAGTTGTAAAAATAGCGCCGGTCGTTTCGATGACTCCGCTCTACCTTGCCGTTGTGCCAGGGCGTTCTGGGTGGAATCAGCTTGTGATGCACACCTGCGTTCTTCAAAACAATGTCAAACGGACAGAGTGGAACGTTGCCTTTTTTGTTTACACCGTCACATACGGCAGCAGTTTCTCAAGCAGCTTTTCGCCGATGCCTTTTACATTCGTGAGCTCGCGCACATCTTTGTAACCACCGTTTGCTTCGCGGTATTCGATGATTCTGTCGGCGAGTACTTCTCCGATGCCGTTCAGGCCAATCAACTCTTCCTTCGACGCGGTGTTGATGTTGACTTTTTCTTCGCTTAAAGCGGATGCAGCCGGCGCGCTCGATGCTGCTTCGCTTTGCCCTGTCGATGTCACCCTGTACGGTTCAAGCGGTGTATTCTCAAAGGCAACGCAGAACAGCACCGCCGCACACGCCATTAAAAACAGCGCGAACAGTAAAATTGTCCGTTGACTTCCCGCGCGCACAAGCGCTCCCCCTTATTCGTCCTCCGCGTGCAGCGTCTTCACAAAATCCGTAAAATACGGCGGCAGCGGCGCTTCAAACTCCATATATTCGCCCGTGCGCGGGTGGATGAACCCGATGAGCCCCGCGTGCAGGCACTGCCCGTGCAGCTGCGTGATGACCTTTTTCGGTCCGTAGACCGGGTCGCCCGCGACAGGGTGCCCGATATACGCCATGTGCACACGGATCTGGTGCGTGCGTCCGGTCTCAAGGCGCAGGCGCAGCTGCGTAAATCCCGTAAAATTTTTTGTGACAAAATAGTGCGTCACGGCGTTTCTCGCGTTCGGCGTGTTTTGTACCGCCATGCGCTTTCTATCCTGCGGATGACGTGCGATGGGCGCATCCACCGTGCCGTCCTCGCGAATTTTCCCGTACACCACGGCGCGGTATTCGCGCGTAAAGCTGTGCGCCTTGATCTGCTCCGCCAAGTGCCGATGCGCGGTGTCGTTCTTCGCGACGATGAGCAGCCCGCTCGTGTCCTTGTCAATGCGGTGCACAATGCCCGGGCGAATCACGCCGTTGATGCCCGAAAGCGAATCGCCACAGTGGTACAGCAGCGCGTTCACAAGTGTGCCGTCATAATTGCCCGCTGCCGGGTGCACCACCATACCCTTCGGCTTGTTCACCACAAGTAGGTCGTCATCTTCATATACGATGTCAAGCGGAATGTTCTCCGCCTTCACGTCGAGCGGGCGCGCTTCGGGAATCTCCACGCACAGAACGCTCCCCGGCGCAAGCTTCGTGCTTTTCTGCACAATCTTATTATCGCAGGTCACATGCCCATCGCGGATCAAATTCTGCACCGCAGAGCGGGAAAGCTCCGGCAGCGCCTCCGCAATCAGCTTATCGGCGCGCCAGCCCGCCGCTGTGACCTCAATCTCATGCAGCTCCGCCATACTTATTTCCCGACCCCGTCGGCAGTCGTTTCCGTCGGCTCGTTCACTTTTTTATCTGCCACTTCTTTTTTGTCTTTAAAGAATAAGTACCACACGGCAAACAAAATCGCACCGACCACCACGCAGCAGTCTGCAAAGTTGAACACATACGGAAAAAACAGCACATGGATGTAATCGACCACATAGCCGAAAATAAAACGGTCAATAAGGTTACCAATGCCGCCCGCGATGATGAGCACGCACGACGTGCGCGACATCCATGTGTGGTGCTTATAGCGGAACAAAAGCACGAGCAACGCTGCCATAAGCCCTATCGTCAGTATGATCAAAAGCCACGAAAGCCCGGCAAAAAAGCCGAATGCCGCGCCGTTGTTTTCAAGGTAACGGAACTCCAAAAGGCCCGGAATGCACGTCACGCTGCCGATGGGCTTTAAGTTTGTGATAACCGTCATTTTTATAAACTGATCGACAGCTGTCAGCACGGCGATCAGCAAAAGAATGAGAATGGACAAAAGAAATATCCCCTTATAACCCGAAAAAGGCGCAAGCCGGGCAAAACCGGTTTGCACCTTGGTTCGGTTCAATTATTCAACAGCACGGCATCATTAAGCACGTACCGTTTAAAACAAATTCAATGTGTCCGAAATTATTCGGAAAGTGCTTTTGCGCAGCGCTCGCACAGATCCACGTATGCCGGATTCTTGCCGACCGTGGAGGAATATGTCCAGCAGCGCATGCACTTGCAGCCTTCTGCCTTATCGACCTGCACGGAGAGGCCCAGTGCATCGTCGGAAAGTGTGCCGCCCTCGCCGTCCACGATCTCGACCTGAGATACGATGAACACGGTTGCAAGCTCGTCTTCCACAGACTTGAGGAACGCATACAGCTCGCCGGTGCAGAACAGCGTGACCTTTGCATCGAGCGATGCACCGATCGTCTTCTCTGCACGTGCGTTTTCAAGCGCCTTCTTCACAACATCGCGGATGGCATGGATTCTATCCCAGCGTGCGATGAATTCTTCCGTCACGTCGATGCCGTACTTTTCGCTCGTCGGCTTCGGCATCTCATTGTAAACAACGTGGCGTGCATCGCAATCGGAAGCGTGCGGCATGCTCTGCCAGATTTCGTCGGAGGTGAACGCCAAGATCGGCGCGACCAGACGGGTCATCGCATCGAGGATGATATACATCGCAGTCTGCGCGGCGCGGCGTGCAGCAGAGTTCTTCTTCTCGGTGTACAGACGATCCTTGATGACGTCGAGATAGAAGTTCGACATATCCACAACGCAGAAGTTATGGATGGCGTGGTAAGCCTGGTGGAACTCGAAGGACTCATAGCCCTCGCGCACCTTCACCATCAGCCGATCCAAACGGTTCAGCGCCCACTTATCGATGGAAAGCATCTCAGAGACCTCTACACTGTCGGTATCCGGATTAAAATCAGAAAGGTTGCCGAGCATATAGCGTGCTGTGTTGCGGATCTTTCTGTATGCGTCGGAAAGCTGTTTGAGGATTTCCGGGGAGATGCGGATATCGGCATGGTAGTCGGAAGAAGCGACCCACAGACGCAGGATATCTGCGCCGTACTTATCCACAATCTCCTGCGGCAGAATGCCGTTGCCGAGGGACTTACTCATCTTTCTGCCCTGACCGTCCACAACCCAGCCGTGTGTGACGACAGCCTTGTACGGCGCTTTGCCGCGCCATGCAATGGACGTGAGCAGTGAAGACTGGAACCAGCCGCGGTACTGGTCTGCACCCTCAAGGTACAGGTCAGCCGGCCAATGGAGATAATCGCGTGTATCGCAAACGGCAGCATGGGTCACGCCGGAATCAAACCAAACGTCCATGATGTCGCGCTCTTTTGTAAAGGAGGTGCAGCCGCACTTCTTGCACTTTGTGCCTGCGGGCAGAATTTCTTCCGCTTCCTTGATGTACCAAGCATCGGAGCCCTCTGCGCGGAACAACTCGGAAACTGCGTGCATCGCATCCTTCTCGATGAGCGGCTCGCCGCAGTCCTTGCAGTAAAAAATCGGAATCGGCACACCCCAGCGACGCTGACGGGAGATACACCAGTCGTTGCGGTCACGGACCATGGAGGAAATGCGGTCTTCGCCCCAGCCCGGGATCCACTTTACGCCCTTGATGGCTTCAATTGCCTGATCCTTGATAGCGTCCACGGAGCAGAACCACTGCTCGGTCGCACGGAACAGAACCGGCTTCTTGCAGCGCCAGCAGTGCGGATACTGGTGGATGATCTTCTGTAAAGCGAACAGTGCGCCTGTATCCTCAAGGTGCTGTGCAATCGCCTTGTTCGCTTCCTCGGTCGTCAGGCCTGCAAACTGGCCCGCTTCCTCGGTCATCTTGCCATGGCTGTCCACCGGCACAACGATCGGAATTTCGGGATAGTGATTGTGGCAGACGTCATAGTCTTCGACGCCGTGGCCCGGAGCCGTGTGAACGCAGCCGGTACCGCTTTCCAACGTAACGTGGTCGCCCACGATGACGAGAGATGTGCGGTCGATGAACGGGTGCGCCGTCTTCATATACTCAAGGTCGCTGCCCTTTAAGGTGCCAAGGATCTCGTAATCGGTCTTGCCCGCCGCCTGCATGGCAGATTCGGTCAGGGCCGTTGCCATCACATAATATTCGTCGCCGGACTTTACGAGTGCATATTCAAATTCCGGGCCGACGCAAATCGCGACGTTCGCGGGAAGCGTCCAGGTCGTCGTCGTCCAGATTACAAAGTAGGTCTTACTCAGATCTGCGCCCATCGGGGTCAAAAGGCCCTTGTCGTCCGTCACGCGGAACTTCACATAGATGGAGTGGCAGGGATCCTCTGCGTATTCAATCTCGGCTTCCGCCAGTGCAGTCTCGCACTCCGGGCACCAGTAAACCGGCTTTAAGCCCTTATAGATGAGGCCCTTCGTCGCCATTTCGGAGAAGATCTCGATCTGCTTTGCTTCAAATTCCTTGCGCAGGGTGACATACGGGTTGTCCCATTCACCGATGCCGCCAAGACGCTTGAAGGAGTTGCGCTGCTCATCGAGGTAGCCGAGGGCAAACTCGCGGCAGAGCTTGCGCAGCTCGATGTCGGAGATTGCAGTGGAATTCGAAACGCCCGCTTTCTTTCTGGCCTTCAGCTCGGTCGGCAGGCCGTGGGTATCCCAGCCGGGAACGTACGGCGCCTTAAAGCCGGACATATTCTTGTAGCGAACGATAAAGTCCTTCAGCGTCTTATTCAGCGCCGTGCCGAGGTGGATATCGCCGTTTGCATACGGAGGGCCGTCGTGCAGAACATAAAGCGGCTTACCGTCGTTCTTTTCGAGAACGGTCTCGTAAACCTTGTCTTCATACCACTTTTCGAGCATTACCGGCTCGCGCTTCGGTAGGCCGGCCTGCATGGCAAAGTCGGTCTTGGGGAGGTTCAATGTGCTTTTGTAATCCATATATTGATCCGTGCCTTTCTGCTGGTTTTATCTTCTCTTAAATTTACCCTTTTTCTTGTCGCCTTCGTCTTCAACGCCGAACTCCAGCGTGCTGAAAAGGGCATCCTTTTCTTTCTGCAAAGATTCCGGGATGTCGGCGTAAGCGTTCAAATCAAGACCGATGCCGCTGAACTGCTCCTTAATGTAGGAGTCCTTGTCATAAACAGGCTGCGGCTGTGCCGGCGCCGGTGCGGGGATCGGCTCCGGGACAGGTGCGGGAGCGGGCTTCGGCTCTGCAGGGGCCGGTGCGGGTTTCTCTTCGACCTGCTGTGCTGCAGGCACCGGGATTTCTTCTTCCGGCTCCTCAATCACTTCGGGCTCGGTATATACCGGCATCGGTTCCTCGGCGGGCGCTTTTTTCTCCTGCTCTTCCTCCGGCAAGTCAAACGTCGGAATCTTCTCAATCACGGCAAGGTGTTCTTTATAGATGCCGTAGAGCGATGCGCGGAAGTTTGTCACCTCGCGCTTCATGTTCTCCAGCTCTTTCTCTTTTGCGGCGATCTGCTTTTCATAGGACTTCACAAGCGTTTCGGAGCGACCCTTCGCATCTTTTACAAGAGCGTCCGCCTTCGCGTTTGCGTCGTTCACAATCTTCTCGGCCTTCGCCTTTGCCTCACGGATGGAAGCATTGCCAAGGCGCTGTGCGCTGAGGATGGCATCCTTAATACCGTCTTCCTCTGCACGGTAAGACTCAATTTTTGCAGCCAAAATAGAAAGCTTCTCCTGCAGCTCGGCGTTTTTCGCCTGTAACTGCTGCACAGCGGCGGAATCATCCGTCTTGCGCGTTTTAATCTCTGCGTTTTCCTTTGTGAGCGCCGTTACGGTCTCCAAAACTTCATCAATAAACTGATCGACATCATCAGAATTGTAACCGGAAAAATTTGATTTTCTGAAGCTGACTTCATTGATGTCTTTAATCGATAACATGTGTGTAAGCCTCCTATATGTATTTTCTGCATTTCACAGATAAACGGCCCTTTTTCGTGACCGGGCCGAGCATATCAACAATAAATCGCCCGCAGCGGCGTATGGAGATGATGTCTCCTTCATTTACACGGTGCGAAACGGAATCCGTCTCCCTATGGTTGACGGAAACCAAACCCGCGTGCACCATCTGCGCGGCTTTTTCCCTGCCGGTGCCCGCCAAAAAGGCAACCAAGCAGTCTAAGCGTTCCGAAGCGACCACGCCGCCCATCGGCTGAAAACTGTGCGCCTGCGGCAGCGGATCTGTAAAGCCCTTTGTAATCTGCACCCCCACCCGACCGATCTTATCGATCTGCGAAAGAAAGTGCGGCGCAAGCTCTGTTTTCACAAACAGCACGGCGCGCCCTTCTTCGGCCAGAATATCGCCGAGCGATGCACGCACCACGCCCTGTGCCAGAAACGAGCCCATAAAATCGCGGTGTGAAAGCACATCCTGCCGGCGAAACTTCACCGTGAGCCCCGTCACCGGAAACTCCTCATCTAAGGGCTCCATATAATCCGGAAACACGCCCAAAACCGTTCGCTCCGCTTCGGGAAAGCCACCGAAAAATCGGTAATCTTTCGCATGTGCACGGCGCAAATATTCTTCTGCGTACGCGCGCTCGGAAAGATCTAAAAAGCCCAAAAACGCCGGCCTTTTTTCGCCAAGGCGCAGGCAATCCTCTATTTTCGCTTCAAAAAGCTTGTCTTCCTGTGCGGCCATATCAGAACGTTACGCCGTTCTGTGCAAGATCATCGCGAATCTCCGCACCACTCAGGCTCACGCCCGCAGGCGTAAAAATATACGTCTTCGCGGCGATGGGTCTCACCTCGCCGTGGTTCGCGTAAGAAGCGCCGCTGAGAAACGCCAGAATATAGCGCGCCTCGCTCGCGTTCGTCTCTTCAAAATTCACAACGACCGTATGGCCCTGGTTGATCTCATCCGCAATGCTATTTGTGTCGTCACGGAAAGAGTTCGGCTTAAACACAACCACCTGTGCGCCTGCGCGCGCGTGGTTAATGTTCACAACGCGGTTCGAGCTTGAAGAGGAGAACGAACGGCGTGCGGAAGGCTGCTCCTCGCGGCTGTCTGCCGTGGGCTCCGTGGCCTCGTCCTCGTAGTATTCATCATACTCGTCATCAGGCGGGTTCCACATTTTCTGAAGCTTCTCTACAATGCCTGCCATATATTATACCTCCATTTTCTGCATAACAGGGTCGGTCAGCGCGTGTAGTCGCGCGGACCGAAAAGCGAAGAGCCGATGCGCACCATAGTGGCGCCGCACTCGATGGCCTCCGCGTAATCGGAAGACATACCCATCGAAAGGCAATTCATAAATACATTATCTATTTTTTTGGCGCGGATGTCAATAAAAGATTGATGCATTTGGGAAAAATAATTGCATAGCGCGGATTTTTCCGCACAAATTGGTGGAATTGCCATCAATCCGTTCACCTGAATGCCCGGCAGCACGGCAATTTCTTCCAATAACTCGGGCAGCGCAGCTTTTTCGATGCCGCCCTTGCTTTCTTCCCCGCCGATATTCACTTCAATGAGCACCGGCATTTTGCGGCCTATTTTCTCCGCAAGGCGGGAAATCTCCTTTGCAAGCTTTACGGAGTCCACCGACTGAATGCAGTCGACCTTATCGATGATATATTTCACCTTGTTTGTCTGCAAGCGCCCGATAATCTGGCCGGAAACGCCCTTGTCCCAATCGATCTTTTCATATTTGTCCATGAATTCCTGCACGCGGTTTTCGCCGATGAAGCGCAGGCCGCAGCCGATGGCGTGGTTGATGACCTCCGCCGGCACGGTCTTCGTCGCCGCAAGAAACGTGATGTCCTCGGGCTTTCTGCCGGAGCGCACCGCTGCCTCCGCAATGCGGTTCGTGATGACCTTATAGTTTTCCTCTACGTCCCTAAAACGCTCCTCAAAGCATTTTTCCGTCATAAAGATCCGTCCCTTCCACAATGACTTCATCGTAAAGCTGTATCGTTCTCGAGGTGACGAGCTGCTCTTTTTCCGAGGAAGAAAGGTTCAGCTTGCACACGGCATAGCCGTCGATCGTCGCATCGGAGAATACCTGCACAAAGCGCACGCGGCTGCCGGACTTGATGTAAACACCCTTCACGTTCTGTTCCACATGCTCCGTCACATTGCCGTCCGTGTCCGTATCCGTCACGGTCACATCCGCAAAGTGGATGGCCTTTTCGTTCACGAGCACACCGGCATACGACTGTAAATCGATGCGCAGCGGCTCTTTGCGCGCGGCGGCAAGGTCTGTGTTCATGTAAGAGCACTTCAAAATGACCACTGCGTCCCCGCTCGCTTCGTCCCTATTGATCTTCACGACCTCGGCCGGGATTGTCTCCGCCGTCGCAAACGGCATCTCCACCTTCACATTCGTCGTGCGGTCAAGCCGCACAAGGTCGTTTTCATCGATGATGCACGCAATGTACCAGTTGAATTCCTTTGCCACCTTGCCGATGACCGTGCTGTCCGCATTGCTGCCCGCTTCGCCTTCTTCCAGCGCACGCACATCGCTTACGGTCAGCTGCTCCACATCATCGATGTCCACCGCGTTTTCGTAGCCGTCCACCGTATGGATAAAATAACCGGAAGCCGGCGACGTCACCGTGCCGGTGCTTGAAGAGGTCGTCGTCTCCAGCGTTGCACGCTCCGATTTCAAATTCTCAATGTGCGCCACATAGCTCGCGGAATCCTCCGCGCCCGTCACGATCTGCTTTTGGCCCATCAAGAGGTACAGGTCGTTTTTATCGTTCGAGATCGACGAAAACGCACCGGATTTCAAATCGGAAAGCAGCCCTGTGACCGTTTTATTGATCTGGCTGCCGATGTTCTTCGGGTTCGAGGACGCAACCTCTGTGGGGTTCTCCAGCACGGCTAGCCGCGTAAGCTCCTCGTCGATGCGCAGCATGCGGTTGTGTGCGGCGGCGTCCTCTTCCGCGGGGTACAGCTCTGCTACCGTGCCGCCGAACGCCGTTTTCTCTCCGTCGTCGAGCGTGTAGTTCAAAACGCCGTCGTACCGCGAGTACACAAGCTCCTCATTGCGGATAATAAAGCCCGTGGTGTCGATGGATGCGGAAAGGTCGGCATACATGGCCGTTTCCGTTTTAAATCCGGTGTATTGGCTTCTGTAAATCTGGTAGCCTACATATATCAAAAGCAAAATCGCCACGGCGATCGAACTGATTTTACGAAATAATGTGTTGCTTCCCATAGCGGGGCTTCCTTTCAGTCTTCAAAATGCGCGCGGGCTATGTCCTCTGCCGCGCTTATCAGGTCTGCCGGGGCATCAAAATCATCCGCAAAAAGCCACACGGCATCTTCCTCCCGGCGGAACCACGTCAATTGGCGCTTGGCATAGCGCCGTGTTTCCCTTTTTATATTTTCCTTTGCTTCGTCTAAGGAGCACTGCCCCTCAAAATACGGGAACAGCTCCTTGTAGCCGATGGCCTGCACGGAGGTCTGCCCCGGCGTGCCATACCGCTTAAAATAATCCTCGGCTTCTTTTAATAGGCCGTCTGCAAACATCTGCTCCACGCGCAGGTTGATACGCCCGTAAAGCGTCTCGCGGTCTCTGAAAGACAGCACCAACATTTTCCCGTCATACGGCGATTCCACCGCTTTCGAGTCCTTCGCCTGCTTCGAGAACGGCTCGCCCGTCACCATGCAGTATTCAAGCGCACGGATGACCCTACGCGTATTATTCGGGTGGATACCCTCGGCCCCCTCGGGGTCAAGCGCCTTTAAACGTGCATAAAGCGGTTCAATGCCGTCTGCCGCAAATTCCGCTTCCAAATTACCGCGGATTTCATCGTCGCGGCTGTTTTCCGTAAACGGCACCGCCTTTAAAAGTGAGCGCGCATATAAGCCCGTGCCACCGACAAGCAACACGTTTTTGCCACGCGCATGTATGTCTTCGATCACCTTTCCCGCAAGCGCCACATAGTCACTCACGCTGAACGGCTCCGCGGGATCCTGAAACCCCATCAGGTGGTGCGGCACACCCTGCATCTCGTCCGCGGTCGGCTTTGCCGTGCCGATCTCCATGCCCCTATAAATCTGCATCGAGTCACACGAAACCACCTCCGCATGGAGCTTTTTCGCAAGCGTTACGGAAAGCGAGGTCTTGCCGGAGGCCGTCGGCCCGCACACCGCGAATACCTTGATTTTCTCTTGTGCTTCCGTCATTCCGGCGCCCCCTTTTTGTTTACATAACTTTATAATAACACAACTTTCGCCCGTGTTTGTGAGCAAACCGTTAAACTCTGCCGAATTCTTTTTCCAGCGTTCGCTTTTTCAGCATCACGTAGATCGGCCTGCCATGCGGGCAGTAGCGCACATCGGGGTTCGCTTCCAGCTCTTCCGCAAGTGCAATGAGTTCTTCTTTTTTCGAGGCGTTCCCACCCTTGATGGCTGCGCGGCACGCAATGTTGTGGTACAGCCAGTCCATGTGCTCCGTCGTCGCGTCGGTCTTGTTTTCTTCAAGGTATCCCGCCATTTCGAGCACGGAGTCCTTGATGTCCGCACCGTTCAAATTAAGCGGCGCGCTGCGCACCAAAACGGTACCGCTGCCGAAATCCTCCACGTCAAAGCCCGCCTGCTCAAAAACACTCAAATTCTGCAAAACCGCCGTGTACTCGTTTTTGTCCATCGTCACCGTCACGGGCACAAGCAGCGTCTGCGCCATAGCAGCTTCTTCGCGCCGTTTGAGCTTTTCGTACAGCAAGCGCTCATGCGCGGCATGCTTGTCGATAAACATCAGCGTCTGCGCGTCGTATTCAAGGATGATATACGTGTCAAACACCTCGCCGATCACCTTATGCGCCATGCGGGGTAAATCCCGCTCCGTCTCCGGCACAATGCGTGTTTCCGGCTGTGTGTCGCTTTCCGGATTTTCCTGCATCGCTTCCGTCTGCACAGGTGTTCCCTCCCACGCCGGCGGCACGGGCTCCGTCTCGGGCGGCTGCGGTAAGGGCGGTTCTTCCGTTCTCACTTCCGGCTTTGTCACCGGCTGCGGCTCCGCCTCCAAAACGCGCTCGATCGACGTACGAATACTTTCAAGCTGCGGCTTTTCCTCCCGCTCTGCGCTGTCCGAGAACGTATGCGGCATCGGCGGCATATCGACGGGCGGCTCATACGGCGCTTCCGCCTCTTTTTTGCTCGTGTTGATAACGGGCGCAGACTTCACGACCGGCGCAGGCATCGGCTTCACCGTCTCCGTTTTCGGCGGCTGATTCAGCACCATTTGCTGCGGTTTTACGACCACGTCCGGCTTATACGGGTCGACGGGCCGCCTTGCGTGCTGCGCAAGGTCAACGGACTTCATATCGCGGCTCGCTGTCACGGCGGATTTCACCCCGTGGTACACCGCATCAAACACCGGACGCTCGTTCACAAAGCGCACTTCCAACTTCGCCGGATGCACGTTCACGTCGACGACCGACGACGGCAGCTCGATGTGCAGCACGCACGCCGGGAATTTACCCACCATAATCGCGCCCTTGTACGCTTCCTCCAGCGCCACACACGCCGTGCGGCTGCGCACAAAACGCCCGTTGATGAAGAAATTCTGCATGCTGCGGTTCGGTCGGCTCGCAATCGGCGACGAGATATACCCGTGCACGCGAATGCCGCCCAAGGTATAATCCACCGGCAGCAAAGCGCCGGAAAACTCCTTGCCGAACACCGCATAGATCGCCGAACTCAGCTTGCCGTCGCCCGGCGTGTGCAGCACTTCCTTGCCCTCGCGAATAAGGCGGAACGAGATTTCCGGATGCGAAAGCGCAATTTTGTCCATCAGCCCCGCCACGGAGTTGCCCTCTGCGGTGTCTTTCTTCAGAAACTTCATACGCGCCGGCACGTTAAAAAACAGATCGCGCGCCGTAATGGTCGTGCCAAGTGGGCAGCCCGCGTCTTCAATCTCCACGTTGCTGCCGCCCTCGGAGGAATAGTGCGTGCCGATTGAACTGTCCGCCGTGCGCGTGATGAGGTCAACGCGCGACACAGCCGAAATGGACGCCAGCGCCTCACCGCGGAAGCCGAGCGTCAAAATCGCGTCTAAGTCGTCCTTTTCGCGCACCTTGCTCGTTGCATGGCGCAGAAATGCCGTCGCCACGTCCTCGCGCGCAATGCCGCAACCATTGTCCGTCACACGGATATACGTCACGCCGCCGCGGCGAATTTCCACCGTGACAATCGACGCGCCGGAGTCAATGGAATTTTCCACAAGCTCCTTAATGACGGAAGACGGGCGCTCCACCACCTCACCGGCAGCGATCAGCTCCGCGACCTGCTTTTCCAAAACGTGAATTTTCGGCATTTTTTGCACCTTCCTTTCGCGTTAAATTTATTTCAGCATATTTGCAAGTTCAAACAAAATGTTCATGGATTCGATCGGCGTCAGCGTGTTGACGTCCAGGCTTTTCAGGCGGTTTAAAACCTCCGTGTCCTTTGTCAGCATCGTCAGCTGTATCGGTTCCTCCTGCTGCACTTTCACGGCGTTTTTCGGTTTTTTCACCATCTCGCCGCTTTCAAGGCTTTTTAACACCTCTTTCGCACGCCGCACCACCTTGTCCGGCACGCCCGCGAGCTTCGCGACCTCAATACCGAAGCTGTCGTCCGCGCCGCCGCGCACGATACGCCGCAGGAACGTGATGTCGTCCCCGCGCTTTTTCACCGCAATACTGAAGTTCTGCACACCGGGCAAAAGGTCTTCCAGCTCCGTCAGCTCGTGGTAATGCGTCGCAAACAGCGTCTTCGCACCGCACAGCTTTTTGTCGTGTACGTATTCGATGACCGCCCGCGCAATGCTCATGCCGTCAAACGTCGAGGTGCCACGGCCGATCTCATCTAAAATCAGCAAGCTGTCCTTCGTGGCGCTCTTCAAAATTTCCGCCACCTCGGCCATTTCCACCATGAACGTGGACTGCCCCGCCGCAAGGTCGTCAGAAGCGCCCACGCGCGTGTAGATGCCGTCCACAATGCCGATCTCCGCCGCGCTCGCCGGCACAAAGCAGCCGATCTGCGCCATGATGACAATGACCGCCACCTGCCGCATATATGTAGATTTACCCGCCATGTTCGGGCCCGTAATGATAGACACACGGTTCTGATTCGGGTCCATCTCAAGATCGTTCGGCACAAACGGCGCGCTGCCCGTCAGCAGCGCCTCCACCACCGGGTGCCGACTGTCCTTTAAATACAGCCTGCCGTTCGCCGTAATGGTCGGGCGCGTGTAGTCGTTCCGCACAGATACCGCCGCAAACGATGCCAAAACATCCAGCTCCGCAATCGCCTTCGCCGTCTCCTGCACGCGGGTCAGCTGCTCCGCAATCGTCTTGCGCACTTCTTCAAACAGCTTGCCCTCAAGTGCAATAGAACGGTCGTGCGCACCTAAGATGCGGTTTTCAAGCTCCTTTAATTCCTGCGTGATGTACCGCTCGCCGTTTGCAAGCGTCTGCTTGCGCACGTAGTGCTCCGGCGTCTTGTCCTTAAACGCGTTCGAAACTTCAAGGTAATACCCGAACACGCGGTTATATCCCACGCGCAGTTTCGGAATGCCCGTCGCTTCGCGCTCGCGCGCCTCCAGCTCGGCGATGAGCTGCTTGCCGTTCGTCATGTCACTTTTCACTTCGTCAAGCTCCGCGTTGAAGCCTTCGCGGATAATGCCGCCCTCACGGATCGTGTGCGGCGGCTCCTCCACAACGGCGCGGTCGATGAGCTCGCAAATATCGGTGAGCACATCCATGCGGCTGTCGATGTCGCGCAGCAACGTCGCTTTAAACGTCGCAGAAAGCGCTTTCAGCTGCGGCAAGCGCGTCAGCGCCGACCACAGCGCACGCAGGTCTTTGCCGTTTACAGAGCCGTACACCACGCGCGTCATAATGCGCTCCAGGTCAAAAATACCCGTCAGCGCCTCGGTCACATCGTCTAAAAGCGGGCGGTTCTCAAACAACTCTTCCACCGCGTTTTGCCGCAGCGTAATGCCCGCCGGGCTCAAAAGCGGCTGCTCGAGCCATGTGCGGATAAGCCGCTTGCCCATCGCCGTTTTGGTCTTGTCAAGCACCCACAAAAGCGAGCCGCGGCGCTCCTTGCTGCGCATCGTCTCAAGTAATTCAAGGTTTCGGCGCGTGTTTAAATCAAGCCGCATCGTCTTCGCCTGCGAATATATGCGAATTTCCTCCATGCGCTCCAAACCCGTGATTTGCGTGCGGCTGAGATACTCAAGCAAAGCGCTCAGCGCCGCCGTGATCTCCGGGAAATTCAAAACGTCGGAGCGCTCCAAAACCTCGGGGTGAAACTGCGCCTTCACAGTTTCTTCCGCGTGCAGCGGTTCGTAAACCGCAAAATCCATGCACTCGAGTGACGCCGAAAGCTTATCGGAAACGAATTTCGCCACGTCCGTCAAATCGGTAAATTCCGGGTTGATGAGGATTTCGCGCGGCGTAAATCGTGACAGCGCATCGATAACCGCGCGGGAGAGCGTCTCGCCCTTCTCCGCCGTCAGCGTCGTCGCCTCCAGCTCGCCCGTTGAAATATCCGCAAAGCAGATGCCCACCTTATCGCCCTGATAATACGCGGAAGCGATGTAGTTGTTCTTCGCCTCGTCGAGCATGCTGCTTTCCATAACGGTGCCGGGCGTGATGACGCGGATGACGCTGCGCTTTACGATGCCCTTTGCAAGCGCCGGGTCTTCCATCTGCTCGCAGATGGCAACCTTGTAGCCCTTTGCCACAAGCCGCGCGATATACGTCTCCGCGCTGTGGAACGGCACGCCGCACATCGGCGCGCGCTCCTCCTGGCCGCAGTCACGGCCTGTCAGCGTCAGCTCCAGCTCACGCGACGCGATTTTCGCATCGTTAAAGAACATCTCGTAAAAGTCCCCAAGGCGAAAGAAAAGGAGCGTGTTCGGGTACTTTTCCTTCACTTCAAAGTACTGTTTCATCATCGGGGAATAATCAGCCATGCCCGGCCTCCATATCGTTAAGATTCAGTCAACAAGTGAATTACTACCAAAGGCAGATTTTCGTAAAGTAGGTGCGCGAGATGCGCCGTCAGATTTTTCGTCAGAGCGTGCGTAAATTCCGCAGGCAGGCTGGCGCCTGTCAAGGACTTTACGACCGGTATGGCGGAAAAGATGCAAGCAGATCACGTACAAACTTTGCAAAATTCTGCCTTAGTGGCAGCCACCGCCGCAGGTCGCACAGCTGCCGGTGCAGCCGCAGGCATCGGGATCGCAGCCATCCGGGTCCTGACCCTCCGCGCACATGGAAAGCACACCCGTCACGCGCTGCATCAGCGCATCAAATTCGTTCTTTGCCGCCTGATACGCCGCCATGTGCTCGTTCTGCATCACTCTGCCGTAAATCTCGCGCAGTTCTTTGTTGTACTGCTCGATAAGCTCCTCGCTGCGGTCTTCCTTTCCCGCCTCGTTGTTGATGGCCATGCGCTTTAAGTTGAATTCGCCGATGGCGTTCTGCAAAGCTTCGTCCTCGTTGCACTGCTGCTCCGCAACGCTCATGTTGATGTAGGTCTGGTCCCGCTGCAAAGCGCGGCCGAGTTCTCTTGTCAGTTTCATGATATCCATAGTAATAGCTCCTTAAAATAAATTATAAATTTTATTGTATTTTGAAAAAGCAATGGGTCAAAACCCGTTTTGCTTAGTCTACACATTCGCCGCGCAAAATCCAGTTGCGCGCTTCGGTCACTTTTACATTTTTGAATTCGCCGATCCATTCGTCTTCGCCGGGGAATTCCACAATGATGCTGCTTGCGGTGCGACCGCTGAGCAAACCGTTTTTCTCGTTGCGCTCTTCAATGAGCACACGCTCCGTGCTGCCCACCATGGAAGCGCAGCGCTTTGCGGCAATCTCCTCCTGCGTCTTCAAAAGCTCCGAGAACCACTGCGTTTTCTCCTTGTACGTGACAGGGTCTTCCATTTCGGCGGCTCTCGTGCCGGGGCGCGGCGAGAAAATAAACGTAAAGAGCGACGTGAACTCCACCTCGCGGATGAGGCTCAGCGTCTCGCAGAACTCCTCATACGTCTCGCCCGGAAAGCCGACGATAATATCGGAGGTCAGCGACAGATCCGGCATTTTCTCTTTCGCATAGCGGATGAGGTCAAGATATTTTTCGCGGTCGTAGTGGCGGTTCATCGCCTTTAACACACGGCTGCTGCCGGACTGGCACGGCAGGTGGATGTAGTGGCAGATGTGTCGGCTTTCCGCAATCGTGTCGAACAGCTCGTGCGTCGCGTCCTTCGGGTGCGAGGTCATAAAGCGCAAACGGTAGTCGCCGTCAATCGCGTCAATGCGGCGCAGAAGCTCCGAAAAATTCACTTTCTCCGGCAAGCCCTTGCCGTAGGAATTCACGTTCTGTCCAAGCAGCGTAATTTCTTTGTAGCCCTGCTCAATGAGCTCGCGGCACTCGGCAACAATGGCATCCGGGTGGCGGCTCTTTTCCCGGCCGCGCACATACGGCACAATGCAGTACGAGCAGAAATTGTCGCAGCCGTACATCACGGTCACCCACGCGCGTGTGTTGCCGTCGCGGCGCACCGGCAGACCTTCAATGATCTCTTTCGACTCATGCCCGCGCAAAAAAACGCGCTTCGAGTCGGTCACGGCGGTGTACATCATCTCCGGCAGTCGGTGGATGACGTGCGTGCCGAACACGATGTTCACAAACGGGAACGACGCCTTAATGCGCTCCGCCACGCGCTCCTGTTCCATCATGCAGCCGCATACGGCAATGAGCAGCGACGGGTTGCGGCGCTTCACGTTTTTCAGCGCGCCGATGTTGCCGAACACGCGGTCTTCGGCGTGCTCGCGAATGGCGCAGGTGTTGAACAGAATAAAATCGGCTTCATCTTCATTTTCAGTGAATTCAAAGCCCATTTCAGAGAGCATACCCTTAATGCGTTCGCCGTCCGCCACATTCTGCTGGCAGCCATACGTGCGCACAAGCGCCTTCGGCGTGCCGTGCATCGCGCGCACCTGCATGATCGCCGCAACGTCCGCCGTGTATAGCTTCTGCTTTTGCAGCTCGTCTGCCGTAACGGTGATTTCTTTATCCTTCAAAAAACATTCTCCTTTATCGCACGCAGACAAGCTGTCTGCGGTAAGCTGTCATAATGATACAGAGTATACTATACCACAAATCGGCATGATGCGCAAGGCGAAATCCACCGTTTCCCAATATTTACAATTTCGCAACACGTATTTCCCGCAATACGCAAAAACGGCGGCTCTAAAAACCAAGGCCGCCGTTAAACTTATTCGATTGTCACTTTCGTGCCGCCCGCGCTGCGCACGGAGAGCACATAGCAGCTCTTTTCGCCAAACACGCTCTGCATCTCTGCCTTGAACGCGTCCAGTATATCGAGCGGCACATACGCCTGCACCGTGCCGGCAAAGCCGCCGCCGTGTACGCGGTATGCGCCCTTGTCGCCTAGAATCTTTGCGATAAGCGCCAACGCGAGGGACAAGCCCTGCTCCTGCGGATTCACAACTGCGAACACATTTTGCAAATTCATCGCCGAGGAATGACCCGAGGCAATCACGCACTGCTTGAACGTCTCAAAATCACCCGATTTCAGCGCTGCCACTTCCTTATCCACCACGCGGTTGTCGTCGAAGAAATGAATCGCACGCAAAATCGCGCGGTCGCCGACTTCTTTTCTGAGCTCGGGAATTTTCTTATAAAACTCCTCCTCGCTTACCTCGCGCAGCACTTCGCCGCCAAGCGCCTTCGCAACGCGCTTCATCTCTGCCGGAATGGCTGCGTATTCGCCGGTCAGATCGGCATGGTTTCCGCCCGTATCGACGACGCACAGCGCATAGCCGTAACGGTCGAGGTCAAAATCGATCTTCTCAATCTTCGGCGCGGAAAGGTCTTTAAAGTCCATCGTCGTAAAGCCGCCCACACTCGCCGCCATCTGGTCGAGTAAGCCGGAGGGCTTGCCGAAGTACACGTTTTCGGCAAATTTTGAGATCTGTGCCGCCTCCACGGGGTCGATCGCGTCGTTATTATACAGGTGGCTTAAAATCGTCACCACAAGCACCTCAAACGCCGCGGAGCTTGAAAGGCCGGAGCCCTTTAAAACTCTTGAGGTCGTCACCGCGTCAAAGCCGCCCACTTCATAGCCGAGCGCCTTTAAGCGTGCGCACACGCCGCGGATAAGCGACGCCGAGCGCTCCTTTTCCGCTTCCTGCACGTTAAGGTCTGCCGTATCGACCGTGTCCATCGGGAACCCGACGGATTTCAGGCGGATCACGCCGTTCTCGGTCTTCTTCACCGCCGCAATAACGTCCAGATTCACAGCCGCCGCCAGCACCTTGCCGTTGTTGTGGTCGGTGTGGTTGCCGCCCACCTCGGTTCTGCCCGGCGCACTGAAATATGAAAGTGCATTAGCATCCCCGAACTCCTCCGCAAAGTAAGCGGAAAGCTCCTCATAACGCTTCTGCTGCTCGGTCGCTTCCGCGCCGTACAGTGTTTTTAAATCGATGACCATGTTGAAAAACCTCCCGGTTTATTTTTTGAGCATCTGTGTAAATTTTAATTTATGTACTTTAGATTCGATAAACGGACGGAACCTTTCCAACGTTTCCTTTTCCATGTCTTCTTTTCTGAATACCATGGATTTGCCGTTATCAAAATACATGATGTAGTGCTGTCTGCTCTCGCCCACGTCGATCATGTGCTTGTAATCGACCTTGATGCGGTTGCCGTTTTTCATGTTGATGACGCTGTTCGTCATGAAAATAAGCGTCGTCTCCGTCAGGTGCATCACGGCAGGATTATTGTTGCGAATTTTAGAAAGCCAGCGCGTGCAGCGAATGACAACAATCAGCGTAATCGCCACATACATGATAAGCAGCGATAAAATGAAATTGCCCACGTAAAAATGCCCCGCGTTGAACGCAAAGAGGAACGAGAACACGAGCGGCACGATGATAAACGCCGGGATGAGCCACTTAAAGCGCCCAAGCGTAGAGTAATAAATGAATGCCTTGTAGTCGTCCTCGCCGATCTGGCTCGTCACGCGGAATTCTTCTTTTTCCGGCGCTTTCTTTTCTTCCGCCTTCTTCTCCTTGTCCTTCGGCGTTTCCTTTCCCGTCAGCTCGCGGATATAGCGGTCAATGTCCTCATCGGTCTCCACGGCTTTTTCAAGCGCTTCGTCCGTTTTTCTTTCTTCTGCCATTATGCTTCGTTCCTTTCCGTGTTGTCCTCACCGTTTAAAAGCGTCAAAAGCTCCGCTTCCGTCAATACGGGGATGCCCAGCGTCTGCGCCTTCGTAAGCTTGCTGCCGGCTTCTTCGCCCGCCACAACATAGCTCGTCTTTTTCGAGACCGAGCCGCTCACCTTTCCGCCCGCCTTTTCAATCAGCGCTGCGGCCTCCGTGCGCTTCAAATTCGGCAGCGTACCCGTCAGCACAAACGTCTTGCCGAGGAATTTCGTGTCCGTCGTGACCGCTTCCGCCGTCATGTTCACGCCCGCCGCTTTTAGCCGGTCAATGAGCTCTATCGCCGAGTGTCTTCTGAAAAATGCGTAGACCTCCTGCGCCATAATGCCGCCAAAGCCGTCTATCGCCGCAATCTGCTCCTCGTCCGCCGCAATCAAAGCATCCATATTTCCGAACGCGCCCGCAAGCAGCTTCGCCGCCTTCGCGCCGATGTGCGGAATACCGAGCGCAAACAGCAGCTTTGATAAATCGTTTTCTTTCGATTTTTGGATCGCCGCAACGAGGTTTTCCGCGCTCTTTTTGCCGAAACGATCAAGCGTTTCAAGCTCCTGTGCCGTAATGTCGTATAAATCAGCCGGCGAGTGCACCTGAAGCGCTGCGCTCAGCTGCTCCAGCGCCGCCGGTCCCAATCCGTCAATGTCCATCGCGTCGCGCGACGCAAAATGAATGAGGTTGCGCATCAGCTGTGCCGGGCACTGCGGATTCGTGCAGCGCGCTGCCGCTTCCCCCTCCACACGCGTGATAACTTCCCCGCACGAAGGGCACGTTTCCGGCAAACGGTACGGCACGGTATCCTCCGGGTTCGAGACCACGGAAACGACCTCCGGGATGATCTCGCCCGCCTTTCGGATAATGACGCGCGAGCCGATGCGGATATCCTTTTCCGTGATGAAATCCTGGTTGTGCAGCGTCGCGCGGCTGACCGTCGTACCGGCTAAGAACACCGGCTCAAACACGCCGGTCGGCGTCAAAACACCCGTGCGCCCTACAGCAACTTCTATGTCAAGGAGCGTCGTCTCTTTTTCCTCCGGCGGGTACTTGTACGCCTCCGCCCAGCGCGGGAACTTCGCCGTGCTTCCGAGTGCCTCGCGCTGAGAGAAGCTGTCCACTTTTACAACAGCGCCGTCAATCGGGTACGAGAACGTGCCGCGCTCGTTGCCGATCTCGCGGATTTTCTCGATTACCGTCTCTATGTCGCCCGTGCGGCAATAAAGCGGCGACACCGTAAAGCCAAGCTCGTGCAAACGCTTCAATGCGTCCGCGTGCGTCGTGACGGTCTCACCCTCGATGACCTGAATGTTAAAAACAAAAATATCCAGCGTGCGCTGTGCCGTAATCTTCGGGTCTTTCTGTCGAAGCGACCCCGCCGCCGCGTTGCGCGGGTTTTTAAACGGCTTTTCTTCCAAAAGCTCCTGCCGCTCGCACAGCCGCAAAAAGCTTTCGTCCGACATATATACCTCGCCACGCACCTCCAAAAACGGCAGCGGCTCTTTGAGCGTCTTCGGTACGGATTTGATCGTACCGATATTCAGCGTCACGTCTTCGCCCGTAATGCCGTCGCCGCGCGTAGAGCCGCGCGTGTATACGCCGTTCACGTATTCCAACGCCACGGAAAGGCCGTCAAATTTCGGCTCTACCACGTACACCGGGTCATCCACAACGGCGCGCACGCGGCGGTCAAAGTCGCGCAGCTCGTCTTCGGAAAACGAGTCGTGCAGGCTCTCCATCGGCACGGTGTGCGTCACTTCCGCAAATGTGTTGTACCCCGCCGCGCCCACGCGGTTCGTCGGCGAGTCCTCTGTTTTCAGCTCCGGGAACGCCGCTTCCAGATTTTCCAAGCGGCGGTACAGCATGTCGTACGCATAGTCGCTGATTTCCGGCGCGTCCTCGGTGTAGTATTTTTTATTGTGGTACTCGATCTGTTCCCGCAGCGCGTCAATCTGCTGCCGGGCCTGTTCGTGCGTCATAAGTTAAAACTCCGTGTCATTTCAAGATATTTCGATACTTGTTAGTATCTTACCACAAAACGCGCGAAAATCCAACGGCTATTCACAATTTTTTATCCTGCGCGCACCACGCCGTACTGCGGCACGTCGCCCGCAAGCACTGCTTCATACACGGGGTACGCTGCCGTCACCGTCACAGGCTCCGCCCCGTCTCGCTCCGCCGTGAACAGCACCGCTTCAATATGCAGAACCGTTCGGTACGCCGTGCGGTTGATGCCCGCGCCCGTCAAGACACTTTCAAACCGCACCGAAACAGCACTTTCCACCGAAAACCGCACGGGTATCTTCATCCCGCGCCCGTTCAAAAGCATCAGCCCCGTTAAATTTCCGAGCGGCACAAACGCCTTTGCCGTGCCGTTCAAGCTTTTCCGCAAAGCATCCGTCAGCTCCGCTTCCAGTACGCCGAGCGTATATGTAGAAAGCGCCGTCTCTGCCCCGTCCTTTTCGCAGACGGTCTGCGGCAGATACTCCGGCACCGTTTTCGCGATGCACCCTTGCGCGTGCGCCGTCAGTGCTGCCGTACGCAGCTCCGTTTTCATCGCGGGCAGTCGCAGCTCGGCAAGCACAAAAGCGAAAACGAGCAGCAAAAACGCCAACACGCGCCGTTTACGTCCGCGTTTATACCGTCTTCGGCGATACCGGTACATAAATCATCAGTCCTTTCCGATACGCCAGTATACGCCGAAAAGGACTGATCGTGCCTGTCTCATATTTTGTCTGCCTTTAAAAGCTTTTTCGCTTCCTGCATCACGTGCGCCGCAGGCAGACCGAAAATGTTGTTGTAGTCGCCCTCAATACTCTCTACGAACAGCGCCGCCGGGCCCTGAATGCCGTAGCCGCCGGCCTTGCCCATCGGCTCGCCGCTCTGCACGTAAGCCGCGATTTCGCTTTCTGTCAGGGGATAGAACTTTACCTTCGTCTCCTGACTGAACGAAACGCGCTCGCCGTGATACGCCATGCACACGCCGGTAAACACCGTGTGCACATGCCCGGAAAGCAGGTGCATAAAACGGTTTGCGTCCGCTAAGTCTTTCGGTTTGCCGAGAATTTCGCCGTCGATGTACACCACCGTGTCCGCCGCGATCACAAGATCGCCACTTTCGCACTTCGGCAAAACCGCTTCCAGCTTGCGGCGGGAAAGCTCCTTTACAAGCGCGTCCGGTGCCTTCGGCCCGTTCGATTCATCGGCATTCGAGACGATCACCGTAAACTCGATGCCCGCGCGTTCCAGAATCTCCTTGCGGTTCACGGAGGACGAGGCTAAAACGAAGCGTGCCATCAACCGTTGTAGCCGTTCGGGTTCTGCGTCTGCCAGCGCCAGGAGTCCGCACACATGTCGTCCAGCGTCTTCTGCGCCTTCCAGCCGAGCTCCTCATACGCCTTCGTGCAGTCTGCGTAGCACTCCGGGATGTCGCCCGCGCGGCGCGGCTTGATCTCATACGGAATCTTGTGGCCGACGCACTTTTCAAACGCGTGCACAATGTCAAGCACAGAGTAACCCACACCGGTGCCGAGGTTGTAGATCTTCACGCCGCAGTGCGGATCGTCGAATTTCTTGAGCGCCGCCACATGGCCCTCTGCAAGGTCGACGACATGAATGTAATCGCGCACGCCGGTACCGTCCTTCGTCGGGTAGTCGTCGCCGAAAACGCCGAGGCAGCGCAGCTTGCCCACCGCCACCTGCGTGATGTACGGCACAAGGTTGTTCGGGATGCCGTTCGGGTCTTCGCCGATGGTGCCGCTCTTGTGCGCGCCCACCGGGTTGAAGTAGCGCAGGATGATCGGGTTAAAGTCCGGGTTCGCGTGCGCGTAGTCCTTCAAGATGCGCTCAATCATCAGCTTTGTCGTGCCGTAAGGGTTCGTCGTCGAAAGCGGGAAATCCTCACGAATCGGCACGGAAGCCGGGTTGCCGTACACCGTCGCCGAGGAGCTGAACACAAAGTTGTTCACCTTAAACTCCGCCATCACCTTCAAAAGGCTCAAAGTCGAAATGAGGTTATTTTCATAGTAACGCAACGGAATCTGCACGGATTCGCCGACTGCCTTCAGGCCTGCAAAATGGATAACGGCAAAGATCTCGTCCTCCGCAAAGATCTTGCGCAGCGCGTCTTCGTCGCACACGTCCGCTTCAAAGAACTTCACTTTTTTGCCGCTCAAATTTTCAATGCGGTCTACCACCAGCGCCTTGCTGTTTACAAGGTTATCCACGATCGTCACATCGTATCCCTTTTCAAGAAGAGAAATGCAGGTGTGGCTGCCAATGTAGCCTGTGCCGCCCGTAACCAAAATTCTTTTCATAAGAAACCGACCTTTCTGTCTTTCTGTCTGTACTGATTATACACAGTTTCCACTGCTTTGTACAGTAGCGCACGTATTTTTTTTGATGCTTATTTATTGCGATTTTGTTGCTTCTTTTGCAATAGGCGTGCAAAAAGCGGGCATACTGAAAAGGAAAGTCATGAAAAAGGAGTCGTTTCCCATGAACCGTACCGTCCGCAAAAACAGTCTGTTGTTCCTCGCCGGCAGCGGCCTTTATCCCCTTTTGGAAGTGCTGTGGCGCGGCTATTCCCATGCCTCCATGGCACTTGCCGGCGGCGTTTGTCTGCTGCTCATCAACGCCGTATGCTGCGAAAAAATGAAAAGAAGAAGCCTTCCGGCGCGCTGCGCCATAGGCTCCCTCATCATAACCGTTGTGGAATTTTTATTCGGCCTGCTCGTAAACCGCGTGCTTCATCTGCATGTGTGGGATTACTCCGCCATGCCGCTCAACATCATGGGCCAGATCTGTCTGCCGTTTTCGCTCATCTGGTTCGTTTTAACGATCCCCGCAAGCGCCCTGTGCAAGCTCTGCTGCCGCCTTTCCGCCTTCCCGAAAGAGACAAAATCAGCCTCGATCATCACAGACCCTTGATATATTTTTGGAACACCGGCAAAATGCCGATCTTATCCGGCGCCTGCAACGGCATCTGCGGGAACGCGTCATGACCCGGCATGTTGTTCGCTTCAATAAAGAGCGGGCCGTCTTTTGTGATCGCTACGTCCCAGCCGATGTAGCCCATCTGCGGCACCTTATGTGCCGCTTCACGGCAAATGTCCATCACCTTGTCCCAGTACGGGATCTGGTAGCCCTTGAGCAAGCACCCCGAACGCGGGTGGCGCTCATAGACGATGCGCTGCTTGTCGCACGCCGCGCACGCGATTTTGCCGGTCTCGAGGTCGATCGGCGAATACATGCCGCCGGCATTGATGTTATCCACCGGTCGGTCGCTGTTGCCCATGCGGATGCACGCGTACACCACGTTCGACACACCGTCGGAAAGCACCGTGTACACGCGGATGGTGTTGACGGATCCGGGGTTGATGCGGTTCATATCCGGGTGCTGAATGACAACCTCTTCGATCACGTCCGCGCCCTTTTTCTTTAAGTCCTCGTACATGGCGTCGAGCGTTGCGTAGTCGGCCTTTTTCAGCTTTTCCACACCCACGCCGCAGGAAGCGTCGTCCGGCTTGCAGATGATCTCGTCTTTGTCCTGCATAAAGTCCAAAAACTGCTCTTTTGTGCACTTGGAAAAATGCAGCCACTCGCGGTGCAGATATTCCGCAAACGTCGTGTAAAACTCGCTTTTATTATCAAAAATATGGTAATACGCGGGGTCGTTGAGGCTTTTTACAATGGAGTTATTGATGCCGCGCGTCACATACGTCGCACGCTGCTTGTCATTCAGGTCATAAAACGCGCATAAAAGGTAATCCTTGTAGCCCGCACCGTACTTAAAGCCGCACTTGATGATGTCAAAAAACAGCCAAATACGGTTTTTTCCGCTCACCTCATGCACCGTTTTCACCGTATCGAACAGCGATTTATAATCCATGTGCAGAATGCAGTGAAAAATATATTTCAGTCTTCCCATAAGCCGCCCCTTCTTACAGCCCCATCAGCTTTTTCTGCTTCTCTAAAATGCGTGCGCGGCGGCGCTCGGTCTCCTCCACGTCGATGGAAAGCGCACCGTCATCGGTAATCTTCAGCACGTCGCCGGCCTTTGCACCCTGCGGCAGCTCGCTCGTTTCAATGGCGAAAAACGCCTTGTCCTTGTCTTCGCAGATCGCGTAAATACCGTCAAATCGGTCGATGGTGATTTGTTTCATATCATCTGTTCCTTTCCGTAATACCTTTTATATAGCAGCGGGTTATTTCCCGTTTTCCGTGTAAATTTTCGTTTCAGCGCCGTCCGTCAAAATCGCAATACCGCCGTTTTCGTCCGTGCGGAAAATTTCAACGCCGTGGTCGGCGAGCCGTTTCAGCGTCTCGTTTCGCGGAAGCAGATTTCTGTCTTCGCCCGAGGAGATTACCGCATACTGCGGCTGCACAGCTTCAAGCCATGCATCGCTTGTCGCCGAAGCGCTGCCGTGGTGCGGCACCTTCAAAACATCCGCCTGCAGCGTGCCGCCATATATATCCAGCAGCAGTCTTTCCGCTTTCTCCTCAATATCACCGCAGAATAACATGGAAAATTCCTTGTAGCAAAGCTTATACACAAGCGAATTCTCATTCGTGCTCTCTAAGTCTTCTAAAGGCGCGAGCACCCGAAATTCCGCCTCGCCGTAAGAGACCGTCTCCCCGGCGCTTACCGTTCGCACGGTTTGATCTTCCGGCAGCCCGGTCAGCTCCGTGTACATGGAGGTGACCACCTCCTCTGCGGGCACCTCCCGCAAAATTTGCGTCAGCCCGCCCACGTGGTCGCTGTCCGCGTGCGAGATCCGCACGGCGCGCAGCTTTTGAATGTTCCGCTGTTTTAAAACGCGCAGCACGGTTTTCGCCTGCTCCGCTGTCGCGCAGTCCGAAAGCACTGCGCCCTCAGGCGTTTCGATTAAGATTGCATCCGCCTTACCCACGTCGATGACATAAACCGTCAAATCGGCATCGGGCAAGCTCTGTGCAAACGGCAGCAGGCCGCATGCGCGGCGGAACTCCGTCCACATCGCCCGTCCGGGCGGCGTGTAACAGAACGCCAAAAGAAGCAAAACAAGTACCAACGCGCCTGTGCGCACAAGCTTTCTGCCGTCCCGTGCACCGCGCTTTGTGTTACGCATCACCGGGGGTATCCTGCTTTTGCATGTTCATTTCCAGCCACTGCGCATAGGTGATGAGTACTTGGCGCGGCTTCGAGCCCTCGTGCGGACCCACAATACCCATCTGCTCCATCTCATCGATGAGACGGCCCGCGCGGGCGTAGCCGAGACGCAGTCTGCGCTGCAAAAGCGACGTGGAGGCCTGGCCCGCTTCAACAACACACTTAATGGCTTCGTTCATCATCGGGTCACCGCTGCCCTCATCGTCATTGCTGCCGCTGTCGCTCGATTTTGAGCCCTCCACAGCGCTGCGCTCAATCTCCTGCGCAATGGAGTCGTCGTAAATAACGCTTCTCGAATTCTTCACGAAATCCACGACGGATTCGATCTCGCTGTCGCTGACAAAGCAGCCCTGAATACGCAGCGGCTTCTGTGCGCCGACCGGCGAGAACAGCATATCGCCCTGACCGAGCAGCTTTTCCGCACCGCCGCTGTCCAAAATGGTGCGGGAGTCAATGGCAGAGGACACCGCAAACGCGATACGACTCGGGATGTTCGCTTTGATGAGGCCCGTCACAACGTCCACGGACGGGCGCTGCGTTGCGACCACAAGGTGCATGCCGGCGGCACGCGCCATCTGCGCCAAGCGGCAGATCGCGTCTTCCACCTCGTTCGGCGCGGCCATCATCAGGTCGGAAAGCTCGTCGATGATGATGACGATCTGCGGCATTTTGTGCATGGGCTGTCCGTTTTCGTCCTGATAATTGTTCGCCTGCGCGAGGGCGTTGTAGCCCTTTAAGTCGCGCACGTTGTTTTCGGCAAAAATTTTGTAGCGCTTCAGCATTTCCGTAACGGCCCAGTTCAGCGCACCGGCCGCCTTTCGCGGGTCGGTAACAACCGGCACCAATAGGTGTGGAATGCCGTTATAAATGCCGAGCTCCACGACCTTCGGGTCAATCATCAAAAAGCGCACATCGTCCGGGCCGGATTTATACAGCAGGCTCACGATAAGCGAGTTGATGCACACGGATTTACCGGAGCCGGTCGTACCGGCAATGAGGATATGCGGCATTTTGCTGAGGTCTGCCACCGTTACCTGACCGGCAATGTCGCGGCCAAGCGCCACGGTCAAGTGGCTTTTTGAGGTCACAAAGCTGTTCGATTCCACAAGCTCGCGCATGCGTACGATGGTCTTCACCTTGTTCGGCACCTCAATGCCGACGGCCGCCTTGCCCGGGATCGGCGCCTCAATGCGCACGCCCGTCGCGGCAAGGTTCATTGCAAGGTCATCGGCGAGGTTCGTGATCTTGCTGATTTTCACACCGGCGGCAGGCTGCAATTCATAGCGCGTAACAGCCGGGCCGCGGCAAATATCGAGAATTTTGGTTTGCACACCGAAGCTTTTCAGTGTTTCCACAAGCAGCTTGCCGTTTGTCTGGAGCTCTTCGGTCTCCACGGCGGCATCTACTTTTTTGCCGGAAGCGAGCATCGTAACCGGTGGGAAAATATATGAGCTGTCTTCCTCCTTCGGTGCAGATTGCGCAGGCTGGGTCTCCATGCGTTCTGCTTCCAGCTTCTTTTTCATGAATTCTTCCGTCGCCTTCTGCGCGTCCGCGGCGGCTTCCGCGCTGTGCGCGGGCGTCACCGGGGACGACCCCGGCGCGAGGATTGTCGGTGCGGCCGGCTGCGGCGCAGGCTGTGCATACGCACTCTGCTGCACAGGTGCAGACTCCGGCTTTGCCGTCTGCATAACGGGCGGCATAATCACCGGCGCTTCCACCGTTTCGCGTTCCACCGGCACATGGGTCTCCGGCGTTTCAGCAGGCTGCGGCGCGGGGCGCACTTCCGCCTGCACCGGCGGCGCATAGGTCGGCTGCACATTTTGCGCAGGCTGTGCTTCACGCTCTAAGCCGGGCACGCGGAAATCCGGCACACGGCGGTTTTCGTCGATCAATGCGTTGATCTGTGCGGAGCTTTCGGTGTAATCGTGCAGCACTACGGGGTCGTTATCCGGCTCCGTGCGGCGCACACCGAAAAGCTGCTCCAAATACACGCGCGGCGTCTTTCCTTTGTTTTTCGATTCCATTTTACCATCCTCCGGGACAGAGCGCACCGGGTGCTGCGGCAAAACCGTTTCAAACGGCGATTCCTCCGCATTACCGCGCTCCTCTTCCAGAATGCGGCGCTCTTCCTTGCGCTGCCGCGCGACGTCGCGAATGACGACCGCCGGCTTTGCAATTTTTTTAAAAAAGCTCGCGAGTGACGTGCCCGTAAAGATGAGCATGGAGACGAACAGCAGCACGCCCGTGATGATGCGTGCGCCAAGCACTTCCGCGCACTTGACGAGCAGCTCGCCGACAAGGCCGCCGACAAGACCGGCCCCGCCCTGCTCTACGCCATGCATATATAAGATGCCGACCAGCTTAAAAAAACTCTTTTCCTTCGGGAAAAAGCTGCCAAACACATGCCCCGCCGTGCAAAACAGCACGACAATCACGACCATGAGCGCCAAGCGCCCGCCGCGCAGCATGGTGGTCTGCTCCATCGTTTTGCTGACGGCGATATACCCCATCAGCACCGCAAGCAGGATAGCCCAGCCGCCGAACACGCCGCGCAGCACGTTGTGCACCATAAGCCACACGCTGCCGCCCGGAATGAGTACAAAGCACGCCGTTAAAATGGCTGCACCGAACCAGAGAATAGCTTCTGTCTGGTTGCGCTGGCGCAGCTGCTCTACGCTGGGTGCGCTCTGTTTTGAAGACGTGCTCTTCCCTTTTGCGGAAGACGCACGCGATTTTGTATTGGACTTAGAACCCGAGCTCCGGGTGTTTTTGGCAGCCGATGACTTCGCACCGCTTTTTGCTTTGGAAGCGCTGCCCTTTGCTGTACTTTGTTTTTTACCCGCCAAAATAAACCTCCGGATTTATAGATCACCGGATCAAAGCGGCATTCCGGTGAAAAGATTTGTGCCCGTGACCGCTTCGATAACGGAAACGATGAGCGTTATAACGCCGAGCACCAGCGTATAATAAGCGAAAACCTGCAATTTGTTCGTGGTGACAATCCACTTGAGCAGCTTGATGGCGAGGAAGCCGACAATAGCCGCCGTAACAACGCCTGCAATCATTGCACCGACGCCAATGTCGACCGGCTGGCCGATTGCATCTTTAATGGTGAGCACAGCTGCCGCCAAAATGGACGGGATGCCGAGCACGAAGGAATAATCGAGCGCTGCCTGCTGGTTGATGCCGCGCAGAAGACCTGCCGCCATGGTTGAACCGGAACGGGAAAGGCCCGGGAACACCGCCGCCGCGCACTGCGTGACACCGACGCAAATGGCGTCTGCCGTGTGGAACTTTGTGCGGCCGCGAATCTCGCCGACTTTACCATCCTTACGCGTAAAGCGATGTACCTTTGCACCCTTGGAAGCACGGATGCCGAGGAACAGCAGGGCGCTTGTCATGAGGAGCGCAAGGCCTTCAATCCAAATCGTCGAATCCGAAGCCCACAGCTCCGAAATATCTTTTAACTTCATGCCCGTGCCCGGAACCGGCAGGAACAAAAGGAACAGCGGGATAAGGCCGATTATGAGCATCATCAAAAGTCGGCGGTCATGATCCATATCTTTCCACTTAAATTTGCCACGGAATACGTCTGCAACGAGCGAAATAAACGCCTTAATGAGCCGCCAGATGAGCTTATAATAGACGGCACATACGGCGATGAGCGTGCCGAGGTGCAAAAGAATGTCAAACAGCAAGCTGTCTACCTTTACACCCATGATGTGCTGTGCAAGCGACAAGTGACCGCTGCTTGAGACGGGCAGAAACTCTGTTGCGCCCTGTACAACACCTTGAATGATTGCTTCAAAAATAGACATTATGTAATCTCCTTTTCTGCGGATAATTTGGTTTTGTTCGGTTTTATCGGTATAATTATACGATAAATAAAAAGTTATGTAAACGGCAAATGCCGTTTTTAGAGTGATTTCTTGCCTTTTCTGGGCTTTGCACGCTGCTTATTCTTCTCTGCAGCAATCATTTTGTCGAGGCAATCCATGGCATCGTGCAGGCTGCCGAGCGTATCAATAAGTCCCTCTGCCACGGCTTCATCGCCGTCCAGCACCGTCCCCACGTCCATGACGAGCTCCTGCGTATTCATGGCGAGCTGCATAAAGCGCTCATAGGAAATGCCGGAATTTGCCGTGACGAAATTCGTAATGCGGTCCTGCATGCGCTGGAAATACTCCAGCGTCTGCGGCACGCCAAGCATTAGGCCGCTCATGCGCACCGGGTGAATGGTCATGGATGCCGAGGGCGCGATGAATGAGTGCTTTGCCGCCACCGCAAGCGGCACGCCGATGGAGTGTCCGCCGCCGAGAACGAGTGACACCGTGGGCTTGCGCATGCCGGCGACAAGCTCTGCAATGGCAAGACCGGCCTCCACGTCGCCGCCGACCGTGTTTAAAATCATGAGCAAACCGTCGATGTTCGGGTCCTCCTCCACAGAGACGATCTGCGGGATCACGTGCTCGTACTTCGTCGTTTTGTTCTGCGACGGTGCGACGTAATGCCCTTCAATCTGTCCGATGACGGTGAGGCACTGGATGGTGTGCTTTCGGTTTTTGGTAACGACCGCGCCGTCCTCGCGGATCTGCTTCTGGCGGTCGGAAAGGTCTTCGTTTTCTTCTTCGGCTTCGTCCGTTTCCTGCATGGAAAAAGACGAGCGTTTTTTTGTGTTTTTCATGCCGCAGCGCTCCTTTTGAATAAGATGCGCTTAGTTTTCACAGAAAATGCGGAATCATACGCGGCACAAACTTTCACGTATATCAGTATAGCACGCTTTTACGCATCCTGCAAGGGCAAAGCGCAAACATGTCCGCCGATGTCCTGTAAATACATAGTATGCACGTTTTGCAGGGTTTAACTGTATTTCCTGCAATTTCATGCAATTTATTCACAATTTACGATTGACTTTTCTTGCGAAATATCCGATAATGATAGAAACAGCGTCACATTCCCCCCGTGACACGGAGCTTCGCGGTGCAGCCGCAGAAAGGTAAGGCTTTGAAATGTCCGATTTTACAAAGATCCCCATGAAAACGCCGCTTGTGGAAATGGACGGCGACGAGATGACCCGCGTCATCTGGAAAATGATCAAAGATATTTTGCTGACCCCCTATGTTGACCTGAAAACGGAGTATTATGACCTTGGTCTGGAGCACCGCGAGGCGACGAAAGATCAGGTTACGATTGATTCTGCCGAGGCAACGAAAAAATACGGTGTGGCTGTAAAGTGTGCGACCATTACGCCAAACGCCGCGCGTGTGAAGGAATACAACCTCTCAGAGATGTGGAAATCGCCGAACGGTACCATCCGTGCCATTTTGGACGGCACGGTGTTCCGCACGCCGATTTTGCTGAAGGGCATCACGCCGTACATTCCGACGTGGACAAAGCCGATTACCATTGCGCGTCACGCGTACGGCGATCTGTATAAGAATGTCGAGATGCGCGTGCCGGAAAATGCAAAGGCTGAGCTTGTTGTGACAAAATCGGACGGCACTGAGGAGCGCGTGACCATCCACGAATTCAAAACGCCGGGTGTGATTCAAGGTTTACATAATATTGATAAGAGCATTGAGAGCTTTGCACGCTCCTGCTTTAATTACGCGCTGAACATGAAGCAGGACTTGTGGTTTGCGGCAAAAGACACGATTTCGAAGACCTACGACCACCGCTTTAAGGATATTTTCCAGGAAATTTACGACGCGGAATATAAAGAGAAGTTTGAAAAAGTCGGCATTGAATACTTCTACACGCTGATCGACGACGCCATTGCGCGCGTGATTCGCAGTGAAGGCGGCTACATTTGGGCCTGCAAAAACTACGACGGCGACGTGATGAGCGACATGATCGCGACGGCGTACGGCAGTCTTGCCATGATGACCTCCGTGCTCGTCTCCCCGGACGGCGTTTACGAGTATGAAGCCGCGCACGGCACGGTACAGCGCCACTACTACAAATATTTGAAGGGCGAAACAACCTCCACAAACTCCGTCGCAACACTGTTTGCGTGGACGGGCGCGCTGCGTAAGCGCGGCGAGTTGGACGACCTGCCGGAGCTGAGCGCCTTTGCGGACAAGCTTGAAAAGGCAACCTTGCAGACGATTGAAGAGGACGGCATCATGACCGGCGACCTTGCGGCGATGTCTACCCTGCCGAATGCAAAGAAAGTGGACACCGAGGGCTTCCTCCTCGCGATCCGCGATCGTTTGGAGCAACTTCTGTAACCCGACATGGATTTGAAAAGCGTGGGCGGCCTCCCTCCTTTTTAGGGTCTGGCCGCCCGTTTTTCTTTTCTTATTTATAAAAAACACTTGCACAGGTCTTTATGATGTGCTAAAATTTTGTCAAACGAGGTGATGATATGCAGAAGAAACCGTATATTTCCATGCCGGTCATTCGGCGTCTGCCGCGCTACTACCGCTTTTTGCGGCACTTGGACAAGCGCGGGGTGACGCGTATTTCCTCCAAGGAGCTTTCCGAAAAAATGGGCTTCACGGCTTCGCAGGTGCGTCAGGATTTCAACTGCTTCGGCGGCTACGGCCAGCAGGGCTACGGCTACGGCGTGCACCAACTTTGCGAGGAGATTGGCTCTATTTTGGGTGTGGACCGTGCACACAAGTGCATTTTAATCGGTGCAGGCAATTTGGGCAAGGCCATTGCGACGCACATTTCTTATAATTTCGCGGGATTTGATCTCATCGGTATTTTTGACAACAGCGAACAGGTCGTGGGCCAGCAGATTGCCGACCTGCGTGTACTCCCCGCTGCGGGCATCCGCCGCTTCTGCTCGGAAAACGCGCCCTTGATGGCGATTTTGTGCGTGCCGGACAGTGCCGTGAAATCGGTCGTGGAGCTGCTTTATGACATCGGCATCAAGAGCTACTGGAATTTCAGCCACTACGACATTGCCCTGCGCTATCCGGACACGATCGTGGAAAACGTGCATCTGAACGACAGCATGATGACGCTGTGCTACCGCGTGACCGAAAACGAAAAAAGTTCTTAAAAGTCAAAAAATAGCTGTTGACAATTCAGCTGCATCATGCTATAATAATTGAGCCGTCAAACGAGACGGCAAAAAGAATATGCAGGTATGGCGGAATTGGCAGACGCGTATGGTTCAGGTCCATATGAATGCAAGTTCATGCAGGTTCAAGTCCTGTTACCTGCACCAAAAAGACCATTGTCGAATGACAATGGTCTTTTTTCAACGAAATTCGCCTTACGGCGAGTAAAATAACAACCTTCGATTATCGTGAAATTGCTTCGCAGTGAGCTGCGCTGCGCGCGTTAAGAGCGAAGTTCCTTTCACTTTCTGCATACGCGGAAAACTTCACAAATACGGCAGCACTCATTTCATATTTCGCAAAGCGAAATATATCACTAACCCCACCGCCCATAAAGACAAAATCTTATCTTTGCGGGCGGCGGGGTTTTATCATCTCTCCCCCATCACCGCAGCCGTAACGGCTTTAGCTAAGCGGTTGACGGCTTCGGTGATGCAGGCGTCGGGAATTTCGGAGTAGCTGATGACGAATGCGGTCTGCGGGTTTACGGGCGCTGTATGGTAATACGCCGAAAGCCCGGTGACGCGCACGCCGTTTTCCGCCGCGCGGCGAGTGATCTTTTCGGCGGGCACAGGTCCGCAGACACGCAGGAGAAAATGCAGACCGGCGTCTTCGGCATCAATTTTTGCAAGCTTTAACAAACCGCAGCGCTTCATCTCTTTTAAGATGAGGTCTTTTTTTTGCTTATAACGGATGCGCATGCGGTTGATGTGCTTTTCAAAATAGCCCTCGGAAATGAATTTTGCGAGCGTGTACTGCTCGAGGTTCGAGACCGTGCACGCGTAGAACCCAAGATTTTTGTAAAATGCTTCGGCGAGCGCTGTGGGCAGCACCATGTAGCTGATGCGGATGGTGCTGGCAAGGCTTTTTGAAAACGTATTCATGTAAATGACGCGGTCGGCGGAATCGATGCTTTGCAGCGCCGGGATAGGCTTGCCGGTGAGGCGGAACTCGGAATCGTAATCGTCCTCTATGATGTAACGGTTTTCGCTCTGCGCGGCCCAATCGAGAAGCGTGTAACGCCGTGCGATGGGCGTGACGATGCCCGTCGGGAAGTGGTGCGACGGCGAAATGTGCAGAATATCCGCGCCGCTTTTTTCGAGCGCTTTGGGGTCTATCCCCTCTTTATCCATCGGCGTGAAACGATACTGCACGCCGTAGCTCTCATACACCTGCGCAATTTTGCGGTAGCCGGGATCTTCGAGCGCGTAGACCTTATCGAACCCCAAAAGCTGGATGAGAAGCCCGTAGAGGTACTCCGTTCCGGCGCCGACGACGATGCAGTTCGGGTCGGCATCGATGCCGCGAAACTCCCTAAGGTGCTCGGCGATGGCGCACCTTAGCTCGAACACGCCGCCGCACGGGGCGTTTGCCATAAGCTCGGCGCTTTTTTCCGAGATGATCTCGCGCATGAGCTTCGCCCATGTGGCAAACGGGAAATTCTGCGGGTCGGTGCGGCTGCTGGAAAAATCCGCAAAATATTTCGGCGGTACGGGCATTTGTGTGCGGGGACTCTCTTTTTTCTGCGGCGCGGTGCTTTTTTCCAGATTGGCTGCGAAGAAGCCTTTTTTCGGCAAGGCGTAGACGTACCCCTCCGAGACAAGCTGCGCATAGGCGTTTTCGACTGTGATGACGCTGACGCCGAGGTTTTCCGCAAAGCTGCGCTTAGAGGGCAATTTTGTGCCGGGCGTGATCTTGCCCGTCAGAATGTCCTCACGGATGCACTTATACAGGTACATATAAAGGCTTTCGGAGCCGATTTTTGAGAAAGAATAGGTGAGCATGTAGGTTCTCCGTGATCTGTCGCGTTTTAATTTAGTATAGCGGACTCTTGCACAAATGTCAAAGCCATGGTATGATGACCTTGAAACGGAGGGGATTTTATGCTGAACGAAGCGAAGCTTTTATACGACGCACTCCTGTACGAGGACGGGCACCTGCGCCGCACGCAGCACATTTTAAAGGTATACGGCCTTGCGAAAATGCTGGGCGAGCTTGAAAACTTACCGCCCCACGAGCAGGAAAATTTGCGCGCAGCAGCGATTTTGCACGATATCGCGATCAGATTTTGCAAGGAAAAGTACGGTAACGGCTGCCCCGCGAATCAGCGCAAGGAGGCACCTGCGTTGGTGCGAAAATTTCTGACGGCCTGCGGTTATAAGGAGGAAGATTTTCCGCGCATTACCGAGATGGTCGTTCTGCACCACTGCTACGACATAATTGACGGCAAGGATCTGCATCTTCTCGTTGAAGCCGACCTCATTGCGGGCTGCACGGAAGAAGATGATCCTTCTGCCCACGCGAAAGCCGTGCGGCGACTGTTTAAATCCGCTTCGGGTCTCGCCCTGCTCGACACGTTTATAAAAGAATAACGAATATAATTTGACCCGCCGAGGCGTATATTCCCCGACGGGTCTTGCTTTATGGTTCGCTTCCGGCCGTTTTTATTTTCCCTGCCCATAGTATGCGTTTGCGCCGTGCTTGCGCAGGTAGTGCTTATCAAGAAGCTCCTGCTGCATGGGCGGGATTGTGGGGTCAAGCACGAGGTTGTGCCATGCCATGAACGCGAGCTCCTCGAGGACGACAGCGTTATGCACAGCGTTCATGGGGTCTGTACCCCATGTGAACGGGCCATGGCTGTGGACGAGCACGGCGGGGATGTCGTCCGGGGACTTATCCTTAAACGTCTCGATGATGACGGTGCCGGTCTCCTTTTCATAAGCGCCGCCGATCTCCTCGGGCGTCATTTTGCGCGTGCAGGGAATTTCGCCGTAGAAATAATCGCCGTGCGTGGTGCCGAGCGCCGGGATGCCGCGGCCGGACTGGCTGAACACGGTCGCCCAGCGGCTATGCGTGTGGACAACGCCGCCGATGTTCGGGAATGCCTTGTAGAGCTCGACATGTGTGGGCGTATCGGACGACGGATTAAGGTCGCCCTCCACCTTTTTGCCTGTGTTCACATCGACGAGCACCATGTCCTCGGGGCGCAGGAGGTCGTACTCCACGCCGCTCGGCTTAATGGCCATGATACCGCTTTCGCGGTCGATGCCGCTGACATTACCCCACGTGAACGTGATGAGCTTGTATTTCGGCAGCAGCATATTCGCCTTGTAGACTTCTTCTTTCAGTGTTTCCAGCATGATGTTCTCCTCCTGTATCCGGTCAAATGAGTTTATAAAGCTTTGCGCCGTGCGGCTCTATTTTAGCGGAAAGCGTTTTTGTGAATGCGGTCTTCTCCCCACTCCAGATCTCCTCTGCGTGCGTTTTATCGGTGAATTCCGACAGCTCGGCGCTGACAACGGCGCGGTTTTCCGTGAGGTTGAAAAGTGCGATATACGGCGCGCTGCCTACGAAATTGAGCCACGCGGCTTTTGTTTCGTCGCAGAAAAGCTGCAAAGGCGTGGTGCCGTTTTGGTTGAGGTTTAAAAGCTCGTCATTTGTGAGCAGGCTCAGCGTGAACGCGTCATTATCGCGCATTTCGCCGCCCATGATGAGCGGCGAGCGGAAAATGCCCCACAGCGTCATCATGGTGATCTGCTCGGCGTGTGTCAGGTTCGTGTTGTGCCCTATGCCGTCCGCCGCGATGGTGATATGCCCGAGCGGCAGCATGTCGCAGTCCGGGAACTGACCGGGCTTTACGTGCGCCTGCCAGCGCTCGCACCGCCAGAACATTTCTTTGAGGGAGTCCCAATTATCCCAGAAATCGTCCGTGATGCGCCACATGTTCGCGTTTTTCGCAAGATGCCATGCTTCTTCCAGCACAGCCGGGCCGGGCGAAAGGCTGAGCACCATATCGCGCCCGCAGCGGTCAATGGCGCGGCGGATCATCTCGATCTCGCGACGCGCGGAATACGGCTCGAGCGGAGTAATCTTCACGTTGCAGATGTCATCGACCTTGACGTAATCGACGCCCCATGAAGCGTAGAGCTCAAAGATAGTGTCGTAGTACGCTTGTGCGCCGTCACGATCAGCGTCAACGCCGTACATATCGGTGTTCCACGCGCAGATGGAGTTGGCGTGAGCGATGTCGCGGCAAGTGACGTTCGTGCCCTTTACAGGCAGGGCGCGATGCACAGCGAGACGCGGTACGCCGCGCATGATGTGGATGCCGAATTTCAGACCGAGTGCGTGAATCTGGTCGGCGATGGGCTTAAAGCCCGCGCCGTTTGCGGCGGAAGGGAAACGGTTTTCCGCCGGGATGAGGCGGCCGAATCCGTCCATGCACAGCTCTGCGAAACGGTTATACTCCCAGTGGCGCTGCCCGGCCTCCGGCTCGTACCACTGAATGTCGCATACGACATACTGCCAACCGTGCGCTTTTAAGTGCTCTGCCATATAACGCGCATTGCCCAAAAGCTGCACTTCATTGACGGCGGGGCCGTAGCAATCCCAGCTGTTCCAGCCAAGCGGCGGCTTTAAAGCGACGCGATCTTTTTTGTAATGCATAGTGTATCCTCCGTAGGAAATAAGCTCAGTTTCATTATAGCAACTTGTCTGCACAAGTCAAGAGCAAAAAAGAGACTGCGCAGGTTTTGCACAGTCCCCTTTGACTTCGTTTGAATTACTTTTTAAGCAGCTTTTTGAGGCGCTCCATGGCTTCCTGTGTCTTTTCCAGCGTACCGAACGCGGTAAGGCGGAAGAAGCCCTCGCCGTTTTTGCCGAAGCCGCTGCCCGGCGTGCCGACGACCTCGGCTTCGTTTAAGAGATAATCGAAGAACTCCCAGGAGGTCATGCCGTCCGGCACCTTGTGCCAGATGTACGGGGAATTTTCGCCGCCGGTGAACCACACGCCCATCTCCTTGAACGCATCGACCATGACCTTGGCGTTCGCACGGTAGTAGTTGATGACGTCCTTCACCTGCTGCTGGCCTTCGTCCGTGAAGACGGCCTCGGCGGCGCGTTGGGTGATGTAGTTGACGCCGTTGAACTTTGTGGCCTGACGGCGCGCCCACAGCGTATTGACCTTGGCGCCGTCCGAAACAAGCTCATCGCAGATAACGGTATAACCGCAGCGCACACCGGTGAAGCCTGCGGTTTTCGAGAACGAGCAGAACTCGATGGCGCACTTTTTCGCGCCCTCAATCTCGAAAATGCTGTGCGGGAGATCGTCATGCATGATGAACGACTCATATGCGGCATCAAACAGGATGACAGCGTTGTTTTTGAGCGCGTAATCGACCCACGCTTTGAGCTGTGCTCTGTTATACACGGCGCCGGTGGGGTTATTCGGCGAGCAGAGATAGATAATGTCGGCCTTGACGTTTTCATCCGGCATACCGAGGAAGCCGTTCTGCTCGTTTGCGTCGAGGTAGATTACCTTTCTGCCGGACATGACGTTCGTATCGACATACACGGGATAGACCGGGTCCGGGATGAGGACGGTGTTATCGTCTGCGAAGATATCGACGATATTGCCGACGTCGCTCTTTGCGCCGTCGCCGACGAAAATTTCGCTGAGCTTTAACGCCACGCCGCGCTTTGCGTAATAGCCCTGAATGGCTTCACGCAGGAAATCATAGCCCTGATCCGGCGAATAGCCGTGGAATGTCTCCTTGTGCGCCATTTCATCCGTTGCTTTGTGCATGGCTTCGATGACGGCCGGAACGAGCGGCTGAGTGACATCGCCGATGCCCATGCGGATGATGTGGTTATCCGGATGCGCCTCCGTATAGGCGGCGACTTTCTTTGCAATGGTCAGAAACAAATAGCTTTCCTGAAGGTTTGCGTAGTTTTGGTTGAGTTTCATGCCGGTTTCTTCCCTTCTTTTTATACTTGGACCTTTTTTATTTTCATTACCGTCTCTTATGCGTTCTTTTCCCTCTTATTGAGTGATGCGCCGACAAAGCCGAGGAATAACGGATGTGCCTTATTCGGGCGGGACTTAAATTCCGGGTGGAACTGCACGCCGATGCAGAAGTCGTTCTGCGGCACTTCCACGGTCTCGACGATCCTGCCGTCCGGCGAGGTGCCGCTGATGACCATGCCTGCTTTTGTGAGTGTCTCTCTGTAATCGTTATTGAACTCATAGCGGTGGCGGTGGCGTTCATCGATATGGGAAACGCCATAGCAGCGCGCCATTTGCGTGCCCTCCGCGATCTCGCACGGGTAGCTGCCGAGGCGCAGTGTGCCGCCCATATTGACGGTGCTGGACTGGTCCGGCATGAAATCGATAACCTTATTGAGGCCGTACTCGTCGAATTCGCCGGAGTTTGCATCCGCGATGCCGCACACGTGGCGGGCATACTCGATGACGGCAATCTGCATACCGAGGCAAATGCCGAGGTACGGGACGTTGCTCTCTCTTGCGTACTGTGCGGCATAGATCATACCCTCGATACCGCGGTTGCCGAAGCCGCCCGGCACAAGGATACCATCGCAGCCCTTGAGCATTTCGGCAGCGTTTTCCTGCGTGATAAGCTCGGAATCGATCCAATTGATTTCGACCTTCGTGCCGTGCTCATAGCCGGCATGGTTGAGTGCTTCGACGACGGAAAGGTATGCGTCATGCAGTTTGATATATTTGCCGACAAGGCCGATGGTGACGGTCTTTTTGCGGCCGCGGATCTTCTCTACCATGCGGCTCCACTCGGCCATATCCGGCTCTTTTGTCTTGAGGTTCAGCTCGCGGCAGACAACGCTGGAGAAATTGTTTTTCTCCAGCATAATCGGCGCTTCGTACAGCACCGGGATCGTCATGTTTTCAATAACACAGTCCGGCTTTACGTTGCAGAACAGGGCAATCTTGTGGAAAATGCTCGGATCGATCGGCTCATCGCAGCGCAGGACAATGATGTCCGGGGAGATGCCCATACCCTGCATTTCTTTTACGGAGTGCTGGGTCGGTTTCGACTTATGCTCGCCGGAGCTTTTGAGGTACGGCACAAGCGTGACATGAATGAAAAGGGAGTTTTCCTTACCGACCTCGAGCGAAACCTGACGAATAGCTTCGAGAAACGGCTGGCTTTCGATATCGCCTGCCGTGCCGCCGATCTCGGTGATGACGACGTCTGCATTCGTCTTGTGGCCGACGCTGTAAATGAAGTTCTTGATCTCATCCGTGATGTGCGGGATGACCTGAATGGTCTCGCCAAGGTATTCGCCGCGGCGTTCCTTGTTGAGGACGTTCCAGTAGACCTTGCCGGTCGTGAGGTTGGAGAATTTATTCAGGTCTTCGTCGATGAAGCGCTCGTAGTGGCCGAGGTCAAGGTCGGTCTCTGCGCCGTCCTCGGTCACGTAAACTTCGCCGTGCTGGTACGGGCTCATGGTGCCCGGGTCAACGTTGATGTACGGGTCAAGCTTCTGTGCGGCGACCTTCAATCCTCTCGCCTTTAAAAGACGGCCAAGCGATGCCGCCGTGATGCCCTTACCGAGGCCGGAAACCACGCCGCCGGTTACGAAAATGTACTTTGTCATAGAACTTACCCCTTTCTTTTTTACAGTGAAACTTTTATATTTTTCTTTGACTGAGAAACCTATTTTTCTCCAATACCCTATTTCATTTTATTTAAAGCCGTTTTCGGCTTTTTTACAATTAAATTTCTACGACGCCGGTAAAAACCGTGTCGGCGCTGCCGGTCATCTGCACGCCGTCATCGGTATAATTGATGACAAGGTCGCCGCCGCGCAGCTTGACGGTAATATCTTCGCCCTTTTTGCAGTAGCCGTTGAGACACGCCGCAACGGCAGATGCACACGCGCCGGTGCCGCACGCCATGGTTTCGCCGCTGCCGCGCTCCCACACGCGCATTTTTAAGGTGTGGTTATCCAGCACCTCGATGAACTCCGTATTGATGCGCTCCGGGAACTTCTCAAAGTGCTCAAAATGCGGGCCGATCTTCTCGAGGTCGATCGTATCGGGATCTTTGTCGAAAATGACGCAGTGCGGGTTGCCCATGGAAACGCAGGTGACTTCGTATTCTTTGTCAAGGACAGTGATCTTCTCTTTGACGGCAGTATCACCCGGGAAATCGACCGGGATCTTCGCGGGCACGAGCTCCGCTTTGCCCATATCGACCGTGACAGTGGTAACTTCGCCGTTTTCGACATGCACGCGGCAGATCTTGATGCCGCTTTTTGTCTCGATATGCAAAACGTCTTTCTTCGCGATACCGCTGTCGTAGACATACTTTGCAACGCAGCGAATGCCGTTGCCGCACATCATGCCCTCACTGCCGTCGAGGTTATACATGCGCATTCTCGCGTCGGCCACATCGGACGGACAAATGTAGATGACGCCGTCGCCGCCGATGCCGGTGTGGCGGTCGGAAAGATAGATTGCGAGCTCGGCGTAGTTTTGAATATCATTTTGGAAGCAGTCAATATACACGTAATCATTTGCACAGCCGTGCATTTTGGTAAACGTGATCTTCTGCTTTGCCCCGGTGCCCGGCACGCGCACATAGTGGTCGATGCCCGAGCCGTTTTCCGCCTTTTTCAGGTACTTGTTCATGGAATTTCACCGCTTTCTCTTGAATTTTTACCTTTTATCCTCTTCAAATTTTTAGAAAAAAATTCTGATTTTATTTTTAAAATGTTTTTCGGCGCTCCGCAAAAATGCGGAACGCCGAACTATTTAACATCAATTAGACTTCTACGACACCGTCGAAGACCTTCTCTGCGCCGCCGGTCATGAGCACTTTCTCATCGGTGTAGCGCACGGTGAGGTCGCCGCCCTTTAAGATGACGCGGATGTCCTCGCCCTTTTCGCACTTGCCGTTGAGCGTTGCCGCGACAACAGCCGCGCAAGCACCTGTACCGCAGGCCATCGTTTCGCCGCTGCCGCGCTCCCAAACGCGTACTTTAAGGGTACGCTCGTCCACGACCTCGATGAACTCGACGTTGACGCGCTCCGGGAAGAGCGGGTTATACTCGAACTTCGGGCCCATGGCATTGAGATCCAGCTTATCGACGGACGGTGCGAACACCGCACAGTGCGGGTTGCCCATGGATGCGCAGGTGATGTAATACTCGTGACCGTCGATGATGACAGGCTTGTTGACGACCATGTCGCCTTCGAGCTTTACGGGCACCTGCTCCGGGCGAAGCGCTGCCGCGCCCATATCGACCGTAATCTTGTACGCCTTGCCGTTCATCGTCATGATGCTGCAAGACTTGATGCCGCTCTTTGTCTCGATATTGATGACAGGCTTTTTCACGATGCCGTTGTCGAAGAGGTACTTTGCGACGCAGCGGATACCGTTGCCGCACATGAGACCCTCGCTGCCGTCGCGGTTGAACATACGCATCTGAGCGTCTGCCACATCGGACGGGCAGATGAGGATGACACCGTCGCCGCCGACGCCGTTGTGGCGATCGGACAGGTAGATGGAGAGGAACTCCGGAGAGGAAACTTCGTTTTCGAAGCAGTTGATATAAATGTAGTCGTTGCTGCACGCCGACATCTTGGTGAACGGCAGCTTGACCTTTTCTTTTTTGAGGTTGTTGATGTCCACAATCTCCGTGTTGTACGGGGTGTAGCGGCTCATCAGGCTGTCCGCGAGGGCGTTTGCGGTATCGATGGCCGTGAGGCACGGGATGCCGAGCAGCGCCGCTTTTCTGCGGATCTTAACGCTGTCTCGTGCGGGGTTTCTGCCCTTTGCGGAGGTGGAGATGATGTACGCCAGCTTACCGCTTTCAAGCAGCGTAATGGTGTTGACCGGGCTTTCGTGAATCTTATCGACAATCTTCACGGTGAGGCCGAGCTTTGCAAGCACGCTTGCGGTGCCCGTCGTGGCGTAAAGCGGGAAGCCCATTTTGTCGAATTTCTTCGCAATCTCGCCGATCTCTTTCTTATCGCCGTCGCGGACGGTGATGAACACGCCGCCCTTTTTGTTCATCTTGCTGCCGGAGGCGATGAGGCCCTTATAGAGCGCCTCCTCAAGGTTGTTGCCGATGCCGAGCACTTCGCCGGTGGATTTCATTTCCGGGCCAAGCTGGGTATCGACATCCGTGAGCTTCTCGAAGGAGAAGACCGGCACCTTGACAGCCGTATACGGCGAAGTCGGATAGAGGCCCGTGCCGTAGCCGAGATCGGTGAGCTTCATGCCGAGGCTGACCTTTGTAGCGAGGTCGCACATAGGCACGCCCGTGACCTTGCTGAGGTACGGAACCGTTCTCGAAGCACGCGGGTTGACCTCGATGACGTAGATTTCGCGGTTCATGATGATGTACTGCAGGTTGATGAGGCCGATGGCCTTGAGCTCCGTGCAGAGCATTTCGGTCGTCTTGACAATCTTTGCGCTGAGCTCGTCGTCGATATCCTTTGCCGGGTAGACCGCGATGCTGTCGCCGGAGTGGATGCCGGTGCGCTCTACGTGCTCCATGATGCCCGGGATGAGGATGTTCTCGCCGTCGCAGATGGCGTCGACTTCAATCTCGGTGCCACTGAGGTACTTATCGATGAGCACCGGGTTATCCTGCTTCTGGCGCAGGATAATCGCCATGTATTCGTTGATGTCTTCATCGCCGTAAGCAATGATCATGTTCTGACCGCCAAGCACGTAGGACGGACGCATGAGCACCGGATAGCCGAGGTCGTGTGCGGCTGCGAGGGCTTCCTCCGTCGTCATGACGGTGTGACCCTTCGGGCGCTTGATGTTGCAGCGCTCAAGCAGCTCTTCAAAGCGCTCTCTGTCCTCTGCGGCATCGATGCTGTCGGCGCTTGTGCCGATGATCGGCACGTTGTTTTTCGCAAGCGTCTTTGTAAGCTTGATGGCCGTCTGGCCGCCGAACGCGACGACAACGCCCTTCGGCTTTTCGATGTTGATGATATTCATAACGTCTTCGGCGCACAGCGGCTCAAAGTAGAGTCGGTCTGCAGTGTCGAAGTCTGTGGAAACGGTTTCCGGGTTGTTGTTGACGATGACGACTTCATAGCCGAGGCGCTGGAGAGACTCCACGCAATGGACGCTGGCATAGTCGAACTCGATACCCTGACCGATACGGATCGGGCCGGAACCGAAAACCATGACGGTCTCTTTGCCGCTTTTGCCGATGAACTCCATCGCTTCGTTTTCACCGCCCTGCTCCGGCGTATCGTAGGTGCCGTAGAAGTACGGTGTGGTCGCAGCGAACTCGCCTGCGCAGGTATCGACCATCTTGAAGGTCGCTTCGTGACGGAAGGTCGGCTTTGTGCCGCAAATACGCGTGAGAGCTTCGTCCGTGTAGCCGAGTTTCTTGCCGCGCGTATACTGTGCGTGCGTGAGCGGCTGATCCTTAATCTCGCGCTCATACGCGAGCAGGTTATTGAGCTTTTCGAGGAACCACATGTCGATCATCGTGAAGTCGTGGATCTCTTTGGTGGTGACGCCGCGCTTCATGAGCTCGTAGATGGCGAACAGGCGCTCGTCCGTCGCGTCTTTTAAAATCTGCCACAGGGCACTGTCCTCGTAGTTTGCGAACTTCGGCATGTTGAGCGTATCGAGCGAGATTTCTGCACCGCGCACAGCCTTCATGAGGGCCATTTCAAACGTATCGGCGATGGACATGACCTCGCCGGTCGCCTTCATCTGCGTGCCGAGGTTGCGCTTTGCGTAAACGAACTTGTCGAACGGCCACTTCGGGAACTTGACCGCCACATAGTCGAGCGCGGGCTCAAATGCCGCGTAGGTCTTGCCGGTGACGGCGTTGACGATCTCATCGAGTGTGTAGCCGATGGCAATCTTCGTCGCGACCTTTGCGATCGGATAGCCGGTCGCCTTAGATGCCAGTGCGGAGGAACGGGACACACGCGGGTTGACCTCAATGACGGCGTACTCAAAGGACGTCGGGTGCAGCGCGAACTGGCAGTTGCAGCCGCCCTCTACGCCGAGCGCGTCGATGATGTTGATGGCCGCAGTGCGGAGCATCTGATATTCTTTATCGGAAAGCGTGACCGCCGGGGCGATGACGATGCTGTCGCCGGTGTGGACGCCGACCGGGTCGAAGTTTTCCATGGAGCAGACCGTGATGACGTTGCCCTTGCTGTCGCGAATAACCTCGAACTCGATCTCCTTCCAGCCCGCAATGCTCTTTTCAACGAGGATCTGGGTGATCGGCGAAAGCGCAAGGCCGTTTGCCGCGACCTCCATGAGCTCTTCGCGGTTATCGACGATACCGCCGCCGGTGCCGCCGAGCGTGAACGCCGGGCGGATGATAACGGGGTACGTGATCTCTTCCGCAAACTCCAGTGCATCCTCTACCGTGGTAACGACCTTGGACGGGATGCACGGCTGACCGATGCTTTCCATCGTATCCTTGAACATCTGACGGTCTTCCGCCTTATCGATGGTCTCCGGGGAAGCGCCGAGCAGGCGTACGTTGTGTTCCTTCAAAAAGCCTTCCTTTGCAAGCTGCATGGAAAGCGTGAGGCCGGTCTGGCCGCCGAAGCCGGAGAGGATGCTGTCCGGCTTTTCTTTTTCGATGATGCGCTTGATGGTGGGCAGAGTAAGCGGCTCGATGTAAATGTGGTCCGCCATGGCGTTATCCGTCATGATGGTCGCCGGGTTGGAGTTGACGAGCACGA